>Ga0210384_10000128_pt1 | contig 115423 bp, 109 predicted proteins | sample IncBWH2MmetaG_FD_160574 | JGI IMG/M metagenome (GOLD analysis project Ga0210384, IMG submission 160574) | Forest soil microbial communities from Barre Woods Harvard Forest LTER site, Petersham, Massachusetts, United States - Inc-BW-H-2-M | ecosystem: Environmental > Terrestrial > Soil >... | reverse complement strand
GAGGCGGGGGAGTCTGTTTTGTGAGGTTAAGGAGGAGGAGGCCGCAGGCCGACGGGGGACACGAACAAAACAGACTCCCCCGGTGAGTCGTGCCTGACCTCGCGCGCCCCGCAAAGCGAAGTCCGCGGCTTGGCTGATTCCAAGTCCCCAGACCACCCACTGGCCCTGCCCGTTTGCGCACGCTCAGTGCGTTCGCGCAGATCGGCGATGAACCCTTTCATTTCCGGGCTCAGGCCGGCGCGAGGTAGCGGTCGACCAGGTCGCCCAGCGCCTCGCGCGAGAACGGCTTGCTGAGGTAGTCGTCCATGCCCGCCTCGAGGCAGCGCTCGCGTTCGCCGGCGGCGGCGCTGGCGGTCAGCGCCACGATGGGCACCCGCTGGTTCTGGCGCAGGCGCGTCTCGCGCGCGCGCCAGATGCGGGTGGCTTCCCAGCCGTCGAGGACGGGCATCTGGCAGTCCATCAGCACCAGGTCATAGGTCGTCTGGTTCATGCACGCGAGAGCCTTCTGGCCGTCGATCGCCAACTCGGCGTTGACGCCCATCTGCTCCAGCATCCCGCGCACCACCAGCGCGTTGACCTCGTTGTCCTCCACCACCAGCACGCGGCCCGGGCGGACGATGGCGGGCCCCGTCGTCTCGCCGGCGGCGGCCAGCTCTTCCGCCAGCGACGGGCGCGGCGTGGGCGTCCTCGGGGTCGGCCGGAATGCGATCGTGAACTCGAACGTGGTGCCCTTGCCGGGGATCGAGCGGCAGGTGACGTCGCCGCCCATCGCGCGCGCGAGCCGGCGCGAGATCGTCAGGCCCAGGCCGGCGCCCGAGCGCGCCGGCGCGGTGCTGGACGGGCCCTGCTCGAACGCGTCGAAGATGCGCTCGATCGCGTCGGGCGGAATGCCCTCGCCGCTGTCGCTCACCCGAAAGCGCAGCAGGCCGTCGCTCATGCCCACGCCCAGGCCCACGTGGCCCTGGGCGGTGAACTTCAGCGCGTTGCCGATCAGGTTGTGCAGCACCTGCTTCACGCGCGACGCGTCCATCAGCGCCGCGGCGGGCAGGCCGAGATCGAACGCCACCTCGAACGCGAGCTCGCGGTCCTCGGCCACGGGCTGCAGCAGGTCGGTGACGTCGCGCACGGTCTGCGCGATCAGCGTGGGCTGCGGGTTCAGCTCGATCCGGTCGAACTCGATGCGCGAGAGGTCGAGCAGGTCGCCGATGACGGTGACCAGGTGCTCGGCGGAATGGCGCAGCACGTCGAGCCGCTGGCGCTGCAGCATGGACAGCGGCTCCACCCCCACCAGCTGCGTCATGCCGATGATGCCGTTCAGCGGCGTGCGCAGCTCGTGGCTCACCGAGGCGAGGAAGCGCGTCTTCGCGGCGTTGGAATGCTCGGCGTAGAGCAGGGCGCGATGGCGTTCTTCGGCGATGGCGGCGTTCTCGAAGCGCAGGCGCATCGCCTCGGTGAAGCGGCGGTGGCTGTTGCGAGCCTCGAGGAACAGCAGCGCGGCGTAGATCACCAGCCCCGTGGCGGTATAGCGCGACAGCAGCGTGGGCATCAGCGCCTGCTGCTCGACCAGCGGCCCCAGCACCAGCACCATGGACAGGCCCGACGCCAGGCGATCCGCGGACAGCGCGATCGCGCCGGCCGAGGCCACGGCCACCATGGCCGCCAGCAGCACGCCGTTGATGGCGGGGTCGGCGGTGGGCATGCACAGCACCGGCAGCAGTCCCCACGACACCGAATCCAGGACGACGCCGGCGACGAAGCGGGATCTCCAGCGCCGCTGCCGCAGCGAGCGATGCCGGTCGCGCAGGAACATCCGGCCGTCGACGAGGCGCGCGGCCGTCAGCACGATCTTGATGGCCAGCCAGGTGAGCAGCAGCGGATGCGGCACGCTGGGCGCCAGCAGCAGGCCGGTCAGCACCGTGAACGCGAACCCGCCGAACAGCAGCGGCTCCGTGATCGCGTAGAGCGAGTTGATGCGCTCGAACCCGATCTGCCGGTCGATCGCGGCGAGTCCGGCGCGCGCGTCGGCGACCGGGGCGGAAGGCGGACTGGATTGAATACCCACTGAGGTATCTGTCAAGCGACGGCGGCAGACGTCATCCGGTGCAGTCTACCGATATTCGACCTGTCACAGCCCTGTCATCGTGCGAGGCGGGGTCGCGGCCGGGGCGTCACGCGAAGACGCCAGCCGTTTCCTGCATGCGGGCACTCACCTCGCCGATGTGGTGCATGGTGTCGCCGAACTGCATCTCCATCGTCGTCAGGCGTTTGAAGTAGTGGCTGCCGATGTACTCGTCGGTCATGCCGATGCCGCCGTGCAGCTGGATCGCCTGCTGGCCGAGATAGCGCGCGCTCTGGCCCAGCTGCACCTTGGCCTGCGCGACGGCGCGCCGGCGCACCGCGGGCGCCTCCCCCAGCTTGAGCGTGGCGTAGTAGCTCATCGAGCGCGCCAGCTCCAGCTGCATCTTCATGTCGGCGATGCGGTGGCGCAGCGCCTGGAAGGTGCCGATGGGCACGCCGAACTGCTTGCGCGTGTTCAGGTAGTCGGCGGTCAGCTCGAACAGCTTGTCCATCGCGCCCACGGCCTCGGCGGCCAGCGCCGCGATGCCGGTGTCGACGGCCAGTTCCAGCGCGGCGAAGGCCGGGCCGGCGGCCACCAGCAGCGTGGCGGGCGCGTTCGCCAGCGTCACCTCGGCGGCGCGCGAGCCGTCCTGCAGCGCGTAGCCCTGCGTCTTCACGCCGTCGGCGGCGCGCTCGACCAGGAACAGCGCGATGCCGGCCGGGTCGTCGGCGTTGCCGCTGACGCGGGCGCTGACGATGAAGGCGTCGGCCTGGTCGCCGATCGGCACCAGGCTCTTGGTGCCGGCGAGCGTCCAGGCGTCGCCGCTCTTCGCGGCCTTCGTGTCGACCCGCTGGAGCCTGTAGCGGGCGGCACGTTCCTGGTACGCGAGCACCACGCGGGCCTCGCCCGACGCCACGCGCGGCGCCCAGTTCGCGCGCACGTCCGCGGGCGCCTGCGCGAGCACGGACGCCGCCACCAGGGCGACCGCGGCCACCGGCTCCAGCACCAGGCCGCGCCCCAGCGCCTCCAGCGCCAGCATCGCGGCGACCGGGCCCATGGCCATGCCGCCGTCGTCTTCCGACGTGCCCAGGCCCAGCAGGCCCAGCTCGGCGATCTGGCCCCAGGCCTCGGCGCTGAAGCCGCCGGCCTTGGCGATGGCCGTGCGGCGCTCGAAGCCGTAGCCGCGTTCCACCCAGCGTTGCACCGCTTCGCTGAGTTGCTGTTCGTCGTCGCTGAATTCGAAATTCATCTCAAACCCCCAACACCGTCTGCGCGACGATGTTTCGCTGCACTTCGTTGGAGCCACCGTAGATCGTCGTCTTGCGGTAGTTGAAGTAGTTGGCCGCCAGCGGCGCGAACTGCGGGCCGCCGATGTAGTCGCCCTGCCAGCCGGCCTCCATCGCCTCCCAGACGAAGGGCAGGCTGAACGGGCCGCCGGCCAGCATCAGCAGCTCGGTGTAGCGCTGCTGGATCTCGCTGCCCTTGATCTTCAGCAGGCCCGCGATGTCCAGCGCCTTCTTGCCGCCCGCCTGGGCGCTCAGCACGCGCAGCACCATCATCTCGAGCGCCACGATGTCCACTTCGAGCAGCGCCACCTGGTCGCGGAAGCGCGGGTCGTCCATCAGGCCTTCCGACTGCGCGAGCCGCTTCAGGCGTTCGAGCTCGCGCTTGGCGCGGTTGACGTCGGCGATGTTGGTGCGCTCGTGCGCCAGCAGGTACTTCGCGTAGGTCCAGCCCTTGTTCTCCTCGCCGACGAGGTTGGCCACGGGCACCTCGACGTTGTCGAAGAACACCTCGTTGACCTCGGGCTCGCCGTCCATCAGCACGATGGGCCGCACGGTGACGCCGGGCGACTTCATGTCGATCAGCAGGAACGAGATGCCCGTCTGCGGCTTGCCCTCGGTGGACGTGCGCACCAGGCAGAAGATCCATTCGCCGTACTGGCCCAGCGTCGTCCAGGTCTTCTGGCCGTTGACGATGTACTTGTCGCCCTCGCGGATGGCGCGGGTCTTGACGGAGGCGAGGTCGGAGCCGGAGCCCGGCTCGCTGTAGCCCTGGCTCCACCACACGTCGCCGGACGCGATGCCCGGCAGGAACTTCTTCTGCTGCTCGGGCGAGCCGAACGCCATGATCACCGGCGCCACCATCACCGGCCCGAACGGCACGATGCGCGGCGCGCCGGCAAGGGCGCACTCCTCCTCGAACAGGTGGCGCTCGATGGCGTCCCAGCCCGGGCCGCCGAACTCCTTGGGCCAGCCGTAGCCCAGCCAGCCCTTGGCGCCGAGGATCTTCGCCCAGCGCTGCAGGTCGTCGCGCGACTGGCGCAGGCCGTTATGTACCTTGTGGGCGATGTCTTGCGGCAGGCTGGCCGCCACCCATGACCGGATGTCGGCTCGGAAGGCCTGTTGTTCCGGGGTGAAATCGAGATCCATGGACGCTGTCTCCTGCGCCTATTGGTGGCGCAGGGTGCGTTTTAGCACGAGCGTGCGATTCTGGGTGTCCTGGGGGCGACAAGACCGCGGGTGACGTCGCGCCAGGACGTCCGCCGATCGATGCTCAGCGGGGCGATGCGGATGTGCCGGGGCCCTGTCGCGCCCGCAACGACTCGTAGAGCTGCGCCGGGCCGAGCAGGATGTCGCGCAAGCCCTCGCGGACGCGTTCGGAGCCCAACGCCTGGGTGCTCATCGTCGTATGGGCATCCAGCGCATCCATGATCGCGTGCATCAGCGCGTCCTTGAGATCCGGCGAATTCGCGAACTGCTCCTTGGTGTTGCTCGCGGCCTGCTGGAGCAGCGTCGTGTTCTCCAGCAGCTTTCCCTTCAAGACGCCATTGACGTAGACAAGTTGGTCGTCGTCCGTCAGTTCGCCTTCGAACAGGCCATTGACCTTCTGGATGATCTCGACGAGGTAGGCGTGCTGCTTCTCCTGGACGCTGCCACTGCCCACGGCATCCATCGGTGGCAGCCTGTAGCTGTCGCCCCCTCCGAGGCTGAGGGGTTGCTTGCCCGTGCCCCTCAGCGTGTGGTGGGTCAGCACGACCTTGGAGAGGTCGACCGTATCGCGCTCCCGGCTGAACTCCAGCAGCGGGATCAGGCGCTTGTAGAACAGGAAGCGCTTCTCGATGCCGGTGTTGCCGTAGTCGAATATCTGGGACAGGAATGCATACAGCCTGACGTAGGCCGCCATGTCGTTCTTGAACAGCAGCAATGCGTCGAGGACGTCCTTGGCGGCCTTGGCGCCGGCGTCGTCGCCCTTGTCCTCGGCAGCGGTCTTCTCGGCTTGCGCGGCCTTGTAGCGCTTGAGCAGGCGGTCCGCGACCGGTGCGATGGCGGCGTCCAGCTGCTTCTGCGTCCCGTTCGGATCGAGATCCACCGTGGCAACCCGGTCGACCTCGAACTCGTCGTAGCAGCCCGCCGCGTCCAGCTTCGCGCGCAGGTCGTAGACCAGATGGGGGTCGGTCGAGGCCGCCAGTTCGGCGGTCTCGTAGTAGGTCTTGAACGCCTTGAGGATGTCGCCGGCGTCGTTGACGAAGTCCAGGATGTAGGTGGTGTCCTTGCCCGGATGCGACCGATTCAGCCGCGACAGGGTCTGCACCGCCTGGATGCCGCCCAGCATCTTGTCGACGTACATCCCGCACAGCAGCGGCTGGTCGAAGCCGGTCTGGAACTTGTTGGCAACCAGCAGCAGGTGGAAGCCAGGCTCGGCGAATGCGTCGCGGATGTCTCGTCCCTTCAGGCCGGGGTTCAGGTCCTTGGAGGTTTCGCTCACCGCCTGCGGATAGCTCTCCGGGTCGTTCACCTCGCCAGAGAACGCCACGAGCACGCCGAGCGGGTAGTTCCGTTGGGCGATGTAGCCGCGGATGGCCTTCTGCCAGCGGACCGCTTCCTTGCGGCTGCCGACGACGATCATCGCCTTCGCCTTGCCCTCCAGCAGCGGCTGCACGTTCTCCCGATAGTGCTCGACGACGATCTGCACCTTCTGCGAGATGTTGTACGGATGCAGCCGGACCCACTGCATGACGCTCTTCATGGCAGCGCTGCGCTCGACCTGCTTCTCGTCGTATTCCTGGCCGTCGTGCGCCAGCTTGAATGCCAGCTTGTAGGTGGTGTAGTTCTTCAGCACGTCGAGGATGAAGCCCTCCTCGATGGCCTGGCGCATGGAATACACGTGGAAGGGCTGCGGCAGGCCATCGGGCCCGGGCCGGCCGAACAGCTCCAGCGTCTTGGCCTTCGGCGTGGCCGTGAAGGCGACGTAGGTCAGGCCCTTCGCGCCGGCGCGCGCCTCCATCTGCGCCGCCAGGATGGCTTCGGTGTCGATCTCGCCGCCATCCTGCAGGTCGGCCCATTCCTGGGCGGAGAGCAGCTGCTTGAGCTTCGCGGCGGCCTCGCCGCTCTGGGAGCTGTGTGCCTCGTCGGCGATGACGGCGAAGCGCTTGCCCTCGGTGGCGGCAAGTTCCTGCACGGCCTGCAAGGCAAACGGAAACGTCTGGATGGTGCAGACGATGATCTTCTTGCCGTCCTTGAGCGCCTGCGACAGCTGGGCGCTCTTGCTGCCATGCTCGTTGGTGATGCTGGCGACGACGCCCGTGGTGCGCTCGAAGTCGAAGATGGCTTCCTGCAACTGCGCGTCGAGCACGTTGCGGTCGGACACGACCAGCACGCTGTCGAACATCTTCTGGTGCTGGGCGTCATGCAGGTCGGCCAGGAAGTGCGCCGTCCAGGCGATCGAGTTGGTCTTGCCCGAGCCGGCGGAATGCTGGATCAGGTAGCGCTGGCCGGCGCCGTTCTCCAGGACATCGGCGACCAGCCGGCGGGTCGCATCGAGCTGGTGATAGCGTGGAAAGATGACGCTCTTGGGGCGGCCCTTGTCATCGCGCTTGCCGATGAGGTAGCGGTGCAGGATGTCGAGCCAGCTCTCGCGGGCCCAGACCTCTTCCCAGAGATAGGCGGTCGCGAAGCCGTCCGGATTCGGAGCGTTGCCGGCCGCGCCTGCATTGCCGCGGTTGAAGGGCAGGAAGGTCGTCGCCGGGCCGGCCAGCCGGGTGGTCATCATGACTTCGGATTGGCTGACGGCGAAGTGCACGAGTGCGCCGCCTGGGAATCCCAGGATCGGCTCCAGCACGCCGCCCTTGGGTTGCGGGTGCCGGTCGAAGCGATATTGGTCGACCGCGTCGTGCACGCTCTGCGTGAAGTTGGACTTCAATTCCGCGGTAGCGACTGCCACGCCGTTCAGGAACAGCACGAGGTCCAGTTCGGCACGCGGGTTGTTGGGCGAGTGCGTGACCTGCCGAACAACGCGCAGCCGGTTCTTGGCATACCTGGCCTGGATTGCCGGGTTGATCGTGAGTGCCGGTTTGAATTGCGCCAGCATCAGCGGCTCGCGCAGGCCCAGCATCTCGACGCCACGGCGCAGGACGTCCAGCGTGCCGCGCTCGTTCAGGCTCTTGCGGACGCGCTCGGCCAGGACGGTGGCCGGGGCAGCGCCATGGGTCTTGGTGAGGCGTTGAAAGCTCTCGGGCTGCGTGGCCTCGATCCAGGCGAGCAGGTCGGGCATGAACAGGCCGTGGGAGCGATCGAACAGCGCTGCGTCGCCTTCGGCATGGAGCCAGCCGTTGGCCGCCAGGTGCTGGCAGATTTCCGACTCGAAGTGGACTTCCTGGTGCAGGCTCATGGGGTTCCGTCGTTGGCCATATGTGCTTGACCGCGGTCGGCGCTCACGCGGCGAGTTTCTCTGGAGCGGGTAGCCCTGGCGTCGCATCGCGCAGGTCGATGTGACCGGTGACTGCCGTCGCAATGAGCGCACTGCGGCGTTCTCGGAGCAGGGAGGTCGTGCGTTCAACTGCTCCGATCAGCTTGTCTACTTTGGCAGTTTCGGCGTCGAGGTGTGCAACGATGGCCGCCTGCTCCCGGAGCGGTGGAATAACTACCGGGAGAGACTTCAGAATCGGCACGCTGATATTGACCTGTGCCGTTCCCCAACCTTCAAGCCGAAAATATCGAACTGCTGCTTCACTGTTCATCCAGTAGCAGTAGTAAGCTGGATCGCAGTCCTGTCGCAGCGTGGTGATGAGCATCGTGAAGCATTGGCATTGGTCGAGTTCGGAAGGAACTACTGCGGTTACCCCAGCGTTTCCGGTGCGAACGGTAACCAAATCCCCCTTCGAAATGAGCTTTGAGCCTCGTTCAGCTGCGAATTCAGAATCAATGTAGAGGATGTCCCCGGTCAATCGCCCTGGTCGAATATTGGTGGAGCGAAGTATCGGAACGCCGTGCCGCCTGTAAGCATGCGTTGCCGCCTCGGCAATACCCACCACTACCCGTTCTGAAATGCGCGTTAGCGACCCCGTTTGCCAATGTGCTGGAATGAGACCTAACCAAGTCACGCTGGTATCCTTCATTTCCGCTTTCGGATTGAGACCGCGCGTCACAGTCTGCGAAATGACGGCGCGACGCTTTTCGGTCAACAGGTCAACGAGCTCTTCCTGCTTTGCGATCAGCGCATCGATCTTCGCGATCTCATCATCCAAGAACGCAGCAACTAGTGCTTGTTCTTCTCGCGGCGGCACGACGAATGGCATTCTGCCGAGCGATTCCCAATTTGCGCGCGGCATTTTCGAGCCGAAAGTCGACCCGTCGATAGATGCAATAAAGCTCCGACTGAGCATTTGGTATTGTGCGTATCGCGCATTTAGAGAGTTGCTCGGGCGCAGCACGTGAAAGTCGCCAACGGCCTCACCAGAAGTTTCTGTGAGGTAGACCTTTGCGAGATACGGTCTTAGCTTTCCGAACAGAAGGTCGCCGCCCTCAAAGGCGATGCCTTCGCCCTCGAATTCAGTACCAGTGGCGATGAAACGCCCAGACCAGCTCTCGATATTTTCGAGCGCTACAGGGTTGTCTCGACGTTCAGTCTTCTCGGTGCGCAGCGCCATTTGAGTCTTGAGTCGGTGCACGTGCCAATGGTGTGGCACCTCCCCTAGCCATTCCACTCCGCTGTCTCTATAGCTGGGATATTTGTGCAAGCTCATTCGGTCAAATCCTCCAACATCTTCATGATGCTGGTGGTCAATGTCTTCAACTCCTCATCGATGGCATGCAAGCTGCGCGGAGGTTCGAAGACATAGAAGTGCTTGTTGAACGGAATCTCGTACCCGACCTTGCTCTTTTCGTTATCGATCCAAGCGTCCGCTGCGTGCGGCAGCACCTCACGTTCGAAGTAAGCCTGGATATCCTCGGCCAGCGGCACGTTCTCCGTATCGCGTAACGCGCCGTCGGACTGCGGCTTGGCTTTCTGCTTGCCCTTGGCACCGAGCACCGGCGCGCCAGCTCTGTCTCTCAACGGACGCTCCACCGTGATCGTTGTGTAGCCAAACGCCTCATTGCGGAAGATTCGCGAGATAGGTACGCGTTTGAGCCGTCCGGCCTCGGGGGCGCCGGGCGCCTGGTCGGTGCTGGTGACAAGCTGCGGCTCGCCGACGACCTGACCTGTTGCATCCAAGACCGTGATTGCCTCTGCCTCGACGAAGTCCCCGAACAGGCGCGTGACCGTGGCGATGTGCGCCTCGCTCATCTCCTTGCGCTTCGAGCCCAAGCTCTTGCGCATCTTCTGCCAGAACCCGCTCGCATCGATCAGTTGCACGAAGCCCTTGCGATCGGCCGGCTTGCGGTTGGACAGGATCCACACGTAGGTGCTGATGCCCGTGTTGTAGAACATGTCGGTGGGCAGCCCGACGATGGCCTCCACCAGGTCGTTCTCCAGCACGTAGCGGCGGATCTCGCTCTCACCGCTGCCGGCGCCGCCCGTGAACAGCGGTGAGCCGTTGAGCACGATGCCGAAGCGGCTGCCGCCATCCACGGCGGGACGCATCTTGGACAGCAGGTGCATCAGGAACAGCATCGAGCCGTCGCTGACGCGCGGCAGGCCGGGGCCGAAGCGGCCGTCGAAGCCTTTCTGGTCGTGCTCCGCGCGCACCGCCTTCTCGACCTTCTTCCATTCGACGCCGAAGGGCGGATTCGAAAGCATGTAGTCGAACTTCCGGCTGCTGTGTCCATCATCGCTGAGCGTGTTGCCGGCGATGATGTTCTCGATGTTCTGGCCCTTGATCAGCATGTCCGCCTTGCAGATGGCGTAGCTCTCGTCGTTGAGTTCCTGGCCGTGCAAGGTCAGCCGCGCCTGGGGGTTGTGCTCCGACAGGTATTCGTCGGCCATCGACAGCATGCCGCCGGTGCCGGCTGTCGGGTCGTACAGGGTTCGCACGACGGCGTTGCCGGGCGTGAGCACGTCGTCGTCCTCGACGAAGAGCAGGTTCACCATCAGGCGAATGACCTCGCGCGGGGTGAAGTGCTCGCCGGCGGTCTCGTTGGAGATTTCGGCGAACTTGCGGATCAGTTCCTCGAACACGAGGCCCATGCTCGCGTTGTCGACGACCGTGGGGTGCAGGTCGATGTTGCTGAACTTCTCGATGACGAGGTAGAGCAGGTTCGCCTTCGACAGGCGCTCGATCTGAGCGTAGAAATCGAAGCGCTCGAAGATGTCGCGCGCCGCCGGCGAGAAGGCCTCGATATACGCGTGCAGGTTCTGGCGGATGTGGTCCTGGTCGCCCAGCAACTTCACCAGGTCGAGCCGCGACGTGTTGTAGAAGCTCTGGCCCGCCTTGCGCAGCAGGAAGAGGTCGGCGCTCAGGCCCGCCTTTGACTTGGAGTCCAGTTCCGCGAGCACCGCTGCCTTGGTTGACCCGAGCACGCAGTCGAGTCGGCGCAGCACGGTGAAGGGCAGGATGACCTTGCCGTATTCACTCTGGCGGTAGTCGCCGCGCAACAGATCGGCAACCGACCAGATGAAAGACGACAAGGCTTGATGATTCATCGGGCGGCGCGACGCACTCGAAGGAGGCGCAGATATCAAGTGAAACGTGAATCAATTATCAAGCAAAACATGATTTGTCCGGTCGCGCACTCAGTAGCGTCCTCTCATGACAGCGCAGGACGAATTCGGAGAACGTCTGAGGGCGGCCATGAAGGCTGCCGGAATGAAGGGCAGCAAGACGGAGCTCTGGCACGCCTTCAACCGCAAGTGGAATCAGAAGCCCGTCAGTCTCCAGGCGGCCACGGACTGGATCAACGGCAAGGCAATCCCTCGCCAGGACAAGCTCTTGATACTCGCGGCCGTGCTGAAGGTCGATCCGCATGCGCTGCAATTCGGTTCCGCCAAGCGCTTGACTGCCGCCGAGCGGCGGCGAGAGTGGGAAGACCGGGTGACGTACGCCGAGCGCGAGACCATCGAGAACTTCCTGAGCCTGCCCACGCAGCAACGTCTCGTCGTGCGCGATGTCATCGACGCCTTCGCAAAGGCTTACGGCGCCATCGATCCGGGCAAGGATTAGCAGCGTCTCCGGGAACCTTGTCGCCGTCGATCGTTTCGATCTGAACGACGGTGCCTCGCATGGGCCTGCAGCGGCGGCGCCAACGCTCAGGCGCGGCGCGCGCTTCATGGTCGACGGTTCTCGCCGACATGCTTGAATGCAAATATGTAGAATGCATGCATCGAATGCATTCGAGGTGATTGCCATGGCCATGCTGACAGTTCGCAACCTTTCCGAGGAAGTGCACCGCGCGCTCCGCGTTCGTGCGGCCCAACATGGCCAGAGCATGGAGGCCGAGGTGCGGGCGATCCTGGAGGCCGCGATCAGTCCCCAGGGGGGCTTGAAGCTGGGTTCGCTCCTGGCCGACATGGGCCGCCAGGCGAAGCTCAGCGATGAGGAGTTCGCGGTGTTCGAGCAGGTGCGCGACAAGACGCCTTCCCGCACGGTGAGCTTCGAATGATCCTGCTCGACACCAACGTGATGTCGGAGCCGTTGCGCCGCGCACCCGAGCCGCGGGTGATCGCCTGGCTCGACGCGCAGGCCATGGAGACGCTGTATCTCTCGGCCGTCACGGTGGCGGAGCTGCGTGCAGGGGTCGCGCTGCTGCCTGCGGGCAGGCGACGCACGGGGCTGCAGGAAAACCTGGAAAGGCGCGTGCTGCCGTTGTTTGCCGGCCGCGTGCTGCCGTTCGATCTGGCTTGCACGCAGGCCTATGCGGGGCTGATGGCCGAAGCCCGAACTTCGGGTTTGGCCGTCGCCACGGCGGACGGCTACATCGCCGCCATCGCGATAGCCAACGGATTCGTCGTCGCCACCCGGGACACAGGCCCGTTCGAGGCCGCGGGCGCGGCCGTCATCAACCCATGGCAGGCGTGACGTCGTCCCTGGCTAGTCCCTGAAGTTCTCGTACTTGAACGGCTGATCGGGGAATTCCTTGCGCAGCAACGCGATGCCCACCTGCAGGTCGTCGCGGTTCTTGCCGTTGACTCGCACGGTGTCGCCCTGGATGCTGGCCTGCACCTTCAGCTTGGCTTCCTTGATCGCCGTGACGATCTTCTTGGCCAGGGGGGCATCGATGCCGGCCTTGATCTTGTAGACCTGGCGCACCTTGTCGCCGCCGATCTTCTCGATCTTGGCTTCCATGTCGAGGAAGCTGGCCACGACGTTCTGCTTGCTGAGCTTGCCCAGCAACACGGTGCTGATCTGCTCGATCTGGAAGTCGCTGTCGCCCACCAGGTAGATCTCCTTCTCCTTTTCCTTGAGCTCCACGGACGCGCTGGTGCCCTTGAAGTCGAAGCGGGTGCCGATCTCCTTCCTGGTGTTGTCGACCGAGTTCTTGACGGCGGGCATGTCGGGTTCGAGGAGGACGTCGAAGCTGGGCATTGAAGGATTTCCGGAGGGCGAAAAAGAGGGATGGTGCAGGACCTGCGAAAATTCTGCCATGTCCCCAGCCCCCTGGCTCGAATCCGATGTTTCACTGAAGGCCTTGAACACCTTCGGCCTGCCCGCCTGCGCGCGCCGCCTGGCGCGCATCCGCGGCGACGCCGACGTGCGGCGCGTGCTCGACTCGCCCGAGGTGGGCCGGGCGGCCAAGCTGGTGCTGGGCGGCGGCAGCAACCTCGTCCTCACGCGCGACGTCGACGAGGTGGTGCTGAAGGTGGAGGTCGACGGCCTGCGCCTGGTGGAGACGCGCGCCGACGCCTTCATCGTCGAGGCCGGCGCGGGCCTCACCTGGCACGACGTCGTCACCGCCACGCTGGAGCGCGGCTGGCCGGGGCTGGAGAACCTCGCGCTCATTCCCGGCACCGTGGGCGCCGCGCCGGTGCAGAACATCGGCGCCTACGGCCTGGAGATGGCCGACCGCTTCGACTCGCTCGACGGCGTCGACCTGGTCACCGGCCTGGGCATCACGCTCGATCGCGCGCAGTGCCTGTTCGGCTACCGCGACAGCGTGTTCAAGAACGTGCTGGCCGGCAAGGCCGTCATCACGCGCGTGCGCTTCCGCCTGCCGCGCCCGTGGCGACCGGTGCTGGGCTACCTCGAGCTGGAGCGCAAGGTGGCCGAGACGGGCATCGCCGAGCCGACGCCGCGCCAGGTCCACGACTGGGTCTGCGCCATCCGCCGCGCCAAGCTGCCCGACCCGGCGGTGATCGGCAATGCCGGCAGCTTCTTCAAGAACCCCATCGTCACCGAGGACCAGTGCCGCGACATCATCGGCCGCGATCCGCACGTGGTGCACTACCCGATGGCCGACGGCACGTTCAAGCTGGCCGCCGGCTGGCTCATCGACGCCTGCGGCTGGAAGGGCAAGTCCATCGGGCGGGCCGGGGTCTACGAGAAGCAGGCGCTGGTGCTGGTCAACCGCGGCGACGCGATCGGTGCCGAGGTGGTGACGCTGGCCAAGGCGATCCAGGAGAGCGTCTACGGCCGCTTCGGCATCCGGCTGGAGCCCGAGCCGGTGGTTCTCTGACACTCGGCGAAGCGCGCACTGCCGGCCTGCGTTAGAGTGCACGCGCGGCTTGCGCAGACGGCGATGCCCGCTTCGAACAACACTGGAGACCCTTCGATGACGCTCGCGGCCCTTCGCAAACCCTTCCTGTCGGCCGGCGCCCGCGTCGTCTTCGGCTCCGCCGTGCTGCTGGGCGCACTCGCCGCGTCGACCGCGCCGGTCCTCGCCGCCGAGTCCCCCACCGCCGTGTCGAACACCGCGCCGGTCGTCAAGGGCACCACCGGGCGCCAGCTGTGGCGCATCTCCGACTACACCACTGTCGAGCTCGTGGCGCGCGAGCCCGGCACGCCCGACAACCAGCATCCGTTTACCGTGGAGCCGAACACGCTGCACGCGTGGCTGCAGCAGGTGCAACTGTTGCGCAACGGGGCGACCAGGCCGCTGTTCGCCATCGACGAACTGCAAAGCATCGTGCCCGCGCTCACCGAGGCGCTGGCCCACGCGCGCGCCGACCAGGACGTGGCGCTGGTGAGCTCGGCCCGCCACGAGGACAACTCGTTCTACAGCATCAGCGCCGTCACGGCGCGGCTGTTCGCGGTGGACGGCCACCTGAACCTGATCGTGCACGACGCGCGCAACGACTTCTACGACGCCGCGCGCGGCAGCGGCATGGCGCCGCACTTCACCGTGGGCTCGCGCACGGCGCCGGGCTCGGCACAGATCCAGAGCCCTGCCGCCACCAACAAGCGGGCCGACTGGCTGGTGCTCGACACGGTGCAGGCCGCGCCAGCGGCGCCGGCCGTGGCGCCCCGCGCCCAGACGCCGGCCGCCGTGACGCTGCCCGCGGCGCCCCTGGTTCCGATGGTCGTGCCGCCGGCCCCGCCCGCGCCCGCCGCCGTGCCGGTGGCGCCTGCCGCGCCCGCGGTGGCGCCCGTGCCGCCGGCCCCGCCCGCGGCCAGCGATGCCGAGCAGCGACTGCTCAACATCAAGCGCCTCTACGACAAGGGCCTGATCACCAAGCCCGAGTACGAGAAGAAGCGCGCGGAGATCATCAAGTCACTGTGATCGCCGGCGCCGCGGCGGCGCAGAGCGACTGCAGCGCGAGCGCGTTGCCGGTCGCCGCGCCGGCCGCCGTGTTGTCGAAGATCACCCAGGGCACGCTGCCGGCGGCCCAGCCCGCGAGCTCGGCGGCCTGTCGCGCCAGCCAGGCTTCGTCGTAGGCCGACGAGTACATCCGCGGCGAGCCGTGCCAGCGATGGTAGAGCAGGGCCCCGACGCCGTCGCCTGCCGGCCCCAGCCAGCCGCCGGGGCGCGCCGCTTCGGGGCGGCGTGCCGGATCGGCGGCCACGCGGCTGATGCGCATCCGCGCCAGCGCTCGGTCGGCCGCCGGGGCGAACCAGGTCGCATGGCGTGGCTCGCAGGCCACCGGGCCGGCCCAGGATTCGCGCAGCAGGTCGAAGAAGGCGTTCGCGACCCGGGCTTCCCAAGGCAACGAGGGCGGCAATTGCACCAGCAGCACGCCCATCCGGTCGCCGAGGCCGGCAATCTGGGCCAGAAATTCCTGCAGGAGCTTGTGGGCGCCGCGCAGGCGCGCGTCGTGCGTGATCGCGCGCGGGAGCTTGACCGCGAAGCGGAAATGCGGCGGAGTCATGGCGGCCCAGCGCGCGTAGGTCCCGACGCGATGCGGCCGGTAGAAGGACGAGTTGATCTCGACGCAGGGGAAGCGGCGCGCGTAGCGCTCGAGGTGCTCGCCATTGCCTGGAAATTCGTTCGCGAGCGCGCGCGGGAGGCTGCAGGCTGCCGTGCCGATGTACATGGGAAGTGTGGGCTTGGTTTTCGACCCGCCCGGGCGGCAAGCGCCGCGCCCGTGGCGCGCGCCATGAGGTAAAGCCCGAAAGAAAGACGCCCCCGACCGAAGTCGGAGGCGCGCAAGGACGGACGACGTGCTTGACGGCGTCGTCTGTCGCGACGCCCGGCGTTGGGGCCGGGAAGCGTCACTCGGGGCGGCCGCCGTGTCGAGGGTTCGACCGGCGGCGCGCAAGCTTGGCAGGCGTTCGCGGTGACGGCCGGGCCGCCGTCCGCACGCTGCATCCGGTAGTTCGCGCTGCAAGGCGACCGGCCTTCTCCGGCCGGTGAAAGGCTGGCAAGGCGTGGCGCGCCAGCGCGCGCTGCGACTGTTCATCGGCCGATTCGCTGGACAGTTGAATCCGGAAGGCCGTGGCGATACACACTGATACGACTGCGCGCCGCCTGGATAAGCCGCGCGGCGCCAAATGCCCGATTTTGGGGACTGTCGGCGTCGGCGGAAACCGGTGATCCGGCGCAACATGGAGGCAAAGGATCCCGTCGCCAGAAGTCCTTGCCATGACCGCCGCGCGCCTCCCCGTCGTCCGCCAGTGTTCCGGCGTGCCTGCCTCGCCCGGGCGGGGCAGGATTGCGCCAGCCGTGAGACTGCCGGTACGCGGCGCCGGCGAATCGGGCGGCGGCCGGCGATGACCTCCCTGGACCTCGACCTCACGCCCGAGCCGGCACCGGCCTCTCCCGCCGTGCTGGCCGCCCGGCATCGCCGGGCCCTGGTGGTGGGGCTTGGTGGCGGTCGCGACACCGACTCGCCGATGGCGAAGTCCTCGTTCGCCGAGCGGCGTCTCCGGTCGACGGACACGGCGGCCAGCCGGTTCGTCGATCCCCTGCCGGCGAGCGCGGCATCCTCCGCCGCGGCCGTGCCCGATGCGGCCGCCTCGGCCGCATCGGCCGTCACGCGCGCGTCGCCGTCGCCGGCGGCGCGCCTGCAATTGGAAGACGCGCTCGTGGTGCCGGCGGGCGCGCTCATACGGGGCTACCTGCGCTGCGGCGCGCTGCTGCTGGTGGGCGACGTCGTCGGCAACATCCACTGCACGAACGGCCCGGTCGTCATCCGTTCCGGTGCCAGCCTCAAGGGCCGGCTGGTGGCCTCGGGCGACGTCTACGTGTGCGGCACCGTGGGCGAGAGCGCTGGCGGCGCCGTCATCACCACGCGCGGCAAGCTCACGCTCGCGCCAGGCGCGCGCGTGGACGGCGATGTGCGCAGCGGGCAGCTTGAGGTGCACGAAGGGGCGGTGCTGCGGGGCGTGGCGAAGCGGTGCGAGGACTGACATTCACGAGGTTCCGGCGTCGCGTCCGATCGCGCCGGGCGGTCTTCGGAAGCCGCGATATGTGCCGCGACAAGTGCCGCGATACGTGCAGCGATGCGTGCCGTGACTCCATGAGAACCTGCCCCCGGCCGCGCTCGCCGACGATCGGGGTCAGGCCCCGCCCGCGTCCGCAAGCCATGATCATCCGTCGCCACCCGCCGCCGCGCGTTTGCGCTGCGCATTGACCTCCCGCACGTGATCGCCGATGTCCGCCCGGCGATCGGAAGCGAGATCCTTGTAGCCGTGCAGCGCCCGTCGGCAATCGGCGGTGAGCGCCGTGCGGGTGGCCGGGTCGACCACGCCCAGGAGCCAGGCCCGTTCGAGCTGGGCCAGCGTGGTGTCGGCGTGCATCAGCAACGCGAGATAGCGCTGGGCCGCGGGACTGACCACCATCGCCAGGAAGCGTGCCGGGCGCGCGAACGTGATCTGCGCGCCGGAGGGCGCCCGCGCGGCGACTCGCGCCTCCAGGTCGGCCTGGAGGCCACGCAACAGCGCCTGCACGTCGTCGGCGCGGCGCTGGAGCGCGGCGAGTGCGTCGGCCAGGCGCGCGCGATCCAGGCCCTGCACGCGGCGGCTGGCCTCCAGCGCGTGCAGCAACCGCGAGACATAGACGAAGTCGCGCCGGAAGACCTGGCGCACGAGCGCCGTGCGCAATTCGAGGTCCACGTGCAGCGTGGCGCCGCGCGCGCGCCTGGCGAGCAGCCAGAGGTCAGCGTCGCGCAAGGGGCGCAGGGGCGGGTCGTCGGGCATGTGCAGCGGCAGCTCGACATGCTCGCGGCTTTCGGAGGCGACCGGCCGCTGGCGCCAGCGGGCGCCGCAGGCCGGATCCGGTGGATCGCCCTGGTCCGGAGGGCGCGGCGCCGGGAAAGCTTCGAAGCTGTTGGGGGTGTCCACGTCGGCCTCCTTTGAAGGTTTCCACGGTAACGCCGCAGGGCCGGAGACGCCCCGGTCAAACCGGTGGATAAACGCTGCGTTTTCCGCGCCGTGCGTCGGGGAACCGATCCGCACCCATCGACGCCGTGCGGCGCCAAACGCCGCATTTCCTGCCGTCCGGTCGCCGGCGGCGCTTTCGGGCCGACACCCCGGTTTCGACCGCTGCCGCCGGCGCGACCTCGCCCGTATGATCGTTGGCCAACCCTTGCCGCATCGCTGTCGATGCGGCTGCCGGAGCCACCCCTGTCCACCAGACCCGCCACCGTCGTGACGTCCGTCGCCAGCGCGGACGCCGCCTCCCCGCCGCCGGCGGCCACGCGGCGTCCGCGCGCCATCGCGTCGCGGACGCCGGCCGCGCCGTGGCTGGCGGGCCTGGTCGTGCTGCTTTCGGCCTTCCTGGCCTGGTTCGCGGTCCACCTGCTGCTGCACCGCCTGCGCGAGTCCGGCCAGGTGCTGATCGCTTTCTTGGTCATCGCGGCGATGCTCGTGCCGGTGGTGGCGCTGGCCACGCTATGGGCGCTGGCGGCACGGCGCGCCCGGCACCTGGCCGAAGAGGCCGAGGCCGAACGGACGCGCGCCGGGAGCGCGGCGCGCGACACGGCCCGCTTCCTGGGCATGGTGAGCCATGAGTTGCTCACGCCGCTGCAGTCCATCTGGAGCACGGTGGACATCATCGAATCGCGCGGGCGGGTCGACGCGGCCGATCCGGCGTTCACGCGCCTGAAGGAGGCCACGCGCTCGCTGCGCGTGCGCATCAGCGACCTGGTCGACTTCGCAAGGATATCCTCGGGCCGGCTCGAGATGCGCATCCGCGGCTTCCAGCTGGACAAGCTCGTCGACACCTCGCTGCGCGACGTCGAGGAGGCCCTGGCCTCGCGCAACCTCGACGTGCACTGGGAGGCCGGCCCCGAGCTGGGCCAGCGCATCTACTCCGATCCCGGGCGCCTGCGCCAGATCATCGACAACCTGCTCACCAACGCCATCAAGTACACCGAGCGCGGCGGCATCACCATCCACGCCGCGCTGCATCACGACCGGGGCATGCTCAGCGTGGAGATCACCGACACCGGCGTCGGCATCGATCCCGGCGAGATGCCGCGCCTGTTCGAACCTTTCTATCGCTCGCGCCAGACCGCGAGCATGGCGGAGGGCAGCGGCCTGGGCCTGGCGGTGGTGCGCAGCATCGTCGACATGATGGGCGGCAGCATCCGCCTCGATTCGCGGGCGGGGCAGGGCACGGCGGTCACCTTCGAGGTGCCGTTCACCGAAGGCATCGATGACCCGGCCGACGCGCCACCGCGCATCGAGACGCGGCTGCCCGTGCTGGTGGTGGACGACTCGCGCGACGCCCGGCACGCCCTCGCCGAGGTCATCCGGGCCCTGGGCGTCGAGGTGGTGGAGGCGGCCGATGGCGCCACCGGGCTGGCCGCCGCCGCCGAGCGCGATTTCCAGGCCATCATCCTCGACATGCAGATGCCCGGCCTCACCGGCGACGAGGTGGCGCGCCGGCTGCGCAGGCCGGGCGACCGCCACCAGAAGACCTTTCTCGTGCTGATCTCGGCCTACATGGATCTCGACGACGCCAGCATGGCCAGCGTGTTCGACGCCCGCATCGACAAGCCGGCGAGCCGCCAGGACCTGATGGCGGCGCTGGGCCGCGCGGCGCGGGCGCGGGCCTGAAGCGCGCCTGTCAGGCGCGCGCCTGCCCGGACATGTCCGACCCGTTCTGCAGCACCTTGGCCACGCTCAGCTGCAGCACGCGGGCATCGCTGCTGGCGCGGTGCCGGCGCAGCTGCAGGTTGCGGGCGATCATGTCGCGCGTGTCGTCGAAATGCTCGGCGGCAAGCTCGCTCATCAGCTCGCGTAGGTGGCGCAGCCGGAAGCTGGGAGAGAGGTCGGCCGACTCGAACAGGCGCGCGAGCCACGCGTAGTCGTGGGCCCAGTTGTCGCAATAGACGGTGCGGCCGGCCAGCCGGTGGTTGAGCTCCTGCGCCACCTCGGAGGCGCTGCGGCCGTGGCGGTGCAGCAGCGAGCGCGAGATGCCGTGCACGCGCTCGGCGTCGCCGTCCCAGTGCGTCCAGCTCTCGTCGGGAACGATCAGCGTGCAGTAGGCGGTGCCGTCGGGCAGGACGAAGCCGATCTCGATCGGATAGCTGCCGCGGCCGAAGCCGGAGGCCTCGATGTCGAGCACGCAGGGCAGGGCGGCGTGCGCGGGCCGGGCACCGGTGGCGGCATCGTGATCCTGATCGTGATCGGCGGGGGTGGCCATGAAGAAGGCGTGGGCGCGGGACGCGCGGCACAGGCAATATGCGGACAATACCGGACAAATTCGAGTTGTCCCCTCTGTGACAACCCTGCTCGGGGCTCGCACTATGGTGTCGCCGCCGCCCGCGAAGTAGGCTGGGCATCCAGCGCGCGCGGGCGACTCCGCCCTGTGCTGAAACGGATCGCACGACCTCGTCGTGGCCCAAAGGACTCCGATGCCCTCGCCTGAAGCGCTTTCCAGCCGCAACTCCCCGATCGACACGTCCCTGGTGGACACCAACGACGGCAGCGTCCCCGCCGACCGCCCTCATTTCGCGTTCTGGCCGCGGCGGCTCGCACGCACCGTGACGCCGCCGGAGACCTCGCTGTGGCACAACCTCGACGTGGCCGCGCGGCGCTATCCGCACAAGCCGGCCACGCTCTATTTCGGCCGCGCCAAGAGCTTCGCCACGCTGCACGCCGAGGCGCAGGCCATCGCCGGCTGGTTGCAGGCCCAGGGCGTGCGGCGCGGCGACCGCGTGGCGCTGTTCATGCAGAACTGCCCGCAGTTCCTCGTCGCGTACCACGGCATCCTGCGCGCCGATGCGGTGGTGGTGCCGGTCAACGCGATGAACAAGGCCGAGGAATTCGGTCACTACATCGTCGATCCGGGCACCCGGGTGGTGATCTGTGGCGCCGAGCTGGCCGGCATCGTGGCCGCCGCCAACGCGGCCCTGCCGCCGTCGCAGCGCGTGGCCCGCGTGCTCGCCACGCGCTACGCCGACGAGCTCCCCGAGACCTTCGACGCCGACGTGGCGCCGCCGCCCGCGATGCGCGAGTGGCTGCTGGCCGATCCCGCGCTGCCGCCCGGCGCGGTGCGCTGGCGGGACGCGCTGGCGCAGGGCCATGAGCCCGGCCCCACCGTCAGCGGCCCCGACGACCTCGCGCTGCTGCCCTACACCTCGGGCACCACGGGCCTGCCCAAGGGCTGCATGCACACGCATCGCACCCTGATGGCCAACGTGGTGGGCGGCGGCGAGTGGGGCTCGGGCAGCGCCGAGAGCATCGTGCTGGGCGTGGTGCCCATGTTCCACATCACGGGCATGCTCTATGGCGTGATCGCGCCGATGTTCAGCGGCGCCACCGTGGTCATCATGCCGCGCTGGGATCGCGAGCTGGCCGGCCGGCTCATCTCGCGCCACCGGGTATCGCACTGGACGTGCATCCCCACGATGATCATCGACCTGTTCGCGAGCCCCAACTACCGCAGCTTCGACCTGAGCAGCCTGCGCTGGCTGTCCGGCGGCGGCGCCGCGATGCCGCAGGCGGTGGCGCAACGCCTCATCGACGAGTTCGGGCTGCACTTCTGCGAGGGCTACGGCCTCACCGAGACGGCCGCGCCCAGCCACGCCAACCCGGCCGAGCGCCCCAAGCTGCAGTGCCTGGGCATGCCGTTCTTCGGCGTCGATTCGCGCGTGGTGGATCCGGTCACGCTGAAGGAACTGCCGCCGGGCGAGGTGGGCGAGATCGTCACGCGCGGGCCGATGGTGTTCCGCGGCTACTGGAAGAACCCGGAGGCCACCGCCGTGGCGTTCGTCGAGGTGGAGGGCAAGCGCTTCTTCCGCACGGGCGACCTGGGCCACATGGACGCCGACGGCTACTTCTTCATCACCGATCGCCTGAAGCGCATGATCAACGCGAGCGGCTTCAAGGTGTGGCCCTCGGAGGTGGAATTGCTGCTGTACAAGCACCCGGCCGTGCAGGAGGCCTGCATCATCGCGGCGCAGGACGCCTACCGCGGCGAGACGGTCAAGGCCGTCGTGGTGCTGCGCGCCGAGGCCCGCGGCCAGGTCGTGGAGCGCGACATCGTCGCGTGGGCGCACGAGAACATGGCGGCCTACAAGGCGCCACGCATCGTCGAATTCGTCGAGACCTTGCCCAAGTCCGGCGCCGGCAAGGTGATGTGGCGCCTGCTGCAGGACAAGGAAAACGCGGCCAACCCGAAACCCTGAAGGAGGCCGGCATGAGCAACACGTTCGTCCGGGCCGGCATCCCCGTCGCCGACCTGACCGTCGCCCGCGGCTGTCATTGCGCGCGCAGTCGCGGAATCCACCCCTGCCGAGGCGTCGTCTGCCGGCGTGGATCGTGCCACCTCGCGCAGGATGACGGGAACCTCGGCTAGCGCTTGCCGCCGCGCACCGTCTCGCTCACGATCCGCCACACCCGCTCGGCCACCGGCGACAGCGCGCGATCGTGTCGCCGCACCAGCATCACGGTGCGCTCCAGTCGCGGCAGCAGGGGCCGCACGGCCAGGCCCGGCAGGCCGCCCGGCGGCACCGCCAGGCGCGGCATCACGGTCAGTCCGATGCCGGCCTCCACCATCTGGAACACGGTCGTCGGGTGCGAGAGCTCCTGTTCGATCCTGCAGTCCGCGCCGTGCCGCGCCAGCGCGTCGTCGACGTAGCGGCGGCTGCCCGAGGCCGCGTCGAGCAGCACCAGCGGCTGGCCGGCCAGGGCCTTCCAGCGCACGCTCGCGGTCCGCGCGAGGCGATGCGACATCGGTGTCACCAGCACGAACGGATCGTGCAGGATGGCCTCGCAGTGCAGGTCGTCCACCTCGGGCGGCTCCACCACCACGCCGAAGTCCACCTCGCCGCCGCGCACGCTCTCCAGCACGTCCTGCTGGATGCGGTCGAGCAGCAGGAAGCGCACGCGCGGCGCCGCGCGCGCGCAGGTGGCGATGCAGGCCGGCATGAGGTAGGCCGACAGCGTGGGACTGCTGGCCACGCGCACCTTGCCGCCGTCGGCGTCGGCCAGGCCGGCCACGTCGGCCAGCGTGGCGTCGAGTTCATCGAGGGCGCGGGCCAGCCGCGCCACCAGCGAGCGCCCGGCCTCCGTCAGCGCCACCTCGCGCGTGGTGCGATCGAGCAGGCGCAGGCCTAGGCCGCGTTCCAGGTCGAGGATGGCGCGGCTGACGGCCGGCTGCGTCAGCCCCACGGCCTCGCCGGTGCGGCTGAAGTTGCGCGTGCGGGCCACCGACTGGAAGACGCGGAGCTGGCGCAGGGTGACATTCATGATTCAGAATCATAAGTCCATGGAATGAATCGATTTCTCTTTTGAGCACGGACGCGGTGAAATCGTGTCCATGAAGCGCCCCGCCTTTCTCCCCGACGATTTCACGCTGATGCTGGTGGCCACCGTGGTGCTGGCCACGCTGCTGCCCGCCCAGGGCGTGGCGGCCCGGTTCTTCGACGGCTTCACCACCTTCGCCATCGGCCTGCTGTTCTTCCTGCACGGCGCCAAGCTGTCGCGCGACGCGATCCGCGCGGGCATCACGCACTGGCGCCTGCACCTGCTCGTGTTCGCGTGCACCTTCGTGCTGTTCCCGGTGCTGGGCGTCGCGCTCAAGCCGCTGCTGCAGCCACTCGTGACGCCGGCGCTCTACACCGGCATCCTGTTCCTGTGCGTGCTGCCGGCCACGGTGCAGTCGGCCATCGCGTTCACGTCGATGGCGCGTGGCAACATCCCGGCCGCGGTGTGCAGCGCGTCCGCGTCGACGATGCTGGGCGTATTCGTCACGCCGGTGCTGGTGGGCCTGGTGGTGCTGCCCAGCGCGGCCGCCACCAGCTCGTTCGACTCCATCGTGCGCATCCTGCTGCAGCTGATGCTGCCCTTCGTGGCGGGCCACCTGTCGCGGCCATGGATCAGCGGCTGGATCCATCGCCGCAAGCGGATCCTGGGGCTCGTCGACCGCGGCTCGATCCTGCTGGTGGTCTACACGGCCTTCAGCGCCGCCGTCATCGAGGGCCTGTGGAAGCAGGTGCCCGTGCTGGCGCTGGCCGGCCTGCTGGTGGTCTGTTCGGTGCTGCTGGGCATCGCGCTGTTCCTCACGGGCTGGTTCGCGCGCCGCCTGGGGTTCGACAAGGCCGACGAGATCACCATCGTGTTCTGCGGCTCCAAGAAGAGCCTGGCCAGCGGCATCCCGATGGCCAAGGTGCTGTTCCCGGCCCACCTGGTGGGCGCCACGGTGCTGCCGCTGATGCTGTTCCACCAGATGCAGCTGATGGTGTGCGCGGTGCTGGCGCAGCGCTATGCGCGGCGGGTGGACGACGCGCCGGCCAGCGAGCCCGCACGGCAGGTGAGCTAACGCGCCAGCAACCTGTGCGTCTCCGGACGGCGGCGCATGTACGCCTCCACGTAGCTGCACGAGGGCTCGACCTTGTAGCCTTTCTCCGCGGCCCACGCGAGCGCCACGCGCACCAGTTCGGCCGCGATGCCGCGGCCGCCCACCGCCGGCGGCACGCCCGTGTGCGTCATCCAGACCACGTTGCCGCGCAGCTGGTAGTCGGCCACGCACAGCTGGCCGTCGACGGTGGCCTCGAAGCGCTGGCGCGCGGCGTCGTGGGTGACGACCACGGTCATTGCTTGCCCAACTTTTGCCACAGGAAGGCGAACTGCAGGACGGTCATGTCGGCGCGCTGCGCGTTGTCGGCCGCGCCGCCGTGCCCGCCCTCGATGTTCTCGTAGTACAGCACCTCGTGGCCCTGGGCCATCATGCGCGCGGCCATCTTGCGGGCATGGCCCGGGTGCACGCGGTCGTCGCGGGTGGACGTGGTGAAGAAGATCGGCGGGTAGCGCGTGTCGCGGTGCACGTTCTGGTACGGGCTGTACTTCGAGATCCAGGCCCATTCGGCCGGGATGTCGGGGTTGCCGTACTCGGCCATCCACGACGCGCCGGCCAGCAGCTTGTTGTAGCGCTTCATGTCCAGCAGCGGCACCTGGCAGCTGACGGCGTTGAAGAGGTCGGGGCGCCGCATCGCGACGGCGCCCACCAGCAGGCCGCCGTTGCTGCCGCCCTCGATGCCCAGGTGGCGCGGGCTGGTCACCCGGGTGGCGATCAGGTCCTCGGCCACGGCCTCGAAGTCATCGTAGCTGCGCTCCTTGTTCTCCTTGACGGCGGCCTGGTGCCAGGCCGGGCCGTACTCGCCGCCGCCGCGGATGTTGGCGATGACCCAGACGCCGCCGTGCTCGTGCCAGGCCTTGCCGATGCTGCCGGAATAGCTCGGCGTGAGCGAGATCTCGAAGCCGCCGTAGCCATACAGCAGCGTCGGGTTCCGGCCGTCGTGCGTGGCGCCCTGGGGCCAGATGACGAAGTAAGGCACCTTGGTGCCGTCCTTCGAGGTGGCGAACTTCTGCTCCACGCGCATGCCCGTGGTGTCGAAGAACCGCGGGCGCGACTTCAGCAGCTCTCGTTGGTCGGAGCCGGCGTGGGCCAGGTACAGCGAGTCGGGCGTGAGGAAGTCGGTGTAGCTGAGCAGGTAGGCCTCGGCCAGCGGGTCGTCGGCCACGTGCGGGTCGTGCAGCTCCTGGGTATGCAGCGAACCGGGGAAGGGCGCATCGACCGCGCGATGCTGCCAGCCGCCGGCCGTGGGCGTCGCCTCCTCGATGCGGCCGGCCACGTTGTCCAGCACGTTGAGGATCACCCTGGTCTTCGTCGTGCCGTAGCCGGCCAGCGAGCGCGTGGCCGTGGGCGTGAACAAGGCCTCCAGGCGGCGCTCGCCCTTCAGGTACGCGGCGGCGTCGCCCACCAGCAGCGAGCCGCGCGACCAGGTGCGGTCGCCCAGCGTCCAGTCGGAGCGCAGCTCGATCAGCACGCGGTCGCGCCAGAAGCCCAGGTTGGCGTCGTCTGGCTTGGCGATGGGCGCCAGCGTGGGCGCCTTGCCCGCCGCGTCGGCGTTCTCCAGCAGCCAGATGCGCGAGGTGTAGAAATCGAGCGACCGGCTGAAGGTGGTGCGCTCGAAGCCGGGCGTGTCGTCCACGTGCATGCCCGAGGCGACGTCGGCGTGCTCGCCGGTGAACATCGTCGTGGCGCTGGCCAGCGGCGTGCCGCGCGACCAGCGCTTGACCACGCTGGGGTAGCCCGAATCGGTGAGGCTGCCGGGGCCGAAGTCGGTGGCCACCAGCAGCGTGTTCGCGTCGAGCCAGTCGACGCTGGACTTGGCCTCGGGCAGCGTGAAGCCGTCGGCGACGAACTGGCGTTGCGCGATGTCGAACTCGCGCACCACCTGCGCGTCGGAGCCGCCGCGCGACAGCATCACCAGGCAGCGCTCGTACGCCGGCGCGAGGCAGCTGGTGCCGTGCCAGACCCAGTTCTCGTTCTCGCTCTTCGCGAGCGCGTCGAGGTCGATCACCACGTCCCAGGCCGGCTGCGGCTTGCGGTACTCGGCCAGCGTGGTGCGGCGCCACAGGCCGCGCGGGTTCGCGTCGTCGCGCCAGAAGTTCCAGAGCCAGTCGCCGCGGCGCACGACGTCGGGGATCTGTTCCTTGGAGTCGAGGATCGCGCGCACCTGGTCGCGCGTCTGCCCGAACAGCGGCCAGGCCTCGAGCGCCTTGCGCGACTGCGCGTTGCGCTCGCGTACCCACGCAAGGGCGTTGTCGCCGAGCACGTCCTCCAGCCACAGGTCGGGATCGACGGAGGCGGTGTCGGCAAAGGTCTGGGTCATGGGAGAACGGGGTCGCAGCGGAGGGATGCGGCCATTCTCTCCCGGGCAAACTTCCGGCGGAATCTCCTCGCGGCGAACGGGGAGGTGGGGCGGGGCCGTATCCTTCCCGATGTCCCGGCGCGCGGGTGCTGCCATCATGGCGCCCGGCCACGGGACGTGCCCGTCGCCTCAAAGACCCTTCGAACAAGAGCTCCACCCACCGCCATGACCGCCCAAAATCCCCTGCTCGCCGACTGGACGACGCCCTTCGCATTGCCGCCGTTCGACCAGATCCGCGCCGCCGATTTCGCGCCGGCCTTCGTGGCGGCGATGCAGGCGCAGCGCGCCGAGGTGGAGGCCATCGCGACGCTCGCCGAGCCGGCCGGCTTCGACAATACGGTGGCCGCGTTCGACCGCAGCGGCCGACTGCTGTCGCGCATCGAGGCCGCGTTCCACGCGCTCGCCGCGTCGCACACCTCCCCCGAGATCCAGGCCGTGCAGCGCGAGCTGGCCGGCCCGCTGGCCGCGCACGACAGCGCCGTGATGATGCATGCCGGCCTGTTCGCGCGAGTCGACGCGGTGCACGCGAAGCGCCACGATCTCTCGCTGCTGCCGGAACAGCTGCGCCTGGTAGAGCGCCTGCACGTCGACTTCGTGCGCGCCGGCGCCCGCCTCGGGCCCGACAAGCAGCCGCGCTACGCGCAGATCATGGAACGCCTCGCGCAGCTCACCACGCGCTTCGCGCAGAACGTGCTGGCCGACGAGGCCGGCTTCCAGCTGGAGCTGTCCGACGCCGAGCTCGACGGCCTGCCGCCCTTCGTGCGCGCCTCCGCGCGCCAGGCCGCCAGCGACCGCGGCCTGGGCGAGGGCCGGCACGTCGTCACGCTCTCGCGCTCGCTGATCGTGCCCTTCCTCACGTTCTCCGCGCGGCGCGACCTGCGCGAGAAAGCCTGGACGGCGTGGGTGGGCCGCGGCCAGAACGAAGGCGAGACGGACAACCGCGAGGTGGCCCGCGACATCCTGCGCCTGCGCCAGGAGCAGGCCTGGATGCACGGCCACGCGAACTATGCCGACTACGCGCTGGCCAACACCATGGCCGGCAGCATCGCCTCGGTCAACACGCTGCTGGACGACGTCTACGCCCGCGCGCTGGCCGCGCTGCAGGACGAGCGCCACGCCGTGCACGAGGCATTGCGCGACGCCGGCGTGGCCGGCCCGTACAACGCGTGGGACTGGCGCTTCGGCTCCGAGCGCGTGCGCCAGCAGCGCTACGCGTTCGACGACGGCGAGGTCAAGCCGTACTTCTCGCTCGATCGCATGGTGCAGGCCGCGTTCGACTGCGCGCAGCGCCTGTTCGGCATCCGCATGGTGCGCAACGACGCGATCCCGGTCTACCACCCGGACGTCGTGCCGTACGAGGTGCACGATGGCGACAGGCTGGTCGGCATCTTCCTGCACGACAACTTCGCGCGCCAGACCAAGCGTTCCGGCGCGTGGATGAGCGCGCTGCGCTGGCAGGGCCGCAACGGCTCGGTGGACCTGCCGGTGATCATGAACAACAACAACTTCGCCAAGGGCGCGCCGGGCGAGCCCACGCTGCTGTCCTTCGACGACGCGCGCACGCTGTTCCACGAGTTCGGCCACGGCCTGCACGGGCTGCTGTCCGACGTCACCTACCAGCGCCTGTCGGGCACCAACGTGCTGCGCGACTTCGTGGAGCTGCCCTCGCAGCTGTTCGAGCACTGGCTGCTGGAGCCCGAGGTGATCGCGCGCCACGCGCGCCACTGGCAGACCGGCGAACCCATTCCCGAGACGCTGGTGCGCCGCCTGCAGGAGGCGCGCCGCTGGGGCCAGGCCTACGAGACCGTGCGCTACGCCGGCAGCGCGCTGGTGGACATGGCCGTGCACTCGCGCACCGACAAGGAACCGCCGCCCGACCTGCCCGAGTTCGAGGCCGCCACGCTGGCACGCCTGAACCTGCCGCCCGAGGTGGGCATCAACCACCGCCTGCTGCACTTCCAGCACCTGTTCTCGGGCTCGTCATACGCCGCCGGGTATTACGTGTACCTGTGGGCCGAGGTGCTGGACGCCGACGCGTTCGATGCCTTCAAGGAGGCCGGCAGCGCGTTCGACCCGGTGGTGGCGGCGCGTCTTCGCCAATGCATCTACGGCGCGGGCGACAGCGTGGCGCCGCAGCAGGCCTACGCGGCGTTCCGCGGGCGCATGCCGTCCATCGAGCCGCTGCTGCGCAAGCGCGGGCTGTTGCCGGAAGACGTGACGTTCTGACCGCTACCTGGCGCAGTCCGGCGCATCCACGCCCTGGTCGACGACGACGCGCCAGCGCCCGTCGCCGTCCTTGCGCCAGATCGTGGTGAAGCGCGAGATCACCTTGCCGGCCGGGTCGCGCGCGAGGCCGGTGGAGACGGCATGGCGGCCGTCGGCGGTGGCCGCGACGGCGTCGGGCGCCCAGCTGAACGGCGCCTGCGGGCCGTCGAAGAAGCCCTTCCAGGTCTCCACCACGGCCGCGCGGCCGATGTGCGGCTTGTTGCCGTTGAAGACGGCGTCCTCGGCCACGAACTCGGTGAAGCGGTCGAGCCGGCGGTCGGCCATGGTCTTGGCGAACGCGGTCTCCGCGGCCCTGACCTCGGCCGCGGCGGCGGCCAGGTCGGCGGCCGACGGCAGCGTGGCGGCGGCGGCGTGGAAGGCGGGCAGCGAGAGAGCGCAGGCGAGCAGGACAGGGCGCATGGCGAGGATCCGGTCAGGTCGTGAAGTGCGGCGATTGTGGCCGTGTGGCGCGCGCGCCGCCATGCGGGCGCGCGGTCTTGACAGGTCGATGGTGCGGGCGCAAAGTCGCGGCTCCCTTCAACCGTTCCACCTGCAGGAGGCCGACATGGATACTCACATCGCCAGCGCGTCGACCGCCGTGCCGTCACGGTTGTCGAAGGTGTCCCGCCACTGATCCTCGCGATCCCTGGCGCGCCTCCGGTGCCAGGCCCCGTGCTCGAAGACGAGCCCGCCGCGGCCTGCGCCGACTGCCTCCGGTTCCGACGCCCACATCTCCATCGCCGGCCTTGACCGTGCAAGGCCCTTCTTCGTTCGCGCGCGGCGCGAGCGAGGCTGCCGCGTCGACGACATCGTCTCCGCGGCGCGTCCGGAACGAATCCAAATGCAAGACTCCCTCGATCTTCGCGCGCTGCGCGACATCGGACTTTCCCACGCCACGGTGCAGGCGGCGCTCGCGCACGCCCGGCCGGGGGGCACGCGGCTCGCGCGTGTCGTCGAGATCCAGCGCGACCACCTGGTGGTGGACGACGGCGCCGACGCCCACGCCGTGGTCCCCGCAGCCGCCTTGCGAGCGGTGCTCGATCGCGGGCGCGACCAACTGGTCGTCGGCGACTGGGTGTGGTGGCGGCCGGCGGCCTCCGACCACGACCGCGGCTGGGCGGTCGCGCGCCTGCCCGCGCGCAACCGCCTGACGCGGCGCGACCCGGCCGGCGGCCGCCAGGGCCTGGTGGCCAACATCGACACCGCGTTCATCGTGATGGGCCTGGACAGCGACTTCAACCTGCGCCGCCTCGACCGCTTCCTCGTGCTGGCGCATTCGGCCGACGCGCGCGTGGTGGTGGTGCTCACCAAGGCCGACGCGTGCGCCGATCCGGACGCGGCCGTCGCCCGCGTGCGCGCGCACCTGGGCGACGCGCGCGACGACATCGCGGTGCTGGCGATCGACGGCCGCTCGCCGGCCGCCGCGCAGGCGCTGGCGCCCTGGCTCGCGCGCGGCTCGACGCTGGTGACGCTGGGCTCCAGCGGCGCCGGCAAGACCACGCTCACCAACACGCTGACCGGGGCGGGCGCGACCACCCACGCGGTGCGTGCCGGCGACGAGCGCGGCCAGCATACGACCACCGTGCGCACGCTGCACCGCACCGCCGGCGGCGCCTGCCTCATCGACACGCCGGGCCTGCGGCAGCTGTGGCTGGACGCCGATCCGGACACGCTCAACGACGCGTTCCCCGAGATCGGCACGTTCGCGCTGCGATGCCGCTACCGCAACTGCCGCCATGCGCGCGAGCCGGGCTGCGCGGTGCGCGAACAGGTGGCGCCGGCGCGGCTGCTGAGCTTCCAGAAGCTGCTGCGCGAGGCCAACCGCGAGAACGACGACCCGTTCCAGCGACGGCGGCACGTGACCGAGATGAAGCAGCGCACGCGGGACAACCGCGCGCGCAACGCGGCGAGGGCATCGGGCGAGGATCGATGACCAAGGGGTCAGGCACTTCTTGCATCCGCGAGCGGCCTGGACTCCTCGATGAAAGTGCTGGCGCGGATGAAAGAAGAGCCAGACCCCTCCGGCAAGGCCACGCCCCATGAAAAATGGCCGCCCGTTGCGGGGCGGCCATTCGTGCCATCAGGTCAGCGCGCCGGGGCGCGCGTCACGCTCAGCGCGGCGTGCGATTGCGCGAGCCGGGGCCCGGGCCGCCGGGACCGCTGCGCTTCGGGCCGAACGACGGACGTTCGCCGAACGCCGGACGATCGCCCTGCGGACGCGCGAAGGGACGATCGCCGCCCTCACGGTTGAACGCCGGACGGTCGCCGCCGGGGCGGTTGAACTGGGGACGGTCGCCGCCTTCGCGGTTGAACGCGGGACGATCGCCGCCTTCGCGCGGGGCGCCGCCCTGGAACGGGTGCGCCGGGCCGCGGTTGTCGGGGCGCTGGCCACGGTAGTCGCCGCGCGGGCCGTTGAAGGCCGGACGGTCGCCCGCGAAGCCGCGGTTCTCGCCGCCTTCGCGGTTGAACTGCGGGCGCTCGCCGCCATGGCCGCGGTCGCCACCGAAGTTGGGGCGATCGCCGCCGAAGCCCGGACGCGGGCCGTAGCCCGGACGGTCGCCGCCGCGCGGGCCGTTGAAGCCGCCGCGGTTGCCGCCGAAGCTCGGGCGATGGCCGCCGAACGAGCGCTCTTCGTCGAAGCGGCCGCTGCCCGGACGCTGCGCGGCCGGAGCCTGCATGCGCGGCTCGAGGCCGGCAACGACGGACACGGGCAGGTTGTTGCCGGTGAAGCGCTCGATGCGGCGGATCATCGGGATGTCGCGGCGCTCGGCGATGGTGATGGCCAGGCCCGAGCGGCCGGCACGGCCGGTGCGGCCGATGCGGTGCACGTGGTCTTCGGCCTTCATCGGCAGGCCGTAGTTGATGACGTGGGTGATCGTGGGCACGTCGATGCCGCGCGCGGCGACGTCGGTGGCGATCAGCACGCGCAACTGGCGGCTGCGCAGCGCGCCCAGCACGCGGTTGCGGCGGCCTTGCGGCATGCCGCCGTGCAGCGCGGCGACCGAGTGGCCGATCTGCTGCAGGCGGTCCGCCAGTTCGTCGGCGTCGCGCTGGGTGCTCGTGAAGACCACGGCCTGGTCCATGTCGCGGTCGGTCAGCAGCTGGTCGAGCAGGTCGTCGCGGTGCTTGCGGTTGTCGGCCCAGTGCAGGCGCTGCTCGATCTGCGCGTGCTGCTCGGTGGGCGCCGAGACGCGGATGCGCTGCGCGTCGTGCGTCAGTTCCTTGGCCAGGCCGCCGACGGTGCCGTCGAAGGTGGCGGAGAACATCAGCGTCTGGCGCTCGGCCGACAGTTCCTTGGCGACGTGGTGGATGTCGTCGATGAAGCCCATGTCGAGCATGCGATCCGCTTCGTCGAGGATCAGCAGTTCGACCTGCGACAGCATGGCCTTGCCGCTGCCCATGTGGTCGATCAGGCGGCCGGGGGTGGCGATCAGGATGTCCAGCGGGCCGCGCAGGGCCTTGAGCTGGGCGTGGTAGGGCACGCCGCCGACGATGGTGGCCACGCGCAGGCCCTGCACGTTGCGGCCGTAGACGGTGCAGGCCTTGCTGACCTGCATGGCCAGTTCGCGGGTGGGCGCGAGCACGAGCACGCGCGGGCCGCTCGGCTGGCCGCGTTCACGCTTCTTGGCCGGGTCGCGGCGCGCCTCGATCACGCGCTGCAGCGCCGGCAGCACGAAGGCCGCGGTCTTGCCGCTGCCGGTGCGCGAGGACACGAGCAGGTCGACGCCGGAGATGGCGGCGGGGATGGCCTGCAGCTGGACGTCGGTCGGCTCGGTGTAGCCGGCTTCCGTCACGGAGCTCAGGATCTCGGTGGCGAGGCCCAGGGTGGCGAAGCCGGTGGCTTGCGCTTCGGTCTGCAGGGCGTCTTGTTGTTGTTCTTCGTTGCCCAGGGTGGGCTGGAGGTCGAAACTCATGGATCACTTTCAAGCACGGCGTCACCCGCGCGCTCGGGGTTGTCCCGAGTACGCAATGAGCGCCACGGCGCTGCCTGCCAAAGATGTGAGCTCGGCAGCACCAATAAGGTCGCGTTAGAAGATAACGGGGCTGCCACCGCGTGAGGCCAAGGTGGCCAGCGGAGGGGTTGTTGCCCAGGAAACGTCTGGTAGCGACGGCATCGCCGCCGACCACAACCGTTTCCGAGTGCTTGTCACCGTGCGATTCGTTCAGGGATAACCCTGACGGAATCAGTGATTTGCAGCAGACCGGCTTGAGAAGGTCAGAGGGGATGAGCGGAGACGAGCGCGCTTTCTGGATGTCTTCCCTATGACAGGAGGACGTTCTGGAAGTGCATTCGCAGCGTCAACTCGTATTTTGCCAGAATTTTCCACTTCGTGTTGTGTTCTACGATGCCAGGTCTGCTGGAACAGCTGCCAAAGAGATCACGAGATGCCCGAGAACAAGACGACGAAACCGATGAGCCATGTCCTGGTGGTGAGCGCCGATCCGGGCTGGCGCGACGAGGTGGTGGCGGGCGTCAACGCGGCCGCGCAGAAGCTTGACAACCCGTTCGACCTGCTGGCCGTCGCGGCCGCCGACGCGGCCGCCGCCATCGCCGCGGTGCAGGCCGACGGCGACGTGCAGATCGTGCTGATCGACCACGGCGACCACGCGCCCGCCGCGAAGTCCGGCAAGGGCGCCGCGCGCCACCAGGACGTCGCCGCCATGGCCCAGGAGATCATCGCGCTGCGCCCCGAGCTGTCGCTGTACGTGACGCTGGAGGACGACGAGAACAAGCTGCTGCTGGAACAGCTCGCCAGCAACGTGGTGCACGGCTACTTCTACCGCGGCGAGCGCGACTACAACGGCTGGGCCCGCATCCTGGCCGCCGAGATCGCCGAGAAGTCGGCCACGCCGTTCTACGACGAGCTGAAGAACTACGTGCGCATGGCCAAGGACAGCTGGCACACGCCGGGCCACGCGGGCGGCGACTCGTACAAGGGCAGCCCGTGGGTGGGCGACTTCTACGACTTCGCCGGCGAGAACCTGCTGCGCGCCGACCTGTCGGTGTCGGTGGAGATGCTCGACTCGCTGCTGCACCCCACCGGCGTCATCGTGCAGGCCCAGCGCCTGGCCGCGCAGGCTTTCGGCGCGCGCAAGACCTACTTCGCCACCAACGGCACGTCCACCGCCAACAAGGTGATCTTCCAGACGCTGCTGGCGCCGGGCGACAAGATGCTGCTCGATCGCAACTGCCACAAGTCGGTCCACCACGGCGTGATCCTGTCGGGCGCGCAGCCGGTGTACCTCGACTCGTCGGTCAACCGCAAGTACGGCCTGTTCGGCCCGGTGCCGCGTGCCACGGTGCTGGCCGCCATCGCGCAGCATCCGGATGCGCGCGTGCTGATCCTCACGTCGTGCACCTACGACGGCCTGCGCTACGACCTCAAGCCCATCATCGAGGCAGCGCACGCCGCGGGCATCAAGGTGATCGTCGACGAGGCCTGGTACGGCCATGCGCGCTTCCATCCGGCGCTGCGCCCCACCGCGCTGGAAAGCGGCGCCGACTACTGCACGCAGAGCACGCACAAGGTGCTGTCGGCCTTCTCGCAGGCCAGCATGATCCACGTGAACGACCCGCTGTTCGACGAGCACCTGTTCCGCGAGAACTTCAACATGCACGCGTCGACCAGCCCGCAGTACAACCTGATCGCCAGCCTGGACGTGGCGCGCAAGCAGGCGGTGATGGAGGGCTACCGGCTGCTCGATCGCTCGCTGAAGTACGCGCAGGAGCTGCGCGAGAAGATCAACGCCACCGGCGTGTTCCGCGCGCTGGAGCTCGCCGACCTGCTGCCCGAGGAACTGGCCGACGACGGCATCCGCCTCGATCCCACCAAGATCACCATCGACATCACGGCGTCGGGCTTCTCTTCGGACGAGCTGCGCGAGGAGCTGTTCGAGCGCTTCAACATCCAGGTGGAGAAGTCCACGCACAACACGCTCACGCTGCTGTTGACGGTGGGCACCACCCGCTCCAAGGTGTCGCGGCTGTTCGACGCGCTGCTGCGCCTGTCCAAGGAGCGCCGTCCCGAGCGCGCCAGCGCGCGCATGCCCGAGCTGCCGCGCTTCTCGCGCCTGGCCTGCCTGCCGCGCGACGCGTTCTACGAGTACGGCGAGCGCGTCCCCCTGCTGGACGACCAGGGCCAGCCCAACGCGGCGCTCGACGGCCGCGTGTGCTGCGACCAGATCACGCCGTACCCGCCGGGCATCCCGGTGCTGGTGCCGGGCCAGGTGATCACGCCCGAGATCATGGCCTTCCTCACGCGCATCATGCGCATGCAGAAGTCCATCGAGATGCACGGCCTGGCCACGCACGAGGGCGAGCCGTCGCTGCGCGTGCTGGCGCCGGGCGAGCTCGAGGCGATGGCCAGCCGAACCGTTCTCTGAGGCGCGCGCGAGCGTCCCCCGAGGGCGGGATGCGCGAAAGCGCTGTCACGCCTACACTGCGTGAGTCTTACCCAGCCACCCGCGACGTCCGATGACCCAGCCTCCCGCCCGCCGCAAACGCTCTCCCGCCACCGCCTCCACGCCGTCCGGCACGGGATCGGTGACGCTCGGGATGGTGGCCAAGGCGGCCGGCGTCTCGCCCAGCACCGTCTCGCGCATCCTCAACGGCACCGCCACGGTGAGCCCCGAGAAGCGCGCGGCCATCGACGAGGCCATCCGCACGCTGGGCTTCCGGCCGAACCCGGTGGCGCGCGGCCTGGCCGGCGGACGCACGCTGAGCGTGGGCGTGCTCACGCAGACCATCAACAGCCCGTTCTACGGCGAGGCGCTGCGCGGCATCGAGGATCGGCTCGAGGTGGCCGGCTACATCCCGATCTTCGTCAGCGGTCACTGGCACGAGGCCGAGGAGCACAAGGCGATGGAGGCGCTGATGTCGCGCCGCGTCGATGGGCTGATCGTGCTGGCCGGGCGCATGTCCAACGAGTCCCTGCAGACCTATTCGCAGCAGGTGCCCATGGTGGTGGTGGGGCGCGAGCTGCGCACCGAGCGCATCTTCTCGATCGACTTCGACAACCACACCGGCGGCCTGCTGGCCACCCAGCACCTGATCGAGTGCGGCCACCGCCGCATCGCCTTCATCGCCGGCGATCCGCTGCACAAGGACGCGCTCGACCGCGAGGCCGGCTACCGCGCCGCGCTGGAGCGCGCGGGCATCGCGTTCGATCCCGCGCTGGTGATCGCCGGCGACTTCACCGAGGCCGGCGGCCTGCTGGCCGTCAACCGGCTGCTGGAGAGCGGGCTGGCGTTCAGCGCGATCTTCGCCGCCAACGACCAGACGGCCATCGGCGCGGCGCTGGGCCTGTACCGGCGCAACGTGCGCGTGCCCGACGACGTCTCGCTGGTGGGCTTCGACGACCTGGCGCCCGCCAAGTTCTCGGTGCCCCCGCTCACCACCATCCGCCAGTCGGTCTACGAGATCGGCTCGGAGGCGGCCGCGGCGATGCTGGCGATGCTCAAGGGCACCGAGCCGGCGGCCGACCTGCCGCCGCCCGAGCTGGTTGCCCGCGAGTCGACGCGCCGCGTCCTGCGCTGACCTCTCTTGGTGCCAGGTCTTGCCTGGCAACTTGCCGCGCGAGTCCCGGCGCCGAGCGGTGTTGCCAGGCAAGACCTGGCACCCAAGGATGAGCGGCTATCATGAAAGCGCTTGCATGACGCCGTGACGGTGCCGTGCTGCCCTTGTCCGCCCGCTCTGCACGCTGGCGCGCCGCCATGCTCGGGTTTACGCTGTAACGGCGGGAGGGCTCTCCGTTGAACAATGCTGAAAGCGCTTTCAAGCGCGTGACACCAGATTCCGCTCCCCGACAAGAACATTCGAGACAAACCATGTTGACGACGCTTGCGCCGTGCACCCGCGGCTCCGTGCCCGCGGGCCATCGTGCCGGAGCCCGATGAGCTCCAGCCCCGACTTCCTGCGCGGCGTGCGCAGCTCGCCGACGCGCCGCACGGTGCTGGCAGCGGGGCTGGCCGCCGCCGTGGCCCCCTCGGCGCGCGCCAGGCCGGCCCGCACGCTGACGGTGGCGGCGTTCCCGCTGGTCGACCAGATCGTCAAGGACGCGATCCCGTCCTGGGCCCGGCGCCACCCCGATGTCGCCATCAACGTCGTCATGCGCCAGTACGACGACCACCACACCGCCATGACCACGGCGCTGTCCACCGGCGTCTACCTGCCCGACGTGATGGCGCTGGAATCGTCGTACGTCGGCAAGTTCTCGATGGGCGGCGGGCTGTCCGACCTGCTGCAGCCGCGCTACGACATCGGCCGCTACCGCGACCGCTACGTGGCCTATGCGTACGACCAGGCCACCAACCGCCGCGGCCAGGTGGTGGCGGCGCCCACCGACATCGGCCCGGGCACGATGCTCTATCGCAAGGACCTGCTCGAGCGCGCGGGCCTGGCCGAGGCCGACCTGCAGCCATCGTGGGACGCCTACGTCGACGCCGGCCTGAAGATCAAGAGGGCCACCGGCGCCAACCTGATCGGCAACGTCAAGACGCTCAAGGACCTGATGATCCGCAGCGGCCTCAAGAAGGGCCAGGGCATCTACTTCGACAGCGATTCCAACGTGCTGGTGGACACGCCGCGCTTCCATCGCGCCTTCGAGATCGCGCTGCGCGTGCGGCGCAACCACCTCGACGGCCGCCTCGACACCTGGTCCAACGAATGGGCCGAGGCCTTCCGCCGCGGCCAGACGGCCACCGAGCTGGGCGGCTCGTGGATGGTGGGCCAGATGGCCAACTGGGTGGCGCCCACCACCGCGGGCCTGTGGCGCGCCGCGCAGCTGCCCGAGGGCACGTGGGTCTCGTACGGCGGCACGTATTACGCGATCCCGCGCGACTCCGACCCGGAGAACAAGGCGCTGGCCTGGGAGCTGATCGAGATGATGACGCTCGACCCCGCCCGCCAGCTCGCCGCGCTGAAGACGCAGGATGCGTTCCCCGCGCTGCTGGCCGCGCAGGACGACCCGTTCATCGAGCAGCCGCAGGCCTTCCTGGGCGGCGAGCGCGCCCGCGTGATCTGGCGCGAGGCCGCGCGCCACATCACGGCCACCGCCGTGCACAAGCAGAGCAACTTCGCCGAGGACGCCGTCAACGCCGAGCTCGACGACGTGCTCGACGACGGCAAGGACATCCGGCAGGCGCTGGCCGACGTGGCCAGGCTCCTCGAACTGCGCGCGAAGCGCTGACCATGACGACCCCCACGCTCAATTCTTTCGCTGCCCCTGCGGGGGCGGCCAGGCGGCGCTGACGTGAGATTGCCCAGCTTCCTCCGCCTGTCGCCCAAGTGGGCGCCCTACGTCTTCATCAGCCCGTTCGTGCTGCTGTTCGTCGTCTTCAGCCTGTTCCCGCTGTGCTTCTCGCTGTACCTTGCGTTCCAGTCGTGGGAGCCCACCGGCGGCCTGCGCGCGATGGAGTTCGTCGGGCTGGCCAACTTCACGTTCGCGATCAAGGACGGCTGGTTCTGGATGTCGCTGCGCAACACGCTGTGGCTCGCCATCGCCTCGGGCGTGCCGCAGCACCTGGTCGCCATCCCGCTGGCCGCGTTCATCCACACCTCGTTCAAGCGGCTGCGCGACGGCGTGATGGCCGTCTACTTCCTGCCCTACATCACGTCGACGGTGGCCATCGCCATCATGTTCAAGTCGCTGTTCTCGCAGGACTACGGGATGATCAACGCGGCGCTCGGCCAGCTGTTCGGCCTGCCGCACACCGACTGGCTCACGAACGCGCAGCACATCAAGCCGGCGATCGCGTTCATCGTGTTCTGGCGCTACGTGGGCTTCAACACGGTGCTGTACCTCGCCGCGATGCAGACCATCCCCGGCGAGTTGTACGAAGCCGCCACGCTGGACGGCGCGAGCCGCTGGAAGCAGTTCTTCCACGTCACGCTGCCCAGCATCAAGCCGATGATCTTCTTCGGCGTCACGCTGAGCGTCATCGGCGGCCTGCAGCTGTTCGAGGAGCCGTTCATCCTGACCGGCGGCAAGGGCGGCCCGCAGCAGGCGGCGATGACGTCGGCCGTGTACCTGTTCCGCGAGGCCTTCGACTTCAACGACTTCGGCGGCGCGAGCGCGATGTCGTGGCTGCTGTTCGTGGTGGTGGCCCTGCTCACGTGGATCACGAACCTCGCCTTCCGCACGCGAAAGGGAATGGCATGAGCGCCGCCCGGCCGCCCGAAGGCGCTCGCACCGCAGCCGTCAGGCGGAGGGTAGCCTTATGAGCGCCGCCGCCATCGGCCACGGCTCCGCCGGCGCGCGCACCGCGCGCTGGACGGCCTACCTGTTCGTCGCCGTCGGCGCGCTGTTCATGCTCGCGCCGTTCTGGTTCATGTTCGTCTTCGCGACGCATTCGCGCAGCGAGATCTACAACCTGCCGCCGCCGATGTGGTTCGGCGACGACCTGCTCGCCAACTTCAGGCTGCTGACCGAGCGCATCCCGTTCTGGCGCAACCTCGGCTGGAGCATCTACGTGGCGTTGATGGCCACCGTGCTGACGCTGCTGTTCTGCTCCATGGCCGGCTACGCGTTCGCGCTGATGGAGTTCCGCTTCAAGAAGCCGCTGTTCGGCCTGGTGATGGCCACGATGCTGCTGCCCTCGTTCATGAACATGATCCCGATGTTCATGATCATGGACGCCCTCGGCTGGATCGACCAGCAGCGCGCGCTGTACGTCCCCGGCGCGGCCAGCGCGTTCGGCATCTTCCTGATGCGCCAGTTCGCCTCGTCGGCCGTGCCCAGGGAGCTGGTGGAGGCCGCGCGCATGGACGGCTGCGGCGAGTTCTCCATCTACTGGCGCATCGTGCTGCCGCTGATGAAGCCCGCGCTGGGCACGCTCGCGCTGATCACGTTCATCCAGAGCTGGAACAACTTCATCAACCCGCTGGTGGTGATGCGCAGCCTGCCCAACTACACGCTGCCGCTCGCGCTTCGCGGCCTGCAATCCACGATGAACACCGAGTGGGGCGCGCTGATGTGCGGCTCCGCCATCGCCACGATCCCGCTGATCGTCCTTTTCGCGATCTCGTCGCGTCAACTCATCGCCGGCCTCACCTCCGGCGCCGTGAAGTAAGAGCCCACGAGGCCCCCCGAGTCAGTTACCAAGAACGCCATGCCCGACATCCAAGACCTTTCCCGCCAGTTCCCGCCCGATTTCGTCTGGGGCGTGGCCACGAGCGCCTTCCAGATCGAGGGCGCCGCCTTCGAGGACGGCAAGGGCGAATCGATCTGGGATCGCTTCTGCCGCGTGCCGGGCGTGATCGCCGACGCGAGCAACGGCGACGTGGCCTGCGACCACTACCACCGGCTGGCCACCGACCTCGACCTGATCGCCGGCCTGGGCGTGGATCTGTACCGCTTCTCCGTGGCCTGGCCGCGCGTGCAGCCGCTGGGAGAGGGCGCCTGGAACGAGAAGGGCCTGGCGTTCTACGACCGGCTCGTCGACGGCCTGCTGGCCCGCGGCCTCGCGCCGCACCTCACCCTCAACCACTGGGACCTGCCGCAGGCGCTGCAGGACAAGGGCGGCTGGGAATCGCGCGACACCGTGCACCGCTTCGTGGACTACGCGCTGGGCATCCAGCGCCGCCTGGGCGATCGCCTGGCCGCGATCACCACGCACAACGAGCCCTGGGTCGTGGCGGTGCTGGGCAACGAGGAGGGCACGTTCGCGCCGGGCATCAAGTCGCGCCGCGTCGCCAACCAGGTGGCGCACCACCTGCTGCTCAGCCACGGCCTGGCGCTGCGCGCGCTGCGCGCCGAGGGCGCCACGGCCAAGCTGGGGCTGGTGCTGAACATGGCCCACCAGATGCCGCTCACCGATTCGCCGGCCGATCACGCCAAGGCCCGGCTCGACGACGCCCGCGGCCGCCGCTGGTACGCCGACCCGGTGTTCAAGGGCAGCTATCCGGCCGAGGTCCTCGCCGAGCTCGGCGCCGACGCGCCGGTGATCGCGCCCGGCGACATGGAGGTCATCGCCACGCCGCTCGACTACCTGGGCATCAACTACTACTCGCGCGCGCTGTCCAGCGCCGCCGGCCCGGTCGAGGCCAGGGACAAGCCGTACCCGAAGACCGACATGGGCTGGGAGATCTACCCCGACGGCCTGCGCGATCTGCTGCTCACGCTGCATCGCGAGTACACGCTGCCGCCCACCTACGTCACCGAGAACGGCGGCGCGTTCCCCGACGTGGACGTGGACGCCGGCGGCCGGGTGCACGACGCCGACCGCACCGACTATCTCGCCACCCACATCAACGCGGTGGGCGAGGCGCTGGCCGCGGGCGTGCCCATGGCCGGCTACATGGTGTGGAGCCTGCTGGACAACTTCGAGTGGTCCAGCGGCTACGCCAAGCGCTTCGGCATCGTCCACGTCGACTACGACACGCTGGTGCGCACGCCCAAGGACAGCGGGCTGTGGTACCGCGACCTGGTGGCCCGGTGCCGCGCGCTGCGCAAGGCGGGGGCCTGAGCATGGGACGCGTCAGCCTGCGCGGCGTGCGCAAGTCCTTCGGCAGCGTCGACGTCATCAAGGGCGTCGACCTCGAGGTGGACGACGGCGAGTTCCTGGTCTTCGTCGGGCCTTCGGGCTGCGGCAAGTCGACGATGCTGCGCATGATCGCGGGCCTGGAGGCCATCGATGGCGGCGACCTCGTCATCGACGGCCGGCGCGCCAACGACGTGCGGCCGTCCGACCGCGGCGCCGCGATGGTGTTCCAGAGCTACGCGCTCTATCCGCATATGACCGTGGCCGAGAACATGGGCTTCGCGCTGAAGATGGCCGGCGTCGGCCGGGCCGGGCGCGACGAACAGGTCCGGCGCGCGGCCGACGTGCTGCGCATCGGCGACCTGCTGGGGCGCATGCCCAGGGAGCTCTCGGGCGGCCAGCGCCAGCGCGTGGCCATCGGCCGCGCCATCGTGCGCAAGCCGCGCGTGTTCCTGTTCGACGAGCCCTTGTCCAACCTCGATGCCGCGCTCCGCGTGAACATGCGCATCGAGCTGTCGCGCCTGCACCGCGAGCTGGGCACCACGATGATCTACGTCACGCACGACCAGGTCGAGGCGATGACCATGGGCACGCGCATCGCCGTGTTCAACCAGGGCCGCATCGAGCAGCTGGGCGCGCCGCTGTCGCTGTACAACGCGCCCGGCAACGAGTTCGTCGCCGCCTTCCTCGGGGCGCCGCGCATCAACCTCGTCGACCAGCCGTCGCTGGACGCCACGCCGGTGCACCGCGCGCTGTGGTCGCTGCTGCTGCCAGTGCCGAACCCGCAGGCGCGCCGCGCGGGCGTGCGCTCGGAACACCTGCGCGTGGGCGCGCTCGGCACGGGCGTGCCCGCCACCGTGGCGATGGCCGAGCACCTGGGCGACGTGTCCATCCTGCACCTGCGCGTGGACGGCGTCACCGAGCTGATGCACGCCAAGGTGGACGCGGGCCACGCGCACCTGGGCGCGGGCGCGACTGTGGGCATCGTGCCCGACGCCGGCCATGTGCTGGCCTTCGACGGCGGCGGCCGGCGGATCGGATGATGCGCCGCGCGCTCGCCGCGGGGCTGCTGGCGTTCGCGTGCGGCCGCGCGACGGCCGCCGACGCGCCGCCGCCGGCCGAACGGCTGCGGCCGCCGGAGGGCTGGGCGATGACCTGGCACGACGAGTTCGACGTCGATGGCCTGCCCGACCCGAAGAAGTGGGCCAACGACACGCACTTCAACAAGCCCGGCTGGTTCAACCACGAGGCGCAGTACTACGCGGCGCCGCGCGCGGAGAACGCGGTCGTCCGCGGCGGCCGGCTGCTGATCACGGCGCGCAAGGAGGCGCTGTCGTCCGCGCCCGACTGGGGCGGCCAGCAGTACACGTCGGCGCGCCTGCTCACGCGCGGCCTGGCCGAGTGGACCTACGGCTTCTTCGAGATCCGCGCCAGGCTGCCCTGCGGCCTGGGCACCTGGCCCGCGATCTGGATGCTGGGCACGCAGGGCGACTGGCCGGCCAACGGCGAGCTGGACATCATGGAGCACATCGGCCGCCGCCCGGGCCGCGTGATGAGCACGATCCACACGCTGGCCGGCAGCGGCGCGCACGGCGTGGGCGCCGCGGTGACGGTGCCCGACACCTGCGGCGCGTTCCACCGCTACCAGATGCTGTGGACCGAGCGCGACATCACCTTCGGCATCGACGGCGTCGAGCACCTCGTCTACCCGCGCCTGGACGTGGGCGCCGCCGGCGCCGCGCGCGCCTGGCCCTTCGACGCGCCGCAGTTCCTGATCCTCAACGTGGCCGTCGGCGGCGATCTCGGCGGTCCGGTGGACGACCGCATCTTTCCGGTGACGATGGAGGTGGACTACGTGCGGGTCTGGCAGGCGCCGAAGAAGTAGAAGCTCAAGGCGGCAGCCGATACACCGGCGCGCCGGCCGGCATCGTGGTGCCCACGATCAACTGCGGGATCACCGCCTCCACGTCGTCGACGAGCCGCACGATGCGTTCGAGCTCCGCCGCCTGCGCGGGCGTCGACACGCAGCCCTTGAGCCACACCCAGCGCCGCTGGCCCTCCACCCACACCGAGGTGTCGGCGAACTTGCCCGCGACCTGGATCGCCTGCACCACGCGCGGCGCGATCTCCTTGTCGTAGAGGTAGGCGTTGGGCAGACGGCAGCGTCCCGACTGGTAGCAACTCGTGCCGCGCTCGGCCCGGTAGTGTGCCTCGCGCTGCATGGCGGCCTCGGTGAGCAGCGGCGCGTCGGGCACGGGGCAGCCGGGCAGGCCCTGCGTGGCCGCGACGAACGGGTCGTCGAACCAGTTGCGGCGCTCGGCAGGGGCGGACGCGGCGCCGGAGGCCTGGGCGTGCGCGCCCGCGGCGGCCAGTTGCAGGGCGAGCAGGGCGGCGAGGCGGATCCGGAGGGCGGCCATCGGGCGATGGTAGTGGCGTCCCGCGCCGCGGAAAAGGGTTGTCGCCCGGACGCCTGCAGGAACTGACGGGCTGCGCTCTAATTCGCCTTCCCCGTCCACCCCGCCTCAATGATCCGGAGACCGTCATGTCCCTGTCCATGTACACCGCCACCGTGCCCCCGTTCCGCTCGATGCTGAAGAACCTGCAGGCCGTGATGGCCAAGGCCGAAGCGCACTGCGAAGCGAAGAAGATCGACCCGAACGCCTTGCTGGCGTCGCGCCTGTATCCCGACATGCTGCCGTTCACGGCGCAGGTACAGATCGCCACCGACAACGTCAAGGGCGCTGCCGGCCGCCTGGCGGGCGCCGAGATCCCGAAGTTCGAGGACAACGAGAAGACCTTCCCCGAGCTGCAGGCGCGCATCGACAAGACGATCGCCTTCCTCGACACGCTCACGGAAAGCCAGTTCGAGGGCGCGGCCGAGCGCGACATCGTGCTGCAGCAACGCGACCGCAAGCTCGAGTTCAAGGGCGCGCCCTACCTGCTGCAGTGGGCCAACCCGAACATCTACTTCCACATCACGACGGCCTACGCGCTGCTGCGCCACGGTGGCGTGGAGATCGGCAAGAGGGACTACCTCAGCGGCGGTGCTGCGCAAGGCAAGTGAGTTCGACCGTCCGCGAGGGCTCCTTCGGGAGCCTTTTTTCATCCGGCATGCCCGGTGAACGCCGGATCTGGGCCGCATCCCACGTTCGAATCCACCCATCGCGGCGCGAACATCTGTACAACTATCGGGAATGCGGGGGTGATGCCCCGAGTCGACCCAATTCGACTGCCGGCCCGAGACGGGATTGCAGTCGAGCATCCCAGGAAGTTTCAGGCATGAGGCAGTTCATCCGGCATCCGCTCGACGTTCCGATCGAGATCCGAACCGACCTGCGCGGCCCCGCGGCGGCCTTCCAGACCCAGGACATCAGCCTGGGCGGCCTGGCGGTGCACTCCGAGGTGCCCGTGGAGACGGGTTCGCTCATCGAGGTGCGCATCGCCTACGTGGAGCCGGCGTTCGAGGCGCGCGCCCGCGTGGCCTGGTGCCGGCCGCGGCGCGACGGCGCCGGCCACGAGGTGGGCGTGAGCTTCCTCGACCCCGAGGACGTGTTCCGCGCCCGCATGGTGGCGCAGATCTGCTACATCGAGGACTACCGGCGCTCGATCGCCCGCGCGGAAGGCCGGGAGCTCAGCTCCGAAGAGGCGGCCGGCGAGTGGATCGCCAAGTACGCGCACAAGTTTCCAGGCGCCAGCGGCGGGCTGCAGTAGAACCCCGGCCGACAAGTCCCCGCGCCGGGCCGACAATGGCGGCTCGCGTCCCGACCGGGCGCCAAGGAGCAGACGATGAAATGGGAAGGCCAGCGCGAGAGCGACAACGTCGAGGACCTGCGCGACCAGGGAGGCGACGGCGGCGGCGGCGGCGGGTCGGGCTTCGGCGGCTTCGGCGTGCGCCACATCGGCATCGGCACGATCGCCATCGCGCTGATCGGCGGCTGGGTCCTGGGCATCAACCCGCTCACCATCCTGGGCCTGCTCAGCGGCGGGGGCGTGCCGGTGCAGCACACCGCGCCCGTCCAGGCGCCCGCCCAGCGCGCCGTGCACTCGCCGGAGGAGGAGCAGCGCGTGCACTTCGTCAAGACGGTGCTGGCCGACACCGAGGACGTGTGGACAGCCGTGTTCAAGGAGCGCGGCGGCACCTACCGCGATCCCAGGCTGGTGCTGTTCCGCAACGCCACGCCCACCGCCTGCGGCCGCGGCGACGCGGCCACCGGGCCGTTCTACTGCCCCGGCGACGAGAAGGTCTACATCGACCTGAGCTTCTACGACCTGCTGCGAACCAAGCTCGGCGCGCCCGGCGACTTCGCGCAGGCCTACGTGGTCGCGCACGAGGTGGGCCACCACGTGCAGAAGCTGCTGGGCATCTCCGACAAGGTGGACGCCGCGCGCCGCAGTTCCAGCGAGGTGCGCTCCAACGCGCTGTCGGTGCGGCTGGAGCTGCAGGCCGACTGCTTCGCCGGCCTCTGGGCCAACCGGGCGCAGGCCACCAAGAACATCATCGAGGCCGGCGACATCGAGTCGGCCCTCAACGCCGCCACGCAGATCGGCGACGACACGCTGCAACGCAAGGCCAGCGGCACCGTCCAGCCCGACACCTTCACCCACGGCACCAGCGCGCAGCGCGTGCACTGGTTCAAGCAGGGCTACGAGACGGGGCAGATCGAGCAGTGCGACACCTTCAAGGCCGGCTCGCCGTAGGTTCCCGGACCTCCGGAGATTCGGCCAGCCGGCAGCAGTTGCGGCCGTCGGCCTTGGCGCGGTAGAGCGCCTCGTCGGCGCGCTTGAGCCAGCTGGAGCCCGTCTCGCCCGCGCACAGCCTGGCGATGCCGATGCTCAGCGTCACCGGCACCGGGCACTGGTGGCGGTCGGCCACCTGCAGCGCCTCCACGCGCAGGCGCAGGCGTTCGGCCAGGTCGGTGGCGTCGAAGTCGCGGGTGACGGGCAGCACCACCAGGAACTCCTCGCCGCCCCATCGGGCCACCGTGTCGGCGTCGCGCGTGCTCGCGCGCAGCGCGCCCGCGACGGCCACCAGCACCTGGTCGCCCATCGCGTGGCCCCAGCCGTCGTTGATCTGCTTGAAGTGGTCGAGGTCGCACAGCAGCAGCACCGGCGCCAGGTCCAGCCGGGCGTCGCGCACCAGCTGGTCCAGCTGCTGCAGGGTGAGGCGGCGGTTGGCCAGGCCGGTGAGCGGGTCGGTGGCGGCCAGCCGGTTCAGTCGCGACGCCTGCTCGCCCTGTACCGTCACCACGTGCTTGAGCCACACCATGCCGGTCAGGCACACCACCAGCACCGCATGGGAGATCAGCGTGTTGATCATCAGCGCGCGATCCGACATCGCGTAGGGCGTGCCCGCGCCGCCGCGGATCAGCGTGCACAGGCCGAAGAAGGCGAGGATGGACGCGGCCCCGACGAAGGCGTGGCGCGTCTCCAGCATGAAGAACGCCATCGCGTAGCACAGCGGCAGCCAGTTCCACAGCGTCAGCGAGCCGTAGCTGCCCAGCAGCGGGCCGGGCACGTGCATCTGGTGCCACAGGTCCGTCAGCAGCGCCAGCGTGAGGCTCAGGAAGCCGATCCAGCGCACCCAGGCCAGCACCTTGGGGAAGCGCCACAACGCCAGGAAGCTGGCGGAGAACACGAGCACCATCGCGGGATAGCCCACGCGGTCGATCTCGTCCATCGTGCCGTCGGACGCCTCCATGTGCCAGATCGCCAGCACCGACAGCACGCCGGCGCCGAACATCAGCAGCACGACGCGGCGCATGAGCCGGTCGATGTGCTGGATGGCGCTGTAGACGATGTCGCTGTTGTGGACCATGGCCGTTCGGGCAGGGTTGGCGGCCCGAACCCCCGTCCGGCCGCCTTTGTTGTGGCGTGCAGTCCCGTGCTGCGCGCCGGTGTCGAGCACCGGCGTCGCGAACGGAAACGCCAGAATGATGGCGGCTGCACGCCGTTGTTCTGCAACGGACGGCGGGTCGAGTGCCCAATGTGTCACGCGCGCCCTGGTTTTCGCGTAGCCTTGCGGGTTTGCGCGCCGCGCCTGTCCGGCGCCAGCCCGCCGTCGCACACGACCACAGGAGTCCTCGCTTGTTTGGCTACTTCGAAAGACTCGTCGATCCGTATCCGGACAACGAGCCCCCGCCGCCCCCCAAGGGCGTGTTCCCGTTCATCTGGGCCTGCTCGGCCGGCGTGCGCCGCTTCGTGCTGGGCATGACGGTGCTCACCGCCATCATCGGCGCGTTCGAGGCGCTGTTGTTCGCCGTGCTGGGCCACGTGGTCGACTGGCTGAGCCACGTCGAGCCGTCGCAGCTGTGGGCGAGGGAGCACGGCACGCTGATCCTGCTCGTGGTGCTGCTGGCGGCCAGCCCGCTGCTGGTCACGGTGCAGGCGACCCTGAAGTACCAGACGCTGTTCGGCAACTTCCCGATGCGGCTGCGCTGGAACTTCCACCGCATGATGCTCGCGCAGAGCATGAGCTTCTACCAGGACGAGTTCGCCGGCCGCGTGGCCGCCAAGGTGATGCAGACCGCGCTGGGCGTGCGCGACGTCGTCACCACGATCACCGACATCCTGGTCTTCGTGGTCATCTACTTCGTCACGATGATCGCCGTGGTGGGCGCGTTCGACCTGTGGCTGCTGGGCCCGTTCCTGGCCTGGCTGGCGCTGTACGCGCTGGCGCTGCGCTGGTTCGTGCCGCGCCTGGGCAAGGTGGGCGCGCTGCAGGCCGACGCGCGCTCGCTGATGACGGGGCGCATCACCGACGCTTACACCAACATCTCCACGGTCAAGCTGTTCTCGCACGCGCGCCGCGAGGCGTCGTACGCGCGCCAGGCGATGCAGGAGTTCATCACCACGGCCTACCAGCAGGGCCGCTACATCACCGGCATCGAGATCGTCAACCACGTGCTGAGCATGGGCCTCATCATGAGCACCGCCGGCGTCACGCTGTGGCTGTGGACGCAAGGCCGCGTGGGCCCGGGCGCGGTCGCCGCGGCCACCGCGATGGCGTTGCGCCTGAACGGCATCTCGCACTGGATCATGTGGGAGCTGGCCTCGCTGTTCGAGAACATCGGCACCGTCACCGACGGCATGAACACCTTGTCGAGGCCGCACACCATCGTGGACGCGCCGGGCGCCCCCGAACTGGCGGTGCCGCGCGGCGAGGTGAAGTTCGACGACGTCGGCTTCGCGTACGGCGGCAAGCGCCCGGTGATCGAGCACTTCTCGCTCACCATCAGGCCGGGCGAGAAGATCGGCCTGGTGGGACGTTCGGGCGCGGGCAAGTCCACGCTCGTGAACCTGCTGCTGCGCTTCTACGACGTGGAGTCGGGCCGGCTGCTGATCGACGGGCAGGACGTGTCCAGGGTCACGCAGAACAGCCTGCGGGCGCACGTGGGCATGGTCACGCAGGACACCTCGCTGTTGCACCGCTCGGTGCGCGACAACATCCTCTACGGCCGGCCCGACGCGACCGACGCCGAGATGATCGCGGCCGCCGGCCGGGCCGAGGCGTCCGAGTTCATCGCCGCGCTGGCCGACGCCAAGGGCCGCAGGGGCTTCGACGCGCACGTGGGCGAACGCGGCGTGAAGCTCTCGGGCGGCCAGCGCCAGCGCATCGCCATCGCCCGCGTGATGCTCAAGGACGCACCCATCCTGCTGCTGGACGAGGCCACCAGCGCGCTCGACTCCGAGGTCGAGGCCGCGATCCAGGCGAGCCTGTACAGCCTGATGCAGGGCAAGACCGTCATCGCGATCGCGCACCGGCTGTCCACCATCGCGGCCATGGATCGCCTCGTGGTGCTGGACAAGGGCCGCATCGTGGAGGAGGGCGACCACCGCTCGCTGCTGGCCCGCGGTGGCCTCTACGCGCGCCTGTGGGCACACCAGAGCGGCGGCTTCCTGGGCGAGGAGACCGACCCCGAGGCGGCGCCGCAGCGGGCCGATGCGCTGGTCACGGAGGACGACGGCGCCGAGTGATTCAGGCGTGCGGCGGCACGCCCTTGAGCCGCGCGGCCGCGATCGCCGCGCAGGCCAGCGCCGCCATCGAGACGACGCAGGTGATGCGCAGCCCCGCGCCCGCCTGCTCGGCGTCGCCGTGCGCCAGCGCGCCGAACACCGCCACGCCGATGGCGCCGGCGGCCTGGCGCGCAGTGTTGAGGATGGCCGCGGCCAGCGACGAGCGGCTCCTGTCCACCGACGCCAGCACGGTCGTCGTCATCGCGGGCACCGCGAGGCCCATGCCGGTGGGGATCAGCAGGAAGCCGACGAGCATCGGCGCCAGGCTGGACGTGGTGGACGCGAGCGCCAGCACGCCGAAGCCGGCGAGGTCCACCAGCGCGCCCGCGATCATCGGCTTGCGCGTGCCGAAGCGGCCGATGGCGCGTCCGCTGAGCACGTTGGACAGGAAGAAGCCCGCGGTCAGCGGCAGGAACGCGAGGCCGGCCTGCATCGGCGTGAAGTGGCGCGCGCCCTGCAGGAACAGCGCGATGACGAAGATGGCGCCATAGTAGGTGCCGTTGACCACCGTGCCGAAGAAGACGGCGCCGCGGAAGTCGCGCAGCGCGAACAGGTCGCCCGCGATCACCGGCGCGGCCGCGCGCCGTTCCGCGAACCACAGCGCGGCCGCAAGCGCGAGCGTGGCCACCGCGCCGACCCCTATCCGCGCGTCGGACAAGCCGAGCGCGCGCGACTCGATGAGCGTGGCGATCAACGCGGCGAGCGCCAGCGTGGCCAGCACCTGCCCGGCGATGTCCAGCGGCTTCTTCGCCCCGCCCGCGGGCGTCTCGTCCAGGCGCGTGGACAGCCAGCCGCCCAGCACGCACAGCGGTACGTTGACCCAGAAGATCGCGCGCCAGCCGATGCCGGCCACCAGCAGCCCGCCCAGCACCGGCCCCAGCGCGATCGAGATCGATCCGGCGGCCGTCCACCAGCCGATGCCGTGCGCGCGCCGGGCCGGATCGTGGGCCAGGGCGTGGTTCAGCAGCGCCAGCGAATTGGGCAGCATGATCGCCGCGCCGAAGCCCTGCAGCACGCGCGCGGCGTCCAGCGCCACGATGCCCGGCGCCGCCGCGCAGGCGATGGAGGCCGCGCCGAAGATCGCCATGCCCCACTGGAACGCGCGCCGGGCGCCGAAGCGGTCGCCGAACGCGCCGGCCGACAGCATGAAGGCGGCGAACGCCACGGCGTAGGCGTCGACCACCCACTGCAGCCCGGCCACGCCGGCGTCCAGGTCGGCGGCGATGGCGGGCAGGGCGACATTGACGATGGTCACGTCGAGCTGGCCGACCACGAAGGCCATGGAGGTGGCGAGCACGACCAGGGCGAAGGAAGGTGTCGTTCGAGTCATGCGGGCCATGCTATCGACGCCCTTGCGCCCATGCTTCGTCCGCGGGCGAAGCGTGGTTGCCGTCGAGCTGGCTTGTGGATGTCAACATGTGATGACAAAATCGCACGCATCGACCACTGCCCCCGTCCCGGATGACCACTCGCCAGAAGATCGCCCGCACCGCCTCCGCGCCGCCGACGCTGCCCGTCGTGCCGGCCAAGCCCGCGCGCAACGCGGGCGACACCCGCGCCCGCATCCTCGCCGCGGCCCGCGTGCGCTTCTCGCTGGACGCCTACGAGAACGTCGGCACGCGCGACATCGCCGCCGATGCCGGCGTGGATGCCGCGCTGGTCAACCGTTACTTCGGCGGCAAGGAAAAGCTGTTCGACGAGGCGATCGTGGACGCCTTCGCGATCAAGGATCACTTCGCCGGCATCGACATGTCGACGTTCGGCGAGCTGATCACGGGGCTCGTGCTGGAGGGCAGCGAGGAGCGCCGCGCGGCCCGGTTCGACGCGCTGGGCATCCTGTTGCGGGCCTCGGGCAGTCCGGCCACGCAGCAGCGCGTGTCCGAGCGCTTCCACGCCGACTTCGTGCTGCCCCTCGCGCGTCTGCTGCGCGGGCGCGACGCCGAGCTGCGCGCGGCGCTGATCGCCTCACACCTGATCGGGCTGGCGACCATGAAGCACGCGCTGGGCTCGCCGCTGCTGGGCGACGCGGCCCGCCGCAAGACCGTCGCGACGATCGGCGCGGCGATCCAGGCCTGCGTGGACGGATAGCAGGCGTGGATCCGTCTTCGCGCGGGATGACCGCTCCGTCCCCGTCATCCTGCGCGCGGAATGACAAGGCAGTGGACTAGAGCTTGTCGAGGCCTGCCAGCGCGGCATGCTGCAGCAGCATGATGGTCTTGCCGTCCTGGATATCGCCGCTGGCGACCATGGCCAGCGCCCGCGCGAGCGGCAGTTCCAGCACCTCGATGTCCTCGCCCTCGCGCTCATCGCCACCGCCGGGGTGGTGGCGATCGGCGTCGTCCACCGCGGCGACGAAGAAGTGCAGCTTCTCGGTGATCGAGCCCGGGCTCATGTAGGCCTCGAACACCTTGCGCGGCGACTGCACCGCGTAGCCGGTCTCCTCGATCGCCTCGCGCCGCATCGCGGCCGGCGGGTCGTTGCCGTCCAGCAGGCCCGCGCAGGCCTCGATCAGCAGCCCGCTCGCGCAGCCGTTGACATAGGCCGGGAAGCGGAACTGGCGCGTGAGGATCACCGTGCCGCGCGCGGCGTTGAACAGCAGCAGCGCCACGCCGTTGCCGCGGTCGTAGGTCTCGCGGCTGACCACCTGCAGGCGGCCGTCGCGGCGCCGGTGCTCGAACGTCGTCTTGCGCAGCAGGTACCAGTCGTGCGCCAGCACGTGCTGCTCGAGGATGCGGATGTCGTCGTTGCCGACGTAGGGGCGGGTATCGACGTTCTGTGACGGCATGGCATGATTGCGTAGTTTCGTGCAGTATCGTGCAAACCCGGAAAACCACCAAATCCCATGCTCACCACCCAACGAAAGAAGCTGTTGCTCGCCCGCCTGGCCGCCGAGGGCCAGCTCGTGGCCAAGGCGCTCGCGCAGGAGCTGGGCACGTCGGAGGACACCATCCGCCGCGACCTGCGCGAGCTTGCCGCCGAAGGCCGGCTGCAGCGCGTGCACGGCGGCGCGCTGCCGGCGTCGGCGGCGATGGGCGATCTCGGCGCGCGCGAGCAGGTGTCGGTGGCCGACAAGGTGGCGCTGGGGCGCTTCGGCGCGTCGCTGGTACGGCCGGGCCAGGTGGTGATCCTCGACGGCGGGACGACCGCCCTGCAGGTGGCGCGGCATCTCGCGCCGGGGCTGCGCGCCACCGTCGTCACGCACAGCCCCACCGTGGCCATCGAGCTGGCCGCGCACCCCGGCATCGAGATCCTGGTGCTGGGCGGCCGGCTGTTTCGCCACTCGATGGTCAACGTGGGTGCCAGCGTGATCGCCGCGGCGTCGCAGCTGCGCGCCGACCTGTTCTTCCTGGGCGTGACCGGCGTGCACCCCGAGGCCGGACTCAGCACCGGCGACGCGGAAGAGGCGGCCGTCAAGCGCGCCCTGCACGAACGCGCGGCCGAGACGGTGGTGCTGGCCTCGCCCGAGAAGCTGATGGCGGCGTCGCCCTTCGTCGTCGCGCCGCTGGCCGAGGCCAGCCTGCTCGCGGTCGCGCGCGGCACGCCCGAGCGCGTCGTGCGCGCGCTGCGCGCGGGGGGCGTGAAGCTGCAGCGCGTCTGAGGCGGACGCGTCGTCGGCTCAGGCGGCCTGCGGATCGACCGCCGGCGTGTCGGTGTCCGCGAACGCCCGCACCGTCTGCGGCGACGCCTCGGCGCCGGCAACGCGCGCGGCCTTGATCATGTCGGAGGCCTTCTCGGCCACCATGATCACCGGCGCGTTGGTGTTGCCGCCGATGATGCGCGGCATCATCGACGCGTCCACCACGCGGATGCCTTCGAGGCCGTGCACGCGCAGGTCGGCGCCCACCACGTCCATGGCGCCCGAGCCCATGCGGCAGGTGCCCACCGGATGGTAGATGGTGTCGCCGTAGGTGCGGATGAACTGCTCGATCTGGGCATCGGTGGTGGCGTCGGCCGAGCGCGCGAGCTCCTTGCCGCCCAGCTTCGCGAGCGCCGGCTGGTTCATCAGCGCGCGCATCTGGCGGAAGCCGCGCACGAGGCGCCGCATGTCGTCGGGGTGGTCGAAGAAGTTCGGGTCGATCAGCGGCGCGGCAAAAGGGTCGGCGCTGGCCAGCGTGACGCTGCCGCGGCTTTGCGGGCGCAGCACGCACACGTGGGCCGAGTAGCCGTGGCCGAACACCGTCTTGCGGCCGTGGTCGATCAGCTTGCCCACGACGAAGTGCAGCTGCAGGTCGGGGATGGCCTCCGACGGATCGCTCTTCACGAAGCCGCCGGCCTCGGCGAAGTTGGTGGTGAGCATGCCGCTGCGGCGGTTGCGCCACTCGGGGATCGCCTTGAGCACGCGGCCGATGCCGCCCAACGACACGCCGAAGGTCTCCTTCAGGTGCGGCGCATCCACCACCTGCACCGCGTCGACGTGGTCGTGCAGGTTGCGGCCGACGCCCGGCAGGTCGTGCAGGACACCGATGCCGTGCCTCGCGAGCTCCGCGGCCGGCCCCACGCCGGAAAGCATCAGGATCTGCGGCGTCTGCAGCGCGCCGGCGGCCAGCAGCACCTCGTGGTTCGCGGCGATCTGCTCGAGTCGGCCGGCGCGGCGGAACTCCACCCCGGCGGCGCGCTTGCCCTCGAACAGGATGCGCGTGGTGTGCGCCTCGGTGAACACCGTGAGGTTCTTGCGGCCGAGGTTGGGCGTGAGGTAGGCCTTGGCGGCGGAGAAGCGCTCGCCGTTCCTGTGCGTGACCTGGTAGGGGCCGATGCCTTCCTGCTCGGCGCCGTTGAAGTCGTCGTTGATGGGGTAGCCGGCCTCGCGGCCCGCATCGATGTAGGCCTGCAAGTACTTGTTGGGACTGCGCAGGTCCATCACGTTGAGCGGCCCGGCGTTGCCGTGGTACTCGCCCCCCAGGCGCTCGTTGTGCTCGGCGCGGCGGAAGTAGGGCAGCACGTCGTCGTAGCTCCAGCCCTTGTTGCCCTCGGCGGCCCAGTGGTCGTAGTCGGCGCGGTGGCCGCGGATGTAGATCATCGCGTTGACGGAGCTGGAGCCGCCCAGCACCTTGCCGCGCGGCTGCCAGCCGACGCGGCCGTTCAGGCCCTTCTGCGGCACGGTGGAGAAGTTCCAGTTGGCCGTGTGCGTCTGGGCCAGCAGCGCGAGGCCCGCCGGCACGTGGATGAGGATGTTCTTGTCGACGGGGCCGGCCTCGATCAGCGCCACCGACACCGACGGATCCTCGCTGAGCCGCGCCGCCAGCACGCAGCCGCCCGAGCCGCCGCCCACCACGATGTAGTCGAAGTTCATGCTTGTCTCTTTCTTGTGGTCAGCCAGGGAACCCCGCAGTGTGGGCGGCGCGATTAGAGGCGGACACCGATGCAGCTGCCAGGAAATCGTCATAAAGTGACAAACAGGCCGTGAAGTGCCCCGATCAAGGGAAGACACTGAGCAGCTTCGCCGACCATGCCCCGCCCCGTCTCCGCCCATCCCCCGCTGCCGCAGCCGAGCTCGCTCGTGCCGCCGATCTACGCGCGGCTGCTGCGCATGCTGCTGCAGCACGCCGACGTGGACGGCGATCGCGTGCTCGCCGAGGCCGGCCTCGACTGGGCCACGCTGGTCACCGACGACAAGCGGCTGGGCCGCGACACCATCGTGCGCCTGGCCGAGGGCGCGATGGCGGCCACGCGCCGGCCCTGGCTCGGCCTGGATCTCGGCGGCGGCGCGCCGGTGTCGGCGCACGGCGCGCTCGGCTACGCGGTGGTCACCAGCCGCGACCTGCGCGAGGCCATGCTCACGCTGGCGCGCTACGGCACCACGCGCAACGACGCGATGGCCTGGACCTGCGTGGAGTCGCGCGAGGGCATGACGATGCACGCCGCCGAACGCACGGCGCTGGGCTCCGTGCGCGGCTTCGTCGTCGACACCGTGCTGGGTGCGATCCTGCGCATGATCGAGACGGCCGTCGGCCAGGTGCCCGCGGCGATCCGCATCGACCTCCCGCTGCCCGTGCCTGCCTGGCGCGACCAGTACCAGCGCTTCGGCGTCGCCGAGGTGCGCTTCGACCAGCCGGCGTTCGCGTTCCACTTCACGCCGCCCGACCTGGCGCTGCCGTGCATCGGCGCCGACGCGAAGGCGCACGCGAGCGCCTGCCGCGAATGCGAGGAGGCGCTGGCCGAGGTGGCCGGCGCCAGCATGGCCCAGCGCGTGGCCGGCCTGCTGGCGAGCGTGGACGACGGCGCCTACCCGCGCATGGCCGACGTCGCCGCGCGTTGCGGCATCTCCTCGCGCACGCTGATCCGCCGCCTGCACGAGGACGGCGCCACGTTCCAGCAACTGCTGGACGCGGCGCGCAAGCAGCGCGCGCTGTGGATGCTCATGCACACCGCCGAACCGGTGGAGGAGATCGCCGCGAGACTGGGCTACGCCGACACGTCCAACTTCAGCCGCACGGTGCGGCGCTGGTTCGGCGCGACGCCGCGCGAGCTCCGGGAAGCCCGGGACAGGCCCGGCGCGTAGTCGTGGAAAATTGCCCCACATGAACGCAAGCGACTTCCTGTACTGGGTCCGCAACCACAAGTCCTCGGCCGCCGGCCTCGCGCTGGTCGTGGCCGGCTGCCTCGCGCTGGTGCTGCTGGCGCGGCGCGCGCATCACCTGCAGCCGCGCGCCAGGCCGATCGCCGCGGCGGCGGTGGCCGCGAGCGGCGCGCCGTCGCCGGGTGGGAGCGCCGCCGGGCTGACGCCATCGGACGCGCGGGGCACCGAGCAGAACACGCGCTCGGCCCGGATGCGCACGGAGTTCGAGAACGCCCCCGACTACCTCGCCTTCATCGAACAGGCGATCGGCCGGCCGCAGGAAGGCGGCAAGTTCTACGCGCTGCTGGCGTGGAAGCGCTGCAACGACCTGCGCGGGCACCAGGGCAGCGCATCGGTGATCGCGGGCAACGATGCGTTCCATGACGGCGCGGCGGCCCTCATCGAGGACATCGAGAAGCGCTGTGCCGGCGTGCTCGAGAAGTATCCGGCCATCCAGCCGCTCTACGACCTGGCGATGCAGCAGCGCGGCGGCAAGGACTTCCTGGTGCCCGAGGGCGGCCGCGGCATCGTCTTGCCCGCGGGCCGCGATACCGCCAAACCGGACATCGACGCGGCCTTGCGCACCGGCGACCGCTGGGCCGCGGCCGAGGCGCTGGAGAACAACGCCGATTTCATCGACGTGGGCAACTCGGCGGGCGACGACGGGGTCGACCGGCAGCTCCACGAATGGAGCGCCGAGATCGTCGCGTGCGAGCTGGTGGGCAACTGCCGCGGCGGCGTGCAGGCCTCGCTGCACTGCGTGGGCACCGGAGACTGCGTGCACGACGACTACCGCGACGTGGTGCGCTCGGAGGTGCCCGACACCCACCGCGCCGTGTTCGACACGATGGTGGAGGGCATGCGCCAGCGCATGGGGCTGGCGCCGGGCCAGCCCGGAACCGATCCTAGTTGACGCCCAGCAGTTCCACCTCGAACACGAGCGTGGAGTTGGGCGGAATGGTGCCGCCGGCGCCCGCGCTGCCATAGGCGATGGCCGACGGGCAGGTGAGCTTGGCCTTGCCGCCCACCTTGAGCTTCTGCACGCCTTCGGTCCAGCACGGGATCACGCGGTTGAGCGGGAACGAGATCGGCCCGCCGTGGTCGGCCGACGCGTCGAACTTCGTGCCGTTGACGAAGCTGCCCTTGTAGTTCACCTTGACGGTGCTGGTGGCCTTCGGGCTGGCGCCGGTGCCGTCGACCAGCGACTTGAAGACGAGGCCGCTGGCCGTGACGACGGCGCCCGGCTCCTTGGCGGCGGCGGCGAGGGCGGCCGAGTCGTCGGCGTGGGCGGCGGTGGCGAAACCGGCGGCGAGCGCCAGCACGGAGGCCAGCCGGACGGCATTCAGGCGGAAGGTCATCGAAGGATCTCCTGGGATCGTTGGCAAGGCGCGAATGATAGTCGCGCCCCGCTCGACGGGCGTGACACGGCGTGGCGGCCTGCTCGACCGCACGCCCGCTTGTCAGGCGCGCACTGACAAGGCATCCGCCTCGGCGACTACACGCGGACTGCCGCCAGGACCTAGGCCGCGGATGGAAGTCCGCCGATGCCGCCCGTGCCGGACCGCGCGCACACTGGTTTCGTCCTGGCGCCGTTCCCGGCGCCCCCAGTCCTCACCGCACCATCCGAGGCTCCCATGACCGCCCACCCGCTGCCCGCCGCCGAAACCATCGCCCGCTACGAGCTGCGCTTCCAGTCGCTGTTCCACACGGGCCGTGGGCTGACCTTCCCCTGCGACCCGCAGGGCGAGGTGCACTGGGACGCGATGACCGAGGGCGCGCGGGCGAGCTTCCTGCGCGCGCAGGGCAGCGTCGGCCGCGAGTACGCGTCGCCGGCGGTGCAGCTCACCGACTTCCACTGATCTCCAGCGCCTCGGGGCCGCCTGTCGGTGGCGCGCGACAATCGTCGCTTCTTCGCTGCCCAGCAAGCCCGTGCCCACCTTCGGCCGCTCCTTCCTCGCCCACTGGTGGCTGGATCCCGGGATCACCTACCTCAACCACGGCACCGTCGGCGCCACGCCGCGCGTCGTGCTGGAGGCGCAGCATGCCTGGCAGCGCCGCATCGAGGCCCAGCCTGCCAGCTTCCTGTTCCGCGAGCTGATCAGCCTGGCGCCTGACTCGGCGGGCGCGCCGCGTCCGCTGCTGCGCCAGGTGGCCGACACGGTGGGCGAGTTCGTGGGCGCGCGCGGCGACGACATCGTCTTCGTCGACAACGCCAGCACGGGCATCAACGCGGTGCTGCGTTCGCTCGCGCTGCGGCCCGGCGACGAGATCGTGGTGCTCGACCAGGCCTACGGCGCCGTCGTGAAGGCCGCGCAGTTCGTCGCGCGGGCCGCGGGCGCGCGCGTGGTCGTGGCGACGACGCCATTCCCGGTCGAGGGCGACATCGCCGACGCCTGCGCCGACGCCGTCGAGCGCGTGCTCACGCCGCGCACGCGGCTCGCGGTGGTCGACCACGTGTCGTCGGAGACCGCGCTGATCCTGCCGGTGGCCGCCATGGCCGAACGCTGCCGCGCGCGCGGTGTGCCGGTGCTGGTCGACGGCGCGCATGCGCCCGGCGCGATCGCCCTCGACATCCCGTCGCTGGGCGCCGACTGGTACGTGGGCAACCTGCACAAGTGGGCGTTCGCGCCGCGCGCCTGCGGCTTCCTGTGGGTGGCGCCGTCGCGGCGCGCCGGGCTGCATCCGCCCGTCATCTCGTGGGGGCTCGACGTGGGCCTCGCGCAGGAGTTCGACTGGACGGGCACGCGCGACCCGTCGGCCGTGCTCTGCGCGCCGGACGGCATCGCGTTCATGCGCGACGTGCTCGGCCTGGCGGCGATGCGCACCTGGAACCACGACCTCGTCTGGCGCGCGGCGCACGAGCTCGCCGCGCGCTGGGGCCAGCCCTTCGCGACGCCCGAGCCGCTGGTGGGCTGCATGGCCAGCGTGGCGCTGCCGGCGCGCATCCAGGCACTGGGCGCGGACGCGTCGACCGCGCTGAGGGACTGGCTGCTCGCCGAGCGCCGCATCGAGGCCCAGGTGCTGTCCATCCGCGGCCGCCCGCACGTGCGCCTGGCGGCCCAGGTCTACAACGACGAGGCCGACTACGAACGCCTGGCGGACGCCGTCGACCAATGGCCCGCGTGAGCCGATGACGGGCCAGTTGCTGCTCGCCCCGATGGAAGGGCTGCTCGACCATCCGCTGCGCGAGGTGCTCACCGCCGCCGGCGGCATCGACCGTTGCGTGTCGGAGTTCATCCGCATCACCGACATGCTGATGCCCGACCGCGTGTTCACGCGCATCGTGCCGGAACTGCTGCAGGGCGGCCGCACGCGCGCCGGCGTGCCGGTGCGGCCGCAACTGCTGGGCTCCGATCCGGAGTGCCTGGCCGACAACGCCGCGGCGCTGGCCGCGCTGGGCCCCGACGGCATCGACCTGAACTTCGGCTGCCCGGCCAAGGTGGTCAACCGCCATGGCGGCGGCGCGTCGCTGCTGCAGGATCCCGAGCTGCTGGGCCGCATCGTGCGCGCCGTGCGCCGCGCGGTGCCGGCCGGGTTGCCGGTGACGGCCAAGATGCGCCTGGGCTACGAGGACGCCTCGCGCGCGGTCGAGTGCGCGCAGGCGCTCGCGGACGCGGGCGCGAGCGAGCTCGTGGTGCACGCGCGCACGAAGGCCGACGGCTACCGCCCGCCGGCCTACTGGGAGCGCGTGCCGGCGATCCGCGAGGCCGTGGCGGTGCCGGTGGTGGCCAACGGCGAGATCTGGACGCCCGACGACGCCGAGCGCTGCCGCCACGTCACCGGCTGCGACGGCCTGATGCTGGGCCGCGGCATGGTGGCCGACCCCGGCCTCGCGCTGGCGATCCGCGCGCGGCGGCTGGCGGGCGTCGCCGGGTCGCTGGCGGTGCCGGAGCACGCCACCGAGGCGCGGCTGGACGTGCGCGGCTTCGCCAAGGCCTCCGCCGGCGGCCCGCATTCCCCCGAGGCGTACGGCACGCCGCCGGCGCTGGCCTGGGACGAGCTGCTGCCGCTGCTCGCCGACTTCTGGCGCCGCGTGGGCACGCGCGTGGAGTCGCGCCACCGCGCGGGACGGCTCAAGCAATGGCTCAACCTGCTGCGCCGGCGCTATCCCGAGGCGCAGAGTGCCTACGACCAGCTGCGGCTCGTCAATGACCCTGCGGCGCTCGGCGCGGCGATGTTTGCCGACGTGGCGTCCATTCCTTCCCACACCCTGGCCACGCCATGACCAACCGAATTTCCGACTGCCTGGCCGTCGCCTGCCTGGCTCACAAAGTCCAACACGGTCAAGTTCTCTTCAACGAGTTCGCAGCCTTCCAGGCCGCATATTTCTCGGGCAGGCAGACAGCGCAGGGCCTGTAGCCAGCGGAGACCGCGGGTCCATCTCGACGGCTACTCCTGAGTCGCGTGATGAAGCAGGAACTCCAGACCTGTCCGTTCACCGCCTCGTACGCGGCTGATCGCGTGTTTCAGGTTGACCCGATAGTAGCCCTGCGTTCCGCGATGCGGGCGTTGCGCCGACGCGATGACGGCCAGATCGCCCTTGCGTAGCGGCAGGACCATGGGGCGGGACTGCATGCGAGGCCGCTGCTCGGTCATGACGAATTCGCCACCGGTGAAATCCGCGTCCGGATCGCTGAGCAGTCCGACCACCTGGATCGGGAACACGTGCTCGCCGTCGACACGCTGATGCAAGGCTTGATAGTCGCCTTCGCCCAGGCGGGTCAGGAACGACTGCACCCGCGCTTGTCCTGCCTGGACGTTCAACTGCAGGAACTCCGGCAGCGTCGCCGGATAGCGAACCGGCGCCCCGAGCGCTTCCGCCCACCGGCTCGCGATCGGAACAAGCGCCTCGTACAGGCGCTCTCGCAAGACGTCGATCCAGGGCACGATGCCCCCCGACAAACGCAGGCTGCGTCCGCGTCCGATGCCCTCGTCTTCGAGCGACGACGAAGCGGGCAGATGCGCATGCAGAACCCGCGTCAACTCCTCCACCTGATCGTCGCTCAGGAAGCCTGGTAACGGCGCATGGCCCTCCATGTTCAGCTGCGCTTCGACCTCGGCCCAGTTCGTTCGAAGAGCGGACGTCGTCGAGCTCATGACGTCACTCCCTGGAGAAACCCCTCGCGCGTGAGAAGCTCGCGCTTCCTGTCGACGCCCCAGCGATAGCCCGACAGCTCGCCGCCGCGCCGGATGACGCGGTGGCAGGGAATCGCCACGGCCAGGTGGTTGGCGCCGCAGGCCTGCGCCACGGCACGCGTCGCCTTCGGTTGTCCGATGCGCGCAGCGACCTGTGCATAGCTCACCGTCGCGCCGGGCGGGATCTCCCGAAGTGCCTGCCAGACGCGCTCCTGGAACGCGGTGCCTTGCACGTCCAGCGGCAGGTTCAGGCCCAGCGAAGGGGCCTCGATGAAGCCGACGACCTGGGCCACCAGTTGCTCGAAGCCTGCGTCGCCGCCAATGAGTCGCGCCTTGGGAAACTGATCCTCCAGGTCCTGCACCAGGCTCTCCGGATCGTCCCCCAGCAGGATCGCGCAGATCCCGCGCTGGCTCTGGGCCACCAGGATCGCGCCGAGCGAGCACTGGCCCACGGCGAAGCGGATCTCGATGTTGGGTGCACCGGCGCGATAGTCCTTGGCGCGCATGCCCAACATGCTCTTCGAGGCGGCGTAGAAACGACTGTTGGAGTTGAAGCCCGCGTCGTAGATCGCGCTCGTCACCTTTGCATCCTTCTGGGCGAGCCCGCCGCGCAGCTTGCTCGCCCTGTATGCCGACGCGTAGGCCTTCGGCGTGAGCCCCGTCTCCGCCTTGAAGACGCGATGGAAGTGGAATGGGCTCAAGCCGACCTTCGCGGCGAGTTCCTCCAGGTTCGGCGGCGTCTCGGCGCGCTCGATCTCCCGACACGCCTTGGCCACGGCGGCGGCGTGCTGGTCGGACACGGCCGTCCTGTCGCCGGACGCGCGTTGACTGGCGCGATAGCCCGCTGTCTTCGCCTCGCGCTCCGTGTCGAAGAACACGACGTTCTCCCGCTTGGGCAGGCGCGCGGACGCGCTCGGACGGCAGTAGACACCGGTGGTGCGCACGCCATAGACGAAATGACCATCCGCACGCGCATCACGGCCTTGCACCGCGGCCCAACGCTCGTCGTCGGTCACGTAAGCACCCGCGTCGTCGGCCTGCTCGAGCTTCTTCTTGGCATTCATGATCTTGACTCCAGTGCGCACAGTTTCAGTCAGGCATCGTCCCCGCGCACCCTGATTCTTGCTTTCGAATTCGCGGGCGCATCACCTCGCGTCGTGGAAGATCAGCCCGACCGTGTGGCGCCGGCCGCGACGGATGCGGCTGACGCCATGCCGCATCGCGACCGCACGCGACGTGCCACGCTTGCCGGCGACCGGCCGTCGGTCGACCGCGAACACCACCGCGTCGCCTTGCGACAGCGCGACGACGTCCGCGCGCGCATGGCCCGGCCGGCTCTCGGTCATCACGAACTCCCCGCCGGCGAAGTCCTCGCCGGGTTGCGAGAGCAGGATGGCCACCTGCAGCGGGAACACGTGCTCGCCGTAGAGATCCTGGTGCAGGCAGTTGTAGTCCCCCTCGCCGTACTGCAGGATCAGCGGCGTCGGTCGCGCCTGGCCCGCCTGGTGGCAGATCGCCAGGTACTCGTCCAGCGTCGCCGGGTAGCGGCCATCGACGCCGAGTCGCGCGTTCCAGCGATTGGCGACCGCCACCAGCGGCCGGTACAGCGCGTGCCGAAGACCTTCGAGGAGCGGCGGCAGCGGATAGGCGTAGTACTTGTACTCGCCCGCCCCGAAGCCGTGGCGCGCCATCACGATCCTCGTCCGGTAGGCGTCCTCGCTCGGGTACATGTCGACCAGTTGCCGGCATTGCGCGGGCGTCAGAAGCCGGGGCAGGACGGCGTTTCCGCCTTCGTCGAGCGACCGCTCGACACCGGCCCAGTCCTGCGCCTGGATGCCCGAGCGAAGGCTTGCGCGAATGACATCGAACATCACGCGCGCTCTCGCGCGAGCAGCGAACGCTTGCGCTCCACGCCCCAGCGATAGCCCGAGATCGCGCCGTCGCCGCGCAGCACGCGGTGGCACGGGATCGCGACCGCGAGCAGGTTGGCCGCGCACGCGCTGGCGACCGCCCGCATCGCCTCGGGCGCGCCGATGCATTCGGCCACTTCGGTGTACGTGCGCGTCTCGCCGGCGGGAATGTCGTACAGCGCCTCCCACACGCGCTGTTGGAACGGCGTGCCGCCGATGTCCAGGCCGGGCATGCCGTCGTCGGAGCGCTTGCCGATGAACGCGGCGACGTCGCCGAGGTCGCGTTGCAGCTCGCCATGCGCCTGCTCCAGCGAGTGCGACGGGAAGGCCTCGCTCAGCTGTTCCTGCAGCTCCCGCGCGTCCTCGCCGAGGAAGATGGCGCAGATGCCGATCCGGCTGCGAGCCACCAGCAAGCTGCCTTCGACGCAGCGGCCAATGGCGTACTTGATGTCGCCGACGACCGAAGTATTCGGCGTGCGGAAGTTCAGCTCGAAGGCCGACGAGATTGCGGTGCTCATGATGCTTCGCTTCGTTGATGGGGTGCTTGCAGTCTAGGAACGCAAGGACTTGCCGAAACTCCGATCCTTGCGGTCGAATTCTTCTGCCCAGCCATCGAGTCGGAACGTGCGCGCCGGAGCGCGCATCCCGCGGGAGCGCGGCCTCGACAGACGCGAGCGGCGATGACGCGGATTCGTCCGCAAGAAACGGATGTTCGGGCAGCACCTTGCTCACTAACCTCTGGCCCGTTCTTCAACTCACCTCCAAGAGGAGTCCTCCATGTCCATCGAACAAGACAACAAGGCCATCGTCGGCCGCTGGTTCACCCACTTCTGGGGCAAGACCTGCGACCTGTCCATCGTCGACGAGCTCGCTGCGCCCGACATGCTCCTGCGCTACTCGCTGCACGAGCCGCGCCGCGGGCGCGACGACATCAAGGCGTTCATGACCGACTTCCGCGAGGCGTTCCCCGACCTGAACTTCCGGGGTGCCGCCGATCTCATCGCGGAAGGCGACTACGTGGTCGGTCGCTGGGAAGGCGGCGGCACGCACACGGGCCCCGCGTTCGATGACTTCCTCGTCGGAGGCCTTCCGGCCGCCACCGGCCGCAAGATGCACTTCACCGGGACCACTGTGCTGCGCCTGAAGGACGGCAAGATCGTCGAGGAACTCGGCCTGGACGACGGTGTCGCCGCTCTCACGCAGCTCGGGCTCATCAGGACCGTTGCCTGACCCACTCGAAGGACCGAGCCTCGCGTTGCACGTCGAGAGGCTCTTGTCCTTGCCGGGCGTGGAGGTGTCCACGGCCATCGCCCTGCCCCATATTGCCCATCCTGCCGCTCGCGCCTGCGAGAAGCCTGCAGAATGCCGGGTCCAAGCCAGACAACAACTTGCGAGCTAACAGAATGGCGTCCTTTCTACACACCATGCTGCGCGTCGGCGACCTGCAGCGCTCCATAGACTTCTACACGCGCCATTTCGGCATGAGCCTGCGCCGCACCACCGACCGTCCGGAGCAGCGATACACGCTCGCCTTCCTGGGCTACGGCGCCGATGACGGCAACGGCGAGGTCGGCTCGGCCGAGATCGAGCTCACCTACAACTACGGCGTCGCCGGCTACGAGATCGGCACGGCCTTCGGCCACCTGGCCCTGGGCGTGCCGGACGTCGCCGCGGTCTGCGAGAGCGTGCGTGCCGCGGGCGGCAAGGTCACGCGCGAACCCGGGCCGGTGAAGGGCGGCACGTCGTTCATCGCCTTCGTGCAGGATCCCGACGGGTACAAGGTGGAGCTGATCCAGGTCTGAATCGCCTCACCATGAAAAAGAGCCCCGACGCGCTCCCACGCGTCAGGGCCCGAGGGTCCGGAAAGGAAGCCGACTACTTCTTGTCGCGCATGCTCGTGGACAGCCCCAGCAGGTTGTCGTGCAGCTCGGCCGGCGTCTTGCCGCCCACGTACATGCGCACCATGACCTTGGCCAGCAGTTCGCTGTTGATGTAGGGCGACGGCGCGCCGTGCGCCGTCAGGGCGTTGCCGTTGAGCGTGGCGATGAGGCCCTTGCCGGGCACCCAGTCCATCGTGACGACGTCGCCCTTCTTGATCTTGGGCAGCGAACTGTAGATGTCGCCCACCTGCGAGACCTCGGTGATCAGCTTGGCGAACTCGGCCGGAGTGGCCGAGGCCTCGAAGTCGATCAGGAAGTAGCGCGAGGCCTGCGAGCCGGTGACGTCCTGCTGGATCACCAGTTGCACGCGCTTGACACCCGGCGCGTTCTCCACGGCGTCCAGCGTCGTCGCCTTCTGCTGCAGGTACAGCGCGGTGACGTCGATCTTGAAGTAGCCGCGCTTGCGGAAGCCGGCACCGTTGAGGTGCAGCGGCACGCCGGCCACCGTCACCGTCTCGTCCAGCGCGACGCCGGAGACATCGACCGTGGCCCACGCACCGGTGACGGCGCATCCCAACACCAGCGCCGACACGAGCCGGCGCAACGTTTGAATCATCATGATCTTCACCCTCTGTCTAGGCGCGACGGCATGGCGCGTCGCTGGACGAACGTCGCCTTCCTCGATGTCGGTCGAAAGCCACCGCGACTGAGGCCGGCCATGCGGCCTGCGTCACGGTTGCGCCGGCTTTCGCTTCAGGCCATCAGAACGGCTTGGACAGCGTCACGAAGGCCGTGAAGCCCTTCGGGCGCGACTCGGCGCCGAATTCCTTCATGATGCGGCCTTCCAGCAGGAAGTCGCCCGCGCCGTGGATGTAGGCGATCTCGGGACCCGCGCCGAACACGCGGCCCTTCTGGCCGACCGTGCCGGCCTCGCGGGCCATCACCACCTGGCAGCCCAGTGCGCCGAAGCGGCCCACGCAGTCGGCGGCGCTCAGGTCGTTCTTGTCGGCGGTGAGCTGGTCGACCATGTAGCTGGACAGGCCGACGCGCGTCGATTCGCTGACCGACTTCATCATCGCCAGGTCCCAGTTCACGTAGCCGCCGGTCTTGTACAGGGTCTCGTGGTTGCGCGTGTTGTACGAGTACGCCACGCGGGTGCCGACGTCCCAGCCGTCGCCGATGTAGGAGAACTGCACGGCCGGACGGATCGTGTAGAAGTCGCCCGCGCCCGGGTTGGCGGCGCGCAGCGGGTTGTAGTCGCCCGTGGGCAGCACGGCGGTCAGGATGAACAGCGTCTGGGTGGCTTCGGTGCTCCAGCGCAGGATCGGGGAGAACTCCAGGTCGCCGGCGTAGAAGGTCTTGTTGCTGTTGGCGTTGGTCAGGTAGTCGGCCGACGTCGTGGCGCCCGCGTTGACCAGGCCGGTCAGGTACGCCTGCGTGGGGGCCGGCACCAGGCCGAGGGCCGGGCCGCCGAGGGTGGTGGAGACGCTGGTGACGCTGGCCGTGCTGGCCTTGGTCACGAGCGGCAGCAGCGCGGTGCCGCCGATGGTGGCGCCCAGGAACGTCGTCGAGCTCATGAAGCTCAGGCGCGGCAGCAGGCCGTACACGTTGATCTGGTCGTTGGTGCGGATGACCGAGTGGGCCGTGACGGCTCCGGGGGACGGGATGCCCAGTTGCGCGGACAGGTCGGTGTCGACGGCCTGCGTGCCGCGGACGTTTCCGCTGTAGACATACGCGTGCGCCTGGAAGACCCAGCCGCCTTCGAACGGGGCCGACATGTCGGCGCCGCCGTAGCCCGGTGCGTAGCGCAGGTCGTAGTCTTCCGACGCGGCGGCGGTGCCGCAGGCGACGAGGGCGGCCGTGGCCAGGGCGATGTTCTTGTTCAGGAATGCCATTTGAGTTTGTCTCCGGTGCTCGGTTTTTTCCGATGGGCGAAGTCTAGTCGCGCTTATTCACCGCATACCCGCCATTTGCGCGAACAAGTGCACGTACTGGGGCAAGTACGGTGGGAAATGTTGCGTGTTGATGACGAATGCTACTGAAATGGGCGCACCGGAACCATGAGTCGTGCCCAGGAAACGACTCGAGCCGGCGAAAGGCCGGCTCGAATGTGAGGGAGCACTAGCGGTTCGTCTGTCGCGTCAGTGACGCGGCGCCGCCGCTGTTGTCTGGAAACGTCAGAATTTCACGTTTGCGGCGCGCTTCAATGCGCACGGGCGCGCAGGCCGGCGATGAGCTCTGTGGCGGCCATCTCGGAGGCCACGGCGGCGTCCAGCGGCGACTGCGACAGCCCGGAGCGGTCGTAGTGCAGGTTCTCGTAGAGCAGCGCCGAGGCCGGACAGGCGCGCAGCACCGCGCGCAACGCGTCGTCGGGCAGGTCGTCCTCGGCCAGCAGCGTCTTCACGGTGTTGACGAGGTTGAGGTACTGCTGCGCGCCCACGAGCGTCGGGTTGGCGTCCACGCGCTCCAGCAGTTGCGCCATGGCGATCAGGTTCTCGATGCGGTTCTTCAGCGCGGCGGCAGCCATCACGGACTCCTTGAGGTCGATGCACGGGCGGCACGGGGCCGCCCCTGGACCTCAGTTAAGGTCGGCTGCGCCCAAATCAAGGGACTTGCTTGCCCCAGCTGTCCTTGAGCGTGGTCACGCGGTTGAACACGGGCCTGTCGAGCTGGTGGTCGACGCGGTCGGTGACGAAGTAGCCGTGGCGCTCGAACTGCACGCGCGTCTCGGCCGGCAGCCGGCCGACGGACGGCTCGACGAAGCCCTGCGTCACGCGGGCGCTGTGCGGATTCAGCTCGGCGGTGAGCGTCTCGGCCGAGCCCGGCTGCGGCACGGCGAACAGGCGGTCGTACAGGTTCAGCGTGGCCGGCACGCCGTCCTGCGCCGACACCCACGTGATCGTGCCCTTGACCTTGACGAGATCGGCGCCCGGCGTGCCGCTCCGGGTGTCGGGCACCACGGTGGCCAGCACGGCGGTGACGTTGCCCTCGGCGTCCTTCTCGCAGCCCGTGCATTCGACGATGACGCCGTACTTCAGGCGCACCTTGTTGCCCGGGAACAGGCGCTGGTAGCCCTTGGTCTGCACCTCGAGGAAGTCGTCGCGCTCGATCCAGACGGTGGGCCCGAGCGCGAAGGCCCGCTGGCCCATTTCGGGATGATGCGGATGCGCGGGCGCGCTGCACGGCTCGGTGGCCGCGGCGCCGAAGACGTCGGCCCAGTTGGTGAGCTTGAGCGGGAGCGGGTCGAGCACGGCCATCGCGCGCGCGGCCTTCTCCTCGAGGTCGTCGCGCAGCGCGATGTCGAGCCACGCGTAGTCGATCCAGGTGTTGTTCTTGGTGGCGCCGGTGCGCTCGGCCAGCAGCTGCAGCGCGCCGGGCGTGTAGCCGCGGCGGCGCATGCCGACCAGCGTGGGCATGCGCGGGTCGTCCCAGCCGCTGACGTGCTTTTCCTCCACCAGCTGGCGCAGCTTGCGCTTGCTGGTGACCACGTAGGTGAGGTTCAGGCGCGCGAATTCATACTGTTTCGGCAGCGGGTGCGCGAGCAGCCCGAGGCGGGCGAGGTGCTCCAGCAGCCAGTCGTAGAACGGACGCTGGTCCTCGAACTCGAGCGTGCAGATGCTGTGCGTGATGCGTTCCAGCGCGTCCTCGATCGGATGCGCGAAGGTGTACATCGGATAGATGCACCACTGGTCGCCCGTGTTGTGGTGATGCGCGCGCCGGATGCGGTACAGCGTCGGGTCGCGCATGTTGATGTTGGGGCTGGCCATGTCGATCTTCGCGCGCAGCACCATCGCGCCGTCGGCGTGCCTGCCGTCGCGCATCTCGCGCAGCCGGGCCACGTTCTCTTCGGGCGTGCGGTCGCGGAACGGGCTGTCGGTGCCCGGCGTGGCGAAGTCGCCGCGGGTGGCGCGCATCTGCTCGGGCGTCTGCTCGTCGACGTAGGCGCGGCCGTCGGCCGCCAGCGCCTCGGCGGCGCGGTACATGAAGTCGAAGTCGTTGCTGGCGTAGTAGAGGTTGTTGCCGAGCGGCGACTCCCAGTCGAAGCCGAGCCAGCGCACGTTCTCCTTGATGCCGTCGACGTATTCCTGCTCTTCCTTTTCCGGATTGGTGTCGTCGAAGCGCAGGTGGCAGACGCCGCCGTAGTCGCGCGCCAGGCCGAAGTTCAGGCAGATGCTCTTGGCATGTCCCACGTGCAGGTAGCCGTTGGGCTCGGGCGGGAAGCGCAGGCGAACGCGCGCCGCGTCGGGCACGCCGGCCGCGTGTTTCGCCGCATCGCCCGGGCCGCCGCCCCACTGTCGATTCGCATACGTGCCCGCCTCGAGGTCGCGCTCGATCACGTTGCGCAGGAAATTGGCGGGCTTGACGGCGTCTTCGGCCGGCGCGGCAGCGGTGGGGGTCTTGGGCGTGTTCATGGCTGGGGCGATTCTAGTTTGCCGGGTTTCCCCTGGAGTCAGATGCGGTCGTCGCGGCCCCCTCTCAAGAGGGATGGCTGAGCGGGCTGCGGTTTTCCATACTCGCGCCTCGGCAAGTCGGAAGGTCGACCGGCCACGGCAGGAAGCAGGAGAGCAGCATGCAACACGCGATGACGATGCCCATGAGTACGACGGCCCGCTGGATCGATACCGGCGCCCAGGTGCTGATCGGTGCGACCGCCATCGTGGCCGCCTGCATCGCGCTCACCGGTGCCGGCCTGGGCCGCCACGGCGACGTGCCGCAGGGGCGCTTCCGCATGGCCATGGAGGCCTACGAGGCGCAGCAGTGGCCGCAGGCCTACGCGCAGTTGTCGGCCGCCGCCGACGCGGGCGATCCGGCCGCCGCGCGCGTGGCCACGATGATGGCGCGCCAGGGGCCGCTGCTGTTCGGCCAGCGTTTCGACGTCAGCCCCGAGCGGTTGCAGCGCTGGGACGAGGCCACCCGCGGCCTGCTCCAGCCCGCGCAGCCTGCGCTCACATCCCTCGAAACAGATGCGCGTAGAGACGGCTTGCCACCAGCCGTTCAGGTCGCTCGCGCAAGGTAAGAAAGACCTTGCCCGAGTCGTCGCGCGTGGCCGTCGTGATCGCGTCGGCCCGCACGACGGTGCCGCGGTGGATCTGCCAGAAGCGCTCGGACGGCAGGCGCGGCAGCAGCTCGCGCAGCGACGTACGCAGCAGCGCCTCGCGCGTGGCCGTCACCACGCGCACGTACTTGTCGGCGGCCTCCAGGTAGATCACCTCGTCCACCGGGATCATGTGCAGCGTCGCGCCGATGCTCGCCTGCAGGATCGCCAACGGCGCCGCGGCCGCGGCCGCGGCCGGCGCGGCGCCCAGCAGCGTGCGCAGGCGGCCCAGGAGCGCCGCGTCGCCGTCCTGTGAGGCGGCGCCGCCGGGCTGGCGTGCCGCCTCGCGCAGCGCGAGCAGGTCCTTCAGGCGCGCGCAGCATGCGGCCAGGCGGGCCGGCGCCACGGGCTTCTGCAGGTAGTCCACCGCGGCGCGTTCGAAGGCCTGGATCGCGTACTGGTCATAGGCGGTGACGAACACGACCAGCGGCAGCGCCGACGCGGCGCCGGGCCATTCCTCGATGATCGCCTCGGCCGCCTCCAGGCCGTTGCGGCCGGGCATGCGGATGTCCAGGAACACGACGTCCGGCCGTTCCGCGAGGGCGCGCTCGACGGCCTCGTCGCCGTCGACGGCGACCGGAAGCAGGGTCAGTTCCGGCCAGGCGCGCGCGAGTTCGGCGCGCAGGGCCTGCGCGAGCAGCGGTTCGTCTTCGGCGATGAGGGCGGTGGGCATCAGGCAGACGGGGGTTGGCGCAGCGGCAGCCGGATCTCGGCCAGCGTGCCGCCCTCGGGTCGGGGTCGGAGCGTGAAGCGGGCCGCATCGCCGTGCAGCGTGTGCAGGCGCTCGCGCACCTGGGCCAGCCCGAAGCCGGAGCCGGGTTCGCCGGGATCGTGATCGCGCGCGGCGGCGGCGGCCTCGAGCCCGCGGCCCGAGTCGGCCACGCGCAGCACCAGCGTCTCGCCGTCGCGCATGGCCTCGACGCGCAGCTCGCCAGGGCCGCGTTGCGGCTCCAGGCCATGCTTGATCGCGTTCTCCACCAGCGGCTGCAGCAGCAGCGGCGGCACCGGCAGGGCGGCGAGCTCGGGCGCAAGCGTCACGTGCGCGCGTAGGCGCTCGCCCATGCGCACCTGCATCAGCGCGAGGTAGTCGCCGATGCGCGCGAATTCGGCCGCCAGCGGATGCTCGGGCTGGCGGCTCGCGGCGAGCGTCGCGCGCAGGAAGGCGATCAGGTGGTCGAGCATCTCCTGGGCGCGGGCCGGGTCGGCGGCGATCAGCGCGCGCAGGTTGGCCAGCGTGTTGAACAGCATGTGCGGCTCGAGCTGCGACTGCAGCAGGTCCAGCCGCGCCAGCGTGGCCTCGTGCGTGGCGGCGGCCACGCGGGCGCGGTCCGCGCGCGCCTGGCCCCGCAGGTAGTACAGGCCGGAGACGAGCGCGCAGAACACGACGGTGGGGCCGAGGTCGCCGAGCAGGTGGCGCGGCTGGCGCAGGTAGTCGCGCCAGCTCGAATGGCCGAAGATCGCATCGGCAATGGTCACCCCGACGACGTAGCCCAATGCGCATCCGCCGGCCACCAGGGCGACGAGGCGCCAGCTCGCGGGCCAGCCGTTGGGGCCGATCGGCATCCGGCGACGGCCGATCTGGATGCTGCCCCAGATCGACAGCCCGATGCACTGCGAGTACACCAGCGTGTTGACGAATCGGCCGCCGTTGATCATCGAGATCAGGCCTGCGATGAGCAGGTTGAGCGCCATCACCTGGCCGGACACGGCGAGCAGGCGCGCGCCGCCGGCCGGGGCGGCATTCGTCGGGGTGGCCGGAGTCGAGGCAGTCACGACAGTCATTGTGGACTCAGGTGGGCTGCAGGTCGCCGCGCGCGGCGGGTCGACCAGATCTTGCGCGACCGCGCGGCCAGCAGGCCCGCGGTGAAGCCGTAGGCGATCGCGGCGGCCGCGGCCGCCCCGGGATCGGCCGCCAGCGACGGCTGGATCGCCAGCGCGACGTTGACCACGTAGCGCACCGCGAACACGCCCACGAAGAGCAGCAGCGGCGCGATGCTGCCGCCGATGGTGAAGCTGCCGTCGGCGTTGGCGCTGACGCGGCGCGGCAGGTCCAGCGACCGGTTCGATGCGAATCCCAGCGCCGCGCCCACCGCCCAGCAGGAGGCGGTCAGCAGCTCGCCCGCGCCGGCGAACCCGCGCAGCGCGCCGGCCAGCGAGGCCGCGCCGACCAGCACCGGGACGATCCAGACGCGCGCCGCGGACATCGTCTGCGTGCGCGTCTGGCGCAGGCCCATGCGCACGAGGACGGCGAGGACGATCCAGACGGCGGTCGGCGTGTGGGAGACGATGGCGAGCAGGGGAGTCATGGTCGGCGTCCTTGGGTGAAGGGGGAAGTGCACGCATGGTCGCGGGCTGCCGCCCGGCTCGCCACCGGCAGGCGACGGGATGCCGGCAGCGTTCGCCAGATGCGCGTGGCGGGCCGCGAGTGGGGGAGAACCCTCGGGTGCTCGTCGTCGAGTCGTCGATTCGCCGTGAAGTGCGCCGCGCTCCCTCGTGAAACCGAGTGTTCCGTTGGCGCGCCTCCCCCGGATTGGCGGCCTGGCGCAGGCTAAAATGCCGCGTTGGAAGGGGAGGCCGCGAACGCGTACCCGCCGGGGTTCCGGCAGGGCTGCGACGCGGACCTGGAAGTCACGCGGCAGGAAGCCGCGGGCAACACGAAAAACGGCGCCGCGCATCGCGGTGAACGTCGGCGTCAGGGCTAGCCAATTGAGTCTTTCATTCGTCATCGATGCCTGGGCGGCCTGTGCGCCCGGCGTGGACACGCCGCAGCGCTGGTCGCAGTGGGTGGCCGCGCCCTGGCTGCCCGAGGGCGAGCCGCAGGCCGCGCTGGCCGCGGTGCCGCCGATGCTGCGCCGCCGCTTCGCCCCGCTGGGCCGCCTGGCCGCGCAGGCCACGCTCGACCTGGCGGGCGACGTGGCCGTGGCCGCGGATGCCGATCTCGACGACAACCCCACCGTCTACGCGTCGCGCTACGGCGAGACGGGCCGCTGCCTCGAGCTCCTGGCCGACCAGGCGCGCGGCAACGCGCTGTCGCCCACCGCCTTCGGCCTGTCGGTGCACAACGCCATCGGCGCGATGATCGCGCTCACCCGGGGCGACCGCCGCAACTCCTCGGCCATCGCGGCCGGCCGCGCCACTGCGGCGGCCGGCGTGGTGGAGGCGCTGGCGCTGCTGGACGACGGCGCGCGCAGCGCCAGCCTGGTCGTCTACGACTCGCCGCTGCCCGACGGCTACGCGCAGTTCGAGGACGAGCCTTCGGCCCACTTCGCGTGGGCCTGGCGCCTGCGCCGACCGCGCGCGGGCGAACCCGCGCTGCATCTGGCCTGGCACTCGGGCGATGGCGCCTGCACGCACGCGCCGGCCCACCTGCCCGCGAGCCTGCAGGCGTTGTGGTTCGGCTTGTCCGACGCGCCCGTGCTGACGCAGCGGCTCGATGGCCGCCATTGCACCTGGAGCCGCGATGTCTGAGGCCACGCTCATGGCGACGCCGGAGCGCAGCTCGCGGGTCAACCGCTGGTGGCGCGTGGCCAGCACCGGCTTCTCGTTCGCGATGTTCGGGCTCGGCGGCCTCGTGATCGGCCTGGTCGTGTTCCCGCTGCTGTTCGTGGCCCTGCGCCACCACCGCCGCCGCTCGGCCGTCGCGCGCTGGATCATCCACCACCTGTTCCGCCTGTTCGTCGCGATGATGTGCGCACTCGGCTTGTGCAAGCTCGAGGTGCTGCATCGCGAGCGCCTGCGGCGCAGCGGCCTGCTGATCCTGGCGAGCCATCCGTCGCTGATCGACGTCGTGTTCCTGATGTCGCTGGTGCGCGATGCCGACTGCATCGTCAAGGCGGCGCTGGCGCGCAATCCGTTCACGCGTGGCCCGGTGGCGGCCGCGGGCTACGTCTGCAACGACTCCGGCCCGGGCATGCTGGCCGCCTGCGTCGCCTCGGTGCGCTCGGGCAACAACCTCATCATCTTCCCGGAAGGCACGCGCACGCCGGCCGGCGTGGCGCTCGGCAAGCTCCAGCGCGGCGCCGCCAACCTCGCCGTGCGCGGCGAGCTGGCCATCACGCCGGTGCGCATCACCTGCGAGCCGCGCATGCTGGGCAAGGGCATCAAGTGGTGGCGGGTGCCGCCCAGCGCCGGCCGTTTCGTCATCGACGTCGGCGCCGACATCCCCATCGCATCCCATCTGGCCGAGGACGGCGCGCAAGCGCTGGCCGCGCGCCGCCTCAACGACGAACTGGCGCGCCACCTCGGCGCGGAGAGACCCCATGCAGCAGCTTGAGCACGACATCAAGGAACTCATCATTTCCTCGTTGGCGCTGGAAGACCTGACCCCCGACGACATCGACGCCTCGGCCCCGCTGTTCGTCGACGGGCTGGGCCTGGATTCGATCGACGCGCTGGAACTGGGCCTGGCCCTGCAGAAGCGCTACGGCGTGAGCCTGTCGGCCGAGTCCGAGGAGGTGCGCGCCCATTTCGCGAGCGTCAAGACGCTGGCGGCCTTCGTCGTCGCGCAAGGAAAAGCGTGAGAACCGACATGACCAAAGACGACATCTTCGACCGGATCGTGCAGATCCTGAACCAGACCTTCGACATCGAGCCTTCCCGCATCACGCGCGAATCGCGCCTGGGCGAGGACCTCGACATCGACTCCATCGACGCCGTCGACCTCATCGTGCAGCTGAAGCCGCTGGTGGGCAAGCGCCTGCAGCCCGAGGCCTTCAAGTCGGTGCGCACCGTGCAGGACGTCGTCGACGCGCTGTACGGCCTCGTCCACGAGACGCCGGCCGCGTGACCTCGGCCATGGCCGCTCCGGCTCCCACCCTCGCGCCTGCCCGCAGGACGCCGCCGCTGCTGGCGGCGCTGCTGCTGGGGGTGAGCGTGGCCTATCCCGTGGTGGTGTACCTGGCGCTGGGGCATGTGAGCCCGCGCTGGATCGCGCTGCTGCTGGTGGCGCTCGCGCTGGCGCGCGCCTGGGTCACGCGCGAGTCGTTCTGGCTCGGTGCCGCGGCGCTCGCCACGCTGCTCGCCGCGGCCAGCTTCCTGGGCGACCGCTGGGGCCCGCTCAAGCTCTATCCGGCGCTGGTCAACCTCGTGATGTTCGGCCTGTTCGCGATGAGCCTGTGGCGCGGACCCACCGTGGTCGAGCGCCTGGCGCGCCTGCGCGAGACGAACTTCCCGCCCGCCGCCATCGCCTACACGCGGCGCGTCACGCAGGTGTGGTGCGGCTTCTTCGTCGTCAACGGCCTCGTGGCCGTGGCCACGGCGCTGTGGGCCAGCCCGGCCGCCTGGGCGCTGTACAACGGCCTGCTGTCGTACGTGGCGATGGGCCTGCTGATGGGCGGCGAGTGGCTGGTGCGCCGCCGCGTGCGCGGGCGCATCGCGGCCCAAGAGGCGCAAGAGGTGGCACGTGGTGCATGAAGCGGCGGGCTGGCGTCCGCTGACCGCCTTGCCTCGCGACCCCGCGGCCACCACTGTCGCCGTGGCGTGGCGCGCCGGCCGTGCCTTGTCGCAGGCCGACTTTGCCGCGCAGGTGGCCGCCTGGCGCGACCTGCTCGTGGCGCAGCCCGGCGCGCGCTGGGCCCTGTTCGTCGAGGACACCTTCGACTTCGCCGCCGCGCTGTTCGGCGCCTGGCATGCCGGCAAGGTGGTGGTCGTCCCGGGCGACATGCAGGACGACACGGTGGCCCGGCTGCGCGGCGCCGCCGATGGCTTCCTGGGCGATCTCCCGGGCGCGCTGGCGCGTCCCGCTCCCGCGTGCGGGAAGACCTCATTCGTCCCGCTGGACCGCGAGGCCACGCAACTGATCGTCTACACCTCCGGCACCAACGGCGAGCCCCTGGCGATCCCGAAGCGGCTCGCGCAGCTCGACGCCGAGGTGCACGCGCTGGAGGCGCGCTTCGGCGCGCTGTGCGACATCGGCCTGGCGCCCGTGAACCTCGCGCCCGAGACCGTGGCGGCCGGCGATGCCGTGGCCGGCCTCGATCGCGACCCGGACGTCGAGCCGCCGCTGGTGTGGGCCACCGTCACGCACCAGCACATCTACGGCCTGCTGTTCCGCGTGCTGTGGCCGCTGGCGGCCGCGCGCCCGTTCGCGGCCGAGCGCCTGGTGTTCAACGAGGAGATCGCGCAACGCATCGAAGGCCCCGCGGTGCTGGTGGCCAGCCCCGCGCACCTGCGCCGGCTGCCCGAGGCGCTCGACTGGTCGGCCGCGCGCGCCGGCCTGCGCGGCGTGTTCTCGTCCGGCGGCCCGCTGCCGCCCGAGGCCGCCGAGAGCACGCTGGCGCTGCTGGGCGCGGCGCCGGTGGAGGTCTACGGCAGCTCCGAGACCGGCGGCGTGGCCTGGCGCCAGCGCGCGCGCCACGGCGACACCTGGCAGCCGCTGCCCGGCGTCGAATTCCGCATCGCCGACGGCGAGCTGTGCGTGCGCTCGCCGCACCTGCCCGACGACCAGTGGGTCCGCACCGCCGACCGCGCCATGCCGGCCGGCGACGGCATGGACGGCTTCGAGCTGCAGGGCCGCGTCGACCGCATCGTCAAGATCGAGGAGAAGCGCGTCTCGCTGACCGCGATGGAGCAGTGCCTGACCGCGTCGGATGACGTCGCGGAGGCGCGCGTGCTGATGCTGGCCGACGAGCGCCCTGTGGTCGACGCCGCCGGCGCCGTGCCGGCCCACGCGGCGCGGCCCGCGGTGGTGGTGGCGTTGAGCGAGTCCGGGCGCGCGAAGCTGTTGCGCGCCGGCAAGCCCGCGCTGGTGGCCGAGCTGCGCGCGCGCCTGCTCGCGGCCGTCGACCGCGTGGCCTTGCCGCGGCGCTGGCGCCTCGTCGGCGCGCTGCCGGTCAATGCGCAGGGCAAGAGCCCGGAGGCCCTGCTGGGCGCGCTCTTCGCGCCCGCCGCGGAGGCGAGCAACGTGCGCCCGGTTGCCGAGTGGAGCGTCGCCGAGCCCACGCGCGCCGTGGCCGCGATCGCGCTCGCGCCCGAACTGCTGGTCTTCGACGGCCATTTTCCGGGCTCGCCCATCCTGCCCGGCGTCGCGCAGGTGGACTGGGCGATCGCCTTCGCGCGCGAACGCTTCGCGCTGCCCGCCCGCTTCGTGCGCCTGGACGCGCTCAAGTTCTCGCAGCCGGCCACGCCGGGCATGCGGCTCGACATCGCCCTGCAATGGAACGCCGCCACCTGCACGCTGCAGTTCGAGTACCGCTCCACGGCCGGCCGCCATTCCACCGGCCGCATCGTGTTCGCCGAAGGGGAGGCCGCCTGATGGCCGACGCGTTCCGTCCGGTGGCCGTCATCCCGGTCTACAACCATGGCGCGGCCGTGGGCGCCGTCGCGGCCAACGTGCGCGCCAGCGGCCTGCACTGCATCCTCGTGGACGACGGCAGCGCGGCCGGTTGCGCCGCGGTGCTCGACGCGCTGGCCCGGGCGCCCGACGTCACGCTGGTCCGCCTGGCGCTGAACCAGGGCAAGGGCGGCGCGATGATGGCCGGCCTGCGCGCCGCCGCGGCCGCCGGGTATTCGCACGCGCTGCAGATCGACGCCGACGGCCAGCACGACGCTGGCGACATTCCCGCGTTCCTCGAGAAGGCGCGCGAACAGCCGGAGGCGGTCGTGTGCGGCGTGCCGGTCTACGACGAGTCCGTGCCGCTGGGCCGGCTCGTGGGGCGCTACGCCACGCACGTGTGGGTGTGGATCAACTCCCTGTCGCTGGAGATCCGCGATTCGATGTGCGGCTTCCGCGTCTACCCGCTCGTGCCGGTGGTCCGGCTGTTCGACGAGGCGCGCCTGGGCCGGCGCATGGACTTCGATCCCGAGGTGCTGGTGCGCCTGCACTGGCGCGGGCTGCGCATCGTGAGCGTGCCCACGCGCGTCACCTACCCGCAGGACGGGCTCTCGCACTTCCGCCTGGGCCTCGACAACTGGCTCATCTCGAAGATGCACGCGCGCCTCGCCGTGGGCATGCTGCTGCGCTCGCCGCTGCTGCTGTGGCGCAAGGTGTCGACCCGATGAGCGCCGTGAAGCAACGGCCGTCGGGCACCGGACAGCGCCACTGGTCGGTGATCGGCGAGGAGACGTTCGCCAGCGGCATGTGGCTGATGTACGGCATCTTCCGCATCGGTGGCCGGCTGCCGTTCCGCGTCGTGCTGTACCCGGTGGTGCTCTGGTACTGGATCATCAACCGCGCGGCGCGCGAGGCGTCGCTGGAATACCTGCAACGGCTGCAGCAGGCCACCGGCGCGATCGGCCACGCGCCGGGCCGGCGCGACACGGTCCGCCACTTCCTGTCGTTCGCGGAGACCGTCCTCGACAAGATGCTGGCCGTCGGCGGCCGCTACCGGCTCGACCGCATCCACTTCGTCGGCCGCGAGGCGATCGACGCGATGGTGCGCGCGAAGCAGGGCGCGGTGCTCGTCACGGCCCACATGGGCTGCCTCGAGATGTGCCAGGCCTCGGCCGACGCGACGCCGGGCATGAAGCTGACGGTGCTGGTGCACACGGTGCACGCCGAACGCTTCAATCGCATGCTGGAGCGGCTGTCGCCGGGGCGTGGCATCTCGCTGCTGCAGGTCACCGAGATCTCGCCGGCCACCGCGGTGCTGCTGGCCGAGCGCGTCGAGCGTGGCGAGTTCGTCGCGATCGCCGGCGACCGGGTGCCCATCGTGGCTGGCCGCGCCAGCGCGGTGCAGGTGCCGTTCCTCGGCCATGTCGCCCCGTTCCCCACCGGCGCCTACATGCTGGCGTCGCTGCTGAAATGCCCGCTCTATTCGCTGGGCTGCATCCGCCAGGGCGACACGCACGAGGTGGTGTTCGAGCGCCTGGCCGAACGCGTGGTGCTGCCGCGCACCGACCGCCTGGGTGCCTGCGCGGTCTACGCCGCCGACTTCGCGCAGCGCATCGAACGCCTGCTGGCGCGCGCGCCCTATGAATGGTTCAATTTCTTTTCCTTCTGGAATCAACCCGGAGCGCTGGCTGCTCCCTTCACGCCCGTGCGCCATGACTGATTCCCGCTCCATCACGTTCGACGGCAACCGGCTGACGATCGAAGACGTCGGTCGCCTCGCGTCGCGCGAAGCCGGCGCCGAGCTGTCCTCCGATTCCGCGTTCCGCGCGCGCATCCGCCGCGGCGCCGACTTCCTCGAGCGCCTGCTGCGCGAGGACGGCGTCGTCTACGGCGTCACCACCGGCTACGGCGATTCGTGCACCGTGGTGATCCCGCCCGAGCTGGTGTCCGAGCTGCCGCACCACCTGTTCGCGTACCACGGCGTGGGCCTGGGCCGGATGCTCGATCCGGCCGAGACGCGCGCCGTGCTCGCCGCGCGCCTGCAGTCGCTGGCGCAGGGCGTCTCGGGCGTCAGCGTGGAGCTGCTGGAGCAACTGGCCGCGTTCATCGAGCACGACGTGCTGCCGCTGATTCCCGCCGAGGGCTCGGTGGGCGCCAGCGGCGACCTGACGCCGCTGTCGTACGTGGCCGCCGCGCTGTGCGGCGAGCGCAACGTGCTGTTCCAGGGCCGCGTGCGGCCCGCCGCCGAGGCGCTCGCTTCGCTGGGCCGCCAGCCGCTGCGCCTGCGTCCCAAGGAAGGCCTGGCGATCATGAACGGCACGGCCGTGATGACCGCGCTCGCCTGCCTGGCGTACCAGCGCGCCGAGTACGTCGCGCGCCTGGCCGCGCGACTCACTGCGTGCAACGTGCTGGCCAGCGCGGGCAACGCGCACCACTTCGACGAGGCGCTGTTCGCGGTGAAGCCGCACGCCGGCCAGCAGCGCGTGGCCGCGCGGGTGCGCGCCGACCTGGCGGTGGAATCGGCCAGGCCCGCCGCGCGCAACGAGCAGCGGCTGCAGGATCGCTACTCGCTGCGCTGCGCGCCGCACGTCATCGGCGTGCTGGAGGACGCGCTTCCCTTCTTCCGCCAGCTGATCGAGAACGAGCTCAACTCGGCCAACGATAACCCCATCATCGACGCCGAGCGCGAGCAGGTGCTGCACGGCGGCCACTTCTACGGCGGCCACATCGCGTTCGCCATGGACGGCCTGAAGAACGCCGTGGCCAACGTGGCCGACCTGCTCGACCGCCAGCTCGCGCTGCTGGTGGACACGCGCTACAACCACGGCCTGCCGTCCAACCTGTCGGGCGCCACGGGCCCGCGCGCCGCGATCAACCACGGGCTGAAGGCGCTGCAGATCAGCGTGTCGGCGTGGACGGCCGAGGCGCTCAAGCAGACCATGCCGGCCAGCGTGTTCTCGCGCTCCACCGAGTGCCACAACCAGGACAAGGTGAGCATGGGCACCATCGCCGCGCGCGACTGCCTGCGCGTGCTGGAGCTCACCGAGCAGGTGTGCGTGGCGATGCTGGTGGCCGCGCGCCAGGGCGTGGCGCTGCGCTGCGCGCAGGACGGCGTGCTGCCTGGCGCCGCGCTGCAGGCGTTCCAGGCCGACCTCGAGCGCCGCATCCCGTTCGTGGCCGAGGATCGCGCGCTCGACACCGACCTCATCTCGCTGCTGGCCGCGCTGCGCAACCGCGAATGGGCGCTGTACGACGATGCCTGAGACCAAGCACCCCGACCTGTCGCACGAGATCGAGGTCGTGCCGCCGTTCTTCGACATCGACTCGATGGACATCGTCTGGCACGGCCACTACGTCAAGTACCTGGAGCTGGCGCGTTGCGCGCTGCTGGAGAAGTTCGGGTACGGCTACACGCGGATGCGCGAGTCGGGCTACGGCTGGCCCGTCGTCGACCTGCGGCTCAAGTACGTGCGCCCCGCGATGTTCAACCAGCCGCTGGTCGTGCGTGCCGAGATCGTCGAATGGGAGAACCGCCTGAAGATCGAGTACCTCATCCGCGATGCCGCGACCGGCGCCAAGGTCAACGCCGCGACGTCGATCCAGGTGGCCGTGGACATGGCCACGCGCGAGATGCAGTACGTGTGCCCGCGCATCCTGTGGGAACGCCTGGGGGTGTCGCCGTGCTGAAGTTCATGCGCCTCATGGCGTTCGCGTTGTGGGCTGCACCGGTCTTCGCGGCCCCCGCGCCCGATGTCGCCAGGCTCCTGAGCGAGCGCCTGAAGATCGCGCCGGTGCTCAAGGGCGAGTTCGAGCAGAGCAAGACGCTCAAGGGCTTCCGCAACCCGCTGGTCTCGAGGGGCGAGTTCGTGGTGGCGCGCGGGCAGGGCGTGTGGTGGCACACGCAGCAGCCGTTCGAGAGCACGCTGGTCGTGACGCGGACGCGCCTGTTCGCGCGCAACGCCGACGGCAGCGCCACCGACCTGGTGGACGCGCAGGCCGAGCAGGGCGTCCGGCAGGTCAACGAGCTCGTGTTCTCGCTGCTGGCGGCCGACGTCGACGTGCTGGCCGACAAGTTCACGATCGTCGCGCAGCCGGTGGGCGCCGCCGGGTGGACGCTGACACTCACGCCGCGCGACGCCAACCTCGCGAAGTTCCTCGTGCGTGCCACGCTGGCGGGCGAGCGCGATGTGCAGACGGTGCGCATCGAGGAGGCGCGCGGCGATGCCACGCAGATCCGCTTCTCGCGCCAGGTGCCGTCGGAGGCGCTGTCCACCGACGAGGCGGCCCGCTTCAAATGAGCTTCATCGGTGCCCGAGGGGTCTGGCTCCCGCCTGTTTCGCGCCGCCGTGTGGCTGACGACGCTGCGGGCGGGTGCCTGACCCCGACCGTGAACCAGGGTCTCGACGCGATCGGGGTCAGGCACCGGCCCGAGACCTCTTCGCTGCGATCGTCGGAGTCGGGCCGGAGCCAGACCCCTTCCTGCCTGGGTTCGCGCGAAGCGGCGAGGAGCTGGAAGTGAGCTGGAACCACGCGCCGCGTCCCGTGCGCCGGCTGCGCTGGCAGGTGGCGGCGTGGCTGTGGCTCGCCTGCTGCCTCGTGGTGGCCGTGCACCAATGGACGTTCTGGCGCGCCAGCCATTTCGGCACCGACGTGATGGCGCTGCTGCCGCACGACGAGCAGTCGCCCGAGGTGGGCCGCGCCACGCGCCAGCTGGCCGACCAGGTCACGCGCCAGGTCGTGGTGATGGTCGGCGCGCCCGACTGGGCGGCCGCGCGGAAGGCGGCCGGCGCGTGGCAGCGCGCCGTCGACGCGGCGTGCGCGCCGCTGAAGGTGAGCGCGCTGGCCGGCGCCGACACGCTGCGCGACTCGCTCGCGTTCTACGCGCCGTATCGCGACCGCCTGCTCACGCCGGCGCAGCGCGCGCAGCTGGAGAAGGCCGCGCCGGGCGCGCTGGTGCAGGGCGCGCTGGCGGCACTCGCGCAACCGGGCGGCGGCCTGCGCCTGGCCGATTGGAACGCCGACCCGCTGGGCCTGTGGCCGCAATGGTGGCTCGCGCGCGCGAGCGACACGCGGGCGCGGCCGCGCGACGGCGAGCTGGCGCTGAGCGACGGCGGCCTCGAATGGACGGTGCTGCTGCGCGAGACCACCGGCCCGGCGTTCACGCTGGGCGGCGATTCGCCGATCTCCGACGCGCTCGCCGCCGGCCGGGCCGCCGCCGAGTCCGCGGTGCCGGGCGTCAAGGTGATCGCCGGCGGCGTGCCGCTGCATGCCGAATACGCCGCGTCGCGCGCGCACCTGGAGACCAACACCATCGGCTGGGGCTCGCTCGCCGGCGTGCTGGTGCTGGCCTGGCTCGCGTTCCGCTCGCTGTGGCCGCGGCTGCTGATGGCCGTGTCGCTGCTTGTGGGCGTGGCGATGGCGCTGTCGGTGACGTCGTGGGTGTTCGGCGAGGTGAACCTGCTGACCACCGTGTTCGGCGCCAGCCTGGTGGGCTGCGCCGAGGATTACGGCCTGTACTACTTCGCCAGCCGCCAGGGCGCGCCCGACGCGCCGCCGCTGCGCATGATGTCCACGCTGCTGCCGGGCCTCGCTCTGGCGCTGCTCACCAGCGTGCTGGGCTACGTCGCGCTGGGCCTGCCGCCGTTCCCGGGCCGGCGCCAGATGGCGCTGTTCTCGGTGGTGGGCATCGCCGGCACCTTCGTCACGACCGTGGTCTGGTTCCCCTGGATCGATCGCGGCAGCCCGGGCCGCACCCGTTTCTCCGACTGGATCCGCGCCAGCTTCGCGCGCTATCCGCGCTTCGCGGCCACGCGCCGCACGTGGATCGTGCACGCGGCGCTCGCGCTCGCGTGCGGCGCGGGCATCGCGTCGCTGCGCATCAACGACGACCTGCGCCAGTTGAGCGGCTCGCCGGCGGTGCTGATGGACGCGCAGCGCGAGATCGGCCGCCTGCTGGGCGTGGCGAGCCCGTCGCAGTTCTTCGTCGTGCGCGGCACCAGCGCGGACGACGTGCTGCGGCGCGAGGAGGCGCTGAAGACGCGGCTCGACGCGCGCGTGGGCGACGGCGAGCTGGCCGGCTATCGCGCGCTGTCCGACTGGGTGCCCTCGCGCTCGCGCCAGGCCGCCGACGCGGCGCTGACGCAGCGCGTGGAGGACGACGTGATCGCCGGCGTGAACCGGGTCCTGGGCGAGACGCAGCAGCGCACGCGCTTCGACGCGCCCGCGCTGACGCTGGACGCCTGGCTCGCGTCGCCCGCGGCCAACGCCGGCCGCGCGCTGTGGATCGGCGCCGTGCCGCGCGCCGCCGATGGCACGAGCTTCGCCAGCGTGGTGATGCTGCGCGGCGTGCGCGACCCCGCGGCGGCGTCCGCCATCGCGCGCAGCGCCGACGGCCTGCCCGGCGTGCGCTGGGTCGACCAGGTCCAGTCGGTGTCCGCGCTGCTGGGCCGCTTCCGCCACCTGATGAGCCTGTTGCTGGTGGCCGGCCACGCGGCGGTGCTGCTGGCGCTCGCGTGGCGCTACGGCCGCCGCGCGTGGCGCGCCTGGCTGCCCACCGCGCTGGCCACCGCCGGCACGCTGGCGCTGCTGGCGGCCTGCGGCCAGCCGCTGCAGCTGTTCAACGTGCTCGCGCTGGCGCTGCTGCTGGGCATCGGCGTGGACTACGGCATCTTCCTGCTCGAACGCGAGAATGCCGACGCGGGCGCGGCCTGGCTGTCGGTGGTGCTGGGCGCCGCCAGCACCTGGCTGTCGTTCGGGCTGCTCGCGCTGTCGAGCACGCCGGCGCTGCACGCCTTCGGCTTGACGCTTCTCTTCGGCATCCTCATCGTCTGGCTCGTCACGCCCCTGTACCGGCCCTCTCTCCAGAAAGCACCATGACTCTCGAAACCACAGACGTCCTCATCGTCGGCGCCGGCCCGGCCGGTTCGGTCGCCGCCGCCTTCCTGCGCCAGCAAGGCCGTCGCGTGCTCGTGCTCGAGCGCGAGCAGTTCCCGCGCTTCTCCATCGGCGAGAGCCTGCTGCCGCAGAGCATGGAGTACATCCAGGCCGCGGGCATGCTGCAGGACGTGGTGGAGGCCGGCTTCCAGTTCAAGAACGGCGCCGCGTTCGCATGGGGCGACAAGTACACCGACTTCGACTTCCGCGACAAGTTCTCCGAGGGCTGGGGCACCACCTACCAGGTGCAGCGCGCCACCTTCGACAAGGTGCTGGCCGACGCCGCGGCGCGCCAGGGCGCGGAGATCCGCTACCGCCACGAGGTGACCGCGGTCGACCTCGAGGGCGAGCGGCCGCGGGTCTCGGCCCGCGACGCCGAGGGCAACGACCTCCAGATCGAGGCGCGCTTCGTGCTGGACGCCAGCGGCTTCGGCCGCACGCTGCCGCGGCTGCTCAAGCTGGAGACGCCGTCCAACTTCCCGGTGCGCGGCGCCATCTTCACGCACGTGTCCGACAACATCCCGCAGGGCGGCCCGTTCGACCGCCAGAAGATCCGCGTGACGGTGCACCCGCGGCGTCCCGACGTGTGGTTCTGGACGATCCCGTTCTCCGACGGCCGCTGCTCGATCGGCGTCGTCGCCGAGCAGGTCTTCCTCGCGCAGTACGCGGGCACCGAGACCGAGCGCCTGCGCGCCATGGTCGCCGAGGATCCGGGCCTGTCCACGCTGCTGAAGGACGCGGTGTGGGACACGCCCGCGCGCCAGATCGTGGGCTACTCGGCCAACGTGAAGTCGCTGTGGGGCAAGGGCTTCGCGCTGCTGGGCAACGCGGGCGAGTTCCTCGACCCGGTGTTCTCCAGCGGCGTCACCATCGCCTTCAAGTCGGCGTCGCTCGCCACGCAATGCCTCGCGCGCGAGTTCGCGGGCGAGGCGGTGGACTGGCAGGCCGACTACGCGGTGCCGCTGAAGTCGGGCGTCGACACCTTCCGCGCCTTTGTCGACGCGTGGTACGCCGGCGGCTTCCAGAAGATCATCTTCCACGAACGCCACACGCCCGACATCCGCCGCATGATCGCGGCCATCCTCGCGGGCTACGCGTGGGACCAGAAGAACCCGTACGTGGCGCAGGCCAAGCGCCGCCTGGGCGTGCTGGAGGAACTATGCAGCGCCTGATCGCCGCCGCCGCGCTCGCGGCCACGCTCGCGGGGTGCGCGACTGCGCCCGCGCCGGTGCCCTCGCGCGAGATGCCACAGCTGCAGCTCGCCCCATCGGCCCTGGGGCGTTCGCTGAACCAGCAGCAGCACCTGACGCTGCAGGCGCCCGGCCACGACCAGCAGCTCGACGTGCTGCTGGAGGCCGACGCGCACCGCGTGCAGCTGGGCGTGCTCGCGATGGGCCAGCTCGCCGCGCGTCTCGACTGGGACGGCAGGACGCTGAAGGAGGACAAGGCCTCGTGGTGGCCGGCGGCCGTGTCGGGCACGCGCATCCTGAGCGACCTGCAACTGGCCCTGTGGCCCATCCCGGCGATCCAGGCCGCGCTGCCTGCCGGCTGGGCGCTGGCCGACAGCGGCGACGCGCGCACGCTGACGCAGGACGGCGAGGTCGTGACCGTGGTGCGTCGCCTCGGTCCGCACATCGTGGAGATCGAGCAGCGGCGCGAGCACTTCAAGCTGCGGATCGAGTCGATCGACCTCGGCGGCGACGCCCAGTTCTCGGACTGACCGCCATGGCCGCGGTCTTCCTGCAGGCCCAGTCCTGCGTCTGCGCGCTGGGCGACACGCCCGAGGCGATCCGCGCCGGGCTGTGGGCCGGCGCTCCCGGCGGCGTCGCGCCCACCGACCTGCACACGCCGGGCCGCGTGCTGCACCTGGGCGCCGTCGGCACGCCGCTGCCATCGCTCGAAGGCGTGCCGTCCCGCCAGCGCAGCCGCAACAACGCCTTGCTGCTGGCCGCGCTGGCGCCGCTGCGCGCGTGCATCCAGGTCGCCGTCGACCGCTTCGGGCCGCAGCGCGTGGCCGTCGTGCTGGGCGTGAGCACCGCGGGGCTGGACGAGGGCGTCACGGCCGTGCGCCAGGTGCACGCGGGCTTCGGCTGGCCGCACGGCTACGACTACGCGCTGCAGGAGATGGGCAACGCCGCCCAGTGCGTGGCGCAGCAGCTGGGCACGAGCGGCCCGGCCTACGTGATCTCGACGGCCTGCTCGTCGGGCGCCAAGGCGATCGCCACGGGCGCGCGGCTGCTGCGTTCGGGCCTGGCCGACGCGGTGGTGGCGGGCGGCGGCGACGCCTTGTCGGCCTTCACGATCGCCGGCTTCTCGGCGCTCGACGCGGTATCGGCCGAGCGCTGCAATCCGCTGTCGGCGAATCGCCGCGGCATCAACATCGGCGAGGGCGCGGCGCTGTTCCTGATGGGCCGCGACGCGGGCCCCGTGCGCCTGGCCGGCTGGGGCGAGAGCGCCGACGCGCACCACATGTCCGCGCCGGAACCCGGCGGCCGCGGCGCCGCCGAGGCGATGCGGCGCGCGCTGGCGCGTGCCGGCGTCGCCGCCGCGGACATCGACTACGTGAACCTGCACGGCACCGCCACCGAGCAGAACGACGCGATGGAAAGCCTCGCGGTGCACCGCGTGCTCGGGCCCGACGTGGCCGTGAGCTCCACCAAGCCGCTCACCGGCCACGCGCTGGCCGCGGCCGGCGCCATCGAGGCCGCGTTCGCCTGGCACACGCTGGTGGACAACCCGACGGGGCGGCTGCCGGTGCACTGGTGGGACGGCGTCGTCGATCCCGCCTTGCCGGCGCTGCGGCCCGTGGTGCCGGGCATGGCGCTCGGGCGCCCGGTGCGCCACGTGCTGAGCAACTCCTTCGCCTTCGGAGGCAGCAACGCCGCGTTGCTGTTTGCGCAATCATGACCGACGACCTTGAGCCTCCGCACGAGATGGACGCCTGGGTGCCGCACCGCGGCGGCATGAGCCTGCTGGCGTCGGTGGAACGCCACGACGGCGAGTCCATCGTGGCGCGCGTGCGCGTGCCGGCGCAGGGCCTGTTCACCACGCCGGAGGGCGTGCCGGCGTGGGTGGGCATCGAGTACATGGCGCAGGCCATCGCGGCCTGGTCGGGCGCGCTTGCCCGCGATGGCGGCGGATCGCCGAGAATCGGCTTCCTGCTGGGCAGCCGCCGCTACGAGGCCGCGGTGCCGCTGTTCGAGGCGGGCGCCGACCTGCTCGTGCACGCGCAATGCGAGCTGCTGGGCGAGAACGGGCTGGGCATGTTCGACTGCCGCATCGAGCAGGACGGCCGCGTGCTGGCCAGCGGGCGGCTGAGCGTGTTCGAGCCGCCGGAAGACACAGGGCAAGGAGCGTCGCAGAGCGCTCCGGAGGAAGGAAGATGACCGAGACGAACAAGGAAGCGGCCGGACGCGGGACGGTGCTGGTCACCGGCGCGAGCCGCGGCATCGGGCGCGCGATCGCGCTCGCGGTGGCGCGTGACGGCCACGACGTGGTGGTGCATTGCCGCACGGGCGTGGACCAGGCGGACGCGGTGGCCGGCGAGGCGCGCTCGCTGGGCGTGTCGGCCCGCGTGCTGGCCTTCGACGTGGCCGATCGCGCCGCCGCGTCGGCCGCGCTGCTGGCCGACATCGAGGCCCACGGCGCCTACTACGGCGTCATCTGCAACGCCGGCATCGCGCGCGACAACGCGTTCCCGGCGATGAGCGGCGAGGAGTGGGACGCCGTCATCCACACCAACCTCGACGGCTTCTTCAACGTGCTCAACCCCGTCGTCATGCCGATGGTCCGGCGCCGCAAGCCGGGCCGCATCGTCACGCTGGCCTCGGTGTCGGCGCTGATGGGCAACCGCGGGCAGACCAACTACAGTGCCGCCAAGGCGGGCGTGATCGCGGCGACGAAGTCGCTGGCCGTCGAGCTCGCCAAGAGAGCCATCACCGTCAATTGCGTGGCACCGGGGCTGATCGACACCGAGATGGTGGCGCCCGAGGTGCTGGAGGAAGCGATGAAGATCATCCCGTTGCGCCGCATGGGAACCCCCGACGAGGTCGCCGCTCTGGTCGCCTTCCTGCTCCGGCCCGAGGCGGCGTACATCACGCGCCAGGTGATCTCGGTCAACGGGGGGATGATCGGATGAAGCGCGTCGTCGTCACCGGCTTCGGCGCCATCAGCCCCCTGGGCCACGACTGGCCCACCGTGCTCGCCGCGCTGCGCGGCGGCCGCAACGCCGTGCAGGTCATGGAGGACTGGGCGCAGTACGACGGCCTGAACACGCGGCTGGGCGTGCCCGCCAAGGCCTTCGAGCTGCCGTCGCACTACAACCGCAAGTCGATGCGCAGCATGGGCCGCGTGGCGATCATGGCCACGCGCGCCAGCGAACTGGCGCTCGCCGACGCGGGCCTGCTGGGCGACCCGCTGGTCACCAGCGGGCGCATGGGCGTGTCGTACGGTTCGTCGTCGGGCACGCCGCAGGCGCTGGGCGACTTCGGCCGCATGATGCACGAGAAGTCCACCGAGGGCATCACGGCCAACACGTACATCAAGATGATGTCGCACACGGCGGCCGTCAACATCGGCGTGTTCTTCGGCCTCACCGGCCGCATCGTCACCACGTCCAGCGCCTGCACCTCGGGCAGCCAGGGCATCGGCTACGCGTTCGAGGCGATCCAGAGCGGCCGCCAGTTGGCCATGCTGGCCGGCGGCGCGGAGGAGCTCGACGCCACCGAGGCCGCGGTGTTCGACACGCTGTTCGCCACCAGCACGCGCAACGACACGCCGCAGCTCACGCCGCGGCCGTTCGATGCGAGGCGCGACGGCCTGGTGCTGGGCGAGGGCGCCGGCACGTTGGTGCTGGAGGAGCTGGAGCACGCGCTGGCGCGCGGCGCCCGCATCCACGCCGAGCTGCTGGGCTGGGGCACCAACTCCGACGGCACGCACGTCACCCACCCGAACGCGGCCACGATGGCGCAGGCGATGCGCATGGCGCTGGTCGACGCGCGCATCACGCCCGACTCGGTGGGCTACGTCAACGCCCACGGCACCGCCACGGAGCAGGGCGACATGGCCGAATCGCTGGCCACCAGCGAGGTGCTGGGCCCGCGCATGCCGATCAGCTCGCTCAAGAGCTACATGGGCCACACGCTGGGCGCCTGCGGCGCGCTGGAGGCCTGGATGACCATCGAGATGATGCGCGAGGGCTGGTTCGCGCCCACGCTCAACCTCGAGGAGGTCGATCCGCGCTGCGGCGCGCTCGACTACATCACGGGCGGCGGCCGGCTGATCGAGACCGACATCGTGATGAGCAACAACTTCGCGTTCGGCGGGATCAACACCTCGTTGATCTTCCGGCGCTGGAGCTGAAGCAGGGCCGGCATGGGGATCGTCTCGCCGCCGGCGCTGCATGACAATCAACTGAATTCGTCGACAACCTGAAAGGGCCCTTTTCCATGAACAAGCTCCTCATCGTCTCGCTGCTGGCTCTCGCCGCGGCCGTCCCGGCCTACGCGCGCAACACGCCGGTCACCGTCACGTTGCAGAGCGTGCTGGACATGCCCGAGGCCTCGGGCAAGCTGGACGGCACGGTCAAGTTCTACCTGGCCGGCTCGCCCACGCCCAAGGTCGTCAAGAAGTTCGGCGAGGACACCTCCAACGCCAAGACCAACGCCTTCAACAAGTCGGCCGAGGCGGCCTGCCGCTGGAACGCGCTGTCCGCGCTGATCAAGCTGCAGGACAAGGCCAAGCGCGAAGGCGCCAACGCGGTGATCGAGATCACCAGCTACAGCGAGAAGGTGCCGTTCAGCAGCCCCACCGACATCCAGTGCTCCGACGGCGCCTTCCTGGCCGGCATCGCGCTGAAGGGCACCTACGCCACCGTCGGCAAGTAAGCCGTGCTGCGAGTCGCCGTCGCCCGGATCCCCGACGCGCCGCCCGGCGATGCGGCCGTGCCCGGCTGGTTCGGCGACGACGAACGCAAGCGCTGGGAGGGCCTGCAGCCTCATGCACGCCGCGCGTTCGCCGCGAGCCGCGCGCTGTTGCGCGAGCTGCTGCAGGCCGCGACGGGTGTCCCGGCATCCGACTGGGACGTCTCGGCACACGCCGGCGTCGCGCCCGTGGCGCGCTCTCCTGGGCACGCGACCGGCGCGATCCACGTGAGCCTGTCGCATCGCCTCGACTGGGTCGCCGCGGCGGTGTCCGACGCGCCGGTGGGCGTCGACGTCGAATGCGATCGTCCGCCGCGCGGCGAGCCGGCGGAGCGGGCCGCGCTGATGTTGTCGGCCGCCGAATTCGCCGCCTGGCAACGGCTGGCCCCGTCCGGGCGGGAGGCCGCGCTGCTGACCCGCTGGACGGTCAAGGAGGCCTGGTTCAAGGCCGGGCCGCCCGGGTCGGCAGCTTGGGACTTCCGCCGCCTCTCCGCCCGTGCGTGCGCTCCTGGCGACGCCGAGGCGAACGTGCGCACGTGGACGTCCGCGCCGGTCCACCTGGCGCTGTGCGGCGCCGACGCGCGGGCGCTGGCGGAGGCCGAATGCGACATGCCTGCCGCCGCCGGCCTGTCCTGGCACGTCCACCGCAGTCATCCTTCGAACTGAACACGCATGTCCCAAGCCCGGCCCTTGCCCGACTACATCCCCGAGACCGAGTTCGGCGACTGGTTCTTGCAGACACGCACCTGGGACGTCCACGTGCTGGAGGTCGCGCTGCGCGATCTCGACCGGCTGGATCCATCGCTGCGCACCGCGCACCCCGTCGTGATCGACGTGGGCTGCGGCTGGGGCGGCTCGCTGCGCAAGCTCAACGAGCGCTTCAGGCCCGAGCGCCTCGTCGGCTTCGACATCGCGCCCAAGATGGTGGAGGCCGCCACGCGCGAGGCGGCCCGGGTTCGCACCGCCGCGGGCCAGCCGGCGCAGGTCGTCCAGGCCAGCAGCGCCGCGCTGCCGCTGCCCGACGCGAGCGTGGACCTGGTGTTCTGCCACCAGACCTTCCACCACCTCGTCGACCAGGACCGCGCGATCGCCGAGTTCTTCCGCGTGCTCCGGCCGGGCGGCAAGCTGCTGTTCGCGGAGTCCACGCGGCGCTACATCCACTCGTGGGTCATCCGGCTGCTGTTCCGCCATCCGATGGAGGTGCAGAAGACCGCGCCGGAGTACCTCGCGCTGGTGCGCGCCGCGGGCTTCGCCGTGCCCGACGCGCAGGTGTCCCACCCGTTCCTCTGGTGGAGCCGCGAGGACCTGGGCCTCGTGGAGCGCGTGCTGCGCATCAAGCCGCCGGCCGTGCGCGAGGAGACGCTGATCAACCTGGTCGCGACGCGCCCGTAGGTTCCGGGCACGACCAGCGGCGAAGGCGCGTCGCGACGGCGTCGGTGGCCTGTCGGCCCCTGCCGACCTCCCGTCTCCGTACGAACCCTGCCTCGCCCGCGCGCGAGTCGCGGTTGAAATAGTTGAAACATGGGCCCGGATGTGCCATGTTCAACTCTTCGGTGCCCCCGACGAGGGGCCGGGCGTCTGCGCGGCAGCGACCTGAAGAACACTGGAGACAAGTCAGTGGAAGCTATGGAGACGAGCCGGCCGCACGTGCTGGTGGTCGATGACGAGCCTGACATGGTGGCGCTCCTGCAGGACGTGTTGCGGCGTGCCGGCTTCGAGGCCGACGGGGCGGGTTGCGGCGACGACGCGCGCCGGGCCATGGCGAGCCGCAGCTATGCGCTGATGCTGCTCGACCTGCGGCTCAAGGCCGAGGACGGCCTGACGCTGGCCCGCCAGATGCGCCAGAACTCGCTGATCCCGATCATCATGATCAGCGGCAGCAGCGACGAGACCGACCGCGTGCTGCTGCTCGAGCTCGCCGCCGATGATTTCCTGATCAAGCCGTTCAGCTCGCGCGAGCTGATCGCCCGCGTGCGCGCGGTCCTGCGCCGCTACGACATGGCGCCGCAGGTCGCGTTGGCGGTGCCGGCGCGCGCGGCGGCCGGCAACGAGCGGCTGCAATTCGGCGACTGGACGCTGGACCTCACCGAGCGCGAACTGCACCGGGGCGACGGGAGCCTGTGCGCGTTGACCCAGGCCGAATTCCGCCTGCTCGAGGCCTTCGTGCGCCAGCCGCGCCGGATCTGGACGCGCGACCAGTTGCTGGAGCAGACGCGCAGCCTCGACACCGAAGTCTTCGACCGCACGATCGACGTGCTGATCCTGCGCCTGCGTCGCAAGATCGAGCCCAACCCGAAGCACCCGTCCTACATCTGCACCGAGCGCGGGATGGGCTACCTGTTCTCGGCCGACGTGACACGGCCTTGACCACCAACGGGCGCGAAATCCGCGTGCTCGGCCGGGTGCGCACGCGCCTGCTCGCGGCCTTCCTGCTGCTGCTGGGCGCCGCCGTGCTGCTGACGGCGCTGGGCTGGGTCGGCCTGCGCCGGATGCAGGGCGCGCTCGCCGGCGTCGAGGAAGACCTGCTGCCGCGGATCTCGCACGCGCTCGAGCTCTCGGAGCGAGCGGCGCAGCTCGCGAGCACGGCGCCCAAGCTGGGCGATTCGCTGTCGCATTCCGAGCTCGACGCCCACCGCCACAGCGTCGAGGCGTTGCTGGCGCAGATCGGCCAGGGCTCGCGCGACCTGCGCGAGCCGACGCCGCAACTGCAGCACGTGATCGACCGGCTGCAGGAAAGCGTGCACCAGCACCTGCCGGCGCTGATCGAGCTGTCGAGGCAGAAGCTGCGCTTGCAGGCGCAGCTCGACGGCGAGCTCGTGCGCCTCGATCACCTGGGCCAGGCGCTGCACGCCGCGCGTCCGGACGCCAGGGCGGTCGACCCGCGCATCTCCAGCCTGTGGTCGACGCTGGTGCTGGGGGCGGCCGTCACGGATCCGGCCACCATCGGCCGCCTCGAGGCCGACGCCGAGGCCTTGCTCATCTCGGCGCGCCGGCGCGCGGCGCTCGCGACGCTGCCGGCCGAGCAGTCGCGCGAACTGGTGGCGCTCACCGAGGGCGCCGACTCGGTCCTCGCGTGCCGCCAGGGCCTGATCAACCTCGATGCGCAGATCGACTATCTCGTCACGCTCACGCGCGCCAACGCGGACGACCTGGGCGAGGAGACCTCGCGCTACGTCGCCCAGCTGCGCCTGGCCGCGGCCGACCGCAGCGAGCGCGTGCGCGCCGCGGCCCGTACCGGCGAGGTGCTGATGCTCGCGTTGACGGGCCTGTGCGTGCTCATCGGCCTGGGCGCGACGCGCTACGTTCGCCGGCTCGTCGGCGAGATCGAGACCATCACGCACGTCATGTCGCGCCTGGCGCTCGGCGACACCGCGCAGGCCACGCCGGCGACGACGCGGCCGGACGAACTCGGCGAGCTCGCGCGCAGCTTCGAGGTGTTCCGCGACAACCTGCTGGCCAAGCAGCAGCTGGTGCGCGACCTGCACGCGCAGCGCGAGCTGCTGGAGGCCGTGCACGACAACCTGACCGACGGCCTGGCCGTGTTCGGCCGCGACGGCCGCCTGCTGCTGTGGAACGCCCGGCTGGTGGAGATGCTCGGTCGCCAGGGCGTGACGCCCAGCGCCGGATCGACGCCCGCGGCGCTGCTCGCTGCGTTTCCGGCCGGCACCACCTGGAGCGGCCGGGATCGCCAGCGCCACCAGGGGCTGGACCAGCTGCCGCCGCTCGCCTGGGTGCAGGCCGACCACCTCGAGCTGCAGGGGGCGGACGGCCAGGTGCTCGACCTGCGCAGCTGCCCGATGCCCGGCGGCGGCACCGTGACGCTCGTGACCGACCTCAGCGCGCGGCGCGCGATCGAGAGCCAGCTGCAGCAGGCCCAGAAGCTGGAGGTGCTGGGCCAGCTCACCGGCGGCGTCGCGCACGACTTCAACAACTACCTCGGCACGATCCTCGGCAACCTCGCGCTGCTGGAGGCGACGGTCAACGAGGACGGCCGCGCGCGCGTGCAATGGCAGCGCGTGCGCCGCGCGGCCACGAGCGCCGCGGGCCTCACCCGCCGGCTGCTGGCGTTTGCGCGCCGCCAGCCGCTGGAGGCCGAGGACGTGCCGCTCGACGAGATGGTCGAGGAGATGCGCGACCTGATCGAATACAGCGCGAGCGAGACGGTCGCCCTCGAACTCGATCTCGCCGCCGGGGCGACGCCCGTCCACGTCGACCGCGGCCAGCTCGAGAACGCGCTGCTGAACCTGGTGATGAACAGTGCGGCGGCGATGCCCCAAGGCGGCACGCTGACGATTGCCACCCGGCTCGTCGCCGCGCCGGCGGACACGGTCGCGGAGCCTGCGCACGTCGAGCTGAGCGTCGCCGACACCGGCATCGGCATGACGGAGGAACAGGCCGCGAAGGCGTTCGAACCCTTCTTCTCGACGCGCCCGATCGGCGAAGGCAGCGGGCTGGGCCTGTCCATCGTCTACGGCTTCGTGCGCCAGAGCGGCGGCACGATCGCGCTCCAGAGCCAGCCCGGCCAGGGCACGCGGGTCGCGTTGCGGTTCCCGGTCGTTCCCGTGTTGCAGCGCCAGGCCGCACTGGCGCCGGCGCCCATGACCGCGCTCGAGCCGCTGCCCGGCCGTGTCGTGCTGCTGGTCGAGGACGACGAGCCCTTTCGCGCCACGCTCGCCGAGCAGTTGCGCCAGCTCGACGTGTGCGTCCACGTGGCGCCGAGCGCCGAGGTGGCCCTCGATGCGCTGGCCGGCGGCCTGGGGGTGCACGGCATGGTCAGCGACATCCGGCTCGGGCAGGGCGCCAGCGGCATCGCGCTCGCGCGCACCGTCCGCGCGCGCTGGCCGGCGCTACCGGTGCTGCTGATGTCGGGCGAGATGCCCGAGCTGGCGCTGGACACCACGCCGCAGGGCACGATTCCTGCCGAGGCCGCGGACCCGCAATTCCTGCAAAAGCCGTTCGCGCTCGCCCAACTGCTCGCATGGCTGCGCGCACTGCCTGTTTCAAGCATGTGAGGCGGTGCGCGGCTTTGCGGCAACATTCGAAATCTTCGGTTCATCCCGCCGCGGTCTGATGCGTTCCGAAGTCCCGATCCTGTGCGCACGCGCCGCACTCGCAAACGGCGCGGGACGCTGGAGACAACAATGAAGATGTGGAACAAGCGATGCGCGGCCAGCCTGCTGCTCGTCGCCGTGCTGGGAGGCCTCGTGTCCGCTCCGGCCGCGGCGCGAGGCGTGTCGATCAAGATTTCCTGCGGGGCGGTCGGCCGCGAGCTGGAGCTCTGCCGCGAATCCGCGGACGCGTGGGCGGCGCAGACCGGCAACCAGGTCCAGGTCGTCGCCACGCCCAACGATTCGAGCGAGCGGCTGGCGCTGTACGAACAAGTGCTGAGTTCGGGCTCGGACAAGATCGACGTGTTCCAGGTCGACGTCGTCTGGCCCGGCCTGCTGGGCTCGCATTTCGTCGATCTCGAGCCCTATGCGCACGGCGCCGAAGCCGGCATGTTCACCGACTTCGTGGCGAGCAACGCCAAGGGCGGGCGGCTGGTCGCGATGCCGTGGTTCATCAACGGCGGGCTGTTGTTCTATCGCAAGGACCTGCTGGCGAAATACGGCCTTGGGGTACCTGCGACCTGGGACGAGCTGGGCGCCGACGCGCGCCGCATCCAGGGCGCCGAGCGCGCCGCCGGCAACGACAAGATGTGGGGCTACGTCTGGCAGGGCCGCGCCTACGAAGGCCTGACCTGCGACGCGGTCGAGTGGATCGCGAGCTTCGGCGGCGGGGCGATCGTCGAGTCCGACGGGCGCATCTCGATCGACAACCCGCGGGCCGCCAGCGCGTTGCGGACTGCCGCGAGCTGGGTGGGCGGCATCTCGCCGGCCGCCGTCCTGAACTACGCCGAGGAGGAGTCGCGCGGCGTGTTCCAGGCCGGCAATGCGGTGTTCATGCGCAACTGGTCGTACGCCTGGTCGCTCGCGCAGGCGCCGCAGAGCGGCATCCGCGGCAAGGTCGGCGTGGCGGTGCTGCCGCGCGCACCCGGCGGCGCGCATGCGGCGACGCTCGGCGGCGAATCGCTGGCGGTGTCGAAGTATTCGCGCAATCCGGCCGTCGCGGCCGACCTGGTGATGTATATGACGAGCGCGGCGGTGCAGAAGCAGCGCGCCATCGCCGCCTCGTTCAACCCGAGCCTGCTGGCGCTGTACCAGGATCCCGACGTCGTCAAGGCGAACCCGTTCATGGGCGAGCTGTACGGCGTGTTCACGCACGCGGTCGCGCGCCCGACCGTGATCGCCGGCACGCGCTACAACCAGGTCAGCAACGAGTTCTGGAACACCACGCACGATGTGCTCTCCGGCCGCGCGAAGCCCGAGGAGGCGCTCGCGCAGCTGTCGGCCACGCTGGACCGCGTCAGCCGCGGCGGCAAGTGGAACTGAGGCGCGTCATGGCAGGCACCGATTCTCAGCGCCCGCGCGGCCTGGCCGCGTTGCGCGTGCGGCGCGCGATGTGGATGCTGGCGCCGCTGCTGGCGCTGCTCGCGGCCGTGGCGGGCTGGCCCCTGCTGCGCACGATCTGGATCAGCCTGACCGACATGCAGCTGTCCGACCCCGCGGCGGCGCGCTTCGTCGGGCTCGACAACTACGTCGGGCGCTACGGGCTTCTGCTCGACCCGGGCTGGTGGGGTGCGGTGTTCAACACGCTCGCCTTCGCCGCGGTCTCGGTTTCGCTGGAAACCCTGCTGGGCCTGGGCGTGGCGCTGCTGCTGAACCATCCGTCGCGCCTGCGCACGGCGCTGCGGGCCTGCGTCCTGGTGCCCTGGGCGATACCGACGGTGGTATCGGCCAAGATGTGGGGCTGGATGTTGCACGACCAGTTCGGCGTCGTGAACCACTACCTGCTCGCGCTCGGGCTGCTGCACCAGCCGGTCGCCTGGACGGCCGATCCCGTGCTGTCGCTGCTGTCGGTCGTGGCGGTCGACGTCTGGAAGACGACGGCGTTCATGGCGCTGCTGATCCTGGCGGCGTTGCAGACGGTGCCGGGCGACTGCTACGAGGCGGCGGCCGTCGACGGCGTGCCGGCGTGGGCGGTGTTTCGCCGCATCACGCTGCCGCTGATCGCGCCGGGCATCGCGGTCGCGGTGGTGTTCCGGCTGCTCGACGCACTGCGCGTGTTCGACCTGATCTACGTGATGACGGCCAACAGCCGCTCGACGCGCAGCATGTCGGTCTTCGTGCGCGAGCAACTGATCGACTTCCAGCAGGTCGGCTACGGCTCCGCCGCGGCCACCGTGCTGTTCCTCACCATCGCGCTGTGCACGCTCGCCATGATGCGCGCGCTGCAGGCCTCGCCGCAGGACCGCCCATGATGCCGCGCTCTTCGACCCGGGGCGCGCGCGTGCTCGTCGCCGCGGCGTCCGTCGCCGTGATGATCGTCTCGGTGTTCCCGCTGCTGGTGGCGATCTCGAGCTCGCTCAAGACCGGCGACGGCCTGTTCGACCCGGCGCTGTGGCCCGCCGCGCCGACGCTGGAGAACTACCGCCACCTGTTCCACGAGCATCCGTTCGGGCGCAACCTGCTGAACTCGCTGCTGGTGTCCGGCAGCGTGGTGGCCGTCAGCCTGGTGCTGAGCCTGATGGCCGCCTGGTCGCTCGGACGCGTGGACTTCCGCGGCCGCGCGCTTCTGCTCATGTGCATCCTCGCGGCGTCGATGTTCCCGCAGGTGGCGGTGCTGTCGGGCATGTTCGAGCTGGTGCGCGTGCTGGGCCTGTACGACAGGCTCGGCGCCTTGATGCTGTCCGACCTGATGCTGACGCTGCCGTTCACCGTGTGGGTGCTCGTGACCTTCATGCGCCAGTTGCCGCGCGAACTCGAGGAGGCGGCGGCCATGGACGGCCTGGGGCCGCTGACGCTCGTCTTCCGAATCTTCCTGCCACTGCTGTGGCCCGCGCTCGTGGCCACCGGGCTGCTCGCGTTCATCGCCGCGTGGAACGAGTTCCTCTTCGCGCTGACGTTCACGCTCTCGCCCGAGACGCGCACCGTGCCCGTCGCGATCGCGTTGATCAGCGCCTCGTCCGCGTTCGAGCTTCCCTGGGGCGCCATCATGGCCGCCTCCGTCGTCGTCACGCTGCCGCTGGTCGGACTCGTGCTGCTGCTGCAGCGCCACATCGTGTCCGGCCTGACCCAGGGCGCCGTCAAGGGCTGACCCCCCCATTTCCCCAACCACTGCCCGACGTCTCCTTCACACGATGAACCCACAGCCCCTTTCCGCGCAAGCCGATCCCGACTGGTGGCGCGGCGCCGTGATCTACCAGATCTACCCGCGCAGCTTCCAGGACAGCAACGGCGACGGCATCGGAGACCTGCCCGGCATCGTGCGGCGCTTGCCCTACATCGCCAGGCTCGGTGTCGACGCGATCTGGATCTCGCCGTTCTTCCCGTCGCCGATGCGCGACTTCGGCTACGACATCACCGACTACTGCGGCGTCGACCCGCGCTTCGGCACCCTGGCCGACCTGGACGCGCTGGTGGCCGCCGCGCACGCGCTGGGCCTCAAGGTGCTGATCGACCTGGTGCTGAGCCACACGTCGTCCGACCATGCCTGGTTCAAGGAAAGCCGTTCGAGCCGAGACAACGCGAAGGCCGACTGGTATGTGTGGGCCAACGCCCAGGCCGACGGCACGCCGCCGAACAACTGGCTGTCGATCTTCGGCGGCAGCGCGTGGCACTGGGACACCGAGCGCTGCCAGTACTACCTGCACAACTTCCTCACCTCTCAGCCCGACCTGAACTTCCACCAGCCCGAGGTGCGCGCCGCCGCGCTGGACGTGGCGCGCTTCTGGCTCGCGCGCGGCATCGACGGCTTCCGGCTCGACGTCGTGAATTTCTACCATCATGACCAGGAGCTGCGCTCGAACCCGCCGCAGCCTCTCGGGCGCTTCGCCGCGGCCGTGCCCTTGAGCAACCCGTACGCGTTCCAGCGGCACCTGTACGACAAGACGCGACCCGAGAACCTGCAGTTCCTGCACGACCTGCGCGCCGTGATGGATACGGTGCCGGGGTCGACGACGATCGGCGAGATCGGCGACGACGAGCAATACCACACGCTCGGCGAGTACACGCGCGAAGGCCGATTGCACATGGCCTACACGTTCAACCTGATGGGGCACGACTGCACGCCGCGCTTCATCCACGACGTGCTCGCCGAGTTCCTGCGCGAGACCACCCATGCCTGGGCCTGCTGGGCGCTGAGCAACCATGACGTCGTGCGCGTGGCCACGCGCTGGCGCGCGCTCGGCGAGCCGGAGCAACTCGCGCCGCAACTGGCCGCGTTCATGGGCTCGCTGCGCGGCTCGGTCTGCCTCTACCAGGGCGAGGAGCTGGGGCTCACCGAGGCCGACATCGCGTTCGAGGACCTGCAGGATCCGTACGGCAAGGAGATGTGGCCGCGCTTCAAGGGGCGCGACGGCTGCCGCACGCCGCTGCCCTGGTCCACCCATGGCCCGTACGCCGAGTTCAGCGATGCGCCGCCCTGGCTGCCGTTCGCCGAGGCCCATCGGGCGCTGGCGGCCGGCATGCAGGTGGCCGACCCGGACTCCGTGTTCGCGCGCACCCGCCGATTTTTCGCGTTTCGCCGCACGCAGCGCTCGCTCGTCGACGGCGCCATGGCCTTGCTGCCCGCGGACGACCAGGTCGTCGCATGGACGCGCGGGCAGGGCGACGCCGCGATCCTCTGCGTGTTCAACCTGTCTCCGCGCGCGGCGCGCTACGCGCTCGCGGGCATCGAGGCCGACGTGCTGGACGGCCACGGCTTCGCGGGCGCCCTGGAACGTTCGCATGACGGCGCGGCGCTGGAATGCGTGCTGCCGCCGAACGGCGCCTTCTTCGGCCGAGTACGCGCGACCCCGCAACCGACGAGGAACCTGCCATGACCGACCCCTGCGCCATCGAACTGCGGGGCGTGCACAAGCGCTACGGCAACGTGAACGTGCTGGCCGACATCGACCTGCGCATCGCGTCCGATGAATTCTGCGTCTTCGTCGGCCCGTCGGGCTGCGGCAAGTCGACGCTGTTGCGCCTGATCGCCGGGCTGGAGGACGCCAGCGACGGCGACATCGAGATGCACGGGCGTCGCGTCAACGACCTGCCGCCCGCGGAGCGCGACGTCGCCATGGTGTTCCAGAGCTACGCGCTGTACCCGCACATGAGCGTGCACGAGAACATGGCGTTCGGGCTGCGCTATCGCAAGCTGCCTGGCGCGGAGATCGAACGCCGCGTCAAGGCGGCGAGCGACATGCTGCAGCTCGGCGCCCTGCTGGAGCGCCGGCCGCGCGACCTGTCCGGCGGCCAGCGCCAGCGCGTGGCGATCGGGCGCGCGCTGGTGCGCGAGCCTTCGGTGTTCCTGTTCGACGAGCCGCTTTCCAACCTCGATGCGGCCTTGCGCGTGCAGACGCGCGTCGAGATCGCGCGCCTGCACCGCTCGCTCGGCACGGCCGCGATGGTCTACGTCACCCACGACCAGGTCGAGGCGATGACGCTTGCCGACCGCATCGTGCTGCTGCGCCCGCAGGCCGGGGCGAACGGCTTGCCCAGCATCGCGCAGGTCGGCGCGCCGCTGGAGCTGTACCACCGGCCGGCGAACCGCTTCGTCGCCGGCTTCATCGGATCGCCGGCGATGAACTTCCTGCCCGCGATCGCGCTGGCGCAGGCCGGCGACGCGCTGTCGCTGCGCATCGCGGGCCAGGCCTGCCTCGCCGACGTCGACGCGTCCGGCCTCGCGCCGCAGGCCGCGATCACGGCGGGCATCCGGCCCGAGCACGTGCAGCTCGGCGACGGGCCGCTGAGCGCGTCCGTCACCCACGTGGAGCGGCTCGGCGAGCACGCGTACGTCTACCTGCGGCTGTCCGATGGCCAGGCGCTGCTGGCCAAGGTCGAGGTCGAACGGCTGCAGGTGGGCGACACCGTGGCGCTGCAGCTGCCGGCGCGCCACCTGCACGTGTTCGCGGCCAATGGCGGCGCCTTGCCGCGCCGCGGCGTCGCGCTCGCGTGAAGGGTTCGTGTTTCATTCGTTTCAATGACGCGTGCGTTTCGAAACGGAGTTTGTGTGCAGGGTTCAAGAACAAAATCCTGCCGTCGATCTCGATTCCTACATTGAACCCTGGCACTGCGCGACCAAAGGCGCCGTGCCCGGTAGACACCAGGCGCCACGCGACCCGGTGCACCGCCACAGAGCCGGCGGCCCCGATGCCCGGAGCCGCAGGAACAGACAACTCACGGTGGGGCGACAAGCTTATGACCCGAACAAGATCGACACCGAGCACCCTGATGCTCGCAATCACCGCGCTGGTGGCCTCGCTGGCCGCCCAGCGCGCCATGGCCCAGGCGCCCGCGGCCGCGGCCGCCGCTTCGGCATCCGAGGGCGACGCGCGGGCCGACCGGACCCGGGACCAGAAGGACCTGACGCAGACGCAGCAGGTCGTCGTCACCGGCAATGCGCGGCGCGAAGGCATCTTGAAGAAGGAGGCGGGGTACTCGATCACCACCGCCGACGCCGAACAGATCAAGGACGCGGCGCCGACCAACACCGCCGACCTGCTCAAGATCGTTCCCGGCGTGTTCGTCGAGACCACCGGCGGCCAGGCTGGCGCGAACATCCGCGTGCGCGGCTTCCCCGAGGCGGGCGACTCGCCGTACGCGACGATCCAGATGAACGGTTCGCCGATCTACGCGGCGCCGTCGCTGTCCTTCATCGAAGGCTCGTCGCTGTTCCGCATCGAAGACACCATCGACCGCGTCGAAGTGCTGCGCGGAGGCACCAGCCCGATCTACGGCTCGGGCCAGCCGGGCGTCTCGGTGAACTTCGTGCAGCGCAAGGGCACCGACACGCCCGAAGGCGACGTCCGCCTGACCGCCGGCAGCGCGGGCACCGGCGACCTGCGCCGCGTCGACGGCTACTACGCCGGCAAGCTCGCCGACAAGTGGTACCTGACGATCGGCGGCTTCTACAAGACCAGCTACGGCCAGCGCGACACGCAGTTCGCGTCCGACCGCGGCGGCCAGCTGAGCGGCAACCTCACGCACAAGCTCGACGACGGCGGCGAACTCCAGATCTACGCGCGCTCGATGAACGTCAGCGCGCCCTGGTACACCGACATCCCGGTGTCGGTCAGCGCCGACGGCAGGAGCGTGTCGGCCTACCCGGGCATCAATCCGCGCACCTTCACGTATTTCGACAGCGAGACGCGCTTCGCGACGATCGAGACCTCGCCGAGCGCGCCCGGCGGCCAGCCCGGCACGAAGACGATAGACTTCACCAAGGGCCGCGGCCCGACGCTGACGACGCTGGGCTTCGTGCTCGACGAGAAGATCGGCGGCTGGGCCTTGAACAGCAAGACCAGCTACACCTCGGGCGACGCCCCGTCCGATGGCCTCGTCAACGGCGGCACGCCGGTCACGCTGGGCTCCTACATCGCGTCGCAGGTGACCGCGGCCAACGGCGATCCGGCCGTCGTCGCGGCGGCCGGCCGCGTGGCCACCGGCGGCACCGCGTCGCTGGTGAGCACCGGCGGGGCGCTCACCGACATGACCCAGGCGGTGATCCAGATCGAGCCCTGGGCGGTCAGCAAGCACCTGCAGTCGTTCACCGAGGAGGCGCACGTCAGCAAGGAGATCGTCAAGGCGAACACGCTGACGCTCGGCGTCTACTTCTCCGACTATTCGGCGACCGACCTCTGGTACCTCGGCAACCAGGAACTGGTGACGCTCGAGAGCCGCCCGCGCCTGGTCAACGTCGCGCTGGACAACGGCGTCAAGGCCTCGCTGAACGGCATGACGTCGTCGGCGTTCAACTTCGACGACAAGTCGAGCTGGACCGGCCGCAACGTCGCGTTGTACGTCGCCGACGAATGGAAGCCGCTAGACGCGCTGCGGCTCGACGTCGGCATCCGGCGCGAGAACCAGCGCCTGGACGGCACGCTGGAGAACACGTCGACCGGCGACCTGGACGGCAACCCGCTGACGATCTACGACAACAAGCTCGCGTACTTCAACGGCAGCAACACGACCTACCACGAGGCCGCCACGCGCAACTCGTGGACGCTCGGCGCGAACTACGACTTCAGCAGGCAGTACAGCCTGTTCGTGCGCGCCAACAGCGGCGTCCACTTCCCGATGTTCGACGACGTGCGCAGCGGCACCGGCGGCTCGCCCGGCTTCGCCGACATCGAGAAGATCAGCCAGTACGAGGTCGGCTTCAACGCGGTGACGTCGCTCTACACGGCCTACCTGTCGCTGTACACGAACAGGCTGAAGAACTCGCAGGAGCAGGCGTTCCAGGTCGGCGCGGGCAGCACCAGCTTCCCGTCGTCGTCGCAATCGACGGGCATCGAGTTCGAGACCACGATGCGGCCGGTGCGCAACTTCGACATCTCGTTCTCGGGCGACTTCGCGCGCGGCAAATACGTCAACTCGGGCCCGCTCACGGGCAACCGGGTGGCGCGCATGCCCGGCACCGAGTTCCGCCTGACGCCGTCGTGGCGCATCCCGACCGACCTCGGCACGTTCCGCGTGTTCGGCACGTACACGCGCACCGCGCACCGCTACAGCGACGCGCAGAACCAGCAGTTCCTGCCCGGCTACGGCACGCTGGACCTCGGCGCGACTGCGAGCCTGGAGAACGGCGTCGACCTGCGCCTGTCCGTCACCAACGTGACGAACACGCTGGGCCTGACGGAAGGCAACCCGCGCGTCGCGGGCGGCGGCGTGGGTTCGGGCAACGTGGCGATGGCGCGCCCGCTGTTCGAGCGCGCGATCCAGGTGTCGGCGGGCTACTCGTTCTGAAGGCCGCGCGGTGAGCGACGATCCGCACAGCCCGTTCGTCTCCCGGGCCGCGCGGGGCGTCCTCAGCGCGCGTTTCGCCGTGCTCGTCGACGCCGACGGGCGCGTCCTCGATGCACACGTCGCGACGCCCAGCGGCCGCGAGCCTGAGCACCTCATCCTCGACGGGGCGCTCGCCGAGGCCCTGCGGCGCTTCCACTTCCTGCCGGCACGCGCGGCCGGCCACGCGCAACGCGGGTGGAGCACCGTGGAATTCACGCTGTGCCTGGGGCCCGGCGGGGCCGCGCCGGACGGCGTCCGGGACGATGCGCGTGTGGCTTCCAGCAGGCACAGTCCTTGCCAGGTCATGGCTGCGGTCCAGCAGCGAGGACCGTGAAACCCGGTAGGATCACCGCATGAGTTCCATCACCCTCTCGGACCGCCCGCAGACGCTTGGCGAGGAAATCGCCAACGCGATCAGCCACGGCCTGGGCTTCCTGCTGGCCATCGCGTCGCTGCCCATCCTCGTGGTCATGGCCGCGCGCCACGGCACCGCCGTCAACATCGTCGCCGTCAGCATCTTCTCGGTGACGATGATGCTGCTGTACCTCGTCTCCATGCTCTATCACGCGGTGCCCGAGGGCAAGGTCAAGGCCTTCCTCAACCGCGTCGACCACGCCGCCATCTACCTGTTCATCGCCGGCAGCTACACGCCGTTCGCGCTGGGCGTGCTCAACGGCCGCTGGGGCTGGACGCTGTTCGGCGCCGTCTGGGCGATGGCCGCGGCCGGCATCTCGGTCAAGCTGCTGAACCTGCTCAAGCATCCGCTGTGGTCCACCGGCCTGTACGTGGCGATGGGCTGGTCGGCGCTGCTCGCGGCCGGCCCGCTGGTCCACGCGATGCCCACGGCCGGCCTGCTGTGGCTGCTGGCCGGCGGCGTCGCCTACACGCTGGGCGCGGTCGTGTTCATCTTCGACTCGCGCGCCAAGTACCTGCACTTCGCCTGGCACCTGTTCGTGCTGGCCGGCACCGTGTGCCACTTCTTCGCGGCCCTCTGGTACGCGACGCCGGCCCGCCTCGCCTAGACAACGCCGTGTTCGCCCAGCCGGGCGGGCAGGGCGCGCACGTCGGGCGCCAGCGCGGCGGCCGGCAGCGGCGGGAGTTCGCGGGCCAGGGCCCCGCGCACCAGGCGATCCAGCGTCTGGGCATGCGGCAGCAGCGGCCCGAAGAACAGCACCTGGTCGCCGCGGGCCAGCAGGAGCGTGGGGAAATCCTCGATGTCGAGGTCGCCGACGAGTTCGGACTCGTCCTCGATGTCCACCCACATGAAGCGCATGGGCGAGCCGGGATGCGTGGGCTGCAGCGCATCACGCACGTGCAGCAGCGTGTCGCGGTAGGCATCGCAGGTGCGGCACCACTGGGCGCACAGGCAGGCCACCAGCAGCGGCGGCTCGAGGGAGGGGTTCGGCGGGGCGGCGCTCATCGGGACGGAGTGTGCCTGCAAAAAAGTAAAAGGGAGCGAGACGCCTGTCCCGCTCCCTCCACCCGCCGAGGCCCGTCAACCCCGGCGTCCCGTCACGCCCCCTTGCGTTGGCGCAAGGCCAGTGTCAGCTCGGAAGCGGGGCGCGGCAACGAAGCAAAAGGCATTTGCTAGCACGCTCCCGCGTGCAAGCGCGCTGCGCGTGCAAACACGCTGCCGCGGCAGGGCTCACTTGTTCGGCTGGGGAGTGATGCGCAGGTAGGGGCGCACCGGGTCCCAGCCCTTGGGGAACTTGGCCTTGAGCACCTCGGGATCCTGCAGCGACGGCACGATCACCACCGGGTCGCCGTCCTTCCAGTTCACCGGCGTGGCCACGCTGTGCGAATCCGTGAGCTGCATGGAGTCGATCACGCGCAGGATCTCGTCGAAGTTGCGGCCGGTGCTGGCCGGGTAGGTCAGCGTCAGGCGGATCTTCTTGCTGGGATCGATGACGAACACCGAGCGCACCGTGGCGGTGGCGCTGGCATTGGGGTGCAGCATGTCGTAGAGGTTGGCCACCTTCTTGTCCGCGTCGGCCAGGATCGGGAAATTGACCGTGGTCTTCTGCGTGTCGTTGATGTCGGCGATCCACTTGTGGTGCTGTTCCACCGGGTCGACGGACAGCGCGATGACCTTGACGTTGCGCTTCTTGAACTCGCCCGAGAGCTTGGCGGTCATGCCCAGCTCGGTGGTGCACACCGGCGTGAAGTCGGCCGGGTGCGAATAGAGCACGCCCCAGCTGTCGCCCAGCCACTGGTGGAAGTGGATGAGGCCTTCGCTGGATTGCTGTTCGAAATCGGGGGCGGTGTCGCCGAGACGCAAGGTGGCCATGACAATATCTCCGTGGAAAGGATCTGGGTGACGCCGGCCGAGGGGCGGCGCAGCCAAACAGTCTAGCCAGCGCGCGTGACGCCCGCAAAGACGCTTCGCGCATGACCATTTCCGCGAAAGCGGCGCTGCTCCGCGAGGCGGGCGGCCCCTGTGGCATCCGCGCCCCGGGCCGGCCGGCTAAAATGCTCGTTTCCCCCAAATTCCAGCCCGGCGGGCGCATGCCGCCGGGCAGCGTCGTCTTCCAGGAGCGTTTTCTTATGGCCGGGCACTCGAAATGGGCCAATATCCAGCATCGCAAGGGCCGCCAGGACGAGAAGCGCGGCAAGGAATGGACGCGCGTCATCCGTGAAATCATGGTGGCCGCCCGCACCGGCGGCGGCGATCCGGGCATGAACCCGCGCCTGCGCCTGGCCATCGAGAAGGCAAAGGCCGTCAACCTGCCCGCCGACACCGTCAAGCGCAACATCGACAAGGCCACCGGCAACCTCGAGGGCGTCAGCTACGAGGAGATCCGCTACGAGGGCCGAGGCATCGGCGGCGCCGCCGTCATCATCGACACGATGACCGACAACAAGGTGCGCACGGTGGCCGAGGTGCGCCACGCGTTCTCCAAGTACGGCGGCGTGATGGGCACCGAAGGCTCGGTGGCGTTCCAGTTCAAGCACGTGGGCCAGTTCATCTTCGCGCCCGGCGCGTCCGAGGACAGGATCATGGAAGTGGCGCTGGACGCCGGCGCCGACGACGTCGTCACCCACGACGACGGCTCCATCGAGGTGCTGAGCGCGCCGTCCGAGTTCGAGGCCGTGCAGAAGGCGCTGGAGGCCGCCGGCCTGAAGCCCGACGGCGCCGAGGTGACGATGCGTCCCGAAAGCCACGTCGAGCTCGAGGGCGACGACGGCGCGCGCATGCAGAAGCTGCTGGACGTCATCGAGGACCTCGATGACGTGCAGGACGTCTATCACAACGCGGTACTTTCCGAATGAAGATCCTCGTCATCGGCGGCGGCGGGCGCGAGCACGCGCTGGCCTGGAAGCTCGCCCAGAGCGAACGCGTGCAGCGCGTCTACGTGGCCCCCGGCAACGGCGGCACGGCGGCGGACAAGCGCCTCGTCAACGTCAACATCACCGAGCCCGAGGCGCTCGCGCAGTTCGCGATCGCCGAGAAGATCACGCTCGCCGTGGTCGGCCCCGAGGGGCCGCTGTCGCAGGGCGTGGTGGACGTGTTCCGCGCGCACGGCCTGCGCATCTTCGGCCCCACCAAGGCCGCGGCGCAACTGGAGAGCTCGAAGGCGTTCTCCAAGAACTTCATGAAGCGCCACGGCATCCCCACCGCGGCGTATGAAACCTTCACCGACATCGCCGCCGCGCACGCCTACGTCGACAAGCTGGGCGCGCCCATCGTCGTCAAGGCCGACGGCCTGGCGGCCGGCAAGGGCGTGGTCGTGGCCGCCACGGTGGACGAGGCGCACGCCGCCGTCGACTGGATGCTCAGGCCCGAAGGCGGCCTGGCCGTGCAGCACAACGACGCGCCGCGCGTGGTCATCGAGGAATTCCTCGCCGGCGAGGAAGCCAGCTTCATCGTGATGGTGGACGGCAGGAACGTGGTCGCGCTCGCCTCCAGCCAGGACCACAAGCGGCTGGGCGACGCCGACACCGGCCCCAACACCGGCGGCATGGGCGCGTACTCGCCCGCGCCCATCGTCACGCCCAACGTGCACCAGCGCGTGATGCACGAGATCATCCTGCCCACGGTGGAAGGCATGGCCAAGGACGGCATCGAGTTCACCGGCTTCCTGTACGCCGGACTGATGATCGACGACAAGGGCCATCCGAAGACGCTCGAGTTCAACACCCGCATGGGCGACCCCGAGACCCAGCCCATCATGATGCGCCTGAAGAGCGACCTGGCCGAGGTGCTGCTGCACGCGATCGACGGCACGCTGGACCAGGTCGAGCTGCAGTGGGATCGCCGCGCCGCGCTGGGCGTGGTGATGGCCGCCGCCGGCTACCCCGAGGCGCCGCGCAAGGGCGACCGCATCACCGGGCTGCCCGCCGACACCGACGAGGCCGTGGTGTTCCACGCCGGCACCGCGCTCGACGGCGACGTGACCACCGTGACCGGCGGCCGCGTGCTGTGCGTCACCGCGCTGGGCGACTCCACGCGCGCCGCCCAGCAGCGCGCCTACGACACGCTGCGCCACGTGCACTTCGACGGCGAGCAGCACCGTTCCGACATCGGCTACCGTGCCATCTCCAAGCGCTGATCGCCTGCTCGCCGACCCCTTGCCTCCGCACGGCAAGGTGGACGTGGCCGCCGTGCGCGCGTACCTGCTGGCCCTGCAGTCGCGCATCGTCGCCGCGATGGAGGCCGCCGATGGCGGCACGTTCGCCAGCGACGGCTGGGTGCGCCCGGCGGACGGCAAGCTCACCGGCGACGGCCTCACGCGGCTGATCGAGGGCGGGGCGCTGATCGAGCGCGGCGGCTGCAACTTCAGCCACGTGGCCGGCCGGACGCTGCCGCCCTCGGCCACCGCGGCGCGGCCCGAGCTGGCCGGCGCGGCGTTCGAGGCGCTGGGCGTCTCGCTGGTGTTCCACCCGCGCAATCCGCACGTGCCCACGGTGCACATGAACGTGCGCATGTTCTGTGCCACGCCGAAAGACGGCGCGCCGGTGTTCTGGTTCGGCGGCGGCATGGACCTCACGCCGTACTACGGCTTCGAGGAGGATGCGCGCCACTTCCACGCCACCTGCCGCGACGCGCTCGCGCCCTTCGGCGACGCGCTGTACCCGCGCTTCAAGGCGTGGTGCGACGAGTACTTCTTCCTGAAGCACCGCGACGAGCCGCGCGGCATCGGCGGCATCTTCTTCGACGACGTCGCCGAGCCGGGCTTCGACCAGGGCTTCGCGATGCTGCGCTCCGTGGGCGACGCGTTCCTCGCCGCGTACCTGCCCATCGTCGAGCGCCGCCGCGAACTGCCCTACGGCGAGCGCGAGCGCGACTTCCAGGCCTACCGCCGCGGCCGCTACGTCGAGTTCAACCTCGTATGGGATCGCGGCACGCTGTTCGGGCTGCAATCGGGCGGCCGCACCGAGGCCATCCTGATGTCCATGCCGCCCCTCGCTTCCTGGCGCTACCGGTGGGCACCCGAGGATGGCACGCCCGAGGCCGCCCTCTACACGGACTTCCTGCGTCCGCGCGACTGGATCACCCCCTGACGAATCCCACCCGCTCCGCCGGACTCTTCGGCGGCAGCTTCGACCCGCCGCACCTCGCGCATCGCGCGCTCGCGGACGCGGCGCTCGCGCAGTTGCCGCTGGACGCGCTCGCCTGGCTGCCGGCGAGCCAGTCGCCGCACAAGGCCGACCGCGTGCCGGCATCGGGCGCCGACCGCGTCGCGATGCTGCAACGGATCACCGAAGGCGAGCCGCGCTTCTCGATCGACCCGCGCGAGCTCGACCGCACCGGGCCCAGCTACACCGTCGATACGCTGCGCGAGCTCCACGCCGAGCAGCCCGGCACGCGCTGGTGGCTGGTCATCGGCCAGGACCAGTACGCCCGGTTCGACACCTGGCACGAGTGGCGCGAGATCCTCGCGCTGGCCGGGCTGGCGGTGGCCGCGCGCGACGGCGACGCCGTGCGCGCCGCCCCCGGCCTGTCCGGCGTTCCCCACGCGCTGCGCATCGTCGAGATGCCGGCGCTCCCGCATTCCGCCACCACGGTGCGCTCGCGCGCCGCGGCCGGGCTCGACGTCACGGCGCTGGTCGGCACGCCGGTAGCGCGCTATATTGCCGACCACCATCTATATAAGCTCTAGCAAGAAGAATCAATGGACATCCGCAAACTGCAACGCGCCATCGTCGACGGTCTGGAAGACGTCAAGGCCCAGAACATCCAGGTGTTCAACACCGAGCACCTGTCGCCGCTGTTCGAGCGCGTGATCGTGGCGGCCGGCGCCAGCAACCGCCAGACCAAGGCGCTCGCCGCGAGCGTCCGCGACGCCGTGAGGGCCGTCGGCCTGGACGTGCTGCGCACGGAGGGCGAGGAAAACGGCGAGTGGATCATCGTCGACTGCGGCGCGGCCGTGGCGCACATCATGCAGCCGTCCATCCGCGACTACTACCGCCTGGAAGAGATCTGGGGCGGCAAGCCGGTGGCCATCAAGCTCAACGCGAAGTCGGTTGGGCTGGTGAAGGCGTCCGAGGGCTTCGACGAGGACGAGGAAGAAGCGCCCGCGCCGAAGAAGCGTGCCAAGGCCGCCAAGGCCGTGGACGACGATGACGAGATGCCCGCGCGCAAGGCCGCGCTCAAGAAGCCGGCCGCCAGGAAGGCGGCCAAGCTGCCGGCCGCCAAGACCCCGGCCGAACGGTCGTCGTCCACGCGCGGCCCGGCGCGCAAGCCGACCGCCCGCGAAGCAGCGGCCACCAAGCCGGCCGGCTCGCAGAAGGGCGTCGCCAAGCCCGCACCGAAGACGGCCGCGGGCAAGGTGTCCGCCGCCGCCAAGACGCGCGCCGGCTCCACCGCCGCGCGCGCCGGCAAGGCGCCCGTGAAGACCGCGCCGGTCAAGAAGGTCGTGGTGCCGGCCAACAGCTCGCGCAATGCGTCCACCGCGGCCAAGACGACCGCGAAGAAGACGGCGGCCACGAAGGTGGCGGTCGCCAGGAAGGTCGCGGCGCGCCGCGGCTGATGCGCGGCACCGCTCGCTCTGACGGCGACTTCGGTCGCCGTTTTCACGCCCATCCGCCATGCGCCTGATCATCGCTTCCGTCGGCCAGAAGCCCCCCGCCTGGGCCGAGGCCGCCTACGAGGAATTCGAGCGCCGCTTCCCGCCCGAGATGCGGCTGGAGCTGAAGGCCGTCAAGGCCGAACCGCGCGCCGGCAAGGCGCCCGCGCAACTGATGCAGGCAGAGGCGAAGCGGCTCGAGGCCGTGCTGCCGCAGGGCGTGCGCCGCGTGGTGCTGGACGAGCACGGCACCCGCTGGACCACGCGCGCGCTGGCCGACCGCCTCGAGTTCTGGCGCGGCGACGGCCGCGACGTCGCGTTCCTGATCGGCGGCCCCGACGGGCTGGCCCCCGACCTGAAGGCCACGGCCGACGAGACGGCGCGGCTGTCCGACCTCACGCTGCCGCACGCGTTCGTGCGGCCTCTCCTGGCCGAGGCGTTGTACCGCGCGTGGTCGCTGTCGACCAACCATCCGTACCACCGCGAATGAATGCCATCGACGCGCCGGTACCCGAGGGGTCTGGCATCTCCTCCCTCCGCGCCGCGGTGCCGGCGAGGCCGGGCATCGTTCGCCGCGGAGGGAGGCAATGCCTGACCCCGATCGCGAGCGGAGTCGGGGTCAGGCATTGCCTCGAATCGCGACCGGCATCGCGGCTTGCGAATGCGGTCCGGCGCGATTCGAGGAGATGCCAGACCCCTCCGGCGCCGCTGCTCGATGCCGGCGAAGAACCATGAAGACGCATCCGTTCATCTACCTGGCCTCCCAGAGTCCGCGCCGCCGCCAGCTGCTCGACCAACTGGGCGTGCGCCACGAGTTGCTGCTCGCCTCGCCCGGCGAGGACGCCGAGGCGCTGGAGGAGCACATCCCCGGCGAGATGCCCGCGGTCTACTGCGAGCGCGTCACGCAGCTGAAGCTAGTTGCCGCCGTCGCGCGGCTGAAGGCGCGCGGCCTGCCGCCGGCGCCGGTGCTGTGCGCCGACACCACCGTGGCGCTCGGTCGCCGCATCTTCGGCAAGCCGGCCGACGCCGACGATGCGATCGCCACCTTGCGGCGCCTGTCCGGCCGCACGCACCGCGTGATGACGGCGGTGGCGCTGGCGTCCCCGGGCGGGCGGGCGCGCACGAGCGCGCTGAGCGTGTCCACCGTGCGCTTCGCGGCGATGCCCGATCGCGCGATCGAGAGCTACGTCGCCGGCGGCGAGCCCTTCGGCAAGGCCGGCGCGTACGCGATCCAGAGCCGCATCGCCGCGTGGATAGAGCGCATCGGCGGGAGCTACTCCGGTATCATGGGTTTGCCCCTGCACGAGACCGCGCAACTGCTGTTGGACGCGGGAGTCCAGTTCCAAGAATAAGACAAGTGGGAGACCGACTCTTCATGCACGACATCCTGGTCAACTGGTCGCCCCAAGAGACGCGCGTCGCGATCATCGAGAACGGCTCGATCCAGGAACTCCACCTCGAACGCACGCTGGAGCGCGGGCTCGTCGGCAACGTCTACCTCGGCAAGGTGGCGCGCGTGCTGCCCGGCATGCAGTCGGCCTTCATCGACATCGGCCTGGAGCGCGCCGCGTTCCTGCACGTGGCCGACCTGCACGGCCACCCGTCCACCAAGCCCGAGGGCGCGCCCGTGGCCATCGAGAAGCTGGTCTTCGAGGGCCAGTCGCTCACGGTGCAGGTGGTCAAGGATCCGATCGGCACCAAGGGCGCGCGCCTGACCACGCAGGTGAGCATCGCGGGCCGGCTGCTGGTCTACCTGCCGCACGACAACCACATCGGCATCTCGCAGCGCATCGGCTCGCACGAGCTGCGCGAGCAGCTGCGCACGCGCATGATCGCGCTGGCCGGCAACCCGGCCGACGGCGGCGGCGGCTTCATCCTGCGCACCAACGCCGAGGAGGCCAGCGACCAGGAGCTGGCCGAGGACATCGCCTACCTGCGCACCACCTGGAACCGCATCCGCGAACGCGCGCTGTCCAGGCCCGCCGGCTCGCTGCTGCACCAGGACCTGAGCCTGGCCGAGCGCGTGCTGCGCGACATCGCCAACGAGAGCACGCAGACGATCCGCATCGACTCCAGGCTGCAGCACGACGCGCTGCGCGCCTTCGGCGAGACCTACGCGTCCAGCTCGGTGGGCCGGCTCGAGCACTACAAGGGCGAGCGCCCGATCTTCGACCTCTTCAACATCGAGGAGGAGATCGCCCGCGCGCTCGCGCGCCGCGTCGACCTGAAGAGCGGCGGCTACCTCATCATCGACCAGACCGAGGCGCTCACCACCATCGACGTGAACACCGGCGGCTTCGTCGGCGCGCGCAACTTCGACGAGACGATCTTCAAGACCAACCTCGAGGCCGCCGGCGCCATCGCGCGCCAGCTGCGCCTGCGCAACCTGGGCGGCATCATCATCGTCGACTTCATCGACATGACGCGCGAGGATCACCAGCAGGCCGTGCTGGCCGAGTTCCGCAAGCAGCTCAGCAAGGACCGCACGAAGGTCACGGTGAGCGGCTTCACCGGCCTCGGGCTGGTGGAGATGACGCGCAAGCGCACCCGCGAGTCGCTGGCCCACATGCTTTGCGAGCCGTGCCCCACCTGCTCGGGCCGCGGCCAGGTGAAGACCGCGCGCAGCGTCTGCTACGACGTGCTGCGCGAGATCCTGCGCGAGGCGCGCCAGTTCGATCCCAAGGAATTCCGCGTGATCGCCAGCGCGTCGGTGGTGGAGATGCTGCTGGACGAGGAGAGCGCGCACCTGGCCGACCTGTCGGCGTTCATCAAGAAGCCGATCTCGTTGAGCGCCGAGCCCACGATGAATCCGGAGCAGTACGACATCGTCCTGCTCTGAGGCCTACGTGGCGCCGGCCGACCCTGCAACGGCAGCTTCGGCACGCGCGGGCCGCAGCACGGTGGCCGCGTCGAACCGCTGCAGGTAGTCGGCGCGCTCGGTGCCGAACACGCGATCCCACCACGTGAACCACAGGCCGTAGTTGCCCTGCGCCGTCTCGTGGTGCAGGTGGTGGTGCGTCGTGCTGGTGAAGCGGCCCCAGAGCCAGTGCCGGGCGAAGCCGCGCGGCAGGCTTTCGATGGCCGCGTGGCCGTGCACGTTGCGCAGGACCTGGTGCAGCACGAACAGCCCCAGCACCTGCTCCTGCACCGGTACCACGCCCAGCGCCAGCAGCGGCACGCCGCCATTGACCATGGCCTCCACCGGATGCATCGCGTACGCCGCCCAGGGCGAGGGCTCGCGCGAGCGGTGATGCACGCCGTGGATGTGGCGGAACATCCAGCGCGTGTGCATCAGGCGGTGCGTGCAGTAGAAGCACAGGTCCTGCCACACGATCAGCACCGGCAGGCTCAGCAGCAGCCAGGCGAGGCCGTGCTTGAGCGGCTCGGCGTAGATCTCGACGCGTCCGACGGCCAGCAGGCCGAGGATGGCCGCGGCGCCCGCCGAGTACAGCAGCAGCGAACTGGCCGAATAGAGGATCTCGCGCCGCACGTCGCCCGGCCGCGGCCAGCCGGAGATGAGCCGGTGCGCCAGGCGCTTGCGCAGCAGCACGTGCAGCGCGAACCAGAACCCGAACGTGATGGCCGCGTACTGCCAGCCCTCGGCCACCGCGAACATGGTGAGCACGCGACGCAGCGCCTGCCATGCCTCGGGATTGCCGAGCGCGGTCGCCAGGTCCTGCAGCCATTCACTCATCGTTGCAAGAATACCCCGATCCAGGGATGAAACCACGCGTTTACAGCAGCGCCGCGGCTTGATCCAATGGACCATGCCCGAAATCCTCGAGATCGCCCAGGTGGCTCCGACCCGCATCCTCGTCGTCGACGACGACGACGCCTTCCGCGAATCCGTCTGTGCCGCCATCGCGCGCGACGCCGGCATGGTGCTGGCCGCCCAGGGCAATTCGGTGGCGGCCGCGCGCGAGGCCATCGGGCACGGCGACTTCGACGTCGCGCTGATCGACCTGGGCCTGCCGGACGGCAACGGCATCGACCTGATCCGCGAGATCTCTCACACGTTGCCCGACGCCGACGTGATGGTCGTCACGGTGTTCGGAGACGAGGCCCACGTGCTGGCGTCCATCGAGGCCGGCGCCACGGGCTACCTGCTCAAGCGCAGCCTCACCGACACGCTCGGCGAGACCGTGCGCGAACTGCGCGCCGGCGGTTCGCCCATCAGCCCGGTCATCGCGCGCCAGCTGCTGCAGCGCTTCAAGCGCGACACCCCGGAGTCACCGCAGCCGGCGGCGGTGGTCGACGACGGCGGGCTGTCCGAGCGCGAGCGCGAGGTGCTGCTGTTCATCGCCAAGGGCTTCACCGTCGGCGAGATCGCCAAC
>Ga0210384_10000126_pt1 | contig 116097 bp, 99 predicted proteins | sample IncBWH2MmetaG_FD_160574 | JGI IMG/M metagenome (GOLD analysis project Ga0210384, IMG submission 160574) | Forest soil microbial communities from Barre Woods Harvard Forest LTER site, Petersham, Massachusetts, United States - Inc-BW-H-2-M | ecosystem: Environmental > Terrestrial > Soil >... | reverse complement strand
CAAATGCTTTTGCGAAACCATCTTGATCGATCCAAAGAAAGCCATTCTCGTCGGGCGGACGTACTGCGGCGGCACCCGCTGGGGCTGGTCCTTGTTTGCTTAGAGCATCAAGGCTCTCGCCTTCGTCCAATCCGAAGGCTGCGATGTACACGAGTGCTTTAACGTTCGGAGCATCATTGGCCGCCCCGGAAATCACAACTCCGGCATACGAATGGCCAGCCAGAACAGTGGGCCCTTTCTGAGCAGCCAGGAGATTTCGGGTCACTACAATGTCGTCTGCCAAGGAAGTCAAAGGTATCTGCGCGGCAGTCACGTTGAATCCTGTCTGCTGAAGAAAGGGAATCACTTTGCCCCAGGATGAACCGTCAGCCCAGGCTCCGTGTACCAAGACGACATTTATTTTCGATTTCATCTTTCTCCTTCTCTTCCTATAATGTCACTTCTAAACGGACAGTTTCTACCAAAAAAACTACTTATAGCCCCTCGCTTTTGCAACCATCTCAGAAAGCATTCGCTGGCCCAAGTAGGCCTCAAACGCTCGCCGTGTATCCTCCAGCAGCTCTACCATTGCCTGTTTGTGGGTGCAGCTCGTTCGGCAAGTCTTTTCTTTTGGATACTGGTGAATCGAAAAAACAGGGGGAGCCTCTACCGCTTTGTAAATCTCTAACAGACTGATCTTATTTGCTGGCCGCGACAGCGATGAAAAACCATTGCGGCCGCGAGATGTCACCACTAAACCTGCTTTCACAAGTTTGGACAGCACACTGCGGACTTGCGAATCATGTGCTCGCACGCTTGCGGTCAAATGTGCTGACGTGACCTGTTCACCGTGATGATCGCCAAGCGCTGTCATGATGTGAACACCGACTGAGAATTGGTTGTTAATCCTCGACATATTGTCATAATACATGTAACAGTTTACGGCAAGGAAAAATTTAGGGGGACGGTCTTTAATTTATGCGCGGTGCAACAAATTAAACGGTGCTCCTGGGTCAGCGTCGATGATCGGTTGACGCTCACCAGATAGGTACCGAGAAACGCGCTTGTTTTAACTTTCTGGCCAACTTCGGCGTGGTTGGCAATCCGGAAGTTGCGGCTTACAATACAGGGAGACGGCGCAGCCACGGACTGCTCCGCAAATCCACTAGTCACGTGTCTCTGCTCGCTAGCTCCTTTGGAATCCGCACTTCCAGAAACAGGCCTGTAAACTCTCTGGAATGAGCACTTCCAAAACATTGGACTTAAAACCCTTTAGAATGAACATTTGCAGGAAAACAGGGAGGGGGGGCCCGCAGTCCAAGCCTCCCGTAACTGGCCCCACTGGGAGAGGCATTCCTGCCTGTCAGCTTTTATAAGTGGCCGCAATAGCATGCTCTAACGATGCTGGCCATGCAGCAGCCGGACTAAATCGCTCGCAAACTTTCGATTGACCGCCCAGCAACTCCAGCTATGATGCATCCCTTGAACACGCGCCTCAAAACCCGCATGCTCCGCGCCGCCGCCTAATGCCGCCACTTCTACGAACCTTGCGTCTCCGCGACCTCTTCTTACTCTTCATCGGCTCGGTCATCGGCTCCGGCATTTTTCTAACGCCCGGTCTGATCCTTCGCCAGCTAAACGGCTCAGTCGGTTTCTCTCTACTGGTCTGGATTGCGGGCGGCACCCTCTCCCTCCTCGGCGCCCTAACCTACGCCGAGCTCGCCGCCACTAACCCCGAAGCCGGCGGCCTCTACTGCTTCATCCGCGACGGTTTCGGCCGCATCCCCGCGTTTCTCTACGGCTGGTGCCTGTTTCTAGTCATCGCCAGCGGTTCCGTTGCCGCCTTGGCCCGCGCCTTCACGGAGCACCTCGCCGAAATCCTTCCTCTCTCAGCCCTTGGAAAAACTGTCCTCTCCGTCGCCATGATCGCCGTCGTCACGGCCGTAAACGTCTGGGGCACCCGCAAAAGCTCCAACCTCCAGAATTGGACCACCCTAATCAAAGTCGGCATCATCGTCATTTTGAGCGCCATCTTGCTTATGCTTGGCCGCCATGCGGGAGACTTGCCCGCCGCCTTCGGCTCAACGCAGCACGGCTTCGGCCTCTTCTCCAGCTTTGGCTTAGCGATGATCTCTGTCCTCTGGGCGTACGAAGGCTGGCAATTCGGCACCTACAGCGCCGGCGAAGTCGTCAATCCCCAAAAGGCTTTCCCACGCGCCTTCCTGCTGGGCTCGCTGGTACTCGCAGGTCTCTATCTCATCGCGGTTGTCGCCTATCTAGTCGCCCTGGGCCCGGCGGGCGCGACCGCCAGCAATACCATCGCTTCCACGTCCGTCGGCGTCGTCCTTGGTCGCAGAGCAGAGATCATCGTCGCCCTAACCATCCTCATCTCCACCTTCAGCGCCGCCAACAGCGTCATTCTCACGGCTCCGCGTGTCTTCTACGCCATGGCCAACGACAATCTCTTCTTCAAAAAGCTCGCCGAAGTCCATCCGCGCTTTCAGACTCCCGCCGCAGCCATCGTTGTACTCGGTGTGTGGTCCGCAATCTTAGCTTGCGCCGGAAAATTCGCAGAATTGATCGGCGGCGTCATCTTTATCGGCTGGATTTTCTACGGCCTCGGCGCGGCCGCCATTTTCCCTTTGCGCCGCGCCGGCAAAGGCCTAGCGATCCCCTATCGTGTTCCCGGCTACCCCTGGACGCCCTTGCTCTTCGTCCTAGCCGCCGCCGCCATCGTAGGCAACGCCATCTTCGTGGCCGTTCTCGACCCAAAACAATTCATAAACCTAGCCATCGCCATCGCGCTCTTCGTTTTAGGTTTGCCGGCCTACTGGTTCTGGCGCAAACGCGCCTCGCCCGCCTCTTAATCCAGCTTGGTATAAGTCACTTTTGTAGGGGCACAGCACGCTGTGCCCGTTTTGAAGTTGCGCACGGTTCACACGGCAAGTTTTTTTAGGCAGGAGGTCTATTCTTGCTTCGGGGAAATTCCATCTTGCGAACCCATCTTTGCCAGCCTTCTCAGAGCCATCTCACGCGCACGGCGGACCTGCTCACAGGCAGGGCCCGTGGGCTGCAACTTCAAGTAGGTGTCCAGGGCCTGAATCTCTGCGCGATAGCCGCCTTTCCTATCTTGCGCATCCGCGAGAGCAAGATAGGCGCCAGCAAAATTGGGATTGCGGAGAAGTGCCTCACGCGCGCTTTTTTCCGCCTCGTCCAACCGGTTGAGTTGCGTCAGGGCCTCACTCAGAACCACGTAGCCTTCTGGCGAGGCGTCCTCCACTTCCAATCCCCTTCGGATGATTTTCTCCGCTTCGCCCGCCCTTCCCTGCTGGCACAAAAGGTAGCCATATCCGAACTCCGCCAGGGCGTACTGTCCTCCACTGAGATCGATCGACGTTTGAAAAGCTTGCCCCGCCTCGTCCGTCCGGCCCAGAGACATTTCCGCAAGTCCCATATTGTAGTAAGCCTCGAAATACATGGGAAAGGACTGCGTCGCCTTCGCAAAGTGGGGCAGGCTCCCCGCGAGATCATTCTTTGAGACCCGCTCCAATCCCTTCTGGAACTCGTCCCGCGCTTTGCCGGGGATTCTCAGCTCCCGAACGGAAACCGAGTAGCGGCTGGAGCGAATTCCCCCCGGCCTGGACTTGAGATACACAACAAGTTTGGCGGAAGGTCCGTCAAGTTGCGCGCTGGTTTGGGCGGCCTCGTACCCTTCTTCGTCCACCGCGATATCGTACGTGCCGCGTGGAAGATTTTGCACTTTGAAGTGGCCTTCCAGGTCCGTCAAAACGCTACGAAAGATTCCCGCGGCACGCGATTTCAGGCTTACCGCAACTTGGGTTGCTGGCCGTTTGTCCGACTCCAGGAGCACGGTGCCAGAGATTTCGCCCCCCGCGTTCTCAAAGCTGGACACTTGTGCCTTAGCACTTGGTGTCCAGACTATTGACGCGATGTATAGGAAAGAACTCAGGACTAGGAGCGGCGGGAAAGTGGCCCGCAGAAACGATTTCTCAACTCTTGACACTTCCAGCTGCATCTTGACCTACAGAGCACTTTTGAGGGGGGCCTCGGGAGATTTAGCGGTTGCGGGAGTTAATCCGTGCGGTCGCGAAAAGCTACTTCCATCACTCAGTCCCAGGCTGCGTTCGTGGTTTCGCCAGCGCCGCCGGTGCACCTTAACGCCTCGATGCCAACCGTCGCGTGCTGAACAAATTCTCTGTCAGAAGAAAACTCTCTGTCTGTCGCGTTTTGCACATGGCGTAAGAAATGCGAGCGCGGCCCGCTTCTCATTTTCCCTCGAAGGCGCCCTCCTCGCCGGAAACTTTTCTCGTTCTCTCGGTGTCAAAGGAACTATCCTGGGATTCGTTCGCAGTTTGTCTGCTCGCAGGAAGGCGCCCGATGCTCGAAGCAAGAGGGCTCACAAAGTATTACGGCTCGGTGCTCGCCGTTCAAAGCATCGACTTCTCTCTCGAACCCGGCCAGGTCCTCGGCTATCTCGGCCCGAACGGTTCCGGCAAGAGCACCACCGTCAAAATGCTCATCGGCCTTCTGGAACCCAGCAGCGGACAGGTTCTCTTCCACGGCAAAAATATCCAAAGTGATCTCGTGGCCTATCGCAAGCACCTCGGCTATGTGCCGGAAGAAGCTAATCTTTATCCCTACTTGACTGGCTACGAGTATCTTGAACTTGTCGGAACTCTCCGCGGCATGCCGCAGCAGCGGATGAAAGCTAAAATCGATTCCTTCCTCGAACTGTTCTCTCTCTTTCCCCATCGCCATGTCGCGCTCAGCTCTTATTCCAAGGGTATGCGGCAGCGCATTCTTCTTATTTCCGCCCTTATGGACAATCCCGACGTGCTTATCCTCGACGAGCCCCTCTCCGGTCTCGACGTCACTAGCGCCCTCATCTTCAAAAACCTCATTCAATCACTCAGCGCCAAGGGCAAGACCATTTTCTATTGCTCGCACGTCCTCGAGGTCGTTGAAAAGGTTTGTTCGCGCCTGCTCATCCTCAGGAAAGGCCAAGTCATCGCCAGCGGTACCACCGAAGAAGTTCGCCAGCGCATCGGCCAAACCTCGCTCGAAAACATCTTTCTTTATCTGGTTGAAGATCGCGACGTCGCGCAAATCGCGAACGACATCGTCGATGTGGTGGTCTCGCCGTGATCGCCCGCGTGCGGCAGTCTTTCCTGGCAGGCTGGGAACCTTACTCCCGCCGCCCGTTTCCCACTCTTCTCCGCGTTTTCATCGGTCGCGTCTTCCATGGCGGCGGGGACTCCGGAGCTTCGGAAATGGACGTCGCTCTTGGCGTCGTGCTTATCCTGCTGGCTATGCCGGGCGTGCTTGTCTCTCTTCTTCTTTTCGAAAAATACGGCTCTCTTATTCGCTGGATGCGGGGCGATGGCGTCTTCGACCCCTTCACCGCGGCCATCCCCGACGAATATTTTTTCATCGTGCTAAGTATGGTCGTCACTGGCGCGGCCGCCGTCTGGCGCTGGGACGCTCTCTTCCTCGACCGCCGCGATTATTCCAACATCGTTCCTCTGCCAATCTCGCTGCGTCGCATTTTTCTTGGAAACCTCTGCGCCATTCTATTCCTTGCCGGGGCTCTTACTCTCGACGTAAACGCCGCGAGCCTCGTCCTCTTCCCGGTCGTCGTGGTCGGTTCGCAAGACTCTCTTTCACTCCTGATCAGATTCGGAGTTGGCCATGCCGCAACCGTCATTCTCGCCAGCGTGTTCAGCTTCTTCGCGGTATTCGGCGTGATTGGTTTGCTTATGGCGATACTGCCGTACTCGCTCTTTCGCAGAATTTCGCTCTATGTCCGCTTTCTGATCGCGCTTTTTTTCCTGGCTCTGCTCGCCACCAATTTTGCCGTTACTTCTTTCCTAGCTCAACTCACGCGCATCAGCAAGCCCGCGGTCACTATGCTGCCTCCTGTCTGGTTTCTAGGCATCGGGCAGACTCTCTGGGGGAATGGTCACAATCCATTCTTCGCGGCGATGACTCGTAGCGCACTGTTGGCTCTAGGAATCTCTCTTGCTGTCGCTGTACTGTCCTACGCTCTAAGCTTTCGCCGGTCCTTCATCCGTCTCCCAGAAACCGCGGAAGTCGGCCCGCTGCCGCGTTCGCAATTTCATCTGCTCCCATCGAACCTCTTTGACCGCATCATTCTGCGCGACGCGCCGCAGCGCGCGTGTTTCCACTTCATAACGCGCACACTCCTACGCAGCGAAGCGCACTTGCAAATCGCGTCAGCATTTGTCGCAATGGGATTAGTTGTAAGCGCTCAATCTGTTGCGTCTGCTTTTCACGCGAACGCCGCAGACATGCTGCGCAGCCCCTCCGAAGATATTCTCGCCATCCCATTCATACTCAGTTTCTGCATCGTCGTGGGAATCCGTCTCGCCTTTGAAGTTCCTTCCGACCTGCGAGCCAATTGGGTCTTCGCCCTGTGGATTGACCCGAACACATTGCAAACGCGCCCCATCGCCAGAAAGGTCCTTCTTACTTTCTCGCTCGCACCGCTCGTGCCAATTTGCTTCGTCTTGTCCGCCATCTTCTGGGGCTTCGGCGTCGCGTTTCTGCATACCGCCATCTTCGCCGCCTGCACATTCGCTTTCGTTGAACTCCTTCTGCTCCGCTTCCGCAAAATTCCCTTCACCTGCTCCTATCCACCGTTCCAAAGCCATTCCGCACTTCTTTTCGTAGCCTATCTCTTCGGCTTCATGATCTTCACCGTCTACCTCCCTGAGTTCGAACTCTGGGCCCTCGCCGATCCGTGGCGCGTCTCACTCTTCGTCCCACTGGTAGCCGTCATCCTGCTCTCCGTCCAGCAATACCGAAAGCAAATGCTGGACATGGACAAGCACCTCATCTTCGAAGAAATCTCCGCCTCCGGCTTCTAACGCACCCTCAGGTTGGTAGTAAGTGGTGACAATTCCTGGTTGAAGCCGTGATCCTCAGCCGCTACCACACATACGTTCCCACCGCTTCTTCTTTCAGAGATGCCTGAAAGGACTTGCTGTGGTACTGAACGCGGAAGACTTGTGGTGACTTTCCATGATTCACAACGATTAATACGATCTTGCCGCCGGGAACCTTGAAGGCCACGTTGGGAAGCGTGGGAGGCCAAGTTGAATCGATGCGCGCAGAGCCGGGACGCACAAACTTTGAAAAGTGGGCCATCGCGTAGTACGCCAGGTTCCGCGTCACTTCGTTGCCGTCGATCGTGACGGCGCCCTGACAAATTCCGCATCCTCCATTGTCCGTATGAGGTTCAAATTTGGAGTTGGCGGCAAGATTCCACAGCAACACGTTGCGGCTCCAGTTCTGCAGAGCTCCAATAAATGTCCCTACAACTGGTTTCGCGATCGAGATCCTTGCGCTCTCAGTAGGTTCAACCGCCATAAATTCCGTGAAGTATAGATTCTTTTGAGGGAAGGCACTGTGCACTGCGGACATGGCTCCTATTTCGCCGCCGTACAAATGAAAGCCAGAACCATCCACGTACGGATTCGCCGCAGGGTCATTCAGAATGGAAATCGCGTATTCGGGGACGTCGCAGTTGTGATCGTAGAGGATGATTTTGGTCTGTATCCCCGCCGCCTTGAACGCAGGTCCCAGGTGATCTTTGATGAATAGTGCTTGCTCGTAGGCCTCCATCAACATGCTCGGCGTATTTTTGTCATTCAACGGCTCGTTCTGAATGGTGATGGCGTCGATGTTGACGCCTTCCGCCTTCATCCCCTGGATATATTTCACGAAATACTTTGCATAAACCGCGTAATAATCAGTCTTTAGTTTTCCTCCCTTCGCATCGTTATTTGCTTTCATCCAGGCTGGCGCCGACCATGGCGATCCAAGTATTTGAATTTCCGGGTTGATCGCCAAAATCTCTTTCAGGATGGGAATGAGTTCGGCTCGATCTGGCGCCAAACTGAATTTGGCCAGCGTGAGATCGGTCTCACCCGCAGCCAGATCGTCGTAAGAAAAAACATGATCATTCAGGTCGGATGAGCCAATGCTGATCCGCAGATAGCTGATACCGATACTCTTGCCGTCCACCGCGAAAAGCTCTTTGAGTAGTGCCGCTCTCTTTGCCGCCTCCATGTGCGCAAGGTGCTGGGCACTTCCTCCGGTCAACGCAAATCCAAACCCGTCGATAGTTTGAAATGTTTTCTGGTCATCGATCTCAAGGGCGGGCTCTTCACTCGTCGCCTTGGAGAATCGCAATAGCGGTTTCTGAAACTCAAAGAGTGCTGACTTGTCGCCGTTCGTCAGCCACACCTGAACCTGTCCGCTCTCTTGAGACTGAAGCGGTGCAGACGCGACCACCAATACGCACACCAACAAACAAATGACGATTCCTTTTTTCATGCCGCTCCTCCGCAGAGAGCCTCGAGCCGGTATTGCGCTGATGAGCATCCGAGTCGAGCAAGAGTATGTCAACCCCAGCTCAAACCGCTAACCAGACCAGACGGAAACGGTAATGCCACAGCAGAACATCCCGTGATATTGTGCGTCGAAGCCGATATTCCCGCAGGAGGTCGAATGATGCAGAGGCGTGCGTTTATGAACTTTACAGCCAGCGCCGCGACGGCACTGGCCTTGCATCCGCTGGCGCGTGCCGCGGAGCAAGTACAGAAAACTCCCGTCCTGTATCCTGATCCAGCGGTCGAAGTGATTGACCCACGTTTCGCAAAATACAAAGTCGGCAATGCGGCTATCGAGCGCCTTTACACCGGCACGCGCTGGGCGGAAGGCCCCGTCTGGTTTGGCGATGGCCGATATCTTCTTTTCAGCGACATTCCCAACAACCGGATCCTGCGATGGCTTGAGGACACGGGAGAAGTCAGCGTTTTTCGCAGCCCATCGAATTTCAGCAACGGAAATTACCGCGACCGCCAGGGCCGGCTGCTCACTTGCGAGCACGACTCGCGCCGGGTGACGCGCACCGAATACGACGGCACGATCACCGTGCTGATGGACGGTTATCAAGGCAAAAAACTAAACGCGCCAAATGATCTAACCGTCCACTCTGATGGAGCCATCTGGTTTACCGATCCGGGTTACGGCATCATGTCGAATTACGAAGGCCACAAGGCCGCCTTCGAGCTGCCCGCCAACGTTTACCGGCTCGACGCGAAAACGCATGAAGTCACGGTCGTGGCCACGGACATGGATAAGCCCAACGGCATCTGTTTCTCGCCCGACGAAAAATTGCTGTACATCGTCGATACCGGCGTGCCAAAGCATCCCACCGACCCGCATCAAATTCGTGTTTATGACGTAGTTGACAGCGTGCGGCTGAAGAATGGCCGCATGTTTGCAGATATGTCTCCCGGCAATTCGGATGGCATTCGCTGCGATGTGGACGGCAACGTGTGGTCCGCCGCGGGATGGGCGGGAGAGGGATACAACGGCGTACACGTCTTCGCGCCCGACGGCAAGATCATCGGCAAAATTCATTTGCCGGAGTCGTGCGCGAATCTCTGCTTCGGCGGCGCCAAGAAGAACCGCCTATTCATGGCCGCGAGCCAATCTTTGTATTCCGTGTACGTGGGGACCGAGGGCGCGCAGTTGCCCTGACAATGCAATTGCGGCTGGCTGCCAAATAACCTGCATGCTTTTTGTCAACTCTGGAAAACTTTTCGGAATAAACGAATCATCTCCGCGAAAGCGAGGTCGGTCGCTTCTGGGTCAAACCGCGGGCCTTCATCGCGCGTGAAGGCGTGCTCCGCGGGATAAAGCAGCGTGTTGCAGCGCGCGCCGGAGCTTCGCAGCGCCCGATCGATTGTTTCGCGTCCCGCGTCGGGAACGTGCGGGTCTTTTGTCCCGAAGATCATCAAAAGTTCACCGCGTATTTCTTTTGCGCGGGCCAATGATCCTGCATCTGCGTCTTGGCCAAGCTTGCCGTCATGGATGCCTGTGCCGTAGTAACAGACGGTTGCGCGGACATTGGGCTGGAACGCAGCGCGGAACGCGAGGTGGCCGCCGATGCAGAAACCGACGACGCCGATTTTCCCCCGCGCGACCTTCGGATGTTTGGAAAGCCAGTCCAAACCTGCGCGGCAATCCTCATCGAAATGCGCGACCGGGGTCTTCGCGGCGTCTTGCTGGCCGCGAGTGCGTCCAGCGTCATCAAATGGGATCACCGTTCCCGGCGGTTCGATGCGGCGGTAAATTTCCGGGGCAGCGGCGACAAATCCATACCCCGCCAGCCGCACGCAGAAGCGTAGCAGCGGCGGCGTAAGCTGAAAAATGTCGGAATAACACCAGATGCCGGGATATTGACCTTCGGCTTTCGGCGTGGCGACGAAGGTTCGCATCGGGGAACCCGGCAAAGAGATGTCCGCGTATTCGGTGCTTACAATCATTTGCTTGTCCTCGGGAAATTATCGCGGAGATGCAAGAGCCCCTCAACTCTCGACTATCGCACTTAGCAGAAACTTGGAAACGAACTCTTTTGCTACGCAACCACGTATCAAGGAGTGCGCGATTACTACATCAAACCGCTTTGCCTGGCAAGTTTTAGCGCTTCAATAGCTGCGCCCCGAGCGCCAGCGGTGTCGCCATTAGGCATCACATAGATGGGGACGCCGGCCTGTTCTTCTCGTTGAGCAGGCATGCCCGCGCGGATTTCATCCAGGAACCAACGTTGGAATTCCTGACTCGTCTCTAATGCTCCTCCGCCGACGATGAGCGCGTCGGGATCAAAGGTATTCACCATTTCGTCGAAGAAGAGTCCCAAGGCATGGGCCTGCACACGGAATACGTCTTTGCACAGCGGATCGCCTTTGTCGGCGAGACCGCGCACGAGTTTTGCGGCCTGATGGGGCTCCAGCTTTGCAAGATCGTGATTGGGATAACGCGGCAGAAAATACGGCACCAAGTTTCTTTCGATCGCTGTGAGGGAACAGAGCGACTCGAGGTCTCCGATGCGGCCGCAATTGCATAACGGTTTCAGTCCACTGGTGCCGGCGATACTCTGGTAGGGAAGCAGCACGTGACCGAGTTCTCCGCCAAACCCGTTTCTCCCCTTGACGACATTGCCCTCGAGAATAATGCCGCCGCCGTTGCCCGTGCCAATGATGGTCGAGACGGAGGTCTCGCGGCTGTTTGAGCCAAAGATCGTGTAGTGGCCCCACAGCGCCGCTGCGTTTCCGTCGTTTAGATAGGAGACCGGTTTTCCGAGAGCGTTCGCCAAACCACCGCGGATGTCAAACTCCGCCCAGTGAGGATGCACAAAGTTGGTAGAACCGCGTGCGCTGAGCTGGCCAGCCGCGCTGGCCGGACCAGGAGTGTCCAGGCCCACGGCAACCACGTCGGATACGGCAACGCCGGCGCGTTCGGTGGCAATCTTGAGACCATCGGCAATCTGGCGGAGGCAGACCTCAGGTCCCTGCTTGGAAAGGGCAGGATGCTCGCAGAGGCTCTCGATCAGAAATCGTTCTTGCTGGTCCACCAACGTATAGTTGATGGCCGTTCCGCCAAGATCCACACCGGCCACGACTGGCACGCGGATTCTCCTCTATTCTTTGATGTTTGCTTGGCCCAGCGTAGCAGAATTTCCCCCTAGCTATCTCAGAAAACGACGGTTCCGGAATAACTTGCAAAGGGATGGAGCGATTTCTTTGCAACTTCAGATGCTGCAATTGCTCTGCTTCCTCGATTCATTTGAAGGGGATCGCGCTGCGATGGACGGCGATGCGGCGACGCTGAGGGCTCCTCTATTCTCCCTGCTGATACACTACACTGCGCAATGAGCTCGCCATTCTGCAATGTTGCACTTCCGGTCCCGCTGCGTACTACGTTTACGTACGCCATTCCCGAGGGCCTGCGCGACTCGCTGCAACCGGGGACTCGCGTCCTTGTACCGTTTCGCAAAAAATCGATGGTCGGCGTGGTCGTCTACTTGGCTGAGCATCCGCCCGCGAACGCAAAGGTCCGCGAAATCACCAAAGTTATGGAGTTTGCGCCTGCGCTGACTCCCAAGCTGATCGAGCTGGCGCAATGGATCGCGAACTATTACCTCGCACCTATTGGAGAAGTTTTCCGAGCCATGCTGCCTCCGGTCACGGAGCTGAATTTGCGCCGGGAGATTGTCTTGACGGCGGCGGGGCGCGGCGCAGCCGAGAGTCTCGGCGGCGGCGAGATTTCCCACGGTTTGAGCGCGGCGGAAGCTGCATTTCTCGAAAAGGCGAACGCACAAAAAGGTCCGGTGCTGTTCAGCTCCGCGGTGAAGATGGGCATGTCGTCTGCTCCTTTGCAACGGTTGCAGCGGCTCGGGCTGATCGAAATTCGAGAAACTCTGCGGGACACGAAACGGAAATCGCAAACGATTGTCGCGTGGAAAGGATTCGCGGACAAAGTAGAAAAAACACTGAAAGAGAAAGAAGAAAAGGTACGGGCACTGCTCGAAACCGAACGCGGTCCGCTGCCGCTTCCACAACTGGTCAAGCTAGCCCAGGTTTCGCGGAGCTTGATAGACCGCATGCTGGCGGATGGCTCGCTCGAAAGCTGGGAAGAGCCTGTCGATCCCGCGGAAGATCCGTTTGACACAGGTTACACGCCACCTGCGCATGCATTGAATGAAGAACAAGAAAGCGCGATGAAAAGCATTCGGGCGCGGTTTGAACTTGGCGAGTTCGGCGTGCAACTGCTTCACGGCGTGACGGGGAGCGGAAAAACGGAAGTGTATTTGCGATGCGTGCAGGAAACACTCGCGCGAGGAAAGACGGCGATCATTCTCGTGCCGGAAATTGCGCTGACTTTATGGATTGGGCGGCAGTGCCGGTCGTGGTTTGGAGCGAAGTACGAAGGCGTCGCGGTCTTGCACTCCGCGTTGAGCGACGTGGAGCGCGCTCGTGAATGGTGGAGGGTTCGGAATGGCGAGGCACGGGTTGTGGTCGGGACGCGTTCCGCGGTATTTGCACCGGTGCAGAAACTCGGTTTGATCATCGTCGATGAAGAACAGGAGAACAGTTACAAACAGGAAGAGACGCCGCGCTATCACGGACGTGACGTTGCTATTGTGCGCGCCAAGAGCGAAGGGGCGCTCGCGCTACTGGGTTCGGCGACTCCATCGCTAGAGACTTATCACCACGCGCGCAGCGGGAAATATGATCTGCTCACCATGTCGTCGCGCGTCGAAAATCGTTCACTTGCGTGCGTCGAGATTGTCGATCTGCGCGAAGACTTCCAGAAAACGCATCAGACCAGCCCGATTTCGGCGGCGCTTCACGCGGGAATACAGGAATGCCTCGCCAGCAAAACGCAGGCGCTCGTGCTCATCAACCGGCGCGGGTATTCGTGGTCCGTTCTATGCCGGAGCTGCGGCGCGAGCGTGCAATGCGTCAACTGCAGCATTTCGATGACTTATCACAAGAGCCGTAACCGGCTCGAATGCCACTACTGCGGCTCGATCCAGCAAGTGCCCAAGCAATGTCCGAAATGCCAGTCGCAGTACGTCTATTTTTTCGGAGAGGGCTCCGAGCACCTCGAAGAAAGGCTGCGCAAGGAATTTTCGGGCGCGCGCATTGCCCGGCTGGATCGCGACACCGCGCGGACGAAACGACAGTATCAAGAAACGCTAGGAGCCTTTGCTGGCGGCGCGCTGGATATTCTGGTTGGGACGCAAATGCTCGCCAAGGGGCACGATTTTCAGCGCGTCACTCTCGTCGGGGTAATCTCCGCGGACTCTTCGCTGAGCATGCCCGATTTTCGCGCTGCTGAACGCACCTTTCAATTATTGACGCAAGTGGCGGGTCGCGCCGGCCGAGGCGAGCTAAAGGGCCGCGTGCTGATTCAAACCTATTATCCGGACCACTATGCGATTCAGGATGCCGTAAAGCAGGATTACGCTTCCTTTTTCGAGCGCGAAATGCATTTCCGCAGAATGATGGCGTACCCACCCCTCACCTCTCTGGCGAATGTGATTGTGCGAGACGTTAGCCTCGAAAAAGCGATTCGTTTCTCGCGCAAGCTCTCTGAATATTTTTCGCCGCACGACGGGCATACCGTGCGTATCCTCGGCCCCGCAACCGCGCCCCTCGCGCGATTAAAAAAGGAACATCGCTTCCAGTTTTTGCTGAAGTCGCCGAAACGCTCCATTTTGACGAAGTTGCTGAGCGGAGCGATGACGTTTTGCGACGCGCAGGAAATTCCGCAGACAGCCGTGCTAGTCGATATGGATCCACTTAGTTTGCTTTAACTTTACGGTGATTTCTGAGGTGTGCGGCAGTTAACGGCTGATCAGAAAAATACCGGCGAAAATGGCAATAATTCCCAGCCACTGCCAGCGCGAAACATGTTCGCGCAAGAAAACCGCAGCCATGCCGACGGTCACCGCGCCATAGAGCGAAGCCAGCACGCTGACTACGGCTACTTGCTCAAGTCGCATTCCGAAATTGTTCATGACGAACGCGCCGGTGTCCGTCAGGCCCATGCCGAGAATCCAGCCGGCAACGCGGTCCGTCGGCGGTTTGATCGATTTGCGCACCGCGAGAATCAATAGCGCCGTGATTGCAGAACTTGTCAGCCGGATGAGCCAAACCGTTTGCGTCGCTCCGGTTGCCGGCACGACTCGCATGCCGAGCAGCCAAAACAAAAATCCAAATCCAATCGCGGAGCACAGGGCCAAACCGATTCCCTTTCCGCTGCATTGCAATCCTTCCTCATCATCCGCATCCGGAGCTTTCTCTCCGCCGGCAACAAGCACGACGCCGAGCAGCGTGCACGCGATGCCGATGGCGCGTGCCGCTCTCAAGTGTTCCCCGGTTAGGAGAGAAAGGAGAACGGTCAGCACGGGATAGCTCGCGGAAATCGGCGCGACGATGGACAGTTTGCCGATTTCAAACGAGCGATAGAGCGTCAGCGTCGAAATAAAATTTAAGACCCCGGCGAGCGCGCCCCAGGCCCACGGCTGCCAACCCGAGCCGTCGGCGAGGTGGCCCCAGCCGCCGAGCCACGGCATAAAAATAGTGAGCAGGAGGAAGCCGGTGAACTGCATGTACAGCATCGTTCGAAGCGTGCCTATGCGGTGGGTAGCAAAACGCGCGAGAAAATCCGAACCGCCCCAGGAGAGAGCCGTCAGAAGGCCCAACAGAATTCCCATGTCGGGTTACGAGGACTTGCCCGCTTCGGCGGACTTGCCTTTCTTTGCTTCCAGGCCGAGAACCGCCATCACTTTTTGCAGATCTTTCCAGACTTCGCCTTTCGCGCTGGGATTGCGCAGCAAGTAGGCGGGGTGATACGTAGCCATCAATTTTCTGCCGCGGAATTCAAGCCACTGTCCGCGGAAATGAGAAATGCCGCGGTTGGTTTCGAGTATGGTCTGCGCGGCGGTGCTTCCGAGGCAGACGATTACTTTGGGGGCGATGGCATCGATCTGGCGCAATAGGAATGGCGAACACTCGCCTACTTCATCTTTTTCGGGAGCGCGATTCTCCGGCGGGCGGCATTTCACGACATTGCAGATGTAGACGTCTTTTCGTTGCAAACCCATCGCTTCAATCATTTGCGTGAGAAGTTTTCCGGCGCGGCCAACGAACGGGAGGCCTTGCATGTCCTCATCGTGGCCGGGGCCTTCGCCTACAAATACCAATTCGGCTTTTGGATTGCCGTCGCCGAAGACAATTTTGTTTCGTGTCTTGTGCAATTTGCAGCGCGTGCATTCGCCGAGATCGGTTCGAATCTTCAGGAGGGTATCGTCGGGAACTTTGTCAAAAGCTTCAAATAGCGATGGTCCCGCAGGGACCGGCAAGACGTCGTGCTTCGACGCGGTTTGTAGAGACACGGCTCGCGACGGCGCTGGCGCGACTTGGGGCAATTCCGGTTTTCGGATGGATTTTGGCAAAGCCGCTTCCTCGTAAGAAATTTGTTGGGTGGCTGGAACTGCGAAAGATTCTCTAACTCGCGCTGCGACCGGGCGAACTTGCGAATCGCCGCGTTGCTTGTAAAAGAGACGAACGCCGAGATCTTCGTAAAAGTGCAACCGCTCGGAGAATTTTTTCTGGAGGGCTTCGGGGATGCGCTCGGCCATGGCGGGATCAGACGGCAGAGCGATGCGACTCTGGTTTGTGGAGCAGGACGCCCCGAAGGCGAAGCACTTCGTCGAGGATGCGCTGCGCGACTTCGGACTTGCTCAGCTTCGGGAGCGCCAAATCGCGGCCGTCCCGGGAGAACAGGGTGACAATATTGGTGTCGTGGTCGAAGCCAGCGCCTTCGGCGGTGACATCATTCGCCACGATGAGATCGGCATTCTTCACGGCCAGCTTCTTCCTGGCATTATCCGCAACGCGGTCCGTCTCCGCCGCGAATCCAACGATAAGGCGATTGCCCTTCGTCTGCGCGGCTTCGGCCAAAATATCCGGTGTTGGCTCGAGGTGAATCGTTAGCGGCTCTTTGTTCCGCTTCATTTTTTCGGGTTGCGTTTCGGCGGGGCGATAGTCGGCGACGGCCGCGGCGAAAATCGCAATGCTGCTCTCGGAGAAACGGTCCATGACCGCGATGCGCATTTCTTCGGCGGTTCGAACGTCGATGCGCTTGACGCCGGCAGGTGTTTCCAAATTCACGGGACCGCTCACGAGAAACACCTTGGCGCCGCGGCGCGCGGCAGCTTCTGCTACCGCGTAACCCATTTTCCCAGAGGAGCGGTTGGTCAGATAGCGCACGGGGTCGAGGTCTTCGCAGGTCGGCCCGGCTGTAATCAAAATCGTTTCGCCTTGCAAATCTTTTTGCGTATGGAGCGTTTCGCGAACGGCGACGACGATCTCCTGCTGTCCCGCTAGGCGGCCCGCGCCGGTCATGCCGCAGGCGAGATAGCCTTCATCGGGATTGACGATCTTGACGCCGCGAGCGCGCAGCATCTCTACGTTTTCCTGCGTCGCGGCGTGGTTCCACATGTTGACGTTCATCGCAGGCGCGACGATTACGGGCGCTGTCGTCGCCAGATAGAGCGTGGTCAGAAAATCATCGGCGATGCCACGTGCAAGTTTCGCGAGAATGTCCGCGGTGGCTGGGGCTACGAGGAGCAGGTCGGTGCGCTGGGCCACGGCGATGTGTTCGATCGCGCTTTCGAGATTGGCTTCGCCAGCCGAGGATTTTTCAAACAGATCGGTGATGACCTTTTGGCCGCTCAGCGCGGCGAAGGTCAGAGGAGTAACGAATTCGCGCGCGCCGCGCGTCATGACGACTTGCACGCTAAATCCGTCTTGTTGGAGGAGGCGCACCAGTTCGGCCGCTTTGTAGGCCGCCACTCCACCGGTCACGCCGAGGGTGATTCGCATCGGTTCCTATTTCAGTACTTCTCGCCAAGCTCGGGCACAGCATGCTGTGCCCCTACAAATTCCGCGCAGGCGGCTTGCACCCACGGCCTGCGGCCGTTTACTTCCGGCGCTTGTTGCCGTCTTTGTCTTCATCAATCGAAGACGGCTCGGTGAATTCGTACTCAATCAGGCTATTCTCAAGTTCTTCGCAGGCAATGCGAGTCGCCTTGAGAGTCCTCGGGTTTTCAATGAGCGACGGCGCACCTGCCATGATTTGGCGAGCGCGTCTCGCCGCCAGCACAACGTAAGCAAACTGGCTCTCAGGAGCTTTTGTCTGCACAGTCATTTCAGTCTTTCCCCCCAAACGATGCCAGAAGTTCTTCCACCCGTGGTCTGCGCCGCGCAGCGGAACAGCGAATCGCAATCACAATGGCTTGCGCTTCGTCTCCCGCGCGTTTCACGTCTTCGTTCACGACGCAATAATCGTAATAACGCCCGAATGCCGCAATCTCGTCCCGCGCCTTCGCCAACCGCCGTGCAATCTCTTCGTCGGAATCCTGGCCGCGGCTGCGCAAACGCCGTTCAAGTTCCGCGCGAGACGGAGGCAAAATAAAAATCGCCACCGATTCTGGGAGCTTTTCTTTTACCTGCGCCGCGCCTTGCACGTCAATCTCGAGGACGAGGTCGAGACCCTTCTTCCGCGATTCTTCAAGCCATTTCTTCGGCGTGCCGTACGAGTGCTTGCCGAAGACGCGCGCATACTCCAAAAATTCGCCGCGCGCGACCATGGCGTCGAATTCCTCTTCCGTGACAAAATCATAGCATTTCCCGGTGGCTTCGGTCGCCCGGCGCGACCGGGTGGTACATGAGACCGAAGGCATCGTTGCGGGCAACTCCAAAATTCTTTGTACCAGCGTCGATTTCCCCGAACCCGATGGTCCCGAAACGATCAGCACCAGCGGGTCAAGCTTGCTCTCCGTGCTCATTCGATGTTCTGGACCTGCTCCCGCAGTTTTTCGATCTCGGCTTTTATTTCAAGCGCCAGCCCAGTGATAGCGAGCGCTTCACTCTCGACACCGGGCGTTTTCGACAGCAGCGTGTTTGCTTCGCGATGCATTTCCTGCAGGAGAAAGTCGAGTTTCTTCCCCATCTCGCCGGCGCCATCCAAAAGTTTTCCGAATTGCTGAAGATGACTGCGCAGGCGGTCTAATTCTTCACTGACATCGCCACGTTCCGCAAGCAGAGCGGCTTCTTGCGCGAGCCGTGCGGGATCGATCCCTGCGCCGCCCAGCAATTCTTTAAGTCGCGCTTCAAGACGTCGAGCGAAAACCGGACGGAGCGTAGTCGCGAGCTCGCGTACTTTTTCCGCCTCCTGGCCGATGCGCGCCAAACGCGAGCGCAAATCTTCAATCAGGTGGCGGCCTTCGGCGCGGCGCATATCATCCAGCCTGTGGAGCGCTTCGAGCATGCAGGTGTCGAGCGCCTGGCCGAGGCGTTCTTGCTCGTCTTCAGATTCCGGCACCGCGGCAGATAGGCCGGCGATGACTCCGGGCAAGCGGAGGATCGCAACAACGTCCACATCCGCCGCGGCTCTGGACACCTGGCGGAATTCTTCGGCGACGCGCATGTAGGTCTGCGCAAGTTCGCGATTCACTTGTACGGGAGCGGCGGCGGCGGGATCGACGTTGACGTGAACCTCGACGTGGCCGCGATGAATGCGATCTCGCAGGACCTGGCGCAGGCGAAGTTCATAGAGGTCGAAACCTTCCGGAAGGCGTAGCTTCAGATCCAAAAAGCGGTGGTTGACGCTTTTCACGCTGACGCGAACCGCCCAGCCATTTTGTTCGCTGCGCGCCTGGGCGTAGCCGGTCATGGAGAAACATTCCCCGGCTTTTTTCGGTAGCACGTTTTTTGGCAATACTGAGGATTGGGTCATAAGGTTTCCGCTGGCGCCGTGACACTGGACGGCACTGCCTGGGCCGGCGCGAGAATGTCGTCGTCCGCGAATTGCAAATCGTGGAGGCGGGCATAGGTTCCGCCGTGCGCCATAAGTTCCGTGTGCGTGCCGCACTCGCGGATTTGGCCGTCCTCGAGAACAAGAATTTTATCCGCACGGCGAATGGTGGCCAAGCGGTGCGCGATAACGAAAGTGGTGCGTCCGACCATTAGATTAGCCAGGGCTTTCTGCACATACATTTCGGACTCCGCATCCAGCTCCGACGTTGCTTCGTCGAGAATGAGGATAGGAGAGTCTTTAAGTATGGCACGCGCGATGGCAATACGCTGCCTCTGACCGCCGCTTAGACGGGTGCCGCGTTCGCCGATGACGGTGTCGTATTGCAGCGGCAACTCCGCGATGAAATCGTGCGCCAGAGCAGCTTGCGCGGCGGCAACTACGCGCTCCTTGGGAACATTAGTAAGGCCGTAACAGATATTGTTCCAGACTGTGTCGTGGAAGAGAATATTTTCCTGAGAGACAATCGCGATTTGGGCTCGCAAAGAGCGGAGCGACACTTTACGAATATCCACGCCGTCGATGCGAATCACACCCGACGATGTCTCATAAAATCTCGGAAGCAGATTCACAAGAGTAGTTTTGCCAGCGCCGCTCGAGCCGACGATGGCAATGATTTCCCCGCGGCGCGCGGACAAGGAAACGCCACGCAGGACCGGAACGGAATCGTAGGCGAAGCCGACATCCTCAAACGCGATTTCTTCCTGAAGAGCCGCAAGGGTCCCGGCGCCCGGGGCATCGGCGGCTTCCTCAGACAAATCCAAATAAGCCAAGACTTGCGTGCCTGCGCCCTGCGCGGTCTGGAACTGCTGATAAACTGAGCCCAAGCGGCGAAGCGGCATGTAGGCATTTAACAGCGCGTAGAGAAAAGTGAAAAACTGGCCGGTGGTCATCAGGTGCAGCCGAATCTGGTCGCGTGCGTAAAGCAAGAGGAGAGGGATGACAACGGCTCCCAAAATGTCCATGAGAGGAGGTGTGATGACTCCCGCGCGAATCCAGCGCATGTTCTCGCGCAGCAAGCGGCGAGCGGATTCCTGGAACTTGCGGATCTCGAAATCTTCCATGCCGAAAGCTTTGACGACGCGGTTGCCAGTGGTCGTCTCTTGCAGGATTTGACTCAAATCGCCAAGCCGCAACTGGCTGTTTTCCGCTGAGCGTCGAATCCTTCGCGCAAATTTGCTGATGGGCAGGACTACCAACGGCAACAGAACTCCCGTCGCCAGAGCCATTTTCCAGTTAACGATGAGCAGGACGGAAACAAAAACAAGAAACGTGAGACCTTTCTGGAAGAGATCGACGAGGAATTCGCCGAGGGCGGGCCTGAGGCGATCCACGTCGTTAATGACAACGGACATGATGCGTCCGGTAGGGTGATCGCGAAAAAAACCGATAGGCTGCCTGAGAATCTTGGCGAAGATGGTGTTGCGCAAATCGGTGATAGCCCCGTAGCCCACGCGGTAGACTTCGGTGGTTCCCAAATATTCGGCGACGGCCTTTGCAAAGAAGACCGCCAAAATAGTAAAGGCGAAAATCGTCCAGACGTAGTGGATACTCGGCGGAAAGAAATCGTTTAGATAGATGGTGTGGCCGCTCCAGGGAAGTGTCACAAGTTTGACGGAGCGGACGGCCACGGACGGGTTGAGGACCTGATCGACGGCTGGGGTTACGAGGAGCGCAATCACGCCCTCCGCGAGTGCTACGAAGGCGAGCAGAAGCACACCCGCGATAAGCCTGAAGGTGTAGGGCCGAACGTAACTTAGCAGACGGCGAAGTTGTGGTGAAACGATAGAAGCCACGCCTCTGAATCCCCTGCGTTTCGTACTTGGTACGCTAGTGCGCCAGCTTGGGTGTGTCAAGTTTTCGGGAGTGGGATTGGTTACGAAGGTTTGAGATACTCAAGGCCACGGAGACGACTTTTGGCTACAGTTAAGATTCCTGCTGACTTGGAGACTGTTCTTAACGATGCATGGGAAGCAACCAAGAGGGTTCCAGGCCATCTTATGGAGAAGGAGGCTCGTTTTCTTGGATTGCTCGCCGCGTGCGTGCCGGCTAGAGGTACGATCGTGGAGATTGGTAGCTTCAAAGGGCGCTCCACCGTCATGCTGGCCAAGGTTGCCTCCCATTACGGCAGTGGCCCCGTAGTCGCCATTGATCCGCACAATTCGCCCATCCTTTTGGACCACCAAACCGACCAGGAAGCATCCTCCTATCAGGATTTCCTCGATTCCATCCATGCGGCTGGAGTATCAGCTCATGTGGAATCACATGCTGCGTATTCGAAGGAGGTGGCGAAATCTTGGAATAGGCCTATCCGGGTCCTATGGATTGACGGCGATCACAGTTATGAGGGCGCCAAGAGCGATCTGGACGGCTTCTTTCCGCAATTGGTGCCCCAAGGGGTAGTGGCGTACCACGATGCCCTGAATAACTTTCCCGGACCAATCCGCGTATTTGTGGAAGACGTTCTCCACTCGGATCGATTTGGGCCTGCGGGATTCGTTCAGTCGATTGCTTGGGCCCAATTTCGACCCGAGGACGGGGCCTCGTTTCGAGAAGCGCGGTCGTCGCTGGCTCGACGGGCGTCGCGGCTTATCCCATTCGTGCAAAGTGGCAATGAATTGCGTGGAATAGCGAAGAGACGATACAAATTGAACCGCTTTCTAGTTCCGCACTCCGCGATTGCCCCCGGGGAATGGGCGTCCATTGTGGACTCGCGTTGAGACCGCGTGCCAAGAATTCAAGCGCGGTCAACTTTCTTAGATTGCCAGTTCTTCTCGGCTCTGTGGCGCAGCGCGAATGAGGAGCTACTTCTCGATGTCGCGATGCGTCACCTTGGAAGAAAAACCGTGCTTCGCAAGGGATTTTTTTATTTCCTCTCCCAGCATGACGGAGCGGTGCTTTCCGCCGGTGCAGCCGATGGCGATCGTCAAATAGCTCTTCCCCTCGCTGATGTAATGGGGAATCAGATAGGTGAGCAAGCCTTCGATGCGGCGGAGAAATTCACCCGTTTGAGGAAACGAGCGGATGTACTTTTGGACTTTGGGATCTTTGCCGGTATAGCGGCGCAGGCTGGGAACAAAGTGGGGGTTGGGCAGAAAGCGGACATCGAAAACCAGATCAGAGTCCGTTGGAACGCCATACTTGTAGCCAAAACTGACGACGGAAACGAGCATGGGACGCTTATCGGGATTCTTGAAACGCTCGGTGACAAAGTGACGCAGTTCGTGGACGTTGAACTGGGTCGAATCGATCACCACATCGGCAAGCTTGCGGATAGGCTCCATGAGCGTGCGTTCGTGGCGCAGACTCTCGCGAACGGATAGCGCTTTGCCAAGTGGGTGAGGGCGGCGCGTCTCGCTGTAGCGGCGGAGGAGCGCGTCGTCCGTGGCATCGATGAAGACTAGAGTAATGGGATGATCCTTGCGAAGATGCTTTAGGAGAGCGGGGAGTTTTTCGATCTGCACGCCTTCGCGCGCATCGACGAGCAAGGCCGCGCGGCCGAAATCACCCTCACCGGCGGCGTGGAGCTCGGCAAATATCGGAATCAACTCTACAGGAAGATTATCGACACAATAGAAGCCCATGTCCTCGAAGGCGCGTAGGACGGTGCTCTTCCCCGAGCCAGAAACGCCGGTAAGAATCACAAGGTGGCGGGCAACGTGTCTAGTGGACGGCTTCACTTGAGGCGGCGGCTCAGCTTTTCACGCGGCGCTGGTGAGTGCTGGGGATGCGCATGTCTTCGCGGTATTTTGCAACGGTGCGGCGCGTGACGTGAATGCCGGCGTCATCAAGTTTTTTGGCGATTTGTTCGTCGGTGAGCGGCTTCGTGGTGTCTTCTTCTTCAATCATTTTTTTGACGAGCCGCTTGAGCGTGAGGAGTGACATTCCGCTGCCTTCGGGGCCATTCACTGATTCGCTGAAGAAAGAGCGGAGCTCGAGCACTCCCTGAGACGTGTGCGCGTACTTACTGGCTACCGCGCGGCTCACGGTGGAAGGGTGCACGCCAACTTCTTCGGCGACTTCCTTAATCATCATGGGCTTGAGCGCGTCCGGACCGTGACTGAGATATTCGCCCTGGCGGGCAATGATGGATTGGCAGACGCGCAGGATGGTGTGCTTGCGCTGCTCGATGTTTTTCATCAACTGAATTGCGGCGGTGAAGCGTTCCTTGACGTAATTGCGGACGTCGCGGTCGGCGGCATCGCGCGCGAGGAGCCGGCGGTACGTGGGGCTGAGACGAAGTTGAGGCATGTCGTCTTCATTCAAGAAGACTTGCCACTGATCATCGACTTTGCGGAAATAAACGTCCGGCTCGACGAGGCGCGGCTCGGTCTTGTTGTAGCGCAGGCCAGGCCGGGGGTCGAGCTTCTTGATCACTTCCAGCGAGCGCTTGACGACTTCCAGAGGACGGTTCAACGCGCGAGCAATTTCTTTCAACTGGTTGGACTGCACCTGCTTTAAATGTTCGGAGACGATTTGCTGGGCCAGCGTATTCTGTGGATCGAAGGCCTTCAGTTGAAGCAGCAGGCACTCGCGCAAATCGCGGGCGCCGACGCCGATAGGATCGAAATCCTGGACGACGGCGAGAGCGTCATCGAGATCGTCCTGAGTAAATTTGCCATTCTGAACGAGTTCTTCCGTCGACGCGGTTAAGTATCCGTTCTCGTCGAGGTTGCCGATGATGCTTTCGGCGAGCTCGGTAACAGCTTCGGAGCAGATAGTCATGCTCAACTGCCAGGCAAGATGGTCCGTGAGGCCGCTGGGGGAGGACAGGAACTTCTCGAAGGAGGGTCGTTCGGAGACTTCTCTTTCCTGGGATTGGCCGCCATCGCCGCCGGTGTCGAGATATTGGTTGAAAAAACTGCCGACATCGAACTCGTCGAACGGATTGGCTTCCGGCTTCTCTGGAAGTTTCTCGGTTTCGGCTTTCAGGAAGGTTTCGTCGCTGTAGTTGTCGCTCTGAGTGGCTTCCTCGCTCAGCTCTTCGAGGACGGGATTGGCGATCATCTCCTGGTTGATCATCTCGCGAAGTTCGAGGCGATTCAGCGCGAGAACGCTCACCATTTGCACGAGACCGGGCGTCAGAATCTGCTTCTGCGCCACTCGTAGGTTGAGCTTGAGTCCCTGCCAGGCCATGATCTGTTCTGATTATCCCTTCAAAGTCCCCAATTTAGGGTTTTAGTTCAGGCGGAAATGATCGCCCAGGTAAACGCGGCGCACTTCCGCATCGTTGCTCAGATCCAGCGGAGTGCCCTTAGCCATTATCTTGCCATGATTCACGATGTATGCGCGGTCCGTCACGTTGAGTGTTTCCCTCACGTTATGGTCCGTGATCAGGATGCCGATGCCGGAGCGGCTGAGGCCCCGGATGATCTCCTGAAGATCCTTCACGGTTAGAGGGTCAATGCCGGAAAAAGGTTCGTCGAGAAGGATGAAAGAAGGCTGCAGGGTGAGCGAGCGCGCGATCTCGAGGCGGCGGCGTTCTCCGCCGGAGAGCGTGTAGGCCTTGCTGGTGCGTACGGTTTCGAGTCCCATTTGAGCCAAAAGTTGTTCGAGCCGGTCTCTCTGCTGCTCGGGGGTGAGAGGGAGGGTCTCCAAAACGGCGAGCAGGTTTTCTTCGCTGGTCAGTTGGCGAAAAACCGAGGGTTCCTGAGGAAGGTAGCTGATGCCACTACGGGCCCGGAGGTACATGGGTAGGTCGGTGATTTCGCCGCCGTTCAGGAGAACGTGGCCGGAGTCTGGCCGGGCAAGACCAACTAAAATATAGAAGGTAGTGGTCTTCCCTGCGCCGTTGGGTCCCAAGAGCCCTACGACTTCACCCTGGCCGATCTCCAGCTCAACGTCATCCACGACCTTGCGACCGCGATACGACTTGCTCAACTCGACGGCCTGGAGTTTCAGCATACCTCGTCACGAACGGCCGCTCGGCGGCCGCGTCATTTCTCGACTCGGTGTTTCGTCAACGTACGCGAACCATTTTCAGAGTCGACGATGATCGTATCATCCGCTAAATAGAAGGTCAATTGACGGCCCTTGGTGGTGCCTTCGGTGCTGTCGTAAAGCGTGGGATCGCCGCCGCTCATGACGAACTTGCCGTCGGACGCGGTGTATTCTCCGCGCTCGGCAGTGGCGCGCCGGCCAGCTTGATCGACGATGACGCCGCCCGTTCCCACGGCGCGGCTGATCTGCTGGGCCCCGGGAGCCGAGGGAATTCCGTTTGTGGCACTCTTCGAGCCGCTTGCGGGGTTGGTAGTGGCACGCGTGAAGTACAAATCCATAATAGGCGCGCGAATTTTCTGATCGGGAGACTGAACGACGACGTTTTTCTCGAGATGGGCGATGCTCGTGGCATCGTTGTAAGTAAGCGTCCCGGAACTCACATGCCATAGAACGGTCTTTTTTTCAGCGGATGGTTGCGTGCCGGATAGGAGAGTGCCGGTTGGTGCCGGGGCAGGTGTCTGGGGGAAGACAGCGCGCACTTTTCCAACTGCGTTCAGCACTTTCGTCTCGCGAAGCAATTCGATCGAGTCCGCTTCCAAAACGGAATCGCCTTGCCAGAGACGCGCGTGGCCGGTATAGACGGCGCGTCCCGCTTTCGAATTGCCCTGCATTGTGTCCGAGGTAATGTTGGCCGGTACTTGCGCTAGTTGCACTGCGTTTCCATTGGGGGAAAAATCCGTGGAGCGCACGCCGCCCTCGGCGCGGATGTCGCCAGTTGTTCCAGTGAAGAAAATGCGCGGAGCATGCGTTTCGGTGGTCGCGTCACGAGCGACAGCGTGTCCCGTCAAAGCCGCTGTCTGCCCGGCGTGCGTAAACGTGGCATGATCCGCCTGCGCGTTGCGGTCGGCCTCTTTCAGCTTCACGTCGCCTTGCAGATCCATCTGCGACCAGTCCCCCGCAGCAAGAAGCTGCGCCACTCCACTTCTGGCCGTAGCGGTCTGAAGCTCGTGGCTTGTAAGGGCGCGCTCCGTTTGCACGTTTCCCATCGCAACCAACTGCTTGGGCTTGCCCTCGTCTCCAAACGCCAACTGCAGCTTGTCTGCCTGTAGCCTCGTGCGTGTAGGAGCGGTGTCGGACTGTGCCGCTGCGTCGGTCCATTCCATGCTCCCCGCCGTCAACGTCTCCGCAATTGTAGGTTTGCCGGGTTGGCCTTCTTTCCCTTCGCTGAACTCCATGCGAAACGCGCCCGTCTGAAGGATTCGCGTGTCGCCGCTCTTGGCCATGCGCGTCTTAAGAAGGACTCCACCGTTGAGATTCATTTCTTTGGCGCGATTCACCCTAGGCCAAAGATCTAACGTGCCCGCGTCGGCGTGGACTTCGTCCGCTTCTTCTTTTCCATGGCGAACGCCATGCACGCTTCCCGCCGCGTCCATTCGAGTGACCCATCCTTCCGGGGCCATCTGCGCAGTCATTTTGTCTGCGTCGATGAGCATCGTGTCGTCACCGCGCGTAGAAGTAAGTTCTGGCGGCTTTCCGTTCGAGCCTGCAATGGCCACCAGCCTGCGTGCGCGAAATTCGGAATCCAATTCGAGCGCGAACTCTCCGGCTATCAAACGAGCGGAGCTCGATAGTGCTTCTGCTGGCCCCAGAACGTGGAGCAATCTCGCATCACGGCCAAAGTCGAGACTTGCGCCCGTCACCAAAACTTCCTCGGCCATTTCTGGTCTCGGGGGCTTTTTCCCAGGGTCTTTTTTCGCGGCTGGTTTGAGCTTCAGCCGGACGTTTTTCAACAAGCGGAGAGTTCCCGCCTCCGAGTTGTACTCCGCTCCCACGGCGTCGCCGCTCCCGCTGGGGAAAGTAAACGTCACGGGTTGATCCGTTTTTGCGGTGCCACTGCCCTGATCGAAATTCACGCCGCGCGTCTCCACGTGCACGATTTGCGGTTGCACGGTGTGATCTTTCCCCCTGCGTTCAGCGTCCGCGGCACTCTCTAAATCGATCTGCACATCTCCGTCGCAGACAACGCCGCCGCTAGCTTTCCGGTATTGGCAACTTTGCGTGTGAATCGTGTCGTGCCGCTCGCCGTATTTTCCAAAAATCGTGACTCTTACGTTCTCCAGCAAACTTGAGTCCTGGCCCTTGAAATCCGTGGAGTTCGATGCTTCGACCGTGAATATCTTGCGAGGACCATCCATCTTCGAGAACGTCAGTCCACTGGATTGCTTCTCCACGTTCTTGGGCGCAGGCGCGGGGGCCGCTTTGCGGTCGCTGATTCTTTGCCAGCCGCGCTTCAGATACACGCTGGCCGTCAGACAGGCCAGCAGCAGCGCCACAGCCGCGGACCAGCGCGCATATCGCGCCGCTTCGCTTCTTCGCATAAGTTCAGTTAAGCAAAATTCTCAGAAGCTGTATAGAAGGTGGAAAGGAGTGAAGTAGAGCGTGAGACTACCCGGCTGTTTCAGCCGCAGCTGCTGTCGTGTCCGGCAAAATCCCGATGTTTGCCGCGGCCACGCTATCCCGGTTAGTGTTTTTCACCAGGTACATGGCCTCATCGGCAAGATGTAACAGCCCCTCTTTTGTCCGCGAATCGGTGGGATAAGAAGCCACGCCCAAGCTCGGAGTCACGCGGATGCTCAATCCCTCGGGATCGAGCCAGCGGGTTTCGCGGATGAGCTTATGCAGGCGGCGCGCCACGTTGAGCGCATTGTCCTTGGAAGTCTGGGGCAACAGAATCACAAATTCGTCGCCACCGTAGCGAAACGCAAAATCGATCAACCGGCAATGAGCTTTGAGCGCGTTGCCGATTTCCGCTAGCAAGCGCGAACCTACGAGGTGGCCGTGTGTGTCATTCACCTGCTTGAAATGGTCCAGATCAATGAACACCAGCGAAAATTGGTAGTTGTAACGCTGCGAACGGTAAATTTCCGTTTCGAGGATGAAGCCCATGTGCCGCGCGTTGTAAAGGCTGGTGCAGTCGTCCGTGATGGTCAGCTCGTGAATTCGTTTCACGTGCCGGGCGTTTTCGAGCGCGATGGCGGCAAAGTCGGAAAGAGCTTCGAGCAGCTTGAGGTCGCGATCGTCAAACCCTTCGGGGCCGAAGCAATTGATCAGCTCGATGACGCCGAGGCAGGTGTCGCGGAATTTAACGGGAACGGCCACGATCGATTGCGTCTCGGTTTTCGTCTTTTCGTCCACCTGGCCGAAAAAGCGCGTGTCCTTGGAAGTGTCCGGGACGACCACGGTCTCTCCGTGTTGCGCCACCCAGCCGGCGATTCCCTGCCCGATCTTGATGCGAACGTCTTTAAGGGCCTGAGAAGCCTTGCCGACCGCCAGTTCGAAGTAGAGTTCTTGTTTGGACTCATCCAGCAAGAGCAATGACCAGTTGTCCGGGCGAAGAAACTCGTCGATTTTCTCCATAATGGTGCGGAGAACCTGGTCGAGCTGCAGCGAAGACGTCAGCGCCTTCCCCAACTCCTGGAAGATAGCGACTTCGCCCGCCTCACGTTGTTCACCGGACACCGCGGGATTGCGGCGGCGTTCCACGGCCGGAAACTGCTTTACTTCGTCCACGCTCGGTTAGTCCCCGGATTAAAAGTTTTACAGGCCAGACCGTCGCCGCCCCGGCAGACAACACCACGAGCGCGATTCGAGGCTGGTCCCCGAATCTTTGCCAGTATAGGCGCCTGTCAAAAAGCGGTGCAAGATTCTCGTGGTACAGGCGTGGCCATCTTGCCATCGGCAGTTACGGGGCGTACCGGCGTCCCCGCGTCTCGTCGAACAACTAGCGAACAAATGGGCTGTGCGCGCCTTCTCGCAAGACCAGGCAGCCGGATAGCCTGTCGTGGATGGCGCGCTTGCTGGGCGTAAGGCCGACGCAGAGGCAATCGATCGCAAAATAGTAGCCGCCTAAAACAGGGACCAGCGCCAGGAGACGGCCGACGCAGAAACGCAGACTGGCTTGCCAGAAATCCACTGGTTTGCCAGCCGTGTCGGCTACATAGATGCCCAAGAAGCGCTTTCCCAGAGTGGCATGCCAGTGGGAACTTTCAGAAAACGCAAAGTAGAGCAATCCCTCGATGGCGAAGAAACAGAGGCAGACGAAAAGAAAACTCGGCCCAGACTGAGTGAGCGTCTCGTTAAGAGGCGTTGCCGCACGATGATTGAAGAAAGGATTCGAGATCCCCGTTGCCGCAGCAAAAAAAGAAACAAAAACCCCGAATGGGACTACGAGAAGTATCAGATCGATGATTCCGGCAACGAGGCGAATCCAGAACCCAGCGTGCGGCAACGGTGCGGCTGTGGGGGAGCTGTCGCGCGTAGTTTCCACTTGTTGTTCCTGAGTCCGTTGTCTTGCTGTGAATATGGTCAGCTACCTGTATTGTTTCACACCAGAGATGTATACAACATTCTCCAATCGATGGGACTGCTCACGGAACTGCCTGCCATGCCTGTTGTTTGACACTGCCGCGCGACACCGCCTATAGTTTCGGCGAGGGGATTTTTGCGCCTTGCGCGGACCGGATTGGTGTCGCGCATAGGTGAACCGTCGTTCGGTCACACCTGAGCTGCCTAATAGCGTTCCTCCAACGAAAAAGGGCAGAGAAAAGGGCGCCCACGGCGGCGGTTCGTAGGCGATCACAAGCGGGCTTGATCGCTCTGTTGCGCGACGTGTATCGGCGAGGACAGGTTTCGATTCATGGCCACGGGAACGTTTGGCGAACGCCTGAAGCGCGAACGCGAGATGCGCGAAGTTTCGCTCAAAGAAGTGACTTCGGCCACGCGCATCGGTCCGCGCTTCCTGGAAGCTCTCGAAAACGAAGAGTGGGAGAAACTCCCCGGCGGAATCTTCAACCGCGGATTTGTGCGCTCCATCGCCCGTTTTTTGGGCCTCGACGAAGAAAATCTGCTTGCTGAATACGACCTCGCGCGCGGCGACCAGAGCATGCCCGCTCCTCAGCCGTACGAGAATAAGCTACCCCGCCCGCCCATCTGGCTCCCGATCTTGGCTGTGCTTGCGCTGCTTGCCGTACTCGGTGGGCTTGTTGCGGGAGGCGTTTATGGTTGGCGGCGCTATGCCGCATATCGCGCCGCAAAACATTCCTCCTCTCCCTCGCTTTTGCCTGGGCCAACTCAGCCCGGAACTGGGACAGCAATTTCGAGCGCGGCTACTGCTCCGTCTTCTGACCCCGTAACTTCCTCGGCCACTGTCCCGCTGGATCTAGCCGTCTCCACGTCCGCAGCCACACGCGTGCGTATTCTCGCCGACGGCACGGCGCTGCTCGACGCCGAGATTCCCGCCGGAGAAACGCACCACTTTTCCGCTACTCAGCAATTTGAAGTGACCGTCGCCGACTCTTCCGCGGTGTTGCTGGAATTGAACGGGCGCGCCATGCCGCCCGTCGGAACCCCCGGAGCCTCCGGTACAATAATGTTGTCCCAGAAAGACTTGAGGCAGGCATCCGGTGGAACCCCTCAGCCCTGAAGTTCTTGAAGATCTCCGCGCAGGCCGCGCACCCCGCGAGCGTAAGATCGCAGTTTGCGCCGGCGGAGCGCATCTCGCGCCCGCAGACCGCGCGGAAATTCTCGCCGTGCTTGCCGGGGACGTCGATGAAATGGTGTCCGAGCGCGCCCAGCAGGCCATCCTTTCGCAACCAACAGAAACCTTTGTAGAAGCCCTGAAGCGCGAAAAGGCTATTCCCGCGCTTTTTGCTTACGCCGGAAAACATCTCGGAGACAAACCTGGCATCTGCGACGCGATGGTGCAAAACAAGAACTGCTCGGCGGAATATCTGGTCCCCATCGCGCGTCATCTCTCTTCGCTCGGCATCACGGCGCTCATGGAAGACTTGGAACGCGTCAGCGAGTCCCCCGCGCTCGCGGCCGCCCTTGAGCATTCCTCGTCCATCACCGCGGACCAGAAGCATCTGCTCCACGAGCTGCTGGGCTCCGCGATGGACGAAGCAGCCCTTGCGGAAGCGGCAGCCGAAGCCGAGCCTGATGTCGCCAAGCGTCAGACGCTTCTCATGCGCCTCGCGAAAATGAGCGTCTCCGAGCGCGTGCAGTTCGCGATCAAAGGCGGATCTGAGGCGCGACGCACTCTGATTCGCGACTCGAACAAAGTCGTGCAGCGCGCCGTGCTGCAATCCCCTCGCCTCACGGATCAGGAAGTCGAAGCCTTCGCCACCATGACCAGCCTCACGGACGAAATTCTTCGGCTCATCGCAGGCAACCGCAAGTTCCGAAAAAACTACGCCGTGGTGCGCAATCTTCTGAACAATCCGAAGACCCCACTGGACGTTTCTTTGCACATGCTCCCGATGTGCAACGTCATGGACCTCAAGAAACTGACCAGCAACAAAAATGTACCGGAAACTCTGCGCACCACCGCCATTAAGCTCCAGCGCACGAGAGCCGAGCTCAAGAAATAATTTTTGACAGGCCGCGGCCGTCTTCCGCGACCGCTGTTCCCGATGGAAATGCATCGCCGTTGCTGCGATTTGGCTCTACAATCATGCGCGGAGACGGACAAATATGATATTCCCATTCAACCATCGCTGGGTTGCGGCCTTCTTTGCTCTTGGTGTCTTCGCCACACTACCTCTTGCGCCTGTTCTCGGATCCAACCAAAACGGCGCGGCAAATCAAGAAAAGGCAGCAGAACCGTGGAAAGACGCGCATGTACTGCATGCAGCTGACCTCGTGCGCGAAATTGGGAACGCCAAGGATGGAGGCGCTCCGACAATAGTTTACGTAGGCTTTCGCACGCTCTTCGAGGGTGGGCACATTCCGGCAGCGTCTTTTCATGGCACAGCCTCCAAGGAAGAAGGCCTCGCGGAATTGAAAAAATGGCTTGCCAGCCTACCCCGCTCAACAAACCTGGTGGTCTATTGCGGATGCTGCCCGTTTGATCACTGCCCGAACATCCGGCCAGCTTACGCGGCTCTGCATGAAATGGGCTTTACCCACGTGCGTGTGCTTGTGCTTCCGACAAGTTTTGCGGCGGATTGGGTCGAGAAGGGCTATCCCATAGAAAAAGGTCTAGGATCGGCTAATTAGCTCAAAGATAGCTGCGGCAACTCCAAGTCTCCGCGCTGCATCTGGCAAGAGAACGGCTCTACCTTAGGTGAGCCTCATGACGGAGGGCAACATGGCGCTCTGGTCCAGCATCCGGTTTTCTCTGCGCATTCTAAGGAAGCACTGGAAGCTCACTTCCATCGCCGTCTTCTCCTTGGCCATAGCAATGGCGGCCGGAGCGGTAGGATTCAGTGTCTTCAACGCGCTGTTGCTCCGCCCGCCTGCGGTTGCCGCACCCGAGCAACTGGTGTCGGTTTACACCACCACGCCAACGGAAGAATTCGGCGGCGCCAACTATGACGACTACAAATATTATCGCGACAACAATCACGTCTTCTCGGATGTCCTCGCCTTCCCGTATTCCGTCCAAGTGCGACCCATCGCGTTCAACGGCCGCCTCAAATCGGGGCTTATGAATGGTGTGTCCGACAACTATTTTTCTGTTCTGGGCGTTCAACCGCTCCTGGGGAGGCTGTTTACCCGAGGAGACGACGACAAGCCATCCGCTTTGGCGGTCTTGAGTTATTCCTACTGGAAATGGCTCGGCGCTGATCCGACCGTACTGGGAAAAACGGTAAATATCGACCGCGTCCAGTTGACAATCGTAGGCGTCGCGCCGAAGGGTTTCGCTGGAACCATTTTCAGCGCCCTGCCGGATATCTGGTATCCGCTATCGATTGACGCCACTCTCAATCGTCAGGCGCAAGATTGGCGCACGGATCGCAGCGTACATTTTCTCGGTCTAATTGGGAGGTTGAAACCAGGTGTGACGCGTCCGCAAGCGCTGGCGGATGTGCAGATGTTGTCCAAGCAACTGGCTTCGGCTTATCCTGCCGACGACAAGGATCGTGTTGCCGATTTAACGGGAACAAGCATGCTGCCTGTGGACTCCGTCTCCTCGGCGAAAATCATCTCAGGAATTATTCTGGCGATCGTAGGGCTGGTCTTGTTTGCCGCATGCTCCAACGTCGCCAATCTACTACTTGCCTTGGCGAGCGCGCGCCGGCACGAAATCCTGGTTCGTGCCGCGATGGGAGCGACCCGCGCCCGGCTGATTCGCGATCTGTTAGTCGACAGTACGCTTCTCGCGGCCGGCGGCGGCATATTGGGCTTCTTGCTCGCATCGATGGGACTTCGCCAGCTCATGCAATTCAAACCATATTTCCCGGGCGTCGGTGTAATTCCTTTGACTATTGATTTTCATCCGGACGTTCGAGTCGTTGCGGCAACGGTGACGCTCGTCTTTTTGGCCGGCCTGGCAACCGGCCTGGTGCCGGGGCTCCACTCCTCTTCGCCGAACCTAGCGGGAGCGCTAAGTGGAGAAATATCGGTGGGCGGAACACGCAAAGGAAGAATTCGAAATACCCTGGTGGTCATCCAGGTGGCGGTCTGCACAGTGGTGCTTATCGGCGTGGGTTTATGCTTTCGCAGTTTGAGCAACCTGGAGAACGTCAACCTGGGGTTTTCAGCGCGCAACCTTGCGATCTTGACGCTCGACTTGCAGGCCAATGGCTACTCCGAAGAGCAGGGCCGAAGCATGTACGCGAGAATGCGAGACACAGCCGGGGGCGTTTACGGTCTGGAGTCGATTGCCCTTTCCAGTGACCTTCCCCTGAGCGGGAACAGCGGTCACGACGAACAGGTTCGCGTGGAGGGTTCGACGGAGACGAGCAAGCAGGCCGCTAGCATTTCGTCCGTGGCCGTTGATCAACACTATTTTTCGACCTTGGGAATTCCAGTCCTCGCTGGCCGCGTCTTCACGTCACGCGACACGGCAAAAGCTCCCGCCGTGATTGTCATCAACCACTTGATGGCGGAAAAATATTGGCCGGGCCAGAATCCCGTCGGAAAAACGGTGCGCATTGAAAACGGCAATCAAACGGTCACGGTTGTGGGCGTGGTGGGCGACGGAAAATACATCGATATCGATGAACCTGCGCGCTCGTTCATGTATTTCAATCTAGACCAGCGATACCTCCCGGTCGTCTATCTCATGGCGCGAGCGCATGGCGATCCGCGCCAGTGGTTGGCACCCCTCTCCGAAGCTCTTCAGAAAGCAGACTCGCAACTTCTCTTCCAGACTTCTTTGACGATGGACGATTGGATTAATTTCTCGCTGTACGTCCCGCGAATCACGCTGGTTTGCATCAGCGTCTTCGGTGGGCTCGCGTTCGTTCTGGCCGCAGCGGGACTCTATGGCGCTGTGTTCTATTCCGTCAGCGAGCGAAAGAAGGAACTTGGTATTCGCGTGGCGCTGGGCGCCGCCCCGCGCGACCTGTGGAGGATGATTTTGCTGCAGACGAGCGCGCTTACCGCGGCTGGAATCTGTGTGGGAATCGTTGGCGGCATCATCGCCAGCACGCTGGTACGTTCGCAGCTGTATGGAATTCATCCGGTGGAATGGAGTGTGTTTCTTGCGGTCGCGCTCACTATGGGTGGAATGACCGTGCTCACTGCGTATTCCGCCGCGCGGCCGTGGATGCGCGCCGATCCGATGGAATCCGTTCGTCACGCGTGAGCTAACATGACTCCCACAATCCGAACCCAGTGGGCTCCATCTGGAAAATGGCTCTAAACTTTACGAACGCAGTACCAGACAGCCCGCGATCATGTCGTGAATGGCCTGCTTTTTCTCGGTGAACCCGGCGAGGATATAGCCGATCGCAAGAGGAATCAGGTTAGTGATGAATTTGGCGAAATAACGCCCCGACGCCCGGGCAAACGAAATCGGCTGCCCGCTCAAGTCGGTCACCGTTAGATTAAGCATCTTCTTGCCCAACGTACCTTGCCAGGAAGAACTCTCCGAGAGCGCGTAGTACAGCCAGCGTACCCCAACGGTAATGACAAAAAATCCCAGGACGAACCCGATTCCCACGAAAGCGGCCACCTCATCACTTATATCCTCGCCGGAACCAATTCGGCCAAGTGCGGCGCCAGCGCCGGTCAATATGAATAGAGGAATCAGCAGAATCAGAAACAAGAAGCCCGAAATTACCCCATCGATGAGAAAAGCAACGAACCGCAGCCAGAAACCGGCGTACGCCACACCAGCGAACTGCTCGCCCCCATAACTGGGAGGCACAACCGGGGCGTACTGATTTGGATCAACAGGCGATAGAGAAGGAATGGCCGGCACCAGGCCCGAGATAGCTTGGCCGCAAGTGGAGCAAAATGCCGTCGTAGCAGAAATCTCGCTTCCACATTTTGAGCAGTACACAAGTTCTCCTTTTCATACTCAAACAGGACGTTGGTTTCGAAATCCTATTTACCACTATTGTGCTGGTCAATCATCGCTGGCACTGACGGTTTCCATGCGCGCTGCGTTCACCTTCCGTCGCGATTCACTCTCTGAATTGTTATACGACTTTGAGTGGTCATTGGTTCAATTCCCGAGGGCGATACTCCAGTCGTGAAACTGGCAAGAAACTATCGAGTGCCGTCGAGCGTAAACGAGACCTGACTAACCTTATGACTAGCACGAATCCGTTGCCCCACCCGCTGTCCGAACACTATAACAGCGGGTGCTTCAGTTGAAATCCCGTGGCGTCTTGATAGGCCCGGGCAAACGCAAGCAGCTTGGCTTCCCCGTAAAGATTCCCAAGAAAGGTGAGGCTCACCGGTGTTCCCGGGCCGCCGGCATTTTGAAAATCGCTGGGATCATCTGTCGGCGGCTTGGGCGCATCATCGCCATGGAAACCATTGGGCAAAATCACGGACGGATGACCAGTCAGATTAGTGATGACGAGCTGTTCGCCGCCGTTCGTCGGCGCCACAATCACGTCAATTCCCTCAAACACTTTTGCCACCGCTTCCATGGCCATTCGCCGGGCCCGGCTCGCCTGGATATACTCGACCGCCGGAATGAAGCGCGCCGAACGGAACGAATTCGGCCAGTCAGATGGCTTCTGTGAAGTGAGCAATTTGTCTTTGCCGGTCCGCGTCAATTCATCAAAAGCCGCAGCCGCTTCCGCCGTGAGCATCGTGGTCATCTCGCGGTATGGAAACTTCGGCATCTCCACGGGAATGAGTTTCACGCCCATCTCTTTCAATTTTGCGAGCGCCGCGTCGTTATATTTTCTGTCGTACTCCGCGCGCGCACGGGCAGCCTCCCTGCGCCGTTTCTGTTCGTCTCGCTTTTTTTGTTCTTCCGGCGTCGCAGCCGGTTCCTCCTTGGCTTCTTGCGGCGGCTCTTGCGCCGTGGGCTGGAATCCCGCCTTTAGGTAACCCACGCGGAGCTTCCGCCAGTCCAGCGCCGCATCCCAATGGAACGCAGCATTCTTTACGCTCGGGTCCGCGCCATCCGGTCCATAGATTGCGTCCAGGACGAGCGCACAATCCTCCACAGCGCGGCAAATCGGTCCGAGCTTGTCCATGCTCCAGGAGAGCGCCATAGCACCGGTCCGCGGCACAAGCCCAAAAGACGGCCGCAAGCCCGTGCAACCGCACCGCGTCGAAGGCGACGAAATCGAACCGAGCGTCTCCGATCCGATGCTGAAGGCCACGCATCCCGCAGCCGTCGCGGAAGCAGGTCCAGCCGACGAGCCGCTCGACCCTTGCCCCGGATTCCAGGGATTCCGCGTCACGCCGCCAAACCAATTGTCGCCCTGAGCCAAAGCGCCGAGCGTTAGCTTCGCCACCAGCACCGCACCCGCTTCATCCAGCCGTTTCACCACGGTCGCATCTTCCTCGATCATCTGGTTTTCGAAACCGCCAGCTCCCCACGTCGTCCGATAACCCTTCACAGCCAGCAAGTCTTTTGCACCCCATGGCAGTCCGTGCAGGGGCCCTCGATATTTCCCGGCGGCAATCTCGCGGTCTGCCTCCTTGGCCTTGGCTCGCGCGCGCTCTTCCGTCAGCGTCACAACAAATTTCAATTTGGGGTCGTAGCGCTTCAACCTCTCCAGATACATCTCCGTCAACGCCATCGAGGAAACTTTCTTCGTCCGCACCAACTCGGCCAAATCGCGCACGCTCGCAAAGGCCACATCCTCCAAATTCTTTGGCGTACTAGGCGCAGCGATCGTCGACAGCTTCGAAGTCCGCGACGGCCGCCCTTCGGTCTCAAGCTTCATCCCCGGTAGCACTGGATCAAAAACCAGGCAAGGCTCTACGGAATTCGGAATGTGCAGCGCGTAAATCGCTTCGTAACTCTTGGCTTGCTGGTTCAGGTTGTCGAGCATCATCTCCTTGGTTTCGTCCGGGATAGGCACATCCGCGATGGCTGCGGCATTGTCGATCATTTCTTTGGTGATCTTCACCGCCCCTTGCGATTGCGTTTGTGCCCATAAGACGCCAGGAAACAGCGTCCCGCCCAGACCCAGCCCAGAACACGCGCTCAAGAATCGTCTGCGATCCAGCATCGGCTTTTCTCCTTGGCACAACACAGGCGCGCGATTGTAATACAACACGCCGCCGCAATGATGGCTCTCAGCGCCCGAATCGAATTGTTGGGATGTGGCTGACTCTGGAAACAAAACGGGCATTGTCGGTGAGTTCAGGCTCCAAAACGAAAGGCAGCGCCTCGTACTGCAAACTGCGAGACGCTGCCTCAAGAAACTTCAAATCGCGGTTGCGGCTACCTGTCGTACTTCAAGCAGATTTCGAGCTGGCGAATCGCTTCATCCGTTGCCCGAAGCGCCTCTACTCGGTGGCCACCGAAATCGTGCGCGGCATGTTCGAGATGCTCTCTGGCATGACGTAAAGAGTTGAGGGCATCGTGAATTTCCGGATGTTCCGCCGGGGTCGCCTTGGCCGGTTCCGGTGCGGGCGCTGGGGCAGGCACGGCGTTTGCATTGGCGGTATTGGGCGCGGCCGGGGCAGAGGCGCTAAACGCCACCGCCATAATCAAGGCCGAGAGAATCACTACTCCTAGGATTTTTACTTTCATGAACCACTCCTCCTCGTCCGATCTTTGGCTCGGACTGCCAGATATTCCTCAATCCACCGTTTGCACCTTTGCCGAGATGACCCAATTGACCTGATCGCGGCAAACGCACCAAAGAGGTTTGTTCGGCTCGCATGAGCCGCTACTCCTCTTCAATTCTTAGGTCATCTTCTCGGGCTTTGACAGGAGAATTTTTGCAGAAGCGCACAATCAGAAACTGCCCAGTCGGACAGCGAAATCCTTTCTTGTGACTGCTATCAGCAGGCAGCGATGATTCCGAAACCGCAGGTCAATCGCAGTACAGCCTAGGAAAGCGATTGGGTTTCTGCAATTGCCGTCGATTATGCGATAAAATGCGTATTATCGTCTTCCTTTGGGACCTGTCACTTCTCTTGCCGGAGGAATCTCATGGCGCGTCCATCCTCTCTAAGAATCTGGGTCGGCACTCGCAAAGGTGCGTTTGCGTTCACCTCTAAAGACCGCAAGAAGTGGGAGTGTGATGGCCCATTCTTCGCCGGCCAGGAAGTGCATCACGTCGCGCAGGACCCTCGCGACCCGAAGCGCCACTACGCTGCGGTCGGAAACGCCTGGTTTGGTCCGCATCTTCATGCCAGCACGGACAACGGTAAGACGTGGCAAATCTCCGAAAAGGGGCTCGAAGTCAAAGGCATCACCGGCAAATCGTGGCAAGTGACAGAAAAAGGAATGGAGCTGAAGGCGACCCCGGATGCCACCTTGAAACGCATCTGGCACATCGCACCCGGCGCGGCTGACGAACCCGGCATCGTTTATCTTGGCGCCGATCCCGGCGTGCTCTTCCGCAGCGGCGATAACGGCGCGAATTGGGAAATGGTCGCTGGCTTATGTAATCATCCGACGCGCGAAAAGTGGAACCCCGGCGCCGGTGGGATGATGGTCCACTCGATCCAATGCCTTGGCAAAGGCCGCCTCATAGTCGGGATTTCGGCTGCAGGCGCGTTTCGTTCGAACGACAGCGGAAAAACCTGGACGCCTTTCAACGGAAATGTCCTTGTCGATTTTGGCCCCGAAAAATTCCCAGAAGTCGGCCAGTGCGTCCACAAACTGAAATCGCATCCCCGCAACCCGGATGCGCTCTACCAACAGAATCATTGCGGAGTCTATCGCGCCGGTTTTGCCGACGAGAAATGGGTCGATATTTCGAGGGGTCTACCTTCGCGGTTCGGATTTGGTTTGGCTGTCCCCGCGGCGGAAAAAGACACACTGTTCACGATTCCCATCGTTTCGCCAGAAGAACGGTACGTCCCCAAAGGAAAACTCTGCGTGGCGCGCAGCCGCAATGGCGGCAAAACGTGGAAGTTTCTGAGCAAAGGCCTGCCCCAGTCCGATGCTTACGACCTCATCCTGCGCGAGGCGATGTCCTCCGATGACCGCGATCCCGCCGGGGTCTACTTCGGCACGACAGGTGGAACGTTGTTTTACACGCGGGACGCGGGCGATTCCTGGCACGTTCTCTCAGGGCATCTCCCGCCGATCTATTCGGTTACGCCTGCCTTGCACTGAGAGCCTTGCTCAGAGAGCGTTGGCTGTCCGCGATGCACCGATCACATCGCCGACACCACGCTGCACCAAAGCGTCGTGTCCTGATTTCACTTCGGAAGCGCGAACGCCACATACACTCCGCCGGAGGGCGACTTGAGATCCTTGCCTCCGCCAGCAGCGATCACGACATATTGCCGCCCGTTCACAGCATAAGTTGCTGGTGTAGCGTTGCCTGAAAAAGGCAGTGTCGCTTCCCACAGTAATTCGCCTGTAGCTTTGTCGTACGCGTGGAATTTCTTGTCAAAGTCGCTCGCCCCTATAAATACTAGCCCTCCCGCAGTCACAACAGGTCCTCCATAGTTTTCCGTTCCAGTATTTTTCAGGCCCTTCGCGGCAAGCTCTGGGTATTCGCCCAGATTGATTTTCCAAACGTATTCGCCAGTATTCAGATTAATCGCGTTCAACGTGCCCCAAGGTGGAGCAATTGCCGGATAGCCTTCCGGATCCAAAAACTTGTGATAACCCGTAAACCGATACTTCATGTCCGGCGGCGGAGGTTCTGAACTCTGCGATTCTTTGGACCTCCCACTCACGAGAAAATCGATCAGTGCTTCAAGCTGCCCGTCGTCGAAATTGGCGAAGGCCGGCATCCGTCCTTTGCCGTTCTTGATCGTTGCCCCAATCTGCTGCGGCGACAACCGGTCTCCAACCCCGACGAGCGAGGGCATCGCAGGCGGCGATCCAGTCATTTTCTCGCCGTGACAGATGCTGCATTGGCTCAAGTACAGCGCCTTCGGGCTGTTTTCTCCGGTGTTCGGCGCCAGCGCGCCCGTCCATGCCATTTCGTTGGCATTCACATATAGAATCGCCGTTTGCGGATCAATGGCCGAGCCACCCCACTCCGCTCCTCCGTCGAAACCGGGAAAAATCACGGTGTCTTTTCCAACGCCGAACGGCACGAACTGCCCTTCGCTGCGAAACGTTCGAAATTTCTCGAGTGCCCACGCATGCGCCTCGGGCGTGCGATTCGTCAACATGTCTTCGCTAAGCAATTGCCGCGCAAACGGTGCCGGCTTGGTTGGCAAAGGCTGTTCGGCAGCAGCTACCTCGCCCGGTACCGTGCTTGGCGGATATTTGCGGTATTCGATCGGAAAGAGTGGCTTCCCGCTGACGCGGTCGAACAAATAAACAAATCCCTGCTTGGTCGTCTGCGCCACAGCGTCGATATCTTTACCGCCGCGATTCACCGTCACCAGCGTCGGCGGTGACGGAAAATCGCGATCCCACAGATCGTGCCGCACTCCCTGAAAATGCCAGATTCTCTCGCCAGTTTCCGCATTCAATGCAATCAGGCAGTTGGCAAACAAATCGTCGCCCAAACGGTTTGCGCCATAAAAATCAAACGCCGCCGATCCCGTCGGCACATAAACAATTCCTCGCTTCGCATCGACCGCCATACCCGCCCAATTGTTCGCCGCTCCGCTGTACTTCCACGCCTCCGTAGGCCACGTCTCGTAACCAAATTCGCCCGGATGTGGAATGGTATGAAACGACCATCGCAATTTCCCCGTTCGAACGTCGTAAGCGCGCACGTCTCCGGGCGCCGCGGGCAACGTCTCCGGATTTCGTCCCCCAACAATAATCACGTCCTTGTAAACAATTCCCGGACTTGTTAGAGCCACGGACTGTCGTTGGGGATCGCGTCCAAGATCGCCGCGCAGATCAATCCGCCCATCTTTCCCAAACGACTCGATCGGCTTGCCTGTCACCGCATCGAGCGCATACAGAAAGTTCATCACCCCAACAAGAACGCGCTTGTCTTTCTCGCTCGACCAGTAGGCCAGGCCACGATCCGGTTGCGTTCCTTTAATCCCCGAATCAAATTTCCACAAAAGTTTGCCGTTCCCCGCATCCAACGCGAACACTTTCTGCGTCGGCGTGATTCCATACAACACACCCTCGACAATAATTGGGCTCGTTTGCAGCCCGCCCTGCTCGCCAGTGTCGAAACTCCAAGCGATTGCCAGCTCTTTGACATTGCTACGATTGATTTGCGAGAGGTCGGAATAATGCGTGTTCGCTGGCGCGCCGCCATACGCTGGCCAATCGCGTTTCTCTTCGCTCGAGCTGCTGCTGCTATTGCCAGACGCTTGGGAAGCAACAGCCTGTACTGGGTGCTCCACGCAAAGCAAAGCACCCGAAATCACTAGCGCGCCCCAAGTGGTCGCTGCACATCTATCGAACAGTCTCATGCCGCAACTCCGCGATGCGCGTCAGGGTATCACGCAATCGCTTGGGCACAATACGCTCTGGATATTTTGCTCCCTTGCATCATAAAAAAACGGGCGACCCGAAAATCTGGGATGCCAGTTCGTCTGCTCAGGGGAGAAAACAATGTCTAAGTCGCAACGATTAGTGTCCGCGTGCCTTTCGACTGGAATTTCCAATCGTCTTGCGGCCGATTGGCGGCGAAACCGTTTTGAGCATTTCCTTGGCTTGCTCCAAATGCTGCTGAATCATCGGAACGGTCTCCGCGGCAAAGCCTCTAATTACATCGTCATTGCCATGGTTTGCCTCTCGCTGAAAGTCCCGCAAATCCTGCTGGTGGTCTTTCACCATGTCCTGTGCATAGGCCTGGTCAAAGTCGGCGCCGCTTAATTTGGAGAGTCTGTCGTAAGCAGCTTGGTCCCTGGCAGAGATATCCGTAGGCAGCCCGATTTGCTCCTCTTTAGCCGCTTCCTTCAATTTGTCGCCAGCTTTTGTGTGCTCAGCCACCATGCGAGTTCCGAAAGCTTTTACCGCTTCGCTTGATCCCTGATCCATTGCGAGTTTGCCCAATTTGATCTCTGTTAGGCCTCCGCGGGCGGCCACCTTGGCAAACGTTTCGTCCTTCATCGCCGCCTCGGCTGTCGATAACAAGGGCGAGCTGCCGTGGAGTCCCAATACCACCCAGCAGCCCAGCGTAGTCAGAAGCAGTGTCAATCCCGCGACGTAGGAGATCTTGGCGGTCGTCGTCTCCAACTGCATGTGCTCCTCATTCATTCCAGGCTGGGCCTTACGAGCGTGTACCTTACAAGGACCGAGATTCTCAGCCCATCCGGTGATTCCATTATCTCGGCGTCAAACAACCCTGAGCTATACCGGATTGCACTGGTATAATCCGGCGGGATTTGTTCCAATTCCTCAGGCAAAATGCCCAAGCGAGGCAAAATATGTCCGCAAACTTTTCGTGGCTGATCGCTTCTCTGATGTTCCTGACTCTTGTTGCTGGGGGCGGCCGAGTCCCCACTCCTCCCACTCACGGAATGCTGGTCGTGGCCAACCAGCGCGAGCACACCGCTCTGCTCATCGATCCGGAAACACGTCAGGAGCTTGCGAAAGTCATCGTCGGGGTCAACGGCCACGAAGTCGCCGTCTCGCCTGACTCGCACTTCGCCTACGTTCCCATCTACGGCAATTCCGGCGTTGGCAAGCCCGGCACGGACGGCACCACCATCGACATCGTCGATTTACGCGACCACAAACTGGCCGCCACCATCGACCTCGGCAAACCGCTTCGCCCTCACCGCGCTGAATTCGGCCCCGACGGCCTGCTGTATGTCACCGCAGAACTGGACAAAGCGGTTGACGTCGTTGATCCCGCCACACGCAAGGTCATTGCGCAAATCCCCACGGGTGCGATCGAATCGCACATGATCGTGATTTCTCCCGATGGCACACGCGCCTACACCGCCAACGTGGCCGCGGGCAGCGTGAGCGTCCTGGACCTCAAGAAGCGCACTCTGGTCACCGTTATCCCCGTCGCAAAAATTGTCCAGCGAATTTCAATCTCCGCCGATGGCAAGCGCGTCTTCACGCACGATCAAGATACTCCGCGCATCGCCGTCATCGACACAGCGACAAACAAAGTCGCCAGTTGGATTCCAGTCCCTGCAACCGTCTATTCCTCTTCACCGACCGCCGACGGTCGCAAGTTGCTGGCCTCCTCTCCCTCCGGGAAAATCTTCGTCATTGATCTAGTCACCGCAAAGGTTGAAGAATCCTTCGACATCCCGCCCGCTTTAGGTGAACTCCTGCTCACGCCAGATGGTAAATTTGCGTTCGTAAGCTGTCCTCAAGCTGGAACAATCGAAGTGCTGGACGTCCCCGGCCGCAAGCTGCTGCAACCGATCAAGCTCACCCCCGGCGTGGACGGGCTCGCGTGGGCGCCGGCAATCTAATTATTTTATTTTCGCCAGCTTTGTACGGGAATCGCCCATGGACATCGATTGGATCCGCAATCTCTGCCTTTCGTTTCCCCAGACCACCGAACAAATTCAGTGGGGCGACGATCTAGTATTTAAGGTGGCCGGCAAGATTCACGCAATCACGGTCCTCAGCCCTGCCAAAATTTGGCTCTGTTTTAAAGTTTCCCCGGAAAAGTTCGTGGAGCTGACGGAGCGCCCAGGCATAATCCCTGCGCCTTACTTGGCGCGCGCCAAGTGGGTCGCGCTGGAAACCAAGGATGCTCTATCGTCCGACGAACTAGTCTTGTTGCTGCGCGAGTCTTACAACATGGTCGTTGCCAAACTACCTAAGAAAACCCGCGAGGCCCTCGCAAGCGCTAAAGCCCCTGCACGGCGAAAACCCGCCAAAAAGCCCATGGCCATGCGGAACTCCCGAAGGCCGCGCCACAAAAGGAAAAAGCCCTCCCGGTAAAGAGAGGGCTTCCGTTTCCGTTGATCTCTAATCTTTTTTGAAAACTAGGCGGTAGCCTTGGAATCGGCGCCACGGCGCAGCGGCCTGGCTCCCGGTAGCGGGAAACTCATGTGCCAGAAATTCGAGTCCGCCGAAATAAACTCGACGCCTACGTACGTCTTGCTTTCACGGTCGCGCTTGACGGAAACCACTCTGGATTCCACCGTCCGGTCGCCGTTTTCGTTCACCAGAATGAGCATCTGTCCCACGACCACGGGCTCATCGATCTGCAGCAATGCCCCATGGCGGTTCACCGATTGCGACTTGGCCTTCACGCGGAACTTATCCCCGTTCTCATCCTGTCCGTGCACGGTTACAGGGACCGTAATGCTCACCCGCAATGTTCGGCGCCGTTCTTTGCAGCGAAAATGAAGTATGGCCATGAGAGACGCTTTACCTCTCGATTTAGATAAAACTTAAAGACTCGGGGACCTAAGCCTGCCCATACAGGACTGGCTTCAGCATTGTCACCTTCGTGAACATAATGCTGAAGTGAACGGTCGACACGAGCGAGGAAACAAGCACGAACGTCGTCCACATTGTTCGTATTCTGGGATTTGGCACGCTTCCCGGCAATAGCAGGACGGTACCAAATTGACCCTATTTGTTCCGGTACTCTAGTACGTTACCCGTAATAGTTCAACACCATTTTGGGAAAAGATCGAACAGGAGTAGTGCACGCTAACGCCCGAACGTTTCTCTTCCCGACAAAATGAGCCCTAAGAGTCAATCCAGCTCACTTAGCCAAGCAGTACCGGTTTAATTCGCGACGAGATCCCGCCTTAACTCCATTATATTCTTTAACTTAAGGAACATCATCGTTCCCGTGTCGATCTTTGGCTTTCAATGTGGAAGAATTCGACCTTCCACGGTCTGGCTTCCAAGTCCAACCGCGCCACCGTAACCGGTAGGTAAAAACGTCTCGGACCGGCGCTCCCCGGGTTTATGAAGAGAACGCCGTCTTTCTCCGTCTGCCCCGGTTTATGCGAATGTCCGCTCACCACAATGTGGAATCCTCTTACTGCCGGATTGATGTCTAAGTCTTGCACAATGTGCAACATATAGATCGTAGTCGGCCCCAGTTGGACGACCTCAGTCAGCGGGAGAGCTTGCGCCCATGCACCTGTATCCACATTTCCGCGCACCGCGACCACCGGAGCAATCGTTCTCAAGGTTTCAAGGATTTCCGGAGCGCCCACATCCCCGGCGTGCAGGATCAGGTCCGAACCACGCAATGCGAGCATTGCCTCTTCTCGCAGCAATCCATGCGTATCCGAAATTAACCCCAGAATTTTCATCTCTTTAGCCGAGGATTGTTCTCCCTTTGGCCAAGTTTTTCACGTTGGGCAAGGGGACATGTATTCAACCAACTGGTTGAATACATAACGCTGTTGCCATCTCCTCAAAGAAGCGCGACTGCCCGCTCAGCCATCGCTATCTCATCACGGCTCAGCAGCTTCCCGGCATTTTCACAGCACCTTCACGATATCCAGCGCGTTCACGCGAGCCCGCTGAACTTCCAGGCCCCAATGCAAATGAGGGCCCGTCACACGACCCGTTGCTCCGACTTTTCCCAAGACAGTTCCCGCCACCACCTCATCGCCGACTTTAGCGTCAATTTCCGAGAAGTGGCAGTAAAACGTGTAGATTCCTAAACCGTGATCGACAATGACGGTGTTCCCCGAAAAAAATAGCTCTTCCGCCAGCACCACGCGTCCCTTTTGCGCGGCATGCACTGGCGTGCCCGTCGGCGCTGGAAAATCCACGCCGCCATGCGGCGAGCCTGGATGGCCATTCAAAACGCGGCGCTTCCCAAAGTTGCTACCTTTAAAATCGCCGTCCAGCGGCACACGAAATCGTCCATCCCACAATCGTTCCGGCGTCACGCGGTCATAGATTTCGCGCAAGCGTTTCGTTTCCGCCGCTGCGCGCGCCTCTTGCTCCGGGTTCGGTTCGACAAATTGCTTTTTCACCGTCAGGTTCTCTGTGGCGAAGTGTCCTTCTTTCACTTCTACCATCGCGCGGCAGCTCACTCGTTCGCCGCTTTGCAGCTGACCAGCAACTGTGAACTCATACTTCCCGGCCGGTTTTTCCAAATCCACTCCAAGTAACGCCTTCCGCACATCCGCGCTCGATGCTCCGTAGTCCTTCTCTCCTCCCTGCCAAAACGGGATATCCCGGTCATTCCATTTGCCGCTGACTTCCCCCAACGGCTTCACGCTGCGTATCTGTGCCAGGAGCAGCGTGCCCTGAGCCGTATCTGGCGCGCTCAACGATAGCTCCGCCCCGTTTCCGCAGTCCTCAGCCCTGGCTGCAGCAGCAAGCAATAGTGCTCCACTGAAGACAATCGCAGCCCCGAGTCTGATCGAAATCCCTCGCAATTCACGGATGGCGAAGCTCATTATTTCGGCCGTAAAGCTTGAACTCGCGGTTCCACCTTTGCAAATTGCACGCGCCCCAGCTTCGAGCCCATGATCACTTTCTCGACGTTTAGAAACATGTCGGGGTTTTTGGTCTTTTCTCTGAGCTCCTTCAAGAAGGGCCGAACCTTTGCAAAAATGAAAAACAATTCGCCGCAGAATGACGGCGTAAAAAACAGCTTTTCGCTCAGCACACCGTTCAGCACGAACGACCCCGCAATTCCCCAGTAGCTCAGCACCTGCCTCAGCCAGTTGTTTTCTTCCGTCCCCAACGACATCGCGACTTTCACGAACTCATCCGCATCCTTCGGCCAAAATGTCGTCAGCCACCATTGCCGGGCTTTCCGCATCTCCGGCTCGCGTTTCAGGTTATACAACTCGAGAATCAATCGTGCATCTTCCACGGTTGGTTTCTTCGCCATCCTTATTCTCCCAAATCCTTCTGGTTGGAATTCTACCTTCTGGGTCAGCTTTTTTGGCCCCGGATTCTTGATGTCTGTCACCCATGTAAAACCTCTGCGCGTCGTGGCAGTTGTCCGCAAACATCTCCACCCATTTCTCAGCGCGAGCATTCTCGCTATTTACTCGCACGGCGAGGTCGGGGATGATGCATGCTCGAAAGTCGAGTCCATGCCGCACTGGAGGGGAGATTTCATGCGCAGAGAATTTGTCTTGGCAACCGCGGCCGCGGTCTTCACACTGTTTGGTTACGCTTCGCTTCGCGCGCAACAAACATCCGCCCCCTCCGCGGCAAAGCAAACCGAAACGGATGAGTACACCCGTTACGAACTTCTCGCGCCGGAAACCGCCAGTTTCAAAATCTATTACGAAGTCACAGCCACAACACCCGGCGCGAAGTTTTTCTACAACCCGATCCGCAAAGGCAGCGCCGCCAGCGACGAAGCCGTCTTCGATTCCATGACGGGAGCGCCGCTTCCGTTCGAAGTGGTCAGCGGCACAGAAGCACGCAAAGACCCGCTCATGGCCGACGCGGACGCCGATACCAACTTCATCAAGATTTCTTTGGCACGCCCTGTGCCGCAGGGTGGCCAGGGCCGAGTCCTGATCCTAAAGACATACAAAGACGCCAAGAGTTTTTATCGCGAAGGCGATGCCATCGTTTTCAATCGTCCGCTCAGCATCAAACGAAACAAAGTCGTTCTGCCCGTGGGCTACGAACTCGTCGGGTGCAATGTGCCTTCGCAGGTCTTACCGGAGCCGGATGGCCGTATCGCCATCAGCTTCGTGAACGCCGGCTCCGGCGAGGCGCCGCTAATTCTTCGCGCCAAACCGGGTGCGCTAACAGGGCCATCTGCCGCTCCCCACCCCGCATCACAAGCACGGAGTTGGGAGTCGCCCTTCCAGGGAGAATCCGAGCGGGCACGACTCTCCGAACGCGCTCATCAGGATCGCGATATCGTTTATTTTCTGCAACAGCCGGACACGCACGCCTTCAGTCTCTTCCACGACTACACGGAATCTCACGAAGGCACCGACAAATACCTGAATGTCGTCCGCGAAGGCAGCACCGTTTCCGATCCGTCCCCCTATATTCTGGATACTGGCGAGAAGCTGTCGACGAAGATGATGACCGGGGCCGATCTCGCCGCCGCAAAAATTGACGCGGGCGAGCCTGTTACTCCCACCACGCAAGTGGTCCTGATTCCGTTCCCGCCCGTGAAAAAAGGGCAGTCCATCCGTCTGCGCATCTCTGAAACCTACACCGCGCCAACCAGTTACAAACTCGACGGCGACGAATTGATTTTCGATCGTAGTTTAGGCAGACCGCGCAACGCCGTAGTCTTACCCCCAGGCTGGTATCTCACCACTAGCGCCATCCCCGCCACTATCACGCAACTCCCGGACGGCCGCATCCGCCTCGATTTTTGGAATGGCCGCCCCGATTCCGTCGATATCCTGATCAAGGCAAAACACCGGGCTGTGGCTGCCCCAAATTAATCCGCATTCACTTGCACGCGACCTTAGCCCCAACTGTTCACATCACTCTTTCGCGGCTCGCTTGGGCGCGGCTTCTCCAATTCTCTTGCCACCACGCTCGATCAGCACCTCGCACGCATCCAGGCACGCTCGCTTGAACTCCTTCTCGATGGCAGCGTCGACTCGCTCTCCCAGCAGCAAAATCGCAGTCCCATGTACCGACGCGACCAGCGCAAGCGCAAGTTGCGTATAGTCTGCCGGAGCGCCACCAAGGTCCTCCGCCAGCTTTTCCTGGACATACTCGAACGACGGCAACCGTTCCCTGCGCGCAAAACGCTCCGCCCAATCCGAAGTCAGCAGCAGATACTCATTTCCGTTGGCAATCGCAAACTCGAGTCCTAGCCGGCAAACCTCCGCCGAGGATTTTGCAGGTTGCAGCGCAGCGAACATCCTCTCTCTCGCTCGCACGCGCATGAACACGATCAAGTCGTGCTTGTCCTGGAACCTCTCATAGAGCGTCGGGGTCGTCGTCTTCGCCGCAAGCGCCACCGCCCGCATGGTTACGGCATGTTCCCCGCCTTTGCTCCACAATTGATACGCAGCATCAACGATCCGGCCTTCCAACTGTTTATCGGCTTTCCTCGGCATTCACCTTTCCTCCCGGCCTTGCTTAAACTGAATTATATTCTTGACAGCGTTAAAGATACAACGTATAAATAACCCTCGCCATCGCGTCCTGCGGTTGGCCCGGCCCGAAACAAAAAACCTAGTAAGGAGTAGTCAGCAACAAGTTATGGCTAGATTTGAGTATTCCATCACCACAAAGGCCAGCCCCGCGCTCGCCTGGCTCGTTTTTTCCGATACACATCGCTGGAACACCTTCGCCAATGTCTATGGCGAACTGCGCTGGCGCGACGGCAATCCCTGGGAGCCCGGCAGCCGTCTCCAGATTGAACTTCTACGCCCCGTGAATGCCGTCGTTGACCACGTCATTACCACATGCGTACCAGGAAAGAAAGTGGGCTGGATCGATCACGCTATTGGCGTCGCCATGGCTCAATGGGTGACTTTTGAAGAACGGCAGGAAGGCACGCACATTCACACATGGGGGGAAGTGATTCACTCCGGCATTACGGTCGGGGGGCGCACCGTGGAAGAACTGATCGCCAGCTTCACGCGCACCTGGTACGAAGCCTTTCGCCTCGCCTGCAACCAGCTCGTCCTGCCCGGAGGCGCCGGCCCCGATGAGGCTAGTTTTGTAACTCAGTAGCTCGCTGCTGGCTTAAGCCGAACCCCGCAAACCGAGGCGTGGCTTGAATAGAAATCGCGCTCCCCAAACGCAGGAATTCCGAGATTGCCGGGGCGTGGTTTGGGGTTGCACAAGTCACCAGCCACTTTCTGCCTAAGCCATATTCCGCTGGGTCGCCTGTGGCATGGTCCACTCGCCCACACTTACAAACAGCTCCAACCCAATCGCAAACGAATCTTTCCCCAAGGGCTGGCAGTAAACGACGCGCGCTCTGGACCTTAGGTTTCCCAAGAGCGATCTAACCTTCACATGGTCATTGGGATGCCACGGTTTGTTCGTCACCACGCGCGCACCTCGGGCGCTCACGTTTTCTGTGACGCCTTGCTGAGCCACGGTGTGGATATCCAATCCGGACAGATCCACGGTGACATGCACCGGAGAACGGTCCTCCAAACGGCGCGCCTCGCTGTCCATAGGGCACCGCGCTGCTTTCTGGGCCGAGTTCTGGGAGTGGACGTTGTGGTGGGTTCAACGAACTGGCAAATCATACGCTTCCAGCACCCAAGATGGTCAAGAAGATTCATTTCTTATGAAGCATTCTGGTAAACTGTCCGGCAATGCGACAACCTCATCCCACGAGCGAACGTCGGCGAGGCATTTTACTTTTCGAGGCTAAAGATAACTCCTTATTTTTCTGCTAGTTATGCTTGGGCCACAATCGGTTATTCGATTGCCCTACTCTTGAGGTTTGGTTCTTAACAATCGTCTCTCGTTTTAAATGCAGGAGGCCGCCATGAAGAAACACGAGCGCATCCGGGAAAAGGTCACCATTTTGCCGACCTCCATGTATCTCTCAAAGATGCACGACGCTGGCTGGACGCTAGTCGCGCTGGAATGGGAGCGTGAAATCGAAACCTCCGCCGCGCCCGAGCCTCCTGAAGAGATTCCTGGCACCGAAGAAATCCCCTTCGGCCTGCGCATTGCCGCAGACTGCCATCACCTCGAAGACGATCCGCTCGAGACGCAAACACTCAAATTCCTCGCCGAGCTCATCGTCCAGGATGTCTCTTTCACGAGCATGGCCGACGCACTCAATATCCGCGATTATCGTACCCGCGACGGCCGCCCCTGGACTTCCGCCGCCGTCTTTCGCCTCATTCCCCGCTTGATCGACGTGGCTCCGCGCATCCTCTCAGGCTCCGAATGGGAATCCCGAAAGCAGCAGCTTTCCCGCGTGGCCTGGAACTCCTAACCGGCAACACCGGTTCACTAACAACTAGGCGCGCCTACCGACTCACCGCTCCAACCACACCTGCCGGGTCGCACCAGTGGTTCTTCTTATGTCTCTCCTTGACATTCTACCTATCCGCGCATATATAGGTAGAATGTCTAGGAAGAACCATTCCCTTCAATTCCTGATCGCTGCGGCAGCGATTCTTTCCATCCTGCCCGAGGTAAGCCTGGCAAGCTCGCCGGCAGACGAGCGAGAGACCATCACTAAAATCGTCCTGCAAATCCAGAAGGCAGACTACGAAGACGACCGACCGGCTCTTCAACGCCTTTATGGCGAGCTCGCGCCATTCGCGGAAACAAAAGGTCTTGCCTCTCGCGTCCTCTACTGGCGCGGCTTTGCTCTCTGGCGCAAGGCGATCAACGGATTCAACGACAGCGTCGAGAAAAACGAGCTGCAGCAAGACCTGCAGCAAGCAGCCGAAGAATTCGAAAAGTCCGCGTCAGCAGATCCCTCATTTGTAGATGCAAAGATTGCCCTGGGATCGTGCTACGGCTTCCTCGCCTATTCCGTGAACAAGAAAGATGCCGCAGAACTGCAAGCTCTGGTTGCGAAATCCCGGCAATCCATAACGGAAGCAAAAGCAGCTGCGCCCGATAATCCGCGCCTCCTTTGGGTCCTCGGTCCGATTTACTGGAATATTCCCGTAGACCGCGGCGGCGGCCAGGCCAAAGCAATGGACACGTACGAGAAAGGTCTCGAGATTATCCGAAGTCACAAGGCTACGACGAGCGATTCGCTCGATCCAGTGTGGGGCGAGCCGGAACTTTTGATGAGTCTTGCCTGGTCCAGCTTGAATCGCGCCACGCCGGACCTCAAAGCTGCGGAACAAAACGCTCAAGCCGCGTTGGCGCTCGTCCCTAATTGGCATTACGTTCGCGACATTCTCATGAAGCAGATTCGGGACGCCAAGGCAAAGCAGAGCGGAACGAGTTAACTCTATCCCGGTGAAGCTAGTCTTTTGTAGATGTCGTTTGCGCGCTATCACTTGAACTCAGGAGACGCAATGCCCACTGAAAAATCGGATTTGCTCCAAGGCACTCTCGACATGCTCATTCTGAAAATCGTGGCTCTCGGCCCGGTCCACGGCTACGGCATCTCCATGCGCATCCGTCAAATCTCCAAGGAAGTCCTGCAGGTTCAACAGGGTTCGCTCTATCCCGCCCTGCATCGACTCGAGAAACGCGGCTGGCTTGAAGCCGAATGGGGCGCCTCCGACAAGGGCAGGCAAGCCAAGTTCTACAAGCTGTCCGCAAAGGGCCGCAAGCAATTGGAGAGCGAGGAATCGAACTGGAATCGGTTGGCCGGTGCGGTGGCCAATATTATGCAAACCGCACAATAGGAGGTTGCCATGTCCTGGTGGAAATTCCTCTTTCCCAAGCGCGCTTCCGACGCGCAAATGAATTCCGAACTCGGCTTCCACATCGACGAACTCACCGACGAGAATATCGCCGCAGGCATGTCCCCCGGGGAAGCTCGCCGCCGCGCCGTGCTTGAATTTGGCGGTCAGGAAAAATTCAAGGAAGAAGTCCGCGACGTCTACCGCATCCGCATCCTCGACGCCACCGTTTCCAATCTCAAATCCGCTTTTCGCTTCATCCGTAAATCTCCCACCTTCTCCATCACCGTCATCCTCACGCTAGCTCTCGCGATCGGAGCAAACAGCGCCGTTTTCTCCGCTATCGACGCCATCCTCCTCAAGCCGCTTCCTTTTCCGGAAGCCGACCAGCTCATGCTCGTCGAGCAACACAACTCCAAAGGCCCAGCTGTCCTGACTCGCGTGGCACCCACTCGTCTCGACGACTGGAACCGCCTCAACTCCACCTTTCAGGGCCTCACCGGTTACTACACCGAGGACGTTTCCGAGTCCACCGGCGCGCTGCCTGAAAAAGTCACTCGTGCCTGGGTCTACACTCGTTTTTTCCAAGTCTGGGGTCTTGCGCCGGCCATCGGTCGCGAATTTACGCTTGAGGAAGAGACCATCAAAGGGCCCGCCGCTATCCTGATTAGTGACCGCTATTGGCACCGCCGTTTTAATGCCGATCCCGGCGTCATCGGAAAAAGCCTCCGCCTCGATGGCCATCTCTATCCCATCGTTGGCGTCATGCCTTCGTCTTTTCTGTTTCCCGATCGCGAGACGGATTTATGGTCGCCCATTCCCTCGGGCCTTTCCATTGGCCGGGCTCGCGAAAACAACTGGTTTATCGTCACCGGACGCCTCAAGCCCGGCGTCACCGTGGCACAGAGTCGAGCCGATCTCGCCACCCTCCAGTCCCAACTGGCCCAGCAATTTCCGGAGACAGACAATCTCTCGGTAACTGTCGAGGCTCTAAAAGAAACTACTATCGCCGGGTCACGCCGCTCGCTTTGGTTGCTCTTCGGCTCGGTCTCTCTGCTCCTGCTTATCGCGTGCACGAACATCATCGCGCTGCTTTTGTCTCGCTCGGCCCAACGTCAGCACGAAATCTCTGTTCGCTTCTCTCTGGGAGCTTCTCGTGGCGCCCTCGTTGCACAATTGCTCACGGAAACGTTTCTCCTCGCTCTGATCGGCTCCGTCCTTGGTCTCTCCCTCGCAGCCGGGGCCTCCGAGCTCTTCCGTTCGCTCGCCGCACAGCTTCCCCGCGTCGAAGAAATTCATCTCGACGTGCGCATTGTTCTCTACTCCCTCGCCTGCTCCCTTGTGGTCACTTTTCTCTGTGGACTGGTTCCCGCCATTCGAGGTACGCGCCGCAACCTCTCCGCTTCTCTCGCCTCCGTCAGCCGCACACAAGTCTCCGGACGAAATCCACTGCAATGGCTGCTCGTGGGAATCCAGGTCGCCCTCGCCGTCACCCTGCTCGCCGGCGCCGGTCTGCTTCTCCGCAGCTTTCAGGAGCTTGGCCGCGTCTCGCGCGGCTTTGATTCCAGCCACATTCTGACCTTCCAGCTCAGCATGAACTGGGGCGAAACTGGAGATATGAAAAAACTGCGCCAGTTTACCGACCGAACCCTCGAAACACTGCGCGCCACGCCTGGCGTCGAATCCGCCGCCATCTCTGTGGGCGTCCCCGGAGTGCCTTTCAAATATCAAATCGAACTCAAGCTGCTCGAAGGCCGCGCCGAGAGCGAACCCAAACTCATCGCAGAAAACCATTTCGTCTCCGCCAGTTATTTCCAGACCATGCACATCCCTCTGCTAGCCGGGGAGGTTTGCCGCGAAACAGAGGGCTCACCCACTGTCGTCGTGAATCGCGCTTTCGCCGACGCTTATTTCCACGGTGCGAATGTAATCGGCCACCACGTGCAATCCGTGAATTTGGGTTATTCCGGCCCAGCTGAAATCGTCGGTATCTCCGGTGACGCCCGCGAATCCGGTCTCGAGCAACCTCCCGTTCCCACCGCTTATTGGTGCGCTCCCATCGCTCAGCCGGGCACCTACTTCCTCGTGCGTACCCGAAATGCTCCCATGAGCATGGCTGAAACCATTCGCCGCCAGATTCGCGACATCGAACCGCTGCGCTCAGCCTATGATTTCGCGCCGTTAGAACAGCACTTCTCGGACGGCATTGCCGAAAACCGCCTCCGCACCATCTTGCTGACGTTCTTTGCCGCGACGGCTCTTTCCTTGGCTTGCATCGGTTTGTACGGGACGCTCAGCTACAACGTAAACATCCGCCAGCGTGAAGTCGGCCTGCGCCTTGCCTTGGGTGCGCTGCGCAGCCAAATCGTCAAACAATTCCTGTGGCAAGGACTTGCCGTGTGCATCCTCGGTTGCATGGCCGGGTTTGCGTTAGCCGCCGCCTCTTCCCGTCTTCTCGCCGGCTTACTCTACGGGGTCTCCCCTTCCGACCTCCCAACTCTTTCCGCTGTGATCTTCCTAGTCCTAATCGTGGCCGCGGCCGCCTCCTTAGTTCCTGCCATCCGCGCCTCTCGCGTCGACCCCATGCAAGTCCTCCGGGACGAGTAACTCAAAACACAGTTGAAACCGAACCGCGAACACCCTACTCTGAGTTGGCTCTGACGGATATCACTTGTTACCCGCACGATCGCCTCATACTGAAAGTGAGCAAGACCATGAATTGGGATCTACTTAAGAAGCAAACGACACGCCGCGAAATGCTACGTGGCTCCGCCGCGCTTGCAGGCAGTGCGTTCTTGGCGCAACTCTTTCCCGGCAGCCGCCTCAGCGCGTCCGTCTTCGGCTATCCGCAACAAGCCCCTGCGGCAGACCCTGCAACTACCTTTCGCGCACAGATGGGTGCCGCTCCGATCCAGTCACAGAAGCTCGCGGATAATCTCACCATGCTGTCTGGGCCCGGCGGAAACGTCGTTGTGCTCAACGGACCCGACGGCAAGTTCATCGTGGATACTTTCGTTTCGCCGGCTTGGCCCAAGCTCAAGGAAACTCTGGATGGTCTCGGCAACGCGCCTCTAAAGATCGTCATTGACACCCACTGGCATTTCGACCACACCGACAACAACGCGCCCCTTCATGCCGCGGGCGCGACTGTCCTCGCCCACGAAAACACCAAGAAGCGCATGTCAGAACCGCAAACCATTCCGATCCTTAACGTACATTTTCCAGCGTCGCCCGCCGATGCCCTGCCGCAGCAGACCTTCTCCTCAAATCACAAGATTCAAGCTAATGGCGAAACTCTCACGCTCCAATACCTTTACCCAGCCCATACGGATTCGGACATCTTCATTCATTTCGAAAAGGCCAACGTCATTCACACGGGCGACACTTTTTTCAACGGCATCTATCCCTTCGTTGACGCCGGCTCCGGGGGAAAAATCGACGGGATGATTGCTGCTGGCGATAAGATCCTCCCTCTTGCTGACAACAACACCAAAATCGTTCCCGGCCACGGCCCGCTCGGCAATAAAGCCGACCTCACCAAATTCCGCGACATGCTGGTTACCGCCCGCGATCGCGTCCAAAAACTAAAGTCTGCAGGAAAAACTGCCCAGGAAGCCGCCGCGACCAAGCCCCTCGCCGATCTCGACGCTATCTGGGGCAAAGGCATGCTCAGCAGCGACCTCTTCATCCAGGTCATCTACCTGACACTCTAGCTGGCCAGCCCATCCCATCTATTGCGAGTGCCGGAGGCGCGCCACACTCCGCGATTTGCGCACTCCCGGGCGCTCCACTTACGTTGCGGCAAGTCTCACCAAACTACAAAATTCCTTCCAACTCCTTCTGGCCGCTCCACTTCTCCGTCTCGCGTTCGAATGTATTAAACTATGGTACTGATACCTTGACAGTAATCAAAATCCATGCTACCATTCTCTATGTTTCGCGTCCGTCCCACCCTCTCGCGCACGACTTCCCCGCTCTGCTTCTCCTCGCGCCACTCCTTGTTCGCTACCTACGACTCACTACAGCCGGGAATCTTCTCTTTGCGTAATCTAGCCCCCCGCCACTCACAACCAGCCACTAACCTCTTTAGAATCCGCAATTACGCAAAACGCGCCCATAACTCCCGTAGAATGCGCATTTCCAAAACACAAGACTTAAAGCCCTTTAGAATCCGCATTTACGAAAAAACCGGGAGGGGGGCCACCCCCACTCATCAGCCTTCAGTTACCTCTTCTGCTATGCTAATTCCAGTGGGCGACCACCAACTCCCCGTCATTTTCGATCCAAAGGAGCGCCATGCAGTCGCTGCGGCTGAATCCGATTCTCAACACCGACTCCTACAAGCTTACACACTGGTGGCAATACCCGCCGGATACGCGGCACATCTATTCCTACGTCGAGTCCCGCGGCGGCATGTTCGACGAAACCATGATGGCGATGCTCCAGTACATCGTGAAATCCAACTTCGCAGGACAGGTTTTCACACTCGAGGACATCGAAGAGGCTCGCCGCATCGCTCACGCTCATTTCAGCGGACATCCTAAGTCCTTCAATTACGAGGGTTTCAAATCGCTGTACGCGAAACACGGTGGACGGCTTCCGCTGCGCATCCGCGCCGTTAAGGAAGGAACGGTCGTCAAGAGTCTCAACGCTCTGATCACGATCGAAAACACCGATCCCGAATTTTATTGGCTCACGAACTGGGCGGAAACGGTTCTCCTGCAGGTCTGGTATCCCATTACGGTCGCGACGCTTTCCCGCGCGATCAAGCAAGTGATCGGCAGAGCTCTGGTCCGAACGGGCGACCCTTCCCTGCTTCCATTTAAGCTGCACGACTTCGGCTTCCGTGGCGTTTCTTCCAAAGAGTCTGCAGCCATCGGGGGCGCGGCTCATCTTTTCAATTTCTTGGGGACGGATACGCTGGCCGCCATCCAGCTTCTCAATCAATTTTATTCCGCGGATCTCACGGCTAAGGATCCCCTCAACTGCGCCGGTTACGCCATCCCGGCCTCCGAACATTCCACGATCACCGCGTGGGGCGAAGCTAACGAAGGCCAAGCCTATGCCAATATGCTGGAGAACTGCCCTGAGGGCATCGTTGCCTGCGTCAGCGACTCCTATGACATTTACAACGCCGTGCGCAATCTCTGGGGCGGCGCGCTTCGCGACAAGATTCTGCAGCGCAAAGGCACCCTCGTCATTCGGCCGGATTCCGGCGATGCAGTAACCGTGCTCGAAGAGCTTTTCAAAATCGTCGCGGAAATCTTCGGCTACGAAGTGAATAAAAAAGGCTGGAAGACCACCGTCCCCAACGTCCGCTTCATCCAAGGCGACGGCGTGAATTTCTACACCATTCAAAACATCACCGGGCAGCTCACCCGCAAAGGCTGGTCTCAGGATATCTGGAGCTACGGCATGGGCGGCGCGCTGCTCCAGCAGGTAAATCGCGACACGCTGAAATTTGCTCTGAAATGTTCCGCCATCGACCGTGGCGGCAAATGGCACAACGTCTACAAGAATCCCAAAACCGATCCGTCAAAAGCGAGCAAAGGCGGCCGCTTCAACTTAATTCACAACGGCAAGGAATTCGCCACCGTCGAAGTCCTAAACGATTCTCCCAATCCCGACAGCTCCGCGCTCGGCACCAACGCGCTCGAAACCATTCTCGAAGACGGAAAAATTCTCCGCGACATGACCCTGCAGGAAGTCCGCGAAATCGCCGTCAAATACGACACTTACAACGCGGCTGCGTAAATCTCATCTTTCATGTTTATGTAGATGCAGGTGTTTAGACCCGCGCATTTTCTCCGCGCGCAATCCCAGCGCATCGTCCGCGCATCACTTTTTCACGAACAAAACGCAATAGTCCATCGTTGGCCAATCATCCACAGTTTTTTCTAGTTGAAACCCCGACTTGGTCAACTCATCGATCAGTGTTTTCTGTTGGATCCCATGGTCTTCGCGGTCCTTCGGCACGCCCTTCACCTTGCCGTACTCTGGATGCGGCGGAAAATCTATGATCGCGAGTTTTCCGCCCGGCTTCAGCGAGCGAATCAGGCTTGTGTCGAATTCCAAGGGCTTCGTCAAATGATGGTAAACGCGCCGCAGAAAAATCGCGTCGCAGCAAGAGGCGGGCAAATTCGTCTCCACCTCCCCGCTTTCCACCACCGTAACATTTTGCAAATTCCGTTTTTTGATTTCGGATCTCAGCGCGTTGAGTTTTTCGGCGTCAATCTCTGTCGCAAACACCTTTCCCGTTGCACCAACGTGTTCCACCGCAGCGAATGCGTAGCTTCCATCTCCCGCGCCGATATCCGCCACGACTGTCCCCGGCTTCCACTCCATGAGCGCCGCGAGCTTTGGAATTTCATCCGCGGCGGAAGCTCTTGTGCGTAGTGCGAACCCAAGGCTCGCCGTTGCCGCGCAACTCAGCGCAAGCAGAATCCATTTTCCTCTGCTGATTTGTCGATTCATGGAAAGCTCACACTTTCGCTGCGTGCGCGTCGTGCCTCGACGGAGCGGAGCTCACTCCTCGCCGATGTCTTCGTGCCACAGAGCGGGATTCTCCGCGATGAATTTGGCGAGCATCCGCACACACTCGTTAGACGCAAGATCAATCACTTTGATTCCGTTTTCTTGGAGCCAGTCGATGCCGCCCCGAAAATTCACGGACTCGCCCACGACAACGGTTCCAATTCCAAATTGGCGGATTAGCCCGCTGCAATACCAGCACGGCGCGAGGGTCGTCACCATGATCTTGTCGCGATAACTTTTATGGCGTCCCGCTTTGCGGAACGCGTCGGTCTCTCCGTGAGCGGAGGGATCGCCGTCTTGCACTCTGCGGTTGTGTCCGCTTCCCAAAAGCTTCCCGTTACTATCGAAGAGAGCCGCGCCGATCGGAATCCCGCCCTCGGCGAGGCCGCGCCGAGCTTCCTCAATTGCCTTCTCAAGAAACGTCAGATGGTTTGTCCGGTCCATCTAGGCACCCTTGCTTTGACGCCGGCGCTCATAGCGCGGCGCGGTGGCGTAGTAAAGCTGCATAAGGACGATGAACCCGATGCTCCAATACGGGTGGAACACGCAGAGGAATGCACCGAACGCATAGAGCGATTGAGCGGTCCAGATACGGCGGTAGATGGCAGCCACAACTTTGGGGTGCGTGTCGCTCTTGACGAGGCCCACGCGAGTTGCGCGCAACCAACTGAGATAGAGCATGGCGCCAAGAAGAAAGATGTTGGCCCAATAGGCGAGCAGCGCCGTGCGATAGTTGATGAACTCAATCAGAAGCCTCGTGGAAAACGGCATGATCGTGACTATAAAAAGAAACGCCAGTTGAATCCAGGTGAAGTGGCGCTCGGAATGCGCAAGGTGGTTGAGCTGGGTTTGCTGGCCCACCCAAAAAATGCCGAGCGTCAAAAAGCTCATCAAATAAACAAGTAGTTGCGGTGCGAGGCGGGCAAGCGCGCTGCGCAAATCGCCTTCGCTGTTAATGAGTTCTTTGGCGGGAACATGAAGTTCCAGCAGGAGCAAAGTCATGGCCACGCCGAAGATGCCGTCGCTCAGAGCAGCGAGCCGTTCCACGCTTTGGCCTGCGACCTGGTTGTAGGAGGTGTCCATCGCCGCGCTACTTTAAAGACGCCTCGACTTTTCGGCCGTATTCGCGAGCTTTAGCGAGAATTTCGAGTTCGTTCAGGGTCAGAAGCTTTTTGTCGCGCATGACGACTTGGCCACCTATGACCACGGTTTTGACGTCGCTGGCCTTTAGCGCGTAAGCCAGCTGCGCATAAATGTCGTACATGGGAACGGCGTTTGGTTCATCGAGCGAGATCAAAATGATGTCGGCTTTTTTCCCGACTTCGAGCGAGCCGATTTCCTTTTCCATGTGCAGCGCTTTCGCGCCTTCGATGGTAGCCATCTCCACAACGGATTTTGCACCGAGCGCGCGCGGGTCCATCTTGGTGATTTTTTGCAGCTTGGCGGCAAGGTCCATCTCTTCCATCAAGTCGAGGTCATTGTTACTGCCCGCGGGGCCGTCGGTGCCGAGGCCCACCGCGATGCCGGCGGCTCGCTCTTCGATGACCGGAGCGACACCGCTGGCAAGCATCATGTTGCTCGAAGGATTGTGCACGCAGCCGACCTGGTGATTGGCGAGAATTTTGCGGTCTTTTTCGTCGACGAAAATGCAGTGTGCGGCGACAACATCCGGACCAAGGATGCCGAGCTTCTCGACATACTGGACGGGCGTTAGGCCGTTTTGTTTCACACTGTCGTCCAGCTCTTTTTTCATTTCTGCGAGGTGAATGAGGATCGGCGCGTGATACTTGCGCGCAAGGGCGGCTGAATCCTGGAGCGTTTTTTGCGAGCAAGTATAGATGGAATGCGGAGCGGCTGCGGCATGAATCAGCGGATCGTCCTGCCAACGCTTGAAGAATTTTTCGGTGTATTCAAGCATGGCTGCGGTGGTTTTATTGTCAGGCGCGGGGAAATCGAGGAAGGTTTCGCCCAGCACGCCGCGCATCCCGGCGGCTTTGGTTTCTTCGGCGACAGCGTCTTCAAAATAATACATGTCCGCAAAAGTTGTGACGCCGGAGCGAATCTGTTCGGCGGCGGCAAGGAGCGTGCCCCAACGCACGAAATCCTCGGTCACATTTTTGGCTTCCGCTGGAAAGATATATTTTCGGAGCCAGTCGTCGAGCGTGACGTCATCGTGCAGCCCGCGCAAGAGAGTCATGGGAACGTGGGTGTGGCCATTGATGAAGCCGGGCAGGACCAGAGCGCCTTTTGCGTCGATGGTTTGTTTTGTGAAGATCGGACCGTTCGGCATTCGAGGTAGGCCCTCGCCGACGGCTACGATCGTGTCCCCTTTGACGATCACGTAACCGTTTTCGATCACGCGGCGGTCCACGTCCATGGTGACAACGGTCCCGCCAGTGATCAGAAGATCGACGAAATTGGCGGGCTTGGGCTGCGCTTGCTCCTGCGCGAAGATTTTCAGCGCACCGAGGCAAAGCATCGCCGAACAGGCGAACACGATGGTTTTTTCCCTTTTCGTAATTCGCTTTGGATTCATTTTCTTTCCCCGGCTGTCACAAGTTGGACGAATCGAACGGTTTCGGAAATAAATCACGCATGTGGATTGTCTCGGTTTTGCCTTTTAAGTTAGCAAGAATCACGGGGACATCGCCGCAAAATTCCCAGATCAACTGGCGGCATGCGCCGCAGGGCGGTGTAAGCGCGTCGGTATCCGTGACGACGGCGATGGCGTCAAAATTGCGTTCGCCTTCGCTCATGGCTTTGAAGATCGCGACGCGCTCGGCGCAGACAGTCAAACCATAGGTGGCGTTTTCCACGTTGCAGCCACCGAAAATTCTGCCCGAAGTGGCGCGCAGCGCGGCGCCAACGCGGAAATTCGAAAAAGGCGCGTGCGCATTTTCGCGCGCTTGCTGCGCGGCTTCCACGAGTGCTTCATGTTCTGTCACGCTGTGGCCCTCCTATACTAAAACCAGACAGAGATTTCATCTCGCAAAAAACGCGAGATGGTGCAGAGATCTCGCTTCGCTCGAAATGAGGATAGTTGGGTTCTGAGCGATCATGAAACCTCGGCGGCGATTCGCGGGATCACGTTTTTAAGCAGCGCGATGAACTGGCTTTTGACGCGCTCCGCCGTTTCGAGAACTTCTTTGTGGTCGAGCGGCCGATCGAGAATGCCCGCCGCGGCGTTCGTCACACAAGAAATGCCCAGAACGCGGATGCCAGAATGGCGCGCGGCAATCACTTCCGGAACGGTGGACATACCGACGAGGTCCGCACCGATGGTGCGCAGGTAGCGTATCTCAGCCGGAGTTTCATAGCTCGGACCTGGCAGCGCGGCGTAGACGCCTTCGTAGAGACTGATGCAATTGCGGTTTCCTTCGCCGACGGCTATTTCCCGGAATCCGCGGTCGTAGGCGACGGTCATGTCTGGAAAACGCGGGCCGAAGCGCTCGTCGTTGGGGCCGGTGAGAGGGCTCACGCCTTGAAGGTTGATGTGATCTTTGATGACCACCAGCTGGCCTTGTACGAATTCGCGTTTGATGCCGCCGGCGGCGTTCGTCAGGATCACAGCTTTGATGCCCATGCGCGCGAAGACGCGGATGGGGAATGCTACATCTTTGGCGGAATAGCCTTCATACAAATGGACGCGGCCTTGCATTCCTGCTAAAGGGATGCCGCCGACTTTGCCAACGACGAGCTGGCCTGCGTGGCCGATGGCGGTGGAGCGGGGGAAATGCGGGATTTCGGAGTAGGGGATCTTTGTGGGGGTCTCGAATTCATCGGCGAAGGCGCCCAGGCCGGAGCCTAGGACTAGCGCGATTTTGGGGCGGAGATCGGTTTTGGTGAAGATGAAATTTGCGGCAGATTCGGCGCGTTCGAATTCCGAGTCGGAGGTTATTTTTGGGGAGGATTTTTTTCGAGGGCTCATGCTGTCGTTGAGATTTTATCCTGAGTTTGCTTTAGAGCGCCAACTGTAGAACACGGCGAGGATTCATCGCGCCATGAACGCGAGATGGGCGGAGGTGGCAGTGCCACCGCATAGTTCCGGATCGATCGCGCCCAGATGGAGCGCAGCGCGCTGCGCCCCTACAAGAGCAGGAGAAAGTCATGAAAGGATGCCAACTATGGAGGCGGACATTAGGTTGGCCATTGTGCCAGCAAGCATGGCGCGGATACCGAATTTGGCTAACTGGCCGCGTTGCTCGGGAGCGAGGGCGCCGATGCCGCCGATTTGGATGCCGATGGAGCTGAAATTCGCGAAGCCGCAGAGGGCGAAGGTGGCGATGGTGAAGGTGCGCGGGTCGAGCGTGTCTTTTATTTCACCGAGGTGTTGGAAGGCGACGACCTCGTTAATGACCATACGAGTGCCGAGGAGGTTGCCCATCTGGGCGCAATCGCGCCAGGGGATGCCAATGACCCAGGCTACCGGTGCAAAGACCCAGCCGAAGACTTGCGAGAGGCTGGAGGGAAACCACCAAATCCAATTGTGGATGCCACCCATGATGCCGTTGACGAGATAGAGAAGCGCGATGAAGGAAATGAGCATGGCAGCGACATTGAGGGCGAGGTGAAGGCCGTCGACGGTGCCACGTGAAATGGCGCCGAGAAAATTTGCTTCTTTTTCCATCTCGGGCATTTCGACGCGGCCAGCGGTTAGCGGCTGCTCGGTTTCCGGCACGAGCATTTTGGCCATGAGCAGCGTGCCGGGTGCGGTCATGATGACGGCGGTGAGAAGATGCTCAGCTTTGATACCGAAGGCGATGTAAGCCGCCATGATGCCGCCGGAAACGTGGGCCATGCCGCTGGTCATCACGACCATCAATTCGGACTTTGTGAGCTTATTTAGAAAGGGACGGATGGTGAGCGGAGCTTCGGTCTGGCCCATGAAGATGCTGGCGGCGACGTTCAGAGATTCGGCTCCGCTAGCTCCCATGACGCGGGTCATGATCCAGGCGGCAACGCGGATGATGAGTTGCATCACACCGACGTGATAGAGCAGCGCAAAAAATGCGGCGATGAAAATAATTGTGGGTAGGACCTGGAAGGCAAACAAAAAGTGCTCGGGAGAAGCCGCGAAACCAGGAGTGGGAGCTGAGGGTAAGCCAAGTTCGCCAAAGACAAATTGCGAGCCGTAGAACGCGTAGCTGAGAAGAAGATTGACGTAATAACCGGCCTTTTCAAAAAGAAAGCGGCCGATGGGGAAGCGCAGGACAAAAATCGCGAAAGAGAGTTGCAGGCCAAGGCCCCAGAGAACGGTTTTGAGCTTGATGGCTTTGCGATCGGTGGAGAAGAGATATGCAAGGCCGAGCATTGTGAGCAGGCCGAGCACCCCGGTGTAACGTCCCATGCGTGGACCTCTTTCTGCCGATCAAGTTTATGCCGAACGAGCTACGACAAAATCGCCGACCCCAGCGCTAAGCCCCTAGAATGCGCCGAATGAGCGGCAGCTTCTCGCGGGGCGCGGCTTCGCCGATCTGGTAACTGTTGGCGATGAGGCTTTGTGCTTCGGCCAATTTTGTGCCGCTATTGTAATGAATTGTGGCCAGGGGCTCGCCTTTTTCTACGCGGTCGCCGATGCGTTTGTGGAATTGGAGGCCGACGGCGTGGTCGATGGCGTCTTCCTTTTTTTCGCGCCCACCGCCGAGAGTAGCTAAAGCGGTGCCAAGTTGTTCGCAATTCGTTGCGGCGATAAAGCCCGCGGAAGGGCTTGCGACGTCGGCGCGGGAACGAGCTTGCGGAAGAAGTTGTGGGTCGTCGATGACACGCTCGTCGCCGCCCTGGAGGCGAATGCCCTGCTTGAATTTTTCTTTAGCCTGGCCGGTGGCGATCATTTTTTCGGCGAGATGACGGCCGTCGTCAAGGGTCTTGGTGCGTTCGCCAAGAAAAAACATCCAGGCGGAAAGCTCGATGCTCAGTTCGACGAGATCGGTAGGGCCACCGCCGCTAAGAACATCGATGCACTCGGCGATTTCATTGGAGTGGCCAGCCATGCGTCCGAGCGGCTGGTTCATATCGGTGATGAGTGCGACAACTTTCTTGCCCATGCGCTGGCCCGTTTCGACCATGAGTTCGGCAAGGCGGACGGCATCTTCTTCCCGTTTCATGAAGGCGCCGGAACCGGTTTTGACGTCGAGGACGAGGGCGTCGATGCCTTCCGCCAGTTTTTTACTCATTATGGAGGCGCAGATGAGACCGATATTCTCTACCGTAGAAGTGGCGTCGCGGAGAGCGTAGATTTTTTTGTCGGCTGGAGCGATTTCCGCGGTTTGGCCGATAAGGCCCATGCCGCATTCGCGGAGAACGTTGAAAAATTGTTCGAGCGAGAGATTTACGTTGAAGCCGGGGATGGACTCGAGTTTATCCAGAGTGCCGCCGGTGTGCCCGAGGCCTCGGCCGCTGATCATCGGAACGGTGAGGCCTCCTGCAGCCACGATAGGAGCGAGAATGAGAGAAGTTTTATCGCCGACGCCGCCGGTGGAATGCTTGTCCACTTTTTTTCCGGGAATGCGGTCGAGATTGACGACTTCCCCGGAATAGAGCATGGCTTCGGTGAGCGCGGCGGTCTCCGAACGATTGAGGCCGCGAATCCACGTGGCCATGAGCCAGGCGGCCATCTGGTAGTCGGGAATATCGCCGCGCGTGTAGCCGGAGATGAGAAAGTCGATCTCCTCGCGGGAGTGTTCACCGGAATCGCGTTTTTTGCGGATGAGGTCGACGGCGCGCATGCGTCATTGGAGGCTGCGGCGCGAGCGTAACATCGGCGGATGGAGGCGTCAACGCGGCGCGAAACTAAGCGCGACGGTTAAATAACGGCAGGCCCGGGACATTTGCCATGGCGAACGTTCTGGGCCCTGTGAAACAGCCAGTCGCGAGAGCAGCGGCACGAGCCTATGGGGCCAGTGAGAAATTCACCATGATGGTGGTGTCAACTTCGATGGGCTCTCCGTTGAGGAGCGTGGGACTGTAGCGCCACTGGCTGACGGCTTCCACGGCGGAGCGGGCAAGGTCCGGATCGATCTGGCTGTTCATAACACGCAGAGAGAGCGGCTTGCCCTCCATGCTGATGATGGCATGAAGAATGACGGTGCCGCTGACGCCGGCCGACCTGGCGGAATCGGGATAGATAGGCTGGACTTTTGTGATGCGATGGGGGGCTTCGATGTCACCTCCAACTCGAATCCGCGACGGCTTGCCGGTGGCACCGGAAGGTAGAGGCTTCGTGGTCCCGTTGGGCACGACCTCGACTTCTTCCATGATTGCGCCAATTTGCAAGGTAATGCTTTGAGAGAAATCCCGGCCGGATTCGAGAGTGACTTGCGGAAGACGAAAGGGTTCGAAGCCGCGCTTCATGACTTTTAGTTCGTATTCGCCGGCGGGGAGTGCTTTGAAGCTGAAATTGCCGTCGCGATCGGAGGTGGTCATAGTGAGCATATCAATTGTGTCGGCCGCGTGGTTCGACATGATAATTGTGGCGTTGGCGACGCCGGCTCCACTGGGATCGTGGATGGAGCCGGACGTTTTGCCGGAAAGATTTTGCGCGGTCAGGTGAAGAGCGGCGAGCGGAAACAAGAAGCACAAAGCAAAAAACGGAATGAGCAGTCTTGTTCTTGGCGACAAACGGCTTCGATTGATGGACGGATTCAGCATAGCGGCAAATCTCCTTTCAAGATTAGAGGGACGCGCGATGGCCAGAGCAGTGGACCAGGCTCGCCCGGTGTTCTCCAGGGTCCTTGCGAGATCGAGCAGCTGGCTGGCGTAGTTGGAAGGCGCGATTCCGGAGCGCAGGACGGCATCATCAGAGGCGCGTTCGCTTTCCTGGCGCAGACGTGCGGTGGCCAGCCAGATAAGGGGATGGAACCAGTAAATGGCGCGGGCTAGCTCGGCGCAAATCTGAAGGAACCAGTCGTGGCGAGAGATGTGTGCGAGTTCATGAGAAAGCACCAAGCGGCGGCGGTCTTCAGACCATTGCGCTACGCCAGAAGGCAAGACGATAACGGGGAAAAAGGCTCCCCAGGTGAGCGGCATCGCGATGGGACTATTGCATTGCAGAAGGCGGACGGGGCGCGAGATTTTGTGGAACATCGAGAGTTCCAAGACGGATCGCATCCAGCCGTCGTCGAAGAGGGGCTTCGCATGCGCGGAGATCCACGCGAGGCGAGCTAGACCTGCCAAAAGCCTTAGAAGAACGAAGGAGAAGCCGAGCGCCCAGGCCAGAAGCGCGGCGCCGGCAAGTTTGTTGAAGAACTGAGAGGTAGCTGTGACGTTGATGAAGCTGGAAGGAACTGTGTGCGAGATGGAGCTTCCAGCGTTCGCGTGGGCAGGGCTCCAGAGTGCGGCGGCGGTGCTAAGCGTCGCGGAATGCCACACAGGAAGCAGTAGCGAAAAAAAAGGAAGCGCGAACGAAGCGAGAATGGCGGCCGCCCAGACGCAGTGCCGCTGCGCCGCGGAAGAACGCTGGCGCAGGGCGATTACGATCAGCCATGCGCAGATGAGAAGAAACGTGGCTTTGGCGCAGCATGCGGAGAAAAATGCGAGCGAGAGTTCATAATCGGCGAGTGTACTCGTCATCATAATGCTCAGCTCTCCTTTCGACCTTTGGAGATGAGGCGGGCGAGGCGATCGAGTTCTTCCGGAGAGATGCGGGCGACTTCACCGCCGAGGAGGGTCGCCACGACTTTTTCAGTCGAACCATCAAAAAAAGTTTCGACGAGATGGCGAAGAGCGGAGCGGCGGGCGACATCGCGCGGCACGGCCGGAGCGTACACGTAGCGCAAGCCGTGTTCTTCGTGGCGGACGTGGCCTTTCTCCTCGAGGACGCGGAGCTGAGCGCGGACGGTGGAATAGCTGGGCTTTCCGGCGATTTCAGCAAGGACCTGGCCGACGGAGGCGCTTTCGAGTCTATAGAGAACGTCCATGATCTGGCGTTCGCGGCGGGACAGGGTGTTTGGCTTGGGTTTTCGCGTCATGTGCTATTTTTCCAGCAGCTATGCTAGAAAAATAGCAGGATGCTCTTTTCGTGTCAAGAGTTTTTTCGGGATACACGTTCCGCCTTCCCGCGAGCTACGGCCACAGCAATGACAAGGCCCGGCGCCGCCGCACGAAACAGTTGGTAACTTGAGTGGCTCGCGATGCGTAGTAACATCGAGGGACGATGATGACGACAGGCGATGGTGTGGCCGTGCGCGCTGAGCAGGTATCGCGGCATTACGAAATGGGAACGGCGGTAATTCGCGCGGTGGATGATGTGACGCTTCAGATCCGCGCGGGAGAATTCGTAGCTCTGTTGGGAAGCTCCGGGTCGGGAAAATCGACACTGCTGAATTTGATGGCGGGGCTGGACCGTCCGACCGGGGGTGCGATCTTCGCGAATGGGCGGAATCTTTCAGAGCTTAGCTCCCTCGAACTGGCGCGTTATCGAAGCCGCACGGTGGGGATGGTTTTTCAGTCGTTCAATCTGCTGCCGCGCATGACACTCGAAGAAAACGTGGAATTGCCACTGCGTTTAGCGGAAGTGGACCGCGCCGAGCGGGGAGGGCGAGTGCAGGAGGCGCTGGAGCGCGTGCGATTGGAAAAGCGGCTGGCGCACCGGCCGAGTGAATTATCTGGTGGAGAGCAACAGCGGGCGGCGCTGGCGCGGGCACTGGTGAACCGGCCGACTCTTCTATTTGCTGATGAGCCGACGGGAAATCTGGACAGCGCGACTGGAGAATCCATCATGCTGCTGCTGAAAGAAATTCAGCAAAAGCTGGGCATGACGATCGTGATGGTGACGCACGAACGGCCGCTCGCGGAGCGATTCGCGGACCGCATTGCCGCGCTAGCAGACGGAAAATTGCTGACCGACGGAGTGAAATCATGAAGGCAGGGGACCTCGGCGAGTTAGCGTTGCGGAATTTGCGAGAAGCAGTGCTGCGAAATTCGCTGACGACCCTGGGCGTGGCGGTCGGAGTGGCTTCTCTTGTGGCGATGGTTTCCCTAGGGGTTGGCTTGCAGGAGTTAGCGACGAAGCGGCTGTCGAACTCCGGCTTGTTTGACACGGTCCTCGTAACGGCGCGAAGGAACATACAAGGAATGCGGCGCCCTGCGGCGAGCCCTTTGCCACCAAAGGCAGAACGTGCCCTCGATGATGACGCGCGAAAAGATTTGGAGCATCTTCCAAACGTGGTGGAAGTTTACCCACAAATCCGCTTCCCGACGGAAGTGCGCTACAACGGGAATCCTTACTCGACGATTGTCGCGGGAGTGCCGGATTCCGCACGAGGGAACGGTTCGTACGATGGAATACAAGGGAGTTTTTTCTCGGGACCGAAAGCGGATGAGGCGATTCTTCAAATCGAATTTGCAAAGGATTTGTCCGAGCAGACGGCGACGCTGATCGGAAAAGACTTGGTAGTGCGCTACGCCGAGCGGCAGGCGCTTGCGCCGCAGACGGGAACGGGCGGTGCGAACGGCGAAGCTAGTGATGGCGCAGCCGGCGGGTTTTCCATCGTTCCGCGGGAGAAAAAACTACGGATCGTGGGGATTATAGAGACGGAGCCGGCAGCGGGTTTCGGCGGATTCGGGAGCGGACGCTTGCTGATTCCGCTCGAGGTGGCGTCGGCGCTTCGCGCGGCACAGGTGAACGATCTTCGGGATGCCGTGCGCGCGCCAACTGGAAAGCCTGCGTATGCGAGTTTGACAGTGCGGGCGAAAAGCCCGTCACAAATAGAAACAATCGAAAACGCGATTAAGACCATGGGATTCGGAACGTTTTCGCTTTTGGACGCGTCGCGCAGTTTGAAGTTATTTTTCACGATATTCGATGCATTGCTCTTCATTTTCGGGAGCCTGGCACTTGCCGTGGCTACGCTGGGAATCATCAACACGCTGGTGATGGCGATCTTGGAGCGGCGGCGGGAAATTGGCATTCTGAAAGCCCTGGGCGCGGCGGATCGCGACGTGAAGCAACTGTTTTTTGTGGAAGCAGGCGTGATGGGGCTATTCGGCGGAATTCTCGGAGTGGGATTTGGCTGGTTTATCGGAAGAGCCTTGACTTGGGGCACAAATATTTATTTGCATCGGCAAAATTTGCCGTCGGCGCACGTTTTCTCCGTGCCGTGGTGGCTCGTGTTGCTCTCGATTTTGTTTTCGGTCGGCGTGAGCCTCGCCGCGGGGCTCTATCCGGCTACGCGAGCCGCACGCCTGAACCCTGTCGAGGCTCTGCGGTATGAATAGAATTTGGCGCGCCGCGATGACGGTGCTGTTAGTCGGCTGCGTGAGCAGCGTACTTCTGTCGCCTCCCGCGAGTGCCGCGGGACGTGCTGAGTGCGTTTCTCTGCCAAGCAAAATTCTCGCGCGGGCTGTTCCGTATTGCGTTCTACTTCCGCCCAGCTATGACGCTGAGAAAACCCGCCGCTATCCCATCCTCTATTTACTCCACGGCTTGGGAGATAACGAGCAGATGCTTGTGCATTCAGGCGGGATGAATCTTGTCGAGGACTTATGGGAACAACATGAGTTGGGAGAATTCTTGATCGTGACCCCGGCTGGTGGCACGAGTTTCTTCATCAATTCGCGCGATGGAAAGCGGCGCTACGAAGATTTCTTCTTGCAGGAATTCGTGCCGGGGGTCGAGAAGCGGTATCGGGCGCAAGCAGGGCGCGGCTCGCGGGGAATTGCAGGGATCTCGATGGGCGGATACGGCGCGCTGCATATTGCGTTCCGCCATCCGCAGCTTTTCGCAGCGGTCGGAGCGCACAGCGCGGCGTTGATCGAGAAGCTGCCCAATATTAGCGCGCAAAACTCGCGGGAGATGAGCCAGTTGCGCGTTCTCGGCGATGCGTTCGGCTCGCCATTCGACCCCGCCTTCTGGAATCAAAACGATCCCCTAACGATTGAGCGCACAGCAAATCTCTCTGGATTGAAGATTTATTTCGATTGTGGCTCAGAAGACGACTACGGTTTCGACTCAGGCGCGGAAGCTCTGGACAAGTTGCTTACGTCGCGGCATATCCCCCACGAGTTTCATCTCTATCCCGGCGGCCACAATTGGATCTATTTCGCGGAGCATTTGCCAGAATTGCTGGCATTTGAGTCACGCGCCTACGAGGAGGCCGGCCGTCACCGCTCTGCAAGGTGACCTCTATTTTTTGTCATCTGTGCCCACGCCCGAGGGCGCGGCCACGGAGCCCAATCGACTCCACGCGGTGGAGTTCCGACGCCGGCAGCATAGACGAGCGATTCTTCGAGGCCGTCTATCCCTAATTCTCTTTCCACTAGAGCTTGATCAAAGGCCATCGTGCAGAACGGTGCCAAACCAAGCCAGGTCGCAACTAAACAAAAAGTCTGACAGACGTGCCCGGCATCTATCATGACGGTACGGTAGGCCGCCGGATCCTGATATTTCCACTGATTTCTAGAGAACACGGCAGTCATTAGGATGAGGGCGCCGGCCGGGGCATACCACCATTGATTCCCGACAAAATCTACCAAATCGTGTGAGGTAGCGTGAGACTTCAAACGTTCGAGGCGGTGCGTGTCCGCAGCATAATGATAGAGTCCACTAGGCAATCCTTTGACGTCGATTACGAGGACGTACGCTTCAATAGGATGTCGCGCACCTGCCGATGGGGAAGTTTTTAGAGCGAGTCGTCCGATGCCAGGGAACTTCACCCAACGCTGCACACCCCAAGTTAGGCCGAGGAGCGTTGAGAGGTCTTGCAAGCGAATGGAGGCCTTGGAAAAACGCCGCCACGTTCGTCGAGCAAGGAGAACCTCGGGAAGAGCGCCGCTCTTCTTAGGCGGTGGAAGGGAAATTTGCTGAGCACCAACGTGGTGCTTCACCGGCCGAGGAAGCGGCTGCTGTTTGGCGCGGTTCCGGAACCTCCGCCAAGCAGCATTGAGATTAGAATCGTACCGCGCATGCCGCGTTCCGAATTGCAACATCCCTGCCGCGGGCAACCAAGGTGACCAGACCTTCTTTATCCGAGCGTCGATCATTGCCTCCGCCGAATCTTCACGAACGAGCAGGCGACGCTTTAGCAACTGGCGCAATGCGAGGGTCAAATCAGCACGGTTATAACGACCGAATGCCGCTCGAAATTCCGAAAGTGTGCGCCAGTCTTTAAAAAAGTCCAGCAAAACTACAGCCATCGCGTTCGCGGTAATGCGGTTACCAGTGAAATAGTTTTCAAGGACAATGCGGTCTTGCTGCCAATAGACGACGACAGCAGTAGCGCGACGGAACCGATTTGCTCTAGGGGGCACGATCTAAGGCGATGACTACCGATTCAAAACGTGGCTATCAAATATGACGAAACGAGTATTTATTGCTTATATCTTCCAGATCTTGAATCTGGAGTTTTATTTGCTCAAATGTATCAAAAAACTTTTTCTTTACAGCGGGAGGCAACTCCTTAGGCGTTGTCTTCGGTTTCTTTTTTGGACTTTTTTGGGACTGGGCTGGCACGTAGTCCTCCAGAAGTCGTGAATGCTCAGTATTCGAGGTGCGACGGAGGAGCAGTTCACAACGATTTTGAACGGAAGGTAGCTCACATGTATTCCAATGTCAACTCAATTCGAGGACGCGAAAGGCCAGCGTGGACAATCATTGCGGAAGCCCCATACGTCTCAACAGATCGCGAAACCGAGGTTCAGACTGAAGATTTGCCAGCATGGGCTCTGTCTTCGCGAAAGGTAACTCCGTACTCCGATTCTCATAGGCGTGTTCGAGCAAAGAGAGAGCATCGTCCTTTCGGCCGAGTCCAGCTTCGACAAGAGCAATATAGTACGCAGGAGAGTACTTGTCGGCAGAAGAGGCTTTCAGTTGGCGTTCGACGTTGAGGGCATCGCTTGTTTTGCCGGAAACAGCATAGGCGTATCCAAGAGCGGAAAGCGATTCCGGATCGCCCTGCGAAAGGCGGTTGGCCGTCTTGAGTTCCGCGATGGCAGCTTGTGTCTGGCCCTTTTGCACCTGCGCAAACCCGATGCAGTCATGCGCCACCACGAAATCGGGGTCCATTTCGAGAGTTTTTTGACATTCTTGAATGGCCTCATCATAGCGTGCGGCACGGAGGTAGCGGCCTCCCAAGTTGGCTTGAATAATGAGCGAGAGGGGGTCCAGTTCAAGAGCGCGTTGGGCTTCGTCGATGGCCCGCTCGTGTGATCCGAGGACCGAAAGCTGGATGGAATACCAATGCCGGGCGGTTGCATAGTTCGGATTCAATTCAATGGCTCGCTTGTATTGGGACTCAGCCATACTCCAATTCCATTCGTCTCCGAGCGACGCGGCTAGCGCGGTGTGCGCCTCAGCAAGTGAATCGTCGAGTTCAACGGCTTTCATTGCTGCGAACTTCTGCCTTTCTTTACCAGTTTGGGAGGGCAAGCCCAATTCCGGCGCGAAACTGTAAGTGTAGGAGAGTCCGGCGTAGGCCTCAGCGTAGTTCGGGTCCTTGTCAATTGCCTGTTGGAAATATTGAAGGGCTCTCTTGAGGGCTTCGGGCGTACGTTTATTCCAGTAGAATAAGCCTTTCAGATAAGCTTCGTGCGCGACGGGATCGACCAAGCGAAGTTTTCGAGATCCCTGAGGGGCCTTGAGGGTTGCCTCGATAGAGCCCGCGATTGCTTCCGCGACGTCGTGTTGCAGACCTAGGACATCACTCAGGTCGCGCTCATAGCTGCGCGCCCATAACTCTTGATCGCTGGCCTGAAGGAGTCTAGCGTTGATTTTGACACGATCTCCCACGCGCTGGACCGAACCCTCCACGACAGCGTCCACATTCAAAGACCTCGCAATCTCTGGCAGGGATTTGTCAGTGTTCTTGTAACGCATGACGGAGGTCCGTGAGATGACTCTAACGGCGTTAAGCTTCGCTAGCTCGGTGATTAATTCGTCCGTCATTCCGTCCGCGAAATAATCCTGCTCTGAATCATGGGAACGATTTTCCAGAGGCAGCACTGCCAGAGACCGAATCTGTGGCGGTCGAGGGTGGCCCATCAGGCGGTCGCGCAAGCCGCGGACGTTCAGCGTGATCGTCAGGACTGCAAGTGCGAGCATTCCGACCAAGCCATAGGCGCCAAGCCTCGCAGCTTTCCTCCAAAACTTTGGCAAGGGCAGCAGGGGTACCGTGGTAAGCGCTGTAGAAGTTGAGCCCACCCGCCGCAAGTCGACCAGCAGCTCTTTGACCGACTGGAAGCGTCTTCCGGGATCTTTATCGAGGCATTTGAGGATGATGCGTTCCAGCTCCGGCGAAATCCGGGAATTGAGCGCACGCGGAGGAACCGGGGGGTGGTGAAGAATGGCATCAATGACACGCGACGGCAGCTCTTCCGGGAATGCCCGCCGGTCGGTGGCCATTTCGTAGAGGACCGCGCCAATGGTGTAGATATCAGCGCGAGCGTCCACGGACTCGCCTTGAAGTTGTTCCGGGGGCATATAGGGTAGTGTGCCGGCGCCTGCTTGCGTATCTGTCAAAGTATCGGCGGCGGTCGCTTCGTTCACCTTAGGCAACAACTTCGCCAGACCGAAGTCCAGTACCTTGGCTTGTCCGCGCTCCGTGATGGCGATATTGCGAGGTTTTAAGTCACGATGAACAATGCCACGTTCGTGGGCTTGTTCCAGTGCGGCGGCAATTTGCATCCCCAAGGCAACCACTTCCTTTTCCGGGAGCGCGCCTCTGCCAAGCCGCTCCGCAAGCGTGTTCCCCGGAACATACTCCATCACGAGAAAGTCGATACCATCTTGTGTATCGAACTCGTAGATCGTTTCAATATTGGGATGGCTTAATTTGCCGAGCGCGAGAGCCTCCTTGCGGAATTGGCGGCGTGAGGAATTATCACTAAGTGTGCCTGTGGGAAGCACCTTAAGCGCCACGTCTCGCTCAAGTTGCTCATCATGAGCACGATAGACGACCCCCATCCCTCCGGCTCCAACTTTTTCGAGGATCCGGTAGTGGCCGAGAGTTTGGCCTATCATAGGGCGGGACCTGCCTTGGCCGTCATCTTAGGTTGCGCGTTGAGGCAAGTCAACGCACGATGCTATTTAAGCTCGAATTCTCATTACCAGGGGAGGGATGTCAACCGAGGCACACGACTTCTATTCGAAGCGCAGGGCCACGATTGGATCCACGCGCATGGCGCGGCGAGCAGGAATGTAGGAAGCTGCCAGCGCGACCCCGATCAGCAAGAACGCAACGCCGAGATACGTAACCGGATCGTAGGTGCCAATACTAAACAGGAGGCTTGCCAGAAAGCGCGCAAGAACGAAGGCGCCTGCCAAGCCAAGGCCAACCCCGATGAGGGTCAATTTGAGAGTTTGCCCCAAAATCATTCCGCGCACATTGGTGACCTGCGCGCCAAGGGCCAGGCGGAGCCCAATTTCCTGCGTGCGCTGGCTGACGGTATAGCTCATCACGCCATAGATTCCGATGGCCGCGAGCAGGAGCGCGAGCGCGGCAAAAATTCCGATCAGGACGGCGGAAAAGCGGCGTGGCGAAACGGAATCCGAGAGCAGCCCATCCATTGTCGTTATGTGGGTGATCGGCAGATTGGGATCTACTTTATGGACGACGTCTCTGATGGCAGCGGCAACTGTGACGGGATCGGAAGCTGTGCGCACTACAAGGTAGGGTGTCCACCCGCCCACGAAATAGGTGTCGAAGGTCGGCCCGGCATCGAGTCCAAACTGGTGTACGTTGCCAACAATGCCAATAACGGAAAACCAGCAGGGTTTTGGGTCGAGGGAGCAGAAATTCACGCGCTCGCCGAGTGCATCTCCTTGCGGCCAGTAGCGCCGCGCCATGCTCTCATTGATGACTATGTTCAGGACTTTCCAGTCGTCCTCGTTGAAGTAGCGTCCTGCGCGCAAAGGAATTCCCAGCGAAGAAAAATAGCTGAGACTCACGCTACGAGTCTGCGCGATTGGACGTGCGCTGGCGGCGGGAACCGGCTGGCCCTCGATGACAAATCTCGACGCTTGGCGAAACTCGTTGCCAAGGGGCAAATCGTCGATTCCTCCCGCTTCTTTGACGCCGGGCAAGGCGCGGATTTGCGCGGCAATTTCTTCAAACTGCGAGGACTGCTTCGCGCCCAGCTTAAGCTGTTCTTCCTGGGAGAGCTGGCTGAACTGCGCAAAAGAGAGTGAGGGCTGCTGGATTTCCATCGTCAGGACGTGGTCGGGGCGGAAGCCAGGGTCGACCTCCAGGAGGTGCTGAAAGCTTCTGAGGAGGAGGCCCGCACCGATGAGAGGCACTAGAGCCATGGCAATTTCGGAGATCACCAGCAAGTTGTGGGTCTTGTGATGCCCGGAGGAACTGCCTCCCTTGCTTCCCTGTTTTAGCACGCCGGCCAGATTTGTCTTTAGCGTACGCACCGCGGGCAGCAAACCGCAAACGAGGCCCGTCGCGAGGCAGACTGCAATCGTAAATCCCAGGACCCAGCCGTTCAGGCCAGTTCCATTCAAGATGGCTAGATCGGCGGGGACTAATCCCATCAAGGCCCTTAGTCCCACAATGGCGAATAACACGCCCAGCGCTCCGCCCAGCAGGGAGAGCAAAGTGCTTTCGGTGAGTAACTGACTGATCAAGCGCCAGGGGCTGGCCCCCAGGGCGGTGCGCACGGCAATTTCTCGTTCGCGCGCGGCATTGCGCACCAGTAGCAAGTTCACGATGTTGGCGCAAGCAATCAGGAGGACAAGGCCGACCGCACCGAACAACACAAGCAAAGTGCTGCGCAAGCTGGCCGCGGAAGGATCCTGAAGTGTTTGCACTTGGACGCCAAAACCCTTATGAGCATCGGGATAGGCGATTGCTTCTTGTTGATTGAGCCGCCCTATTTCGTCGCGCGCTTGCGAAAGACTGATGCCCGGTTTGAGCCGAGCGATGGCAACGAACGCGTGATGAATATGCTCGGTCAGGTCGTCGTCATATTGACCGAGCGGCATCCATAAATCGGCCCAGCGCAGAAGCTGGAAACCAGCGGGGAGAATGCCAACGACAGTGTAGCGCTTGTTGTCGAGGCTAACCGTGCGGCCGACAATGGCTGGATCGCCCCCAAACCGGCTCTGCCAAAGACGATGGCCCAGGATCACGATTGGAGAACTACCGGCACGGTTCTCTTCCGGGGCGAAGGAGCGGCCAACTACGACGCTTGCTCCAAGCAAGGGGAAAAGATCAGAGCTGGCATAGCCAACCAGGACGCGCTGAGGCTCACCCTCGCCGGTCAGATTGACCCCTTTTGAGATTTCCGCATAGGCGCCCATCTCCGAAAAGCTGACGGCGTGCTCATGCCAGTCAGCGTAATCGCCCGGAGACAACCCAGCACGAGGGACCTGAGGCGGATAAGTGTTCCAAATCTCAACTAGATTCTCCGGGTGAGGGTACGGCAGGGGCCGGAGGAGCACATTTTCGACCACGCTGAAAATTGCCGTGTTCGCTCCAATCCCGAGCGCCAGAGTAAGCACGGCAATCGCGGTAAAACCTGGAGTTCTTGCCAGGCTGCGGAGAGCATATCGAGCGTCTTTCAGGAGGCTATCGAGCAGGATGAGCCCCTCGCCGAGCAGAGTGTCCCCTAAAAAGATTATTGCTCATAGAGCACCAACCCTTCTGTTGGACGTGCCTTTCCGCCGGAAGGATTCCTCGAATATCGCGCAAGCCGGAATCTCGTTTTGACTTCAAAAGCGGCAGTGATTGTACGTCTATTTCGGCAGCTAGCTCGATGGTGGCTTTGCACTATGAGAGATCCTGCCAAGTCTGCCTAAAGTTATCGAACGGAAGACAATAAATTTCAGGGTGGTATACTTGCGCGGCTGTTTCCAGCTTCGCGCCACAGCCGCCATGGAAAGTTACGACCTCATCGTGCTGGGCTCCGGTCCCGCGGGACAACGCGCGGCGATTCAAGCGGTGAAGTTTGGCAAACGCGCTGCGCTCGTCGAAAAACTCGAAGTCATCGGCGGGACAGCGATCAATACTGGCACGATCCCCAGCAAAACTATTCGCGAAGCGGTCCTTCATCTCTCCGGCTTTCATTACCAGGGAATTTATGGCGTGAATTATCGCGTGAAGGAACAGATCACGATGGCCGACCTCGCGTTCCGCGCGCAGCATGTGATTAAAACCGAGATCGATGTGATCCGTGCGCAACTGTCGCGGAATGGCATCGAGGTCTTCACTGGCATGGGAAGCTTCGTCGATCCGCATCACGTAAGAGTGGTAGGCTTGCGCGGCCAAGCTGATTACGAAGCCGCCAACATCATCATCGCCACGGGAACCAAGCCGGCCTCGACCTCGCTGGTTCCCTTCAACAACCGCACGATCATCAACAGCGACCAGATTTTGCAAATGCCGGTAATTCCCAAAACGATGATCGTGGTGGGCGGCGGCGTGATCGGCGTCGAGTACACCTGCATGTTTGCGACGCTGGGCGTGCGTGTGACGCTCATCGAGAAGCGCCCCCGCTTGTTGGAGTTTGCGGACTCGGAAATGGTGGAAGCGCTTTGCTATCACTTGCGCGACCGGCGCGTCACGCTGCGGCTAAACGAAGAAGTGGAAAGCGTGGAAGACACGCCGGAAGCCGGTGTAGTAGCAAACCTGAAAAGCAAAAAGAAGGTCTCCGGCGAAGCATTGCTCTACGCTATCGGCAGACAAGGAAACGTCGACGAGCTAAATCTCGCCGCAGCCGGCCTGGAAGCCGATTCGCGCGGACGCATCCAGGTCGATGCGGATTACCGCACCAAGCAGCCGCACATTTTTGCCGTGGGCGACGTGATTGGCTTTCCGAGTCTCGGCAGCGTCTCGATGGAGCAGGGCCGCATCGCTGCTGCGAATGCCTTTGGCATTCCGATCAAATCGAACAAAGCGCTGTATCCATACGGAATTTACACAATTCCCGAGATCTCTTTTATCGGCAAAACGGAAGAGCAACTCACGGACGAAGGCGTGCCTTACGAGGTGGGCATCGCGTATTTCCGGGAAATCCCGCGAGGACAGATTCGCGGCGACACCACCGGACGGCTGAAACTCATCTTCGATCCTGATTCGAAGATGCTGTTGGGCGTGCACATTATCGGAGAAGGCGCTTGTGAACTGCTCCACATCGGGCAAGCGGTCTTCGCGTTGAAAGGAACCATCGAGTATTTCATCGATAGCGTATTCAACTATCCTACGCTCGCGGAATGTTACAAGACAGCGGCGTTCAACGGCTTGAACAAATTGGCCAAGTCGTAGCCTGTTTGATGGTGGTCTCGGACGGGGAGACGCTGGCGCCGCAAGTTTAGGGAGAAAAACTTCAAGGCAGAAACACGATAGGCAGGCAAATCATGCGCAGGACAGCCGGTGTACTGGTGATGGAACACATAGCGGTGGGGCTTGTGGAAGGCGACAAGGTCGTCGGGCCGCTTCGCAGGTATCCGGAAAAGGAAGATTCGGTGGACGCGCTGCTGGCCATGCCGGCGGACAAAATCGCGGAGTGCATCCGTGAGCAAATCGAATCACTCGCTAAAGGAGAAAAGATTCACGCCATCGGATTGGGGTTCCCCGGTGTGATACGGGATGGAATTGTGGAAGATTCTCCCAATCTGCATCAAGTGAAGGGATTCCATTTGCAAGGAGCGCTCACCGGCGTGTTGCGTTTGGACGGCAAAGAAGTTCCCGTCCGTGTTTTCAATGACGCCGACGCCATGGCCGCGGGAATCGCGGCGACCCGCGGTAAACTGCACAAACTGAATCGCGTATGGACTCTGGGAAATGGCATCGGGTTTGGCCGCTATCCATGGAGCGAAGGCGTTTGGGAAGGCGGACACTCGGTTGTCACGCTCGATCCCAAAGAAAATTTCTGCGGCTGCGGGGGACGCGGACATCTGGAAGGCATCTTGGGATATCGCTCGATGCGGCTGAGGTTCATGGACATGGAGCCGGAAGAGGTTTTTGCGAATGCCAAAACTGGCGACGCGCGATGTTCGGAGTTTGTGACTCTTTGTCACCGTGCGCTGGCGGCAGCCACCGCAACGAGTATCCACATGGAAGGCCCCGGCCAGTTCTACATTACAGGACCCAATGCGAAATTCATCGATATCGGATTGCTCGAGAGGAATGTCCACGACATGGTGAAGATGAGCCCGCTACAAGGCAGCCGCTTTGAAGTGATTCCCTCGAACGATGAGTTGGGGATTATTGGGGCAGCGGTCAATGCGGAACGCGCGGCTCTTCCTTCTTGAGGAAGCCCACTCACGCAAAAGAACTTCCGCGGTAAGCGTTCTACTATCCGATAGAAAAACTACAAAGCCTGCTGCGTGTAAGGCGGCATGGGGCTTGCTTGGCTTGCGACCACTTTCCAGCCACTCCCGCTGTTTACGTAAATGTGCATGACGCGCAGCTGGCTGTTCACGCTCTGGCCTCTCACGATGGCGCGGGCGCTCCATAAGCATGTTGCCACAGCCGTTTCACGGAAAATATGTATCTTGATATCCGATACGTAGAAAGCTTCGTACTTGACTGCGGTCGACTGCACGGCGTTGATAAAGCCGGTCTTGTTGACCGCGTCACCGTGAGAAAGCGTCCCCGTGAAATCGTCGCTATAGACGCGCCGGAAGAACGTCCCGTCTCCTAACTGGATCGCGTGCGCCGTTTCTTTTTCCAGGTTGACGATCTCCTGCCGCTCTGTTTCCGTGTCCGTCTGCGGCGCTTGGCAACGCTCCATGCACTGCGATACATAATCATTTTGAGGGCTCCACGAAGGAGAGAGCGCCAGCCAAAACGTGAGCAGAGCTGCGAATTTGTACATACAGACGAGCCTCCTAAGCAGGACCGCGGAGCCGCGCCGCAGCCCTCTTTATAAGGTATATCCATGCTGCATCACCTGGCGGAGAGATCGGCGAAGATGTGATGTATTCGTGACGGCGTGCGCAAAGCCGTGTTCGCGGCGGAGCCATAATCGGCGCCGACGGCCTCGCGGCCTCCGGCCGTCAAATAATTTGGATTCGGTGTATGCGTATTTTGCGTAAACGGTGGCAAAGCTCGTGGATGTACATTCGCCAAATCCGGGAGGCCAAAACTGCCACCCCGGCCAATGCGAATCTGATTCCGAAGAGGAGCCTCTACTCTTACGGTACCGGGTAAAAGTTTAAGGAGTCGACCATGCTGCTGCGAAAAAACAGGTTGTGGGTAATCGTCATCATCGCTGTTCTGATTGTAACCGGCACCATGCTAGGCACTGCGGCCGCACAAAAAGCGTCCGTTCCGAAGCCACAGAACAAACTGGCAATGGCTGAGGACGAGGTCAAGCATTTGCTGTCCCTCATGGATACTGACAAGAAGGGCATGGTCTCCAAGCAGGAGTTCATGAAGTTTATGGAAGCAGAATTCGAAAGATTGGATAAGAACAAGAAAGGCGAACTTAACGTCAAGGAACTAACGCAATCAAGTTTGACAGCAAGCCGTTTCACCGGAAAGTAATGACGCCATCACGGGCCAGCTGCACCAAAAGCCACTAGCGAGTCGGTGCAGCCCCCAGTAACAGTCGGGCAGTCGGAAACCGACCCGCTAGCGATCATAGCTAGAATTTGACGAGGATGGCCAAGTCAACCCGGTTCTCAATTTTCTTGAGATCCGGAGTGAACCCTGGCACCAAAGCCCCAGGCGAACCGCAAATATTATTGCCGAGGAACGCAGTCGGGCAAGACGTTGGCGTGATGCCACCAGGCCCCGAGAAATACGGCACGTTCGCCGCTCGGTGATCGAATTCCCACCGAAACGTGATGTATTGGCTCGGCATCCAATCAAACGTTCCGGACACGTCCCACGCTTTAAAGGGATCGCCCGGATTTTCCGTAAAATACGGCGTTCCAGTTGCCGCGGTCGCACCGTTGATCGGCGGCAGCAAAACCAGATAGCGCCCGGGATTGTTAATCTTGCCGCCTCCAATCGTCAGCCCAAACTTATCGTTGTGAAACCAAGTGCGATCGTAGAGCATGAAGCCGAGGAAACTCTGCTTCGGCCCCTTCTTCGAGTTGGTATCACAGCTCACCCCGCCGCCGTGTTCACACCCCGCATCTCCGGTGAGCGAAAATGCCATTTTGTCCACGAATTCTCCCGGCCGGTCATAATACTTGACCTCCACGCTGTCATCCGTGTGATAGCGCACACGCCCCGGAGTATTAAGCGCATCTTCGCCCAGGGCATACTGATTTCCCAGAATCGAAAACCATCCATTGGGCCGCCACAAGATCTGCATCCCGAAACCGGGCCGGCTATTGAACCGCCCATAAGATTGCCAGCCGTTTACAAACCACGGCTCGATCTTCAGGTGTTCGGTGGGGAAAATCTGAACGCGCACTCCGTTGAAGAACCACGGCGTGTTCGAGGATACGTATGACGGTTGGTAAGCCCAGTTGTCAAAATTGTAGTAGCTGAACAACCCGATGTAGGACATGAAAATTCCCGCATCGATGTTGACTCCATGCAAGACGTTGAAGTGGTAGCCGCCGTAGGCTTCCGAAACGTAGCGGTAAGCGTCGGCGAGATTCCATTGGCCGCGCGCCGGGCTGGCGTCATTGCGAGGCGTCGTTTCTGAATACAGGCCGAACTGCGTCATCAGGCGCGCGCGCACGTTGTCGAAGTGAAAATCGCCGCCTACGCCGAGTTGTGTCACTTGCACTTCGCTTGACCGGAAGACCTCGCTCGAACCGCCGATAGTGTCGTCGCTCGGATGATTGAAGCTATAAACGTAGTCCACATCCGCGCGGATTTCGGGCGTGAAAAACTTCGTGTCCATGGGCGATTCTTTGGTGCGCGCATTCCCGTTCAGCCACGTAAAGTCCGCAAACGCAAACGGTTCGCTTGCCGGCACTTTGGCCGCGCCCAGCTTCCCCTTTTCGGTGGCTTGTGCTCCGACGGAAGCAATCGCTTTATCCACAGGAATAACGTTTGTACTACCGCCTGCGGTTACCGGACCTCCGCGTTCCGCCGGAGTGACCGTCGTGACCGACGCGGTGACGTTATCTGCGAAGTTCGGGTGCGAGGCCACGACTTCAGCCGCCGAAGCGGCCGAGGGAGCAGATGATGGAGCGCCCTTGGTTTCGAGTTCGGCAACGCGCTTCTCCAGCTGCTCGACGCGATCGAGGAGCATGCGCTCGCGCTCGGTCAATGGAGCAGGGGCATCCGGCTTAGCAGGAGCGGTTTTTGCTGATGGAAGGTGCTTGTCCTTCTCATCATTAGCCCGCAAGCGCGCGGGTGCTGCAAGCGTACAAAGTAATACTGTCAAAAGGATGAAAATGGAAACTCGTTTGTTTGTGAACTCGCGCATATCTCTCCCCAATACTTACTGCCTGGCAGCCGAATTACCCCTGACAGACTTCGAGCGGCTTCGAACGCAAGTGAACGCCGAATCGTCCCCAACAGAATTAGAGTCTCGTTGCCAGAAAAGGATAAATTTAAATGCATAAAAAAGTCGTAAGAGGGCCGATAGCTTTTTGTAAGGGGGAACTGCAACTTTGACAGAGAGTTAGCGGCGGAGGGGAGCTGATGGATCGCGCTGGGAAATCTCGAACGCCACTCCGCGAGCCTCCTCGTGAATCAAGCCATTCGTGGCTAGGACGACGGGACCGCCCAGTTTGTAAGGTTTCCCGGCAAAGTCGCTGACCGTGCCGCCTGCTTCCTCAATCAGCAGAACTCCGGCGGCGGTGTCCCAGGGCTTAAGGCCGAATTCCCAAAATCCATCGAAGCGCCCTGCAGCGACGCTCGCCAGATCCAGCGCGGCGGAGCCATCGCGGCGGACACCGTGCGAACGCAAAGTAAAGTCCCAGTAGTAGTGAATGTTGGGATTCGCGAGTCGTTTGTGCACTGGAAAACCGGTGCAGAGAAGACTTGTGGCGAGCGCATCCACTTTCGAAACGAAAATTCTCATGCCATTCAGCGTGGCGCCTGCGCCGCGGGCAGCGGCAAACAGTTCTTCGTAGAACGGATTGTAGACCACTCCAGCGAGAAGAGCACCGCGTTGCGCCAAAGCGATGGAAACGGAAAAACAAGGATAGCCGTGAGCGAAATTAGTAGTGCCATCCAGCGGGTCCACGTGCCAGCGAAATTCTGACTCGCTCTCGTGGCCGGTTCCCTCTTCCGCGGCAATGGAGTGTTCCGGAAAATATTTTGTCAGGCGCGCAACAATGGCTTGCTCGGAGCGTTTGTCCGCTTGCGTGACCAGATCGACGTCGCCCTTGTAGCTGATCTGTGCAGGGCGGTCGAATTCTTCACGCAGGATTTTGCCCGCTTCCTGGGCGATTTCAATGGCGGCATCGAGAAAATCTTTGCTCATCGTAAAATGCGCTACGGAGCGCATCTCCAGACAGCGCGATACGCAACGCGTTCTCCACTTTACCATCAGCGCTGAAGAAAAAGCTTCGTCCGCGCACACGAAATCTGTCGCTGGATATTTCTTCTAGATAGCTGTCGTTTTTAAGGGCATCTCAAACTCATCCGAGTTAAACTAAATTCCCAGTCTGAATGTGAGGGAGCATCATGTTTCAAATGTGGAAGCGCCGGCCTGCGGCTAGCTTGCTTGCACTCTCATTGCTCTTGATCGGCACACTACGCGTCTCCGCCCAAAGCAGCAAAGTCATGGGCGAAGTGCACTTTGAAGGCGATACGCAGATCGATCGCGATTCCGGTGTGTGGATCGACGGCGAATATGTCGGCTACGTGAAGGAACTGAAGGGCGACAAGAAAGTCCTGCTGCTTCCCGGCAAACATCAGATCGCCATCCGGCAGGCGGGGTACGCCGAGTTCACGCAAGAGCTGATTGTCGAGCCTGGCCAATTGCAGACGATTCAGGTCAAAATGCAGTTACTCCCCGGGGAAAAAATGCCTGCAGTGACTTCAGAGCTCAAGATTACGGTTCAGCCAAAGCGTGCGGCCGTCTTCCTGGATGGCCGTTACGTGGGCCATGCGAGTGAGTTAGGCGGAAAATTTCATTCGCTGGTGGTCAATCCGGGAAAGCACAAGATTAAGATCGAGCTGCCCGGCTATCGAACGTACGAAACCGAAGTCGATGTGTTGGCTGGGCAAAAGGCGGAAGTAAAGACCGAATTGGTCAAAGGCAGCATCGAGCAAGCCGGCTCGGACATCAAGAAACCGCAGTAGCGCCGTTTCTTTCTGAAAGTATCAAACAACAATCAAAAGACCTGAGAGTCGTCACTGCGGACCGGTGAGATACGTCTTGCGCGAACGAACGTGATAATCGCCGTTCAGAACCTTGACTTCGATTTTGCGGTACGTATTGGCAGGCCCGCGCGGCGTGGGGTAGTAGGCCAGGCGGTATTGCGTCCGTAACTCGCGATCGATCAGGTCGAAGATCACGTCGAGCTCCTGGGGCGTGTCAGGAAAAAACATGTCACCCCCGGTGGTTTCCGTGATCGTTGTGAGCGCGTGCTCGCCGGCGGTGTTGCGGCCACTCTCATTTTTCATAGGGCGAATGACAATGGTGTAGAGCAGCGCGTCCGAACGGACCGCTTCTTTACGCGCGGCTTCAAAGTCAGCAGTGCTGGTGGTTTCGCCCGCATCTGTAACTAAAATAATGACGCGTCGCCGATCTTCTCCGCGCCGCTCCAGCGCCTTCGCTCCGAGAAGGACGGCGTCGTAGATCGAAGTGCCTGCACCAGGCGGAATCCTTCGTACAGCGGCCTGCAGAACCGCAACATTGTCCGAAAATGCCACTATTTGCGTGACATTTTCGTCAAACCCAAAAACTGAAAGACGATCGCCGGGACGCAATACTTGACGGATGAAGTGCGCTGCGGCCTCTTTCTCAAAGGCAATTTCCTTGTTCGCGCTCAGGCTCGAATCGATCATCAGCGCGAGGTCGAGGGGCTGCTGCGTTTCGGATTCGAATACTTCGATTTTCTGGAGCGTGCCTTCTTCGTAGACCTGGAAAGCTTCAATAGGCAGATCCGGCGCGGGTTTGCTGTGCTCGTCAAGAACGCTGGCCAAAATATTTACGAGTTCCACTTTAACTTTGATCTTGCCGCGTTGCGCGTCTGCGTCTTCCGGCGGCCTGAGCGGTGGCTCCGGCGTTGGCACAATACTACCGGGCGGCGGCGGCGAAGGCAGAGCTGGCGGTACTGGAGCTGCAGCATCCGTGGAAGAGGAATTGGCAGGCGGCTTGGGCTTCGGCTGCGCCCAGGGCGGGCGGTCGGGCTTGTCTTGCCCAAAAACCATCCCGGCCATAAGAAGAGCCCCGCGAAACGCGGCGGCTGCAAGAAGAGCGCGAGGAGGTGTAGAGCTCATTGATTCCCTAAGATGCGGGTTTCGCGGCACGCGTCTCCAGAGGGGCTGGAGGCATCTCGCCGTCGGCCCAAACGGCGCCGTCCTCGAAATATTCCTTCTTCCAGATCGGAACAGTGCGCTTCAGGGTGTCGATGGCGAAGCGGCAAGCGTCGAACGCGGCCGGTCGATGGGCCGAACTGACGGCTATGAACACGCTCGTCTCTCCGATTTCGAGTCGCCCCAAACGATGCGCGATGGCAACGAGGTGAATCGAGAATTTCTCGTGGATTTGCCCGGCAATTTCGCGGATTTTGGCCAGTGCCATGGCTTCGTAGGCTTCGTAGTCCAGATAGAGCGTGCGCCGGCCGTGGGAATGATTGCGAACGCAACCGTCGAAGGTGACGACGGCACCGTCTTCCGCTGCGCGGACATACTGAATCAAAGCAGCCTGATCGATGGGATCGCGCACAAGCGAAAGAAGATCGGGCTGTAGCGATTTTGCCATAAAGAATCGTGCTAGCCGCCACTTACGGGCGGAAGAAAAGCCACTTCATCACCGGAATGGAGCGGCGTGCTCCACGCCGCAAATTCCTGATTGCGCGAAGCGACCAGCGATGCGCGGAAGCGTGCGAGTTCTGGGTGACTCGCGCCGTAGTGCGAGAAAAGCGCTTCGATCGGCGCGCCGTCTGGGAGTTCGACGGAGTCTTCCGCGTGGCCGACAATCTCTTTGAGGCGGCCGAAGAAAAGCACCTTTACACGCGCGGTCTGGGAAGAGAGGCTCACAAGAGAATTGTAACCTGCGGAAGAGTGCCGGGCCATAGCCTGCGCGGTTAGCGCCAACAGGCGTGCGGATCAAGACAGTTTCAACATTTTTGAACGGGAAAACCGCTTTGAACTTTTCTATCGCTTGACCACGGGCCGAGGCTTGCGTAGCGTTCTGGCATAGCTTGTTTGTGTTTTATTTGAAGAGGATCGAACAAAATCGCAATGAAGATTCTTGTGACGGGATCGAGCGGCCTGGTTGGGAGTGCGCTGGTGCCCGCGCTGGTAAAAGCTGGGCACACGGTCTGCAGGTTGATGCGGCCAGGAAGTATCACGAAAGATACAGCGAATGACGGTTTTCGAGTGGCATGGAATCCCGCGACAGGAGAGCTCGGCGGCGCGGCGGTTGGGGCCGACGCCGTTGTGAATCTTGCTGGGGCATCGATTGCCGACGGCCGCTGGAGTGCCGCGCGCAAGGGGGAGTTGCACGCAAGCCGCATCGATACCACGCGCGCGCTGGTCACCGCGCTTGCCAAAATGAATGCGCGGCCCAGAGTGTTCGTTTCCGCGTCGGCGACAGGCGTATACGGCAATCGCGGCGATGAACTTCTCACCGAAGAAAGCCAGCCAGGGAAAGATTTTCTCTCCAACCTAGCGAGGGAGTGGGAAGCCGAAGCGCTGAAAGCCGAAGCGATTGGGATTCGCGTGGTCCTCGCACGCTTTGGAATTGTTCTGGCGCGTCATGGCGGCGCGTTGCCGCCAATGATGCTTCCCTTTCGTTTTTTCGCGGGTGGAAAAATTGGTTCGGGCCAACAGTGGATGTCGTGGATTTCGCTAGAAGATGTGGTTGAAATCTTGCGCTTGGCGATCGAGAACGGAAACGTCCGCGGGCCAATCAACGTAATCTCTCCTCAACCAGTGCAAAACGCCGAGTTCACGAAAACTCTGGCGACCGCCATGCACCGGCCGGCGCTCTTCCCTGCCCCGGCATTCGCGCTGCGCCTCGCACTCGGCGAAATGGCCGACGCGCTGCTCTTATCCAGCCAGCGCGTCCTGCCACAATATCTGCAAAAGCTCGGCTACAACTTCCAGTGTCCAGACTTGGCTGCTACACTGAAAAACATCCTGAAGCAAAACTCAGAGCGATAAAAGCTATTTCACGATGGTAAAGCCTATTTCCACCTTTACCACCTTCCCGGTTAAAGGGTCAGTCGCGAATGTGCTCTCGACGGGCTGCCCTTCGCGTAATTTCAAGTCGAAAGCTGACTTGAAGGCGCGAATAATTGGCTCTCGAAAATGACCGCTGGAAGGTTCGGACGAGGACGCATCTGATTTCGTTACAGGGACTGAGACGTCGCCCTCCACCCAGGAACGCTCAAGAGTTATTTGGAGTAATACGCGTCCATCACTAATGTATGCGGAGCGAGCATCGACATTTGTTCCCACATCCATGTACTGCATTTCATTCTTGCCCACATAGATGGGCACCTGGCTCCCAATGCGCATTTTTGCTGCTCCGTAGCCGGGTTTTAGTCCCGGTTCATTAGGAGCATTCATGTACATCACGTACGGGAGACTTTTGGTTTTCTTATCACCTTCAAATTCCGTGAAAACAATTTGCACCTTTATAGGAGTCGATTGTCCTTCCGCTTTTGCGCCTTCGTCCGGCTTCGGTTTGTCTTGCGCCAGAACAATTGGCGCAAGCATACCGAGCAACAGAAGCGACGCTATTCGAACTGAACCAGTCCTCATTCCATCCTCCATTTAGACGTGTTTTTGATCGGCCTTTTGCTATCGCTCTTCTTCCGTGCCATCGGTCGCTTCGCCATCGAGTGGTTCGAGCGGCCTGACCACAAGTTTGGCGATCAGCAACGGTTTCATGATCGGCGGCTTATCTTCCTCGTCCAAAGCCGCAGCCACGACAGCTACGACCACATCGCTTTGCTCTTGCTGCGCGTGGACAAACCGAGCAAACGCTTCCCGTTCGTCCGCCGGCACAATCACTTCGAGCTGGCTCGAGGACGCGGAATTTATTGGAAGGGAATTTCTCCGTTGCACTGTCTGGTGAGAGCCGTCGCTTACAACGATGGCCGGTGACCTAATCGCCCCACCGCGATCGGGCGTCGTGGGCTTCTCGCCAGATCGCGCCTCGAGAATCTGCTTGGATTGGCTATCGTTTATTGCGCGACGGGGACGCGCGGCAATGAAAACTGTCAGCACAATAGCCGCACTGGCGGCGGCAAAGATCAGAAACGGCGTCCAACGCCGCTGTGAGGCTGAAACGATTTCAAGACTGGCTCGGACATGCGGAAGAAAAGAATGCGGCACTTCAGCGTTGGCCGTGGCGCAAACACCCGTGTCGATAGCGGCGAAGAGTTGCAGCTCTTCGGTGAAAGCTGCCCTGCAAGATGCGCAGGCATCCAAGTGCGAACGCAATTCGCCTGACGGCGCAGAATCCGCGGCTGCGGCTTCTATCAACGCTTCTCTATAGTTTTCGCATGGCATCGCAATTTCTCCGCTAACTGCTTTCTGGCAAAAAACAATCTCGATTTCACCGTTCCCATCGGCAAGCCAAGCATTTCCGCGACATCTTCCAGTGAGTGACCTTGCATCGCCGCGAGCAGAAGGACGAGCCGGTGCTTCTCCGGAAGCTCTTCCATGGCGCGGTCTAGATGCTTCTGAAATTCGCTGGTAGCAGCCAAGTCTTCCGTCGAAGGCCGCGGCGCCGATTGCGACCAAAGCGTCTCGCGCACTTCGCGGCGCTTGGAAGAGCGGGCGCGATCGATCGCAAGCCGAAACGCGATGCGCACCAGCCAGGCTCGAAACCGTGAACGATCGCGCAAGCGTTCGAATCCCCGGTACGCGCGCAGCAACGCCTCCTGCGCGACGTCTTCCGCGTCCGCGCTGTTGCGCAGAACTCCGCGCGCAACGCGATACGCCAGCGGCCCGCATTCCGTCAATCGTTCCTCGAATTCGCGGCGGAGAGCAGCCGCAGCCGCTTCCTGCGCGAACTCTTTCTCGGCGGTACGGCCTGGCTGGATCAGAACCAGCTCCTGCATTGGGTCTCTTATGCGAGCCGAAAGCGCTCGCCCTCCCCGTACACCTGCCAGACGCCACGGCTAGTCAATTGGTTCATGGAAGTTTACATAGCCGCGTATTCAACCAGTCGGTTGAATACACGATTTCTTGCAAAATAGCATAACGCGCATCATGAGATGACTCCCGCTTTGGAACAGTGGCTCAGACCTCCAGTTCCATTTCGGAATGTGGGGAGCCGCACCGCGGACTGGGAGATCTTCTAGGTTCCCAAAACAAAAATCAGAACAGTCTTCTCTTTGGAAAATAAGTTATTTGCTATCAATACGTTATAGACACCCTCAGCAAACGTGTCTTGTCTCCGAGCGTTGAACTGGTCCGTTCCTTTCGCTGGCCCTTCGCCTGCATTCCGACCCGCATGCGGCCCCCTCTCTCACAAATCAAAACAGATGCGAGTGGCCGCATTTCCACGTTCGCCCATGAAACCATCCTCGCGCTGCTAGTCTTGGAACTCCTACTCGCATGTCCATGGCTGCTAGGATGCGGCGGAGGAAGCTCTCTGTCGGTATCGCCTCCACCGCCCCCGCCTCCTCCATCCATAGGCATCACGGTCACCCCGACGACTGGTTCGGTCCTGCTGGGAAGTTCGCAGACATTGACCGCGACGGTCACAAACAGCACCAACACAAGTGTTACCTGGAGCGTGAACGGCGTTCCAGAGGGGAGCGCAGCTGGCGGAACTATAACAACCGGCGGGGTTTACACCGCTCCGGCTGATCTGCCCTCGCAAGCAATTGTGCAAGTTACGGCCACGAGCCAGGCCGATCCGACGAAATCAGCTGCCTCGGAGCTCACCATCACGAGCGACATCGGGATTACGCTTGCGCCGCCAAATGCCAGCGTCGAGCTCGGGGCCACGCAGCCGTTTCATGCGGCAATCACCAGCGCGGGACATCCCGACAGTTCAGTGCGCTGGAGCCTCAGCGGGGCGGCGTGCCCCGCGGCGTGTGGAAGCGTGGACCCAAGCGGCAACTACACTGCGCCGGGGATTCTTCCGTCTGCCCCAACGGCGACAATCACGGCGCAAAGCGTTGCCGATCCAACCAAGCAGGCATCCGCTCCCCTAAACATAACCAGCAATTTCACACTTCAAGTTGCCGCACCACAGAGCGTGCCTGCCGGAGGTACGGCGACGATCATCGCCACGATGACACCCGTCGCGAACTCGAGCCCAAGCACGGTTCTAGCGTGGTCGCTTTCCGGCCCGGGCTGCAGTTCCACAACTTGCGGAATGCTGACGGTAGTAACCACACAAGGCTCGGGAGGAAGCGTCACCGCCGATACGGCAACTTATACGGCTCCAGCCACTCCTCCGAATCCGGCTAGCGTAACCGTCACTGTAACGCCGCAAGCCGATCCCACGAAAAAAGCCCAAGCGACGATGGCAATCCAAGCGGGCGTAAACGTCAGCCTTTCTCCGGCCACGGACACGCTGGCCGCGAATCACCGCGTGACGCTGAGCGCGCAGATTTTTGGAACCACAAATACCGGAGTGAACTGGAGGGTAGGCGGCATTTCCGGCGGAAACACCGCGCTCGGGCAAATCTGCGTTGTGGGCTCAAGCCCGTGCCAAAGCGTGACAAATGGAAGCGCTTTGCAGGTGGACTATCTCGCTCCGGGAGCGATTCCTCAGCCGGATCCCGTGAGCGTAGCGGCAACGAGCACAGCAGACGCCACGAAAAGCGCGACGGCGCAGATCACAGTAATCAATCACGTACTCGTGTCTGTTCAGCCGGCGAGCATCACGCTCGCGCCGCTGGCGGTCGAGGCTTTCACGGCGACAGTGCTGGGAACAAGCAATCAAAGCGTTGTCTGGCAAATTCAGGGGACGGCGTGCTCAAACAGCGGCGTCTGCGGCGCAATCGATGCAAACGGCAATTACACTGCACCCGGGTCGGCGCCGACGCCGGACGCTCTGCAGGTAGTAGCCATCAGTTCGGACGACACCACGCAGTCCGGCGCGGCGAGCGTCACGATCTCAACGGGCTCCAACATTCTTGCCTTGCATCCGGCGAGCGTCTACGCGGGCGCGGCCGACGGTTTCACGCTGCTCGTGGAAGGAAGCGGTTTCACGGCGTCGAGCCCCGGGCCGGGCTCGACATTGATGATCGTGGGAACCCCGCGAACGACGACCTGCCTAGCGTCGACGCAATGCTCCGCGCCAGTCACAGCTGCCGACGTCTCTGTGGCAGGAAATGTGTCGGTACAAATTCAAAATCCCGGCGGAACGAAATCCAATGCTGTCTCTCTCGTGGTCGCTGCTCTGAGCACGACCGACGAAGTGATCGCCTTGAGCAGCGCGTCTCCGAACGCAACTAACCAAGACATTGTGGTTGTTGACCCGGCCACCGCAGGCGTCAGTGCGCAGGGCAACGACGTCGATCTGAACGTTGCCGCTCTTGGGATGTTTTCCGTCGCGAACAACTCCTGTTCGCTCTCCGGCAATCCGCTGCCGCTGTTAAGGCCGGCAAGCGGCAGCACGACATTCAATATCTGCGTGTTCTCCGAAAGCGGATTGGACACCAGCATGACATTCACGGTGACAGGGCCCGGCGACGTCACGGTAATCGCGAAACAGCCCACTGGGCTTGGGATTATCCAACTGACACTGCAAGTTCCGTCCAGCGCCTTGCCCGGCGCTCGCACGCTTTTTATCCAGAACGCAAATCTGGACGAGACCGCCGCGAGCGGAGCGTTGGTCATCCAGTGAAGATTGCGAGGTAAATGAAAAATGAATTACGCACAACGGCGCCGATTTTTATGGATTCTTTTTCTCGGAGGGCTTGCGCTGCTTGCGGTGGCAGCCAGCGCGACGACGCTCTCGCGCCTGAAACTCGAGGACCTGGCGCAGGAATCAACCGCCGTGGCGCGGCTCCGCTGCCTGAGTGCAACGAGCCAGTGGGAGCAGGGAGAGATTTGGACGGAAACCAGATTCGAAGTCCTCCAGCGCGAAAAAGGCGTGCTGCCAGGCATCGTCACGGTGCGCCTGCTGGGAGGACGCGTGGGACATCTTCATTCCCATGTGGATGAGGTTCCGGCGTTTCGCACGGGGGAAGAGGTCTATCTCTTTCTCTGGGCGCGTGAAGGAGAACCGTATCAAGTTCTGGGATGGTCGCAAGGGACTTTTCGCATCGTGCGTAATCCCCAGTCTGGCTTGGAAATGGTCACGCAGGATTCAGCGTCCTCTGTCTTTTTCGACCCACAGGCTCGAGCTTTCCGGCGCGGCGGAATTCGCAATCTTCCAGTGGCCCTTTTCAGGGAAAAACTACACAAAGCATTGAGACAAGGAAATCCGTGAAGCGCGGAAGGAGATCAATCATGAAGCGGAAAAAACAATCCATGGTTTGCAGAATCATCGCTGCGTTTATTGCGGCTTTCTATGGCGTCTGCGGCATTCCAGGAGCGAGCGGCTATGCTTTCGACCAAATCGTTCCGGATGTGCGCCAGCCGGCTAGCGTTTCCGGAGGCTCGGCGTGCCCAGTCCCTTCGCACGACGTCATCGCGCCCGGAGCCATCGCGGAACAATGGAGCACGGTGCTGGGAACCAATCCGGTGACCATCTTGACGCAGAATCAAACAAGTACAGGGCGTCTGAATGAGATCGAACAAGTCATTACGCAATCGATGGCTGTATGGACAGGAGTGAGCGGCACGATTCTCGTGCCAGGTACCTTTGCTCCGGTGTCCCGTACGGCAACGCAAAATGCATGCGGTTCGGACGGAGTGAACTCCATCTGTTTCGATCAGGCCGACGGGGCGTTTACTCCGGGAATTCTGGCGTTCACGCGCGTGATCACCGCGGACGTCATTGGTGTGCAGGTGGGGACGGGCGCGCCCTCGACAGAGGTTGGACAGATTCTGGATGCTGACATCTACTTTAATCCCAGCAGTTCCATGATTACGATTGCGACACCCGCAGCGCTTGCTACGGCGCGGACGGCGTACGACTTCGAGTCTCTGTTGATTCACGAGTTAGGGCACACCCTGGGGTTCAGTCATTCCGCTGTGTTCGCTGCAATGATGTATCCGTTTGCGCCGGCGCCGGGGACGTTCTCCGGAAGGAGGCCTACCGCGCAACAACTGGATGCACCATTAGGAGACGACGACCGCACTGGGCTACGCGTTTTGTACCCGGCACCCGGGGATACAGTGAATGTCGGTTCGCTTAGCGGACAAATCGTGCCAGCCAATCCGCTCTCTCTCCCCTCCTCGCCACCCGGCGTGACGGGAATATTCGGAGCGCATGTGGTGGCCGTGGACGCGGCCAGCGGAGCAGTGATCGGAGCAACGCTTGGAGGTTGGAGCTGCGCGGCACCAGGTCCCGCGCAATTCGATGGAACTTACGAGATCAGCCATCTGCCCGTTGGGCACAGCTACCAGGTGTATGCGGAACCGCTCGACAATACCGTGTACCCCCCGTTGGTCAGCCCCGCGACAGGATCACTGTGCCGCAATCCAACGACCGACGCCGGCTGGCCCCCGCTGCAGGCCTGCGTGGTGCCCGCCGTGAATACCAGCTTTACGACGCGCATGCGTCCGGGCTCATAACTCGAGCGTCGTCATGGTGGTTCAGTGTTTGCAGATGCGACCGGCTATGTTGACTTCATTCCCGGATAGGTACGAAAGCACAGCAGGGTCATTGTCAATCGCGTAGTCAGCAACAGAGAAAAAATCATTCAGCAGTGGGCTTTGACGTGCCTCGTCAGGAGTGAGCTTCTTTCCTAAGTTCTTGAAGTTGACGTGCCTCGACCCCTCAGGCTCTTCGATTCGTAACTCGAAGCCACCGCCTGACTCAGAGGGCCAGACCCTCAGGTACACCCAGCTTCTCTCGCCCACGGCGGAATCGGAATCGTCCCACCATTTCCCGATGCTCACTGTGAGACCCGCTTCGATGTCTTCGTGGCCAGTTTGCAGCGTCGCGAAATAGATTGCGTAAGCACACTCATCTTTCTTTATGAACCCGTTAACGCTCTTGAACGAATGTCCGCAATGGTCACAAACAATGTTTGCCACTTCTGGGCCTAACTCAAGCGAAAGACCCTCAACGCCGTTCTTATTCTTGGACACTTTATCTCTTCCTTATCGATTCCCTTTGAGCAACTCAACGCATTATAAGTCAGGTTGAATTGCTTGGATTGTCGCCCATACGGGGCAAATGGTTCATGGGAAAGATTTGGGAAAGATGTAAGATTGGCTGAATGCCAGCTAAATCGCGCAGAATCAGGGGGCCATGTGTATTCAGCCTGACTTCTGACCAGCGCTTCCCTGGAAAGACCGAGCCAGTCGAACGACAACTAGCGGTACGTCCCGGAATCGGAATCTGCCCACTGCTTGCTCCGAAATCGATTCGTTTGTCACCACTGTCGCGCTGCTGTATCCTGCCTTTAGTGTCTTGAATTTTGAGGCTTGCCAATGACTCAATCCCTTACGCCCCTCGACTCGTTGCTCTTCACCATCGTACTCGGCACACTCGCTATCGGCCTGCCTATTCTCGTGGTGTTGTCCATCCGCTTTCTTTGGGATCGCAGCTTAAACCTGGGCCGTTCGAAAGAGCTCGAAAAGCTCATCTGGCAGTTACACCGCATCGCGAGCGCCATGGAGCATCAAATGAACTTGGCATTTCCCGCGGTTCAGCCGGGCACGGAAGAACCTCGCGATCTCGCCTATCTCCAGCAGCTTGCCACCCAACCAACTGCTTCTACCCCTAGCCCCGAGACTCCTAGTGCAGCAGCCGGGGCTCCGCCGCCAGTCGCCCAGCAGGCGCCTCTTCCCGCGCTTGAACGCCGAGAGCCCTCTGCCGAAGCCCCACGTGCCGGAGTCAACTCCATGTTCGGCATATAGGTTAGTTTCTCCTCGTCATTGGGTATTGGTAAGGCCCCTGCTAAGCCCACCTAGATTGCTCCTCGCCAGTCCTTTGGTTTATCGATGGGAAGTAAGACATGGCATTTCAAGAATTTCGCTACCCCTTTAAGGTATATTAGCGTCGACAGACTAGGGCCTACCGAGGTGCTTTCTCCCGGTATCTGGCTTGAAATGTTTCGGCTGTTAATGCCGATAGGTTTGGGTGTGTGCAGCCGCCGTCCTTAAGGGAGCGTGTGAACAGATTTCGATCACGCTCAGAGTTGCGACGATACTTGTGAGCTGGTGGCAATTTAGCCGGCATCGAATCGGGCTATTCCGAAGCATGGTTGACATTCGTCAAAATGCCTTCGGGTTTGGCCAGAAATGAATTTCGACGGGCTCGCGATGTTAGGTGAATGAGCTTGGAGAAGTTAGGCAAATACCTGATTCAGAGAGAGCTTGGGCGCGGAGCTGGAGGTGTCGTTTACCGGGCTCGCGATCCAATCATCAATCGTCTCGTCGCGCTGAAGACGATCACTACGGGTCTGGCCGAATACCCCGATTTGCTCCAACGCTTTTACCAAGAGGCTCAATCTGCTGGCGGCTTGCAGCATCCCAACATCGTCACGATTTACGATTTGGGCGATGCAGACGGCATTCCCTATATCGCGATGGAACTTTTGGAGGGGGAGAGTCTAGATCAGCTGATCAGCCGCCGCGCGGCCCTGCCTGTTCCATTGAAACTAACTTACGTTTTACAGGCGTGCCGCGCGTTGGACTACGCACACAAACGCGGAATCATCCATCGCGATATCAAGCCCGATAACGTGATGCTCACCAGAGATGGCACGGTGAAGGTTGTGGACTTCGGCATAGCTCGTGTCCTTGAAACTTCAAAAACGCAGACCGGTATGTTGCTCGGCACTTTCGCCTACATGTCTCCCGAGCAATATCACGGCGAGCATGCAGATGCGCGCTCCGATATTTGGTCGTTCGGAGTTCTTTTGTATGAGTTGCTGGCGTACCAGAGACCATTCCGGGGGGCGACTCCAGCGAGCCTCATGCATAGTATTTGCCAGCAGGAACCGACCCCCTTGCTCGAAGTGGCCCCCGAATGTCCTGCGGCTCTCGAAAAAGTAGTCCAAAAAGTCTTACGGAAATCGCCTGACGAACGATATCAGTCGATGGAAGAAGTCCTCCTGGACCTGGATCCGATCTGCAAGAGTTTGCAGGCGGAGTCCGTTGCAGCGCTGGTTGTCCAAGCGCGCAACTTGTCGGAGCAGGGTGACTATTCCCAGTCTCGTGATTTGCTGCGCCAAGCACTTCAAATCGATTCAACAAACACACAAGCCAGGAATCTTCTGGAAAAGGCTAATACCGAACTCAGACGGATTCTAATTCGGCCGAAGCTGCAACAGCAGATTGAAAAAGGACGGGAGTTACTCGCCGAAGGGAAAACGCAAGAAGCAAGGATGGAGGCAGAGGTTGTCTTGCAGTTGGACCCCACCTTTGAACCCGCTCAAGAGCTGCTGAAGCGCGTCCAGCAAGAAATAGACCGCGCTCGGCAAATTGCCGAATGGATTGACGCCGCCGAGCAACGCTTGGCGCAAGGCTTCTTGGAAGAAGCCGAGGAGCTACTGGCTAAAGTCCTGGAAGCCGAATCCACCAACGAGCAGGCAAAAGCGCTTCAGCTGCAGGTGACAAACGAAAAGGCGGAGCGCCAGCGGCGAGTGCAATTCTTCGAGAAAATGCAGCAAGCGCGCGGCTTGTGGACGCAACAGAATTACGCGGAATGCATTCAGCTTCTGGTCGAATTGCGGAAGGAGTTTCCCGATGATGACGAGATTCCTCGGCTGCTAGAGACTGCCCAGGAAGACCAGGCAAACCAGAAACGATCACAGGGTCTGGCTGATGCCCGCAGCATGCTGGCAAATCGCCGCTACGACGAGTGCACGGCGCTTCTTGCTGAACTTCGAAAGCAATTCCCTGGCGACGATGAAATCCTCAAGCTGCAGAAGACGGTGCTTGAGGATCAAAGAAAACAACAGAGGGCGCAATCTGTTGCGGAAGTTCGAAGCCTTCTAGCGGCGAGACGCTATGACGATTGCACGTCCCTGCTGAATTCCATCCTCAAGGAGTTCCCGGGCGACGACGAAGTCCTGCAGCTTCAAAGAAATGTCCTCGAGGATCAGAGAAAAGAACGAAGATCGCAGTCCATTGCGGAAGCTCGAAACCTTTTTGCCGCGAGGCGCCACGACGCTTGCACCACATTGCTGAACTCCATCCTCAAGGACTTTCCGGGCGACGACGAAGTCCTGCAGCTTCAAAAGAATGTACTCGACGATCAGCGAAAACAGCGGATGTTGGATTCCCTGAACGAGGCGCGAAACATCCTGGCAGCAAAGCGTTACGACGATTGCATCTCCCGGCTGACATCTCTACAGAAAGAGTTTCCTGAGGAAGCCGATGTCTCGAGATTACTGGAAACCGCCAAGGCGGAGAAAGCTGAACAGCAGCGGCAGCAAGGCGTCGCGAAAGCCAGAAAATTACTGGCTGGGCGAAGGTACGATGAGTGCAACACGCTGCTTTTGGAATTGCAGACGCAGTTTCCCAAGGACGACGAAATCCCGAAGCTCCTTGATGTGGTTCGAAAGGACCAATCCGAGCAGCGCAAGCTGCAAGGTCTGACCGAAGCGCGGAGTCTGCTGCACTCGCGCAATTATGAGGGATGCCTCGCACTGCTCGGAAAGCTGCAGGGCGAACATCCCAATGACAACGACGTCGCCAAGCTCCTTGAGACGGCGCTCGCGGAGCAAGCTGAGCAACGCAAACTGAAGAGCTTGACGGAAGCCCGAAGTTTGTTGACCTCACGTAATTACGAAGAGTGCTTAGCGTTGCTCGCCAAGCTGCAAAGCCAGTATCCAAAAGACAATGACATCCTAAAACTGATTGAAATAGCGCGTGAAGATCGCGCGGAGCAACAGAAGCAGCGCCAGCTTGCAGACGCCAGGAATCATCTGGCTGCGCGGCGATTTGCGGACGCCATGGGGGTGCTTGATGGACTTCGCGAGACTCACCCAAAGGATTTAGGCGTCATCAAGCTGCGAACTTTAGCCCTCCAGGAAAAGGAAAAACAGGACAGCCTCGAACGTCTGCAGGGCGAATTGAAGGCCATGAAAAACTTGGTCAGCGAAAAAAAATACAATGAGGTTCTTGCACAATCAGAAAGAATCCAGAAGGAATTTCCCGGCAATACGGATTTGAGCCGACTCATTGAGTTTTCGAAGGCCCAACAGGCAGAGATCGAGCGGGAAACTCAACAAAAGGCAATTTTTCAAGAGGCGAAAAAGCTCTTTGATTCATCCCATTTTGAGGAGGCGTACCAGGCTGCCTTGGCCGGTCTCAAGACATTTCCTGACAACAAGGAACTGCAGCTTTTGCGAGAGCAGGCTGATAACCAGCAAAGGAAGCTTGAAACTCGGCAGCACATCGAGCAGAGAATTCGGGAAATCAAGGTCAAGATCAACCGGGGAAAGATTAGCGATGCCATAGATCTGGCCAAGCAGACGCTTATGACCCTGGGGCCAGACACCGATGTGAATCAATTACTCAATTCTGCCCGGGTTGAGCTCGAAGCTCGCGAGAAAAAGAAAGACCAGGAAGAAAAGCTGGAAGCGGTTCGTACGCTGATCAGCGCGGGGAAACTGGTCGAGGCGACAAAAACTTTGGACTTAGCCGTTGAGGCTAAGATTCTTGAAGTGTTCGATCCTCGCGTCCAGCGTGTCTGCGAAGAGTTGGACGTAGCGAAGTCGGCTGCAACGGCCGCCGCCGCAACCGTGATATCCCCGCCGCCCGTGAGTCGGTCCAAGGAGTATGCCTGGCTGCAAGGGCCGCCGGAGCCGGAAGTGGCCACGCCGGAAGAAACGCGCCCTCCAACGGAAGTGCCAGGGGCAAAGGCGTCTACCGGCCAAACAGTTTTATTGCCTACGCAGCCGGTGGTTCCACCAGTTGCTCCACCGCATCTACCTCCACCACCTGCGGACAGCACTCCCCGAGTCTCGGCGCCTCCTCAGCGTCCAGAAAAACCCGTTACTAAACCCACTGCAGAATCGATTGTTGAACGGGCAACTCCAACTGGGCCTTCTTCGACTCCTACTCCAACCGTTGCTTTGCCCCCTCCTTCTCCGCCGCGGAGGGAGATCAAGCAGCCAGTTCCTCAGGTTTCAATCCCTGAGCCGATCCCTGTTTCAGGAGCAGCTCCCTCTTCGAATAGGAAGAAGGCCGCACAAATTGGTGCTTTGGTTTTGTGCGCGGTGGGACTGATTTGGGGACTAATACGGATAGCTACGTTGCTTCGCACGCATGAGACTGCATCCACTCCGACTGTTGCGAAACCGGCCGCGAAGCCAGAGCCAAATCCGCTTGAAGTTCAGCAGCGCGACGCTTTGAATGCCGCGGATAAGCTGGTTGCTTCGAATGACCTCGAAGGCGCGCTGAAAATCCTTGCGCCGGCAGCGGATTTGAATGGCCCGTTCACTGCCGAGATCAAGAAAAAGCAAGCTGGCATCGAAGAGTCGATGCAAAATCAAAACCTGCGTGACCTCCGGCGAAGGGAAGAGCTCCTGTGGCAGCAGGCAAACGACGATGTCACAAGCGGACGCTTTGCTGACGCGCAGAAAAAGCTGCATCAGATCCTTGCGCTAGGCGACGGAGGATTGCGCAAGAACGATGCGCAGCAAGCCCTTGCGCACACCATTCCTGATCGCCAGGCAGAGGAAAAGCTATTTTCGCAGGCGCGCCAAGCCGCTCAAAAGGGCGATATAAACAGTCTCCAAAGCGCCTCTGATATTCTTAGCCGCCTCGCTTCACGGGAGGGGCCGCGGAAGCCCGAAGCGGAGAAAATGCTACAGGACGTCCGAGCAAAACTGTCCAGCAGTTACATCAGCAGTGCTCGTCAGGATTTGCAGCGCGGAGATTTCCATTCAGCCCGTCAAAAGGCTGGTCAGATCCAGCAGAGTGGCGGCGATGCTGGCGCGCTTCCCACGGAGATCGATCAAGCCGAACAGAGCCGCCTCACCCAATTGGAGAGCCAGTTCAATCAGCTTAAGCAGAGCGACGATGATGCCGCCACCCAGCAACTCAGCAACCTGCAGCGAGGGTTCCAGGCGCTCGTCGATAGTGCGGGGCCACGATCGGAAGAGGCCAAAGGCTATGTTAATAATCTGCCAGAGGCGATACGCGAAGTGCATGAACGCGCAGCGAACAAACGCGCCGAAACTGCCTATGGGCAAATTGTCGCCCGATATCAGCAGGCCGCAAGCACGAACGATAAGATTGGGCTGGAAGCGGCTCGCAATGGCTTCCAGTCCATCGCAAAAGCCGGCGGCCCGCACGCAAGCGACGCCCAGCGGTTTGTGGACGAAATTGGCGCAAAGCTTGCGGCCCTGAACCAGCCTCCTCCAGTGGTAACGCCTGTCCCGCCTCCACCAGTTTCCGGGCCGACTGACAATGATGCCGTGCTCGCCCTGGTTAAGCGGTACTCACAGGCCTTTGAGCAAAGGAATCCGGATGCCCTACAGCAGATTTGGCCGACTATGGGGACGCTGTACACTCGTTACAAAAACTCGTTTGAGAAGGCCAGTTCCATTCGCATGCAGGTCCAAACGGAAAGCGTGAAAATTGGCGCTGACGGCACTACGGCTACCGTGACGGCTCAAGTCACTCAGGAATACACTCCACAAGGGGAGAAACCAAAAAGCGTCAAGGGCCGCACGACCTTTCAATTCGCAAAGTCGAATGGCTCTTGGGTCATCACGAACGTCCAATGAGTCCGAATTCCTAGCAAACCGGCAAGTAGAGGTTCCTCGGTTTCCGATTTGCGCATTTATACGATCATCTAGATTATTCCCGAGACGTCACGTTGGAAACGTTTCGCCAAGGAGTGCTGCGAGTTTGGCGCGTTCGCCATTCCGTGTGAACGGTCAAAGGCGCAACGGTCGCCGGCCGTTTGCGTGACGGGGCCTTGAATGGTGTGAGAACGGGAAGTACAATGCCGCAACCGATGTCGCTGTCCAGGCTGCCTCTCGGCGGATACGGGGGTGTAATTTGAGATCAGGATGGCGAGCCATTACGTTTCTTTCTTGCATATTCTGTTTAAGCGCGGTGCCCGCTTGGGGAGATGGCGAGGGACCCGCATTCGGCTATTCCACAGCTATCTTGGGCCCAGGCAATGCAAGTATCGAAACAACGTTTATGTGGCGCTCCGGCGTGACGATGTTCGGCCCGCAGGTGAGTTACGGACTCGTGGAAAACCTCCAAATTTCAGTCTCGGCACCCTTTCACCTTGATCACGGAGACCATCCCACGGGCCGGTTTACCGCGATGATGCCCGGCGACCCGCAAGTGGAGGTACTCTTGGGCTGGCGATTTTTCCACAAATCCCCTGGAATCGGTACGAGAAATGAAGCCACTCTTTATGCAGGCGTATCTGCTTTAACTCAGGAAGTTCCGCGTGCCGATGGTCCGCCCCTCCGACGTCAGCCTGGTTTTTATGTTGCCGTGGCGGCGGGACACGTTTCGAGAAGATACGATGTATGGGCAGGGGCGGGCTATCAAGGTTATAGCACGTGGATTAGGGGCGTAGACGACCGTCAGAGCAGCTCGTTATTAACCAGCCTCGTCGTCGGTTGGAGACCTCCGTTCTTCGACCACGATTACCCTAAGCCCGATGTGCGCTTTTTCTGGGAGACAACAGGCGAGCTGATCGGCCAGGCTCAGCGAGACGTGGCCCCGCCTGGGAGCACCGGAGGTCACGACCACGGCACTGCCCCGCCGCCACCGCCCCCGAATTCTAGCGGCATCGTTGTATTGCCAAATTCGGGCGGAACAGGAGTATTTTCTGGCCCCACGTTTCTTATTACTTACCGCAGCGTAGCTTTCCAAGGTGGCGTTTTGTTTGCGCTTTGGAACCAACCGAACGGCGTGCAGCCATCTGAGAAAGTGCGGGCCGTAGCTGGTGTGACCTATTATTTCCTCCGGGGGCGGAAATGAGCTTTTCCTGGACCTACATGTTCCGCGGCGTTGCACTTGCTGGATTGCTGCTTGCTGTCGAGCCGGTTCACGCGGAGTATCTGCGAATTCAACTTCGAGTTTACGGGCTGGATTGTGAACTTTGCGCCCGCGGCGTCAGCGCGTCCATCCAAAGGATGGCTGGGGTGAAATCGGTCGACGTCAGCCTGAAGAAAGGGTTGCTGGAAATTGTGCTGGAACGCGGCAACACATTCAAGATGAGTGACCTCCGCAAGCGCATCCGCGAAAACGGCTTTCGCTCAATGGAAGCAACGGTCACAGCCGTCGGCGAGTTTAAAGGATCCATGTTTGAGGTTCTTGGCTCAGGTGAGTCATACAATGTTGGTAGTCCTGACTCCGGAGCCCCTGCCACTGTGGAACGCACCTTTGACGTCCGCTGAACGAGCAGTCGACGCAACACACCAGTCAGCTACCAGCCCGCATAACATCTTGACCAAATTAGAGGGCATGGATAGACTCGGCCCAACGCACCTTCGGGTGATATGAAACGGCTGTTCCGATCACTATCTTCTCATCGGCCTAACCCGACCTCTCACGATTAAGGAGAAGGCTTCATGTTCAAACGTGCAGTTCTGGGGTATCCCGTTTTGATCTTGCTCGCGGCTGTATCTTTTCTCATCGCCGAAAGCACCTCGGCCCAGACGTGCCCGCTGAACGGCACGTTGAGCAACAAGCTGGTCTGCGAAATTCCGCAGGTGTATGGCCCGTTTGGATTCGGCACTACGACGGACCCGACACAGTCGGTGTTGTACACTGGAGACCATCACTCGGCACATTTTTCGAGTGGTTTCCTTTCCACATTCGCGCCCATCAATGAAGCCGTCGGCATCCAGGCGTCACAATTGCCCCTCGCTTCGCCTTCGTCCGGTATCACTTTCGTTTATGACCCAGCCCTGAAGACGTTCGCGCCTTCCACCGATGAGAGTCTCGGGCCAATCGTGGGCAATCGCGCGACCACGATCGGCAGGCGCAAGCTCTTCGTGGGCTTCAGCTACCAATACTTTAATTTTGGCTCGATAGACGGACAAAGCTTGAGCAACATTCCGGCTGTCCTCCAGCATCAAGCATTTCCTGTACCTAATCCCCAGCACATCCCGTCGTGCGATAACCAAACGGGGCTAACAACCGCAAATGGTTATGCAGGGGCCCCGTGCTTCGTGCGCGACTTTATACAAACGTCGAACAACATCGACCTTACGATTCATCAATACACGATCTATGCGACCTACGGGATCACAAACCGTCTCGATTTTTCGGTCGCCATCCCGATTTTGAATGTTCAGATGGGCGTCACGTCGCAGGCCACGATTGTTCCGAATTCTGTTGTGCCTACGGCGGTTGGCGCCCCCGGCAACGTATGGCATTCCTTCAATCTCACCAATCCGGTACTCGCACCCCAATGTGCCTCGCAGAATCCATGCCTCAATGCTACGTTTTCTAACTCGGGCAGCGCATCCGGAATCGGCGACGTCGTTCTTCGCGGAAAATATAACTTCTACAACGGAGAGCGGTGGGCCGTGGCAGCCGGCGTGGATGTTCGTCTACCCACCGGAGATGAATTGAACTTCCTGGGTTCTGGCGCCACAGGGGTACAGCCTTTCGGAGTCGTTTCGTACAAGGCCCGCATCTCTCCGCACGCGGAGGTGGGTTATGAATGGAACGGCGATTCCACGCTTGCCGGAACTAACATAGTGCCCGGGCCTGCCGGGACCACGCCGACAAACACGGGCAAGCTTCCCAACCGTTTCGTCTACATTGTGGGCGCCGACATTCGCGTCGTGAAACGACTGACGGCCGCGTTCGATATTTACGGTCAGCGGTTGTTCAGCAGCCCCGAGATCGTTTCTCAACCCTACACGGGTCTTGGACACTGCGCCGGCCCCACTGATCCGACTGGCGCCACCTGCGGAACGTATACCGCTGGGACGACTCATCCGAACATCGCCCAGATAACTACGGATTACAATCTCACCGAGGCGTCGCTAGGCCTGAAATACCGTCTGGTGGGCCGGCTAGTGATCACTGGAAATGTGCTTCTTAAATTGGATGAAGGCGGACTTCGAAGCAACGCCGTGCCTCTCGTAGGTGTTTCTTATAATTTCTAGCGCTTCATTAGCTTGAGAGAAGTACGACGACATGGACTGAAATTGTTGGGTTCAAAATAGCAATGTATGAAAGTGTCAGCTCTTCGAGCTGACTGACACGCGACGATTTGCGTTCTCTCTAGTGTCGGGAGTCGCGCGAAGACCTGTTATCTCCTCAATGCGGATGAAGAAAAACACGGAGACCGGAGGTTTGGGCTTCCGGCGAACTTGGGACACCGTGTATCCGCTCTGCCACCATAAGGACCTTTTCTGTAGCTGGGAGCGAATCTGCTCCCGGCTCTTCGCGAATTCGCGCCCGTTCGGAATTTCCACGTATTGCCCGAAGACCACAATGCTCGCCCATTCGTCGTGGCCCCGAATCTCTTCGACCTGCACGCAAACCAGCGAATTCGCCCGCATCCACTCAATCTTCCTGCCCACGGTAGAGAAGCAGCACAAACGGTCGGCGTCGTATGAGAAATAAAGGGGAACGATATAAGGCCGGTTGTTGGAGGCGCATGCGAGTCTGCCATAGCCGAGTCGCGTGAGCATCTCGCGACATTCCCTACTCCGCATCTTGGTAATCAGCATGGGTGATCTAACCGCAAGTCTAACGGCCCACGTGTGAATGAGTCTACATCTGTCAGTTTTATGGTGGCCAAGGCAGACTGTCAGAGGATATGTCTGGTCGCGACTAACCCGGCACTCACACAAAAAGTCTTCCATTGCACAACTGTCGATTGCTTTCGCAGACTCTGGCGGTGAGGTCGAACCTAGGGAGTTGTCTTAATTAGTGCCTTAATGGGAAGCTGAGCCACCGCCAAACAACTCGCTTGTTTGAATCTTCGATCAGCAGTAACGGCCACCAAAAAGCAACCGGCCCCGGGGGGTGGCCGGGGCCGGTCGCGAGGGTGCAGCCGTTGGCTGCGTTCTACTGACTTGGCAGGAGAAGCTGTGTAAAGCCAGTCGTGTTTATGTCGCGGAAGAGCGGCGTGCGCGGCGGCAACAGAGAAGGAGTCAGAAACTCCGAGTCAAAGTTGTAACCGCGAGTTGGCGGCGAGTATACGGTGTTGCAGCACTTGTACACGCCGGTTCCCTGTCGATTGTAGTACATGCTGATGATCGAGCCCTGGTAGTTGAGAGTCTGACCGCCCCAGTTCTCGAGATATCGCAGGAAGTTGTGCACTCCACCGTCCGTACCGAAGTCCTGGTTCGTGGTGTAGCCCGTGGGTTGTGGGAAGGAGATGCCTTTGCCGGCCATGATCGCTGTCCGGTAATAGCTGGTGACCGCATTTCGCGGCACGGTGTTGCTGCCAGATGGATAGTCATACGGCGTGATAAAGGAATTGACGTCATTCCAATTGTTGGAGAGCAGCGTGACGGAATCCGCCGCGACAGAGGTGGCCGCGTGCACTGTGCTCCAGGTATTGCCGCTGCAAGTGCTGATGCAATTGAAGTCGCCATGAATATAGGCAGGGTTTTCGGTGGCAATCGTGAGGCCGCAAATCACGCCGCTCGGGCAAGTGTTGAGGAAATTGGCTATGTTAGCGCCGTTAAAGATCTTCACGGCGCGGCGAAAAAAGAAGTTCGGATTCTCGCGCGCTTCATTTGCGTGGATGACGTAGTCGAACGGCCAGATAGTTGTCGGGGCAGCCACGGTGCAATTGGGGTGTGCTGCGAGAGCGTTGGCGGTGGTGGTGCCGACAAGGGCGGTAGCGACGGCAGCTGGTGAACCTGCGCCGTAGTAGCCATTGCCACCATTCAGACCTGGTGTGTAGGCCGCGCTGGCGTGTGTGGCGTCCTGTCCGTAAGTGAAAAAGGGAGTGGTTCCCAGTCCGTCGAGGTCCTCACCCGAATCGAGTGTATTGTTCGGGCAACCATATTGGTTGGCCGGGTTGACGAAATCCTCGAAGCCGTACTCTCCGGTTTCGTTGGTGCTAAAAGACGTCGGAGGCCATCCGCCTGGAAACGTAGCGGTAGTATAGTTGCCACGGCGGTCAGAAATGTAAACGGCGTAGTCGAAGGGAGAATTGACCGTATCGAAGGCCTGTGCGCCGGAGCCAGGAAGGGCGCCGGTGAGGTACTTGGTCAAGTTAACTGCGTCGAGTTCGATGTAGCTCATGGCGCCGTTTAGGGGAACCATGTTGTAGTACTTGGTGGTGCCAACGGTCCCAGCAATTTCAGCGTCACGAAGTTCGCCTTCACGCGTATCGAACAAGACATTGGGCCAGTAGTCGCCCGGGAGGGTCGGTGCGGCAGTGACCTTGCCGGTCGTCCCGGACGACAGTGTTATTCCGCAGCTAAGGTACGGATTTCCGCCGGTTGACGTCGCCCAGTTCGATGGGTTGTCGCGCACGCGCTCCAGACGAATGATGGCGTTCGGGTGCACGTCAGGGCAAGTGGACGCAGGGATCTGCCCGCTCGTGGGTAGAGTGAGGAGCGGCTCGTTGGCACCGTATCCCGTACCGGCCGTCAATGACGCCTGTGGATACAGATTGCGTCCCGCATAGCCGTAGCCGAGAACTTCCAGGGTTACGTCTTTCCAAGTACCGCAGGGAGTGCCCGAATAGTTGGTCTGAATTTCAATCTTTATGAATCCCTTGATCGTGGGCGTGCCATAGGTTGGGTGGGCGGTGGTGGGTCCCGGCACCCAATATCCGTCCGCGGTGTTATAGGTCGTAGCGTTTAAAACCGCGGCGGAGGCTGCCAGCGGTACCGGCAGGGTGCTAAAGCCCGCCGTGTTGTTCGCGGTCATTCTTGTGTAGAGAGCTGCGGGGAAGCCGCCATACGCGGTCCAACCCGCAGCGGGCTGCGCGAGTTGGGACAAATCGACAGGGGCAACGGTGGTGTCGATACAAGGGAGGTTTATAAGGTCGTTCTTATTGTCTGAAAGAAGAACCCTAAAGCTGGCCTGGGCGAAGTAGCGCTCAGCAGTGATCGTGGCGGATTCACCAACGTAGGGTCGGCGGATGATGTCCGTAGGCTGAGTGGAGCCAGCGCCGAGGGTGACGATAGCGAGATTCAGCGTTTGCGCGCCGGTGGCGCCATCCCGCAGGTTGCCTGCGTAATTGGCGCTGCCGAGGGAAATATTCGACCAGTTAGGATTTGTAGCTGAGCCTAGGGTGCCAACCAAGCTGCCTTCGGTGTAGGCCAGGGGCCGCGTGCCACTGCCATTGAAAATGTTCACAGAGCCAGCATACGAACCCGTAGTCGTGGGAAAACCGTTGGAAAGGTTGGTGCGGATTACGTTTAGATACGCTGTGACCGGCTGCGAAAGCGTCAACGAGCTGCCCGAAGCGAGGAAGAGGTTCCCGTTGGTTTGTGTGCGGCCGCCGAAATTAAAGTTCGGACCCGGAAAGAAGCTGAGGTCGGTGTTCGAGAAGATGCCGAATTGAAACATGGGGATACCGACAGTTTGCGTAGTGCGCTGCAGCTTCACCTCGGAGCCAGACGTGGTGCGTGCCGTTACGCTCAGCGTATACAGGGTCTGGAGTGCAGTCATTCCCTCGTACGTTCCGGAGTTGATCACATTGGTGGTGGCGAGAGGGTTTCCGTTAGTGTCCGTCGGAAAGCTAATGACGTAGCCGCTGCTCCCGTTATATTGAACGTAGTTGACGCCGGCAAGGGCCGGGGGAGTCGTTTGGAGGGCGTTTATTTGAGCGCCGCTGGGCGAATAGTTTTGATCGAAGAGCGTGCCAATATCCGCCGTCAACTTCTCCATGCCCGCTTCCGCGGCATAGAAAGCCTTGCTGTAGTCATTGTTGTAGCCGCTGAGTTTCTGTCCGGAACTAATGAGCAGAACGAAGCCAACCAGCAGGCTGGACATGAGCAGCATGAGCAACAAGGTGGTAAGCAGAGCGATGCCGGAATCGCGTCGCATCAGTTTATTCGGGGCATTCATTGTAAGGCTCCTCATTATTGATACCGGTTGACGTAGGCCATGCTGCGGAGGCTTAGCTGCGTCTGGAAGTTTTCACGAGCGTACTGTTTGGTCTGACCGAGCATGCTGGTCGAACGCGTACTCATAAAGAGATTCACGGACCGAATCTGACTTTCCGAATAGCCGCTGGGAACGGTGTTCTGATTCACCGCAACCCCGTCGTTGAAATTGAAGGTGAATTGCAGGTTCTCAAGCGTCTCTCCGACGGGCTGCGGAGCGTTGAAATTAACCGCGCGATCGAGGCGGATGTGGACGGGGTCCGTCACGTTATCAAGCCAATAGGAAACCACCCAAATGCGGGTGGCCGCTGTTGGCGGATAGGTGCCAAGATAAGTGGCAACGCCGCCGCTGATGGTGGAATTCTGGAGCTGTTTAATCGTGCCGCCTGTCGCACCGGTGATTCCGTTGAGCCTGAAGGCATCGCCGGAAGCGAAATTCAGCGTTTGGCCGGACACGCTGGTGACTTCCTGCAGGGCCTTGCCATTAGTGTTGCTGAACATGATCAGGTCGCCCGGATTGATCTGCACGCCGCTGGCTGCGAGGTTGGAGAGGTTAAAGCAGGTCGTGGCAAAAGTGACGGAATTTCCGGAAGCCGAGATGCTGCCACCAGGGCAGCTGGTCCCGTTGATCGGCTGAGCGTTCATGCCGATGATGGTGGAAGTTGAGCTTGCCGTATTGTCCGCGTAGACAACAGTAAGAACGTCGGTGTTCACACTCGACGTGGCATCCGGGGCAGTAATGAATGGCCCCAAGGCATTGCCAGGCTCGATGGACGGCAATGTTGTGTTGCAAGCAGGAAACGTCCCTGCTGCAGTTGGGAGCGGCCGGGCCAAGTTCGACGTGCCGCCAGGACAGGAGGAGGTGGCGGCGAAAGTCGGAATCGTGATGCCGCCAGTGGGGATACCCATTCCCGTCATGATGACGTCCTGTTCCAGGAGGTTGAGGCCGGCGCGAATGTTGTCAGCCATGTCCTCGCGCTGGGTGACGTTCTGGTTTGAATACGTGGCCATTCGAAAGGCCATGACAGTAGCCAGCAGGGCGACCAAGGTGACCGCCATGGCCACTGAGAATTCAACTAGCGTGAAACCCGATTGTCTCTTCATGTCCAAGTTCCTCATGGCTCTCTAGGCGAAGGCTGAGATGTAGCTGATCAGGGTGTAAGTGCGGTTCATTTTCCCGACCTGATAATTGATGGTGACTGTGATCATGCGCAGGTTGGCTTCGCCGGTGACTGGCGTGATGGCAATCGTGCGCTTCATCCAGGGATTCAGGTCGACGACCTGGTCGTCGTTCGTGCCGAGAATTCCGTCAGGGCCGGGGCCGATGGTGATAACTTCATCTGCGGCGCCCTGATCCGTCGCCGTTCCCACGAGGCCGTCCGTGCCGGGAACCAGGATGGGCTGCGGGCCGTCCAGGAAAACGCCGGTGTTACTGACGTTTTGAATCGATGCCCACGTCAACTGCTTGATGTCGCGCGCAGTGAAGATCGCTTCGACGGCTTGTTCGGCTTTCTTCTCGGCTACATAGTCGTATTGCGACAGGCTAGCGAAGAAGATGCCTTGTGCGTAGACCGCGGCCAGCGAAAGCACGCCAAAGGTCAGAACGAAGATCGAGATCATGGCTTCAAGCAGCGTGAAACCAGCCAGGTGTCGTGAACGTTTGCGCTGTGTTTTCATAAATGGGCTTCTTTCCTACTGCTGTTCTTGCCACTGCAAAACTGTGCCGCCACTCGCTGGGCCAGCCCAGGAATAAGAGCGGACTCGCCCTGTGCTCCCCAAAACTGTGACGGCGCGTGCCGTATTCGGCTGGCCAGGAATGGCGGTAAAGATCGAGGCGTTGACTGGATTGTTGTTCCCAACCGTGTTGTAGCCGGAGCCCCCGGTGGTGCCAACCAGACTTCCAGAGGTACTGAACATGATGGCAAGACCTGCGGTGCCGCCGTTCGCGGGTGAGAAGTTGAGTGCGTTTGAGTTACCGAATCCCATGGGTGTGTCAGGCAGGCCAGGATAAGCGTAGAAAGTGCTGCCGCCGGGCACTGCATCGTTGAGAAAAACGGGCGCGATGACAGTCGCGGGGGCCTCACCCGGGAGCGTCTGTACCGCTAGCTGAATCTGGTTTGGAGCGGTGAACGTTACCAAAACGTTGCGGCGCTTAGTAACCGCTATTTCCCGCGCGGTGCGCAGTTGGGTTATGATTTGGAACATGGCATCATTGGCCTTCGAGGCATAAGTCGAACTTCGGGTCGACATGACAGCCATGCTTGCCAGAACAAACGTGATCCCTACAACGGTAACCAACTCGACCATTGAGAACCCTTGTTCTGCCCTCTTGCTTCTGCGTTGCATTCTTGCACCTCTGCCCCGGGATAAATCCCGTCTTAGTCGCTAAGAGATGTGCACGACGGCAGCCAAGAGAAGCATCTCTCTAACTTGTTTATTTTCTGCATTTTATATTGGAAATCGGATTGGAGATCCATCCGAACACTGAGGCAATGTAACAAAACGTTACAGGTCGCCACCTTGGAAACGCGAATGGCCTCTAGGCGGGAACGAGCCATCCGCCGCCGAACAGCAGGCCGGGACCGAGGGATGCCGCGAAAATAGGACCCCATTGGCCGGCCTGATGGCTTCGCGCCGATTGCAGAATCGCATCGAGTGCCACCCCACACGTCGAGGAGCCGAGATTCCCGAAAGACCGGGCGACAACGGGAAATTTGTCCTGTGGCAGACCGCACTGCTTGGCGAGGAGAGTAACAAGACGCGGATTAGGCTGATGAGTTGCCAAGCCTTGAAGCGATGAGCGGGCGATGCCACTGCGGAGTTCGATCTCGCGGACCACTTTTTCTAGCCTGGTGATGGCCGCGCGGGAGAGAGCCTCGCCATCAAAGTGCACATCGAGGCTGCCGTTGGGGGCATCCGCTACTCGAATCGCTCCCGCGTACTGCCCTGCACAGCCAAAGAAAAAGTCGCCGAGGCCGTAGGCTCGTTGGGGGGCGGCGCCGTTTTTCGCGCGTAAGAGAAACGCGCTGGCGCCATCGCCGAACAAGCCGCCAAATTCTCCCGCCACCAGGCCTGGTTTGAAGGTGCGGCTATGAACGTCGGAGGTGATGACCGCGATGGTACGGGATTGTCCCGAGGCGATGAGTCCCTGGGCGACAGCGAGTCCGTTCACGAGGCCGAGACACGCGCCCCCGACGTCTAGCGCGCCGCAATTTTCGCGAGCAAGTAGTTGGGAGTGAAGCTGCGCCGCGAGGGAAGGATAGCCGCGATGCGTTTCGCTGGTGGCGATGATCCAATCGAGTTCTTGAGCGCCGCAAGCCGCAGCGTGGAGTGCTTGCTGCGCGGCGCGCGCACCAAGTGTAAGTTCATTTTCGTCTTCGGCGGCATACGCCAGCGATTCGATTCCGGCCCGAGAGCGAAGTTTTCCAGGTGGCATCCCAAAGGCCCGGTCGACCTCTTCGGAAGGAATTTTGCGCGAGCCGACCGCCGCACACGAACTTGAAATAAGAACCGATGTTCGTGTTGCTGGTTGAGTCGCGTAGGAAAAATCACGTTCGGGAGAGGGGCGTTCAGTCTGAGCGTCTTTGAATACCTGAAAAATGCTCTCGAAAGAGGGAGTGCGTTCGGTAAGCAGAGCGCCCAATTCGCTTAGACCGCTTGCGGACTCCAGAGCACGAAGAAAACTCACCCAGCCCATGGAGTCAAGCACGCCTGTTTCGATCAGATCTTGGGCGGGATCGGGGACGACTGTTTGCGGTCCGGCTTCGCGACGGAAACATTCATCGACAAGGCGTTTCCAATGATTTTCATCCTTGATCGAAGCCATCAGAACTCCTCGAGCCACTCGCGTTTTGGAAGCGGGATCAGGGTGTCCAGCATAAGCCAGCAGAGATCATGATACGGCCGCGTGAGACCGAGGCGGACGAAGTGATGCGGGCAAGACAAAACTTTGTAGTGGAATTGTGAGTTTAAGAACCGCTCGAGACGAGGCACGCGATTCGCACCTCGTCCCTCTGCCAAAGCGGCTTCGATGAAATCGCGCCATTCTCGATCGACGACCGGAAGATCGCGCAAGACCTCGCCCGAAGAAAGAGCCACCGTGGCGCGCACTTCGTTTGCGCAGAGCTCGAGGCGAAGATTTCTTGTTTGTGTTCCGCAAACGGAGCGGGTCGCTTCGTGAGGCATTGCGAACAATCCACTGCCACTCTTGTTTTCATGGAGAATACAGCCGAATAGTTCCGGCAGAGTGCCTGCGGTTTCTGCTTTGCGCAGGTAAGCGACGACCTCCGGTTCGGGAACGGTTGACTCTTTCTGGAAGCCGCGCCTCGAGACGCGATCTTCTACGTGTGGTTTGGCACCGGAAAAAGGAGCAAGGTCGCACTGCAGCACATCGCCGCGTTGATAAGGGAAATGCATCCAGCTGTTGGCAGTCGCGGTTACGGGACGAACGGAGCGAATTTTTTCCTTCTCGCGCTGTAATCCGATGACGCAGAAGGCCGGCCCCATGCGGGTAATCTCCGTGATGAGCAATTTGGTCATGACACGGATTTAGGTTTAACGCGGCGCGTTTTAGAAGATTTTGAACGAGTTGCGACGAGGTGGCGAATCTCGACGTTGTGACCTTGTGCCCGCCAATGAGTAGCGAGCAGATCGGCAACGAGACGTCGGTGACATTTCTCGGGGCCAGCTTCGGAACAGAGTAAAGTAGCTCGCGGAGGCCATACACTTGCATCGAACGCTTGCGGGACTCCGCGCTCCCGCATGAGGGCCAGAAAACTAGTTTCGTAAGCGGGCCAGTCCTTGGATTCGCGATAGGTATCGAGCAACTCAGAAGTTGGAGCAAGCTGCGGCTCGTGGGAATAGCCAATGCGCGCAACTCCTTGCAGGAAATAGGCGAGGTCGGGGTGCTTGGCAAACCCGGAAAGCTGGCCTCCGCGGTTCAAGCGGATGTCGATGAGTTTCTCCACTTGGGCTTCGTGCAGAAGGCGGAAAAACTCTTCGGCAGTCTTTCCCGCGAAACCGATCGTGCAAAGAAGAATTTCCATAAAATCAAAAGTACTCGATCGCTTCGGGAGACGCGCGGAAGGCAAACTCCTGAGCTTGGCGGCGAAGCGCGTCTTGGAGAGCCACATCACGTTCGCAAATAAAGAGCGAGCCGCTGTCAAAAGCAGCCAAGTCGTGCAATTTGAGCAGGCGATCTTCGGCTTCCCGCTGCGATTCTAATTCGCCACCGCGGCGGATGTGCAAGGGCGCAACGCCGCGATCGAGCAGCGCCGGGCAAATCATGAGGAATCGGTGACACTGCAAGGGATCTTCCTCGGCGCACATCAAGGCTATGTTTGAGGCGCGGCTCAACTCCAACGCCCGATCAATCCCCGCGCTAAAATCCGGGGCTTTGCGCCGTTCTTCGTAATTCACGATGCCGTCCGCGTGGTAGGCCCGGGGATCGGAAGGACGGCCGCCGAGCGCCTCGCCCAGAAATTCGTATGCAATTTCTGCGGAGGCAAGGCATACCTCGAGCGGCTCGCGGTTGAATTGCGGAAACCGGAAGCTGCCGGGCCGGCTGCGGACATCGCAGAGAATTTTTACTTCATGAGTAACTAGAATCTTCAGGAATCCGTCCAGTTCAAGACTCGAGTGTCCGACGGTAAAAAGAGAAGTGGTGGAGTGCGGCAGTGGCTTCATGGAAGGGTCACGCAGAGGGCCAGACGTATTTTGCCGAAACGCGCGTAAGTCGGCAAGCGGTAGCTGAGACGCCTGAGTCTCTACATCGGCAGCCTGTGGCTCCAACCCGTTTGCCGGTTGCAAGAACTATTGAACCGCATGGGCTGAAGAAGAATATTCAGGTGAGCACGCGAAAAGACAGGCTTGGAGTAAGTGTGTCATTCTGATAGCGACTTCCGCCACCCAGGCGCAGAGCGACTGCGATTTTTCAATTGGGACCACGCATCCATGAGGCGATTTCTACTACTTTTTCTCATAAGCGGCTTTCCACTTTTTGGGCAGAGCAATACGGGTGAGCTGCGCCTGAGCGTCATCGACCCATCCGGCCTCGGGGTGAAAAGCTCCGTCGAGCTGGTATGCGAAGCGAATCAATTCCAACAGAGCTTCGAGACGGATGACGGCGGAAATCTTGTGGCGAAACGCTTGCCATTCGGCGTCTATCGGCTTCGCGTCCAGCGTTCCGGCTTTGCAGAGTTCACGGATTCCCTCGAAATTCGCTCTGCGATTCCGTTTGCCTTTGCGGCTAAGCTCAGCATCGCAGCGTCGAGCGCCTCCGTGGTAGTCAAGGATTCAGACACGCTGATCGATCCTTACCGCACTGGAACGATATACCGCATCGGTTCGGACATGATTGAAACCCGAGTAGGATCTCTTCCCGGACGCTCGTTGCAGGATTTGGTCAATTCTCAACCTGGCTGGATTTACGAAGGCAACGCCGTCCTGCATCCACGCGGCTCGGAATACCAGACGCAATTCGTCTTGGACGGTATTCCGCTGACGGACAATCGCTCGCCTAGCTTTGGTCCAGAAATCGGAGCGGATGACCTTGATTCCATGAGCGTCTACACGGCAACCTTCCCTGCCGAATACGGCCGAAAGATGGGCGGCGTTGTGGAACTGAACACGGCGAGAGACGACCGCGAAGGCTTTCACGGGGAAGTCGTTCTGTCGGGAGGCAGCTTTGACACGGCCGGCTCCTATGCCATGGGGCAATACGTCTGGGGAAAAAATACCCTGGGTGTCAGCGCCAGCGGAAACATGACCGGCCACTACTTGAATCCGGTGGTGCCGGAGAACTTCACGAATACAGGCACCACTGGCGATTTTTTTGTCCGCTACGAAATAGATTTGACCAACCGCGACCGGCT
>Ga0210384_10000125_pt1 | contig 116837 bp, 100 predicted proteins | sample IncBWH2MmetaG_FD_160574 | JGI IMG/M metagenome (GOLD analysis project Ga0210384, IMG submission 160574) | Forest soil microbial communities from Barre Woods Harvard Forest LTER site, Petersham, Massachusetts, United States - Inc-BW-H-2-M | ecosystem: Environmental > Terrestrial > Soil >... | reverse complement strand
AGGAAGTCAGGGTATCCCTCCAGTAAGTCCTTTAGAAGGGATATTTTACAAGGGTATCTCGAAAGCAGATCCTTTGTTTTCATAGATCTGGCAGGAAAACGCATTTTTGAGGTATATACCCGATACTCACTGGTAAACACGATGACATACGTAATTACTCATAAGTAACTAGCCGCCGGAGGTCCTTCATGACATCTCTCGCCACCAAAACCTGTGTGCCCTGCCGGGGCGGGGTGCCTCCGCTCAAAGGAAACGAACTGGAATCGCTCCATCAGCAAGTGCCGCAGTGGAAGGTAGTCAATCAACACCACATCACGCGCACTTTCACTTTTCCCGATTTCAAGCAGGCTCTCGATTTCGTGAATCGGGTCGGCGCCGTGGCCGAGGCCCAAGGCCATCATCCCGACATCCTGCTGGCCTGGGGCAAAGCCGAAATCACCCTGTGGACCCACAAGATCGATGGCCTCACCGAAAGTGACTTCATCATGGCCGCAAAGATCGATGCTCTGACTGGACCGTGACGGCTGAGAGCTGACACCTTCTATAATCTCCGCATGCTCGATGAGAACGATTTTCGCAAGCGTGCCGACAGTGCCCTCGAATCCCTCAAACAGAGCCTGATCACGGCGGAGGAATCCGCCGACATCGAAGTCGAGGACCAGTCGGGAGCGCTGCACATCTCCTTCGACGACGGCTCCCGCTTTGTCATCTCCCCCAACGCGCCAGTCCGTCAAATATGGATCTCCGCGCTGGCCACAAGCTTCAAGCTGGATTGGTCAGACACCAACGAGGATTTCGTACTGCCAAAGACCGGAGAGAAGCTGAAACCGCTGGTGGCCCGCTTGATTAACCAGCAATTGGGAGAAGAAGCCGTGGCGCTTGCCTAGGAAGTTGTATGGGCATTACCGTCCGGGATTGGAAGGATGTGATCAGTTCTGCGTTGTAGGTTGCTGCCCTGGATTCTGGCTACAAGCGCCCAGTTTCTGCCTCAGGTGGCGGGCGATCAGTTGGCCGTGGAAGCGTCCGTTCTCGATGAAGATCTCGTTGGTTCGCGAGCCCGCCACAATGACGCCAGCCACGTAGATGCCGGGTACATTGCTTTCCAGCGTCTCGGGATCGCACACCGGGCGGCACTGCTCGGACGAAAGCTCAATCCCCATCGACCGCAAAAAATCGTAGTCGGGATGGTATCCGGTCAGAGCGAAAACGAAATCGTTCTTCACCCGAACCACGCCCTCCGGCGTGTAGATCACCACATGATCGGCTGCGATTTCTCCCACTGAGCTGTTGAAGTGTGCCTTAATTTCGCCGTTCTTGATGCGATTCTCAATGTCCGGCAGGATCCAGTACTTGACGTGGTGATGCATCTTCGCCCCGCGATACACCAGGGTTACGCGGGCTCCATGACGCCAAAGATCGAGCGCCGAGATGGCGGCGGAATTCTTGCCCCCGATGATCAGAACGTCGTTATCAAAGTAAGGATGCGGCTCGCGGTAATAGTGAAACACTTTTGGCAGATCTTCCCCGGGAATATTCAGCAGGTTCGCCAGGTCGTAGTATCCCGTCGCCACGATCAGCTTGCGGGTGTGGTAATCGTAGATTCTTCCCAGCCGATCGGTGGTTGTGACCTGGAAATCGCCATCTCGTCCGTTCACCGTTTTTACCCACTGGTACTGCGCGATCGGCAAACGATAGTGCTCAGCGACTTTCCGGTAATACTCCAGCGCTTCTTGACGAGTAGGCTTCTGGTTGGCGGTGCTGAACGGGATGTCGCCAATCTCCAGCAGCTCCGGCGTGGTAAAGAAAGTCATATTGGCCGGATAGTTAAGATGGAATTAACCACACAGCCCTTGTCAATCGCGATAACTTTAAACCCGGCCCTTTGCGCCTCAATCGCGCAGGCGAGACCGGTGGGGCCGGCGCCGATAACGAGCACGTCGACCCGAGTGTTGGACTGTAACACCGACTGAGCACGCGGGAGGGTATCAGGAATCTGAAGCGCCGTGTCGGACATCGATTTGGTCAACAAATGGTCATTCCTCAGCCAAAACACCACGGCACAGGTTCAAACTGTGGGTCTTAGAGCTAACGATTCTAGCATGTGTACCCGCGGAGTTCAGTTCCGCTCGTGTCGCGTCTCACGACGCGGCGTCCTAGCGCACAACCCTACGCGCTGCCGCGATATAATTCCCGGTTGCTTTCATCTCTTACGCACTAGTCAGGCGCCTCAATGACAACCTCCGCGGAAACTGTGACCCGCACCCGAATCGAATCCGACAGCATGGGACAGATCGAGGTCCCGGCCAATGTTTACTGGGGGGCGCAGACACAGCGCTCGCTACTTCATTTCAACATTGGCCGCGACGTTATGCCGCCGGAGTTGATCCGGGCGTTTGGTGTTCTCAAGAAGGCATGCGCGCTGGTGAACCAGGATCTGGGCAAGCTTCCCGCCGACAAAGCCAAGCTCATCGTCCAGGCTGCCGACGAGGTCATCTCCGGCAAGCTCAACGACCAGTTTCCCTTGCGCATCTGGCAGACCGGCAGCGGCACGCAGACCAACATGAACGTCAACGAGGTCATCTCCAACCGGGCCATTGAGATTGCGGGCGGCGAGATGGGATCGAAGAAGCCGATCCATCCGAATGACGATGTCAATATGTCGCAGTCGTCCAATGACACGTTTCCGGCGGCGATGCACATTGCGGCAGCGGAACGAGTGAAGAATGCGCTGATTCCGGCGATCAAAAGCGTTCATGACGCGATCGCGGCCAAAGCGAAAGAATTCAATGACGTGGTCAAGATCGGCCGCACCCATCTGCAGGATGCCGTGCCTTTGACCTTTGGGCAGGAATTCGGCGGTTGGGCCAGCCTTTTGGAACGAGACATCAAGCGGCTGGAACAGGTGCTCGGCGGTCTTTACGATCTTGCCATCGGCGGAACCGCCGTGGGCACAGGGCTGAACGCTCATCCCGAATTCGCGGAGAGAGCCGCGAAGAAGATTGCCGAACTGACGGAACTTCCCTTTCGCTCGCACGGCAACAAGTTCGCGGCGCTTTCGGCGCACGATGAAATCGTGTTTGCACAGGGCGCGCTGGAAACGCTGGCCGCCTCGCTGATGAAAATTTCGAACGACATTCGCTGGCTGGCTTCTGGTCCGCGATGCGGCCTTGGTGAATTGTCTATTCCAGAGAACGAGCCTGGGTCTTCGATCATGCCGGGTAAAGTGAACCCGACGCAGTGCGAAGCCATGACCATGGTGTGCGTGCAGGTTCACGGCGCCACGGCCGCGGTCGGATTCGCCGGCTCCCAAGGCAACTTCGAACTCAATGTGTACAAGCCGGTGATCATCTACAACTTCCTGCACTCGGTCACTCTGATCGCTGATGCCTGCCACGGATACGTCGAGTACATGATCAAGGGCATCGAGGTTGATCGCGCCAAAGTGGATTGGTACGTCAAGAATTCGCTGATGCTGGTAACGGCGCTAGCGCCGAAGGTTGGATATGACAAGGCGGCGAAGATCGCCCACACGGCCCATGTCGATAAGACCAGCCTGCTTGAGGCGGCGTTGAAGCTCGGCTATCTAACAGCCGAGGAGTTCCACCTGTTGATGAAGCCGGAGAAGATGACGCGGCCGTAAGTCGGAGGAGGCTTTGGATTCTGAAAAGCGAACCCGCACTGGCACGACTTGGCCGACCATTGGACTGAAGTGTACGAGCCCGACAGTCTACTCCGCGCGAGATCCCGCACTCGGCTGAATTTTGCACCGAGTTTCGGGATGACGTCTTCGGATAAGTTAGTCCGCTTCGGCTGAGGACAACTCCGCGAAAGCTTCTGTCGATGGTTTCGCTGCCGATTTCGGCATCGTAGTAATCGTGATCACACTTGCCAGCACGCATAACGCCCCCACCAGCGTTCGAGGACCAACCGCTTCGCCTCCAAGGAAATATCCAAGAGCCACGGCGACCACGGGATTCACGTAGGCGTAAGTCCCCACTTTTGTGGGCGACTCATGGTGCAGCAACCAGACGTAGGCGGTAAAGCCAATGATCGAACCCGCGATGATGAGATAAGTCAGAGCAAACCACGCGCTCCAGGAAACCGTCTGCACGCGAAACCCAACCAGTTCACCTGAGAGAGCTGTGAGGATGAATAGCTGAACTCCTCCGGCGATCATCTGGGCGGCAGCGCTCATGGGTTTCGAGGCCGGCAGTGGAAGCCGGCGGGTGAGAATCGTGGCTACCGACCAGGTAAACGCCGCGACTAATAGAGCGAGAGCGCCGGCCCGGTTGATGGGAACCTCTCCGAACGAGAAGGAATGAATGGTCAGGACGGCGACGCCGCAAAGGCCCAAGAGCAGAGCCAAGGCGAGCCGGATAGTAAGGCGCTGAGTGCGCAGAAAGATGATTTCCAGCAAAGTAATAAATACGGGGATGGTGGCCAGCACGACCGCAGCGATGCCTGAGGGAACGCGCTGTTCGGCCCAGAACAGGCAACCATAGTCGACGAGGAAGATTAACGCCCCCAGCAGAGTTGCTCCAGCCCACTGGCGGGCGCTGGGAGATGGCGTACCCTTCAACCGCATCCAGGCATAGAGCACGACGCCCGACACCAGGAAGCGAATAGCAGCCAAAAGAAATGGCGGCACTTCGTGGACGCCGACACGTATCGCCAGAAACGTCGATCCCCAGACGAAGTAGATGATGCCGAATGCCAGGAGGATCTTCCACGAAGCCGGGCGCGCGGCGGTTTCCAATTCGATCTCCCTTATGGGCCCAAAGGGGCGACTGGGGTATTGATGATTCGGTGCCTTGCTTTGCTCATAAAAGTTTCTTATGGATTTGAAGGTTTCTGCTTATGCGTTGGCTAGGATTTGGTCATGCCGAACATCAGTCCGCTTAGGCCCGCTACCCGTCCTGCATCAACTCCCTTCGACGCCACCAGCGCGTGAAAGCTTTCTCCCATGCCTGCAGGAGTGACCAGGTGTTTCAGTTGTAGAGCAACTTTGGCGCGTTCCTGCGGCAGCCGGCATTCTTCGAAGGCATCGGCGAATTGATTGTGCTCGCCGACGCCCAACAGGAATTGCGATTGCGTGACCACGGGCTGGACCTGCATTCCGCTCTGCTCGGCTGCGGCGGCCAGCGCAGTGAAATTCGCGTGCGCGGTGATGTCCTGTTCTCCCGGTGCTTCGTAAGGGTTCGCGCTCACGGAATGCTGCCGATAGGTGGCGATCGTCCCGCGATGCCGCCCCGCGAGTTGCTCTTGCCGGGTGTAACCGTAGTCGATGGCGATGATCAATCCGCGCTTGACCGTGGCCGCGATCTGGGACATATAGTGTTGCGCGATCAGGGGAGCCTCGATTCGCTCTCCGGCTTCAGGATGCACGCCGTAGTGGTCGAGAAACTCCAACGCTTCGGCGGATGCGGTATCCCAAGTTTCAAATAACCGTCCGTCCTTCTCGGCGATATACAACGCGCCTTGAGGGCTCAGAACTTCGACCGGCAGTGCGTCGAAGAATTCGTTGGCAAAGACGATGATTGGTACCTCATCGGAAATACTGAATACGCAGTGGAAGGACATGGCTTTAGCCTTGCCACGAGATCCGTCGTATGATGGCGGCTTTAGCCGCTGAGCGAGCGACGCTTTGCCTGATCTGAAATGTTTGCTCAGGGTCGCTGGCAGCCGCTGGCGTAAGGCGGGTGAGCTCTCTGCCAGCGAATAGTGCAGTGCATCAAAGAACTCAGGAAACTTCTTCTCCGACCAATCCAGCACGTCCTGGGCAAACAAGCCGCGGCCCGGGCCAAGCTCCAGAATCTCGACCTTCTCCGATGAACCGAGCGCTCGCCACATCTCTTCGAACTGGCGAGCCATCAGCCGCCCGAAGACCGCATGCACGTCACTGGAGGTGTAGAAGTCGCCAGCCTTGCCGAATTGCTCGAGGTTGCGCGAATAATAGCCGAACTCAGGGTGGTAAAGGCAAAGGTCCATGTAGCGCGAAAATGGCATCGGTCCGCGCTCACGAATTTCCCCTTCAATCTTCTGGCGGAGGGTCACAAGCCTTCCCGTCGGCGCTCGACGCGATCCTGCGGCGTGCGGATGAACATTTCGACCAGGTAGTCGTGCAGGCAATCGTAGAGCTGGCGCTGGAAGCTCCACTCAAATTGCGGATGGTCCAGGTCGCGCGGGTGCAAGTCGAAGTAATAGGTGTGTACTGGGACGGGTGGATTCCTGAACTGGATGGTCAGTTCAACGCCTTCGCCCTTGGCGCGAGCGTCGAAATCGAGCAGCGGGTGCTCGTAGAGGCGAAGCTGGGAAAGCACGCGTTCCAGACGGATGTTTGGCGGCATAGGTACCGAAGTCGATTCTAAAGTAATTGTCCGCGACGTACAGGATCCCTGTACCATAAGAAAAGAGGACAACTTGACAGAGACAACCTATACCAATCTGCGCCAGAGCCTCGCCTCTGTACTGGACCGCGTGGCGAATGATCGTGAAGTCGTGATTGTCCGCCGGAGAGGCGAAAAGACGGTGGCCATGATTCCAGCCGACGAACTCGTGGGCTTGATGGAGACAGCTCACTTGCTAAGGTCGCCCAAGAACGCCCAGCGGTTGCTCACCGCGCTGAGGCGGGCTGTAGGACGAAAAGGCAAGCCCGAGCCCCTAGATAAACTCCGCCGGGAGATGGGCCTTGGCCCGAACCGCTGAGCGAGAAGCGATATTCCACCCGGAGTTTCGCCAGGATCTACGTCACTGGGTAAGTACGAACCGCAAGGTGGCACTGCGGACCTTCGACCTGATCGACGCGGTGTTGCGAGACCCTTTCACTGGCATTGGCAAACCGGAACCCCTCAAATACGTATTGGCTGGTTGTTGGTCGCGTCGGCTTACTCAGGAACATCGTTTGGTGTATCGCGTGAGCGAAGGCAGGATCGATTTTCTCCAAGCCCGATATCACTATTAATTGCCTTCACTCGTACCGCAGCGCCTCAATCGGGTCCAATCGCGCGGCCTTGATCGCCGGCAGCATTCCGCTCACGATTCCCACGAAGCTCAGAATCACGGTTGACCAGACCAGCGTGCCGGTGTCGATGACCAAGTGGATATCTCCCTCGCTGGCGTCATCGATGAACGCGCTCCACAGGGTCAGCGAACCCACCGACCAGGAAACTAAGTAGGCCAGCATTACGCCTAGAAGGCCGCCCAGCATAGTGATCGCTAGCGCCTCGGCGAGGAATTGAAAAAGAATATGCCATCGGTGCGCGCCCAGCGCTTTCTCTACGCCAATCTCGCGAGTACGCTGGGTCACCGAGACCAGCATGATGTTCATCAATCCGACGCCGCCGATGCCCAGCGTCAGCATGCCGATGAACCCCAGTAGAATCTTGATGCCGACCGTAATGATGGTAAGGTCGGCCAAGTCTTTGTTCGCGTCGAACACGAACACCGCACGCTCATCTTTCGGATCGAAGCCGTGGTGGAAAGCCATGGAGCCGCGCACGGCGCGAACCACTTTTTCGTGGTCTCCCTCGTAGTCCATGAAAACGCCATCAAGATAATAGGTATTCTTAATGTCGCTCATTGCGCTATACGGCAAGTAGACCAGCGAATTCATGTCTTCGTCGCCATTGGAGATGGTGTGCTTGAGCACCCCGATGACTTTATAGGAGATGCCATCGATCCGAACGCTTTCGCCGAGCGCATTCTGACCAGAAAAGAGTTTCTTTTTCACCGTCGAGCCGATAACGGCTACGCGGCTGTGCGTAAAGTCTTCCTGCTCGCCAAAAAATGCGCCTTCGCCAACTTCCAGAGCGCGGATCTTCTGGTAACTCGAAAAGATTCCATGAACCCCATAGCTTGCGCTGCGAGTACCGAACGCGACCTGACTCTGCTTATCCACCTCGGGAGAGATTCTCGTGAGCATCGGGACCTCAGCCCGCAAGTAGTCGAGGTCGTCGCGGGTGAGGCGGACTTGTGTGCCCGCCTTGGTGCCTCCAGCCTGCAGCGAAGTGCGTCCGGGAAAAATGCCGACCAGGTTTCCCCCAAAGGTGCGGAAGGCAATCATCAGAGCGTTCTCAAAGCCTGCCCCATATGCCAGCAGCAGCACTACAGTAGCAATGCCCCATGCCATGCCCAGCATGGTGAGCAGCGAGCGCCGGCGGTTGTGTTTCAACGCCGTATAAGCTTGAGTTCCAAGATCGCCAAACATTGTTACTCCTGTCGCAGCGCTTCTACCGGAGGAAGCAGCGCCGCCTTTCGAGCCGGATAAAGCCCGGCGATGATTCCTGCGATCGAGAGCGACAAAATCGCGATCACGGCCGAAGCCGGCACAATGCGTGGGGTATCAAATCCCTCGGGTGAAGGTAGTTGCGCCAGCAATCCCACGAATCCACCAGAAATAGCCAAGCCGATTCCGCCACTCAACGCGGTGAGGAAGGCGCCCTCCACAAAGAACTGCGTCATGATGTTGCGATGAGTCGCACCCAGCGCCTTGCGAAGCCCAATCTCCCGGGTCCGCTCCGTCACCGAAACCAGCATGATGTTAATGATGCCAATTGCGCCCAGCCCCAGCGTCACCAACCCAACCACGCCTAAGAACCAATCCATGGCATCGAAAATTTTGCCTACGCGGATCGATCCATCGATTGTGTCCCAGTCCATGAAGGCATCGTCGAGCTTGGGATCGAACCCATGGCGGCGGGCAATGACTCTGTGAACCTCATTCATCGCCTCCACGTGCATCTCTTTTTTCAGAGGCCGGTAATTGATGAAGGAGATCGCATTCTCGGAATTCTGAGTGGTAATTGGAAACAGGGTACGCATGGTTTCGAGTGGCACGAAAATACGCGCGTTGGTGCCGTTCTCGCCCTCTTTCCCGATCTTCGGAATCACCCCGATGATCTTGAAATCCATGCTGTTAAGCAGAATCGTGCTGCCCACGGCGGGCTGCCCGGGGAACATGTTCTTGAGCATCTCGTAGCCCACCACAGCCACCCGGCGATGCTGAGCGTTATCCTCGTCATTGAACCAGCGTCCCGGACTGATCGGAACGTTGCGGATGTGGTTGTATTCAGGCGCGACCCCAAACACTTGCCCGTTCGTCGAGCCATAATCGCTCACGGCACGAATGTCGTCGCGTTCGAGCACCGGCGAAACCGCACGCAGGAGCTTGGCCTCGCCGCGAATCGCGAGATAGTCCTCATACGTAAAGTGATATGTCTGCCCGGACTGATAGCTGCCTTCAACCGCTGGTATTCGTCCCGGGAAGACAAACATAATGTCCTGCCCGAGCGCCGCAAGGTTCTTGTCCTGGCCGCTGCGAAAACCCTCTCCCAGCCCCACCAGCAGGAGCAGCGAACCTACACCCCATGCGATCCCGAACATGGTGAGAAATGAGCGCAGCTTGTGCGCCCACAGAGTGGCCAGCGACTGGCGAACAATATCGATCAGCGTTCTCATAAAAGACAGGCCACGCTCGCACTCTCGGGCCAAGGCTCCGTAGCGTCCGCGAGAGTGCCGTCGCCTACAAGTGATACGGACCTCGGCGCGAACTGGTTCCCTCGATTTACGCAGCCGCGTGGACAACCAACGGCTTAGACGGATTTTTCCCATCGCCTGGCCTTCGTTTTTACAACTTGTTACAAGTCGCTATCCGGCGGTCGGCCCTTCCGTCTAAACGTTCGTTTTCTCAAGCTAATTCCGGAAGGTGTTTCCCCGGAAACAACTCATTAGCGGAGGGTCAATCCATGCTCAAACATTTGGTCGCTGTTCTGGTAGTAATCGCAGGACTGTCGTTCGGAAATTCGTTTTGTCATGCTCAATCCGCGCTTTTGGACTTGCCTCGGGATAGCCAGCACTCCGCGGTGACGCAGCGCGTTGGGATTACCGACATCACAATCAGCTACTCCCGGCCCCTAGTAAAAGGTCGACCGATCTGGGGCAAGCTGGTGCCCTACGACGAAGTCTGGCGTACGGGAGCCAATGAAAACACGGTCATCAAGTTTACCGACGATGTTTCGATCGAGGGAAAGCCGCTGGCTAAGGGCACTTACGCTCTCTTCACGATTCCAGGAGAAAACCAGTGGACGGTTATTTTCTCCAAGGTCCACAGCGCGTGGGGCAGCTTCACCTACAACCAGGCTGACGACGCACTAAGGGTGACCGTGAAGCCCCAGGCGACGGAGCTCCATGAAGCCATGACTTTCGACTTCGATGATGTGAAGGCCGACTCCGCCGTGGCCACGCTGCGATGGGAAAAGGTCGCCGTCCCCTTCAAGGTTGACGTGAATGTTCATGACATCGTGCAAGCCAGTCTGCATAACCAGCTTCAAGGCTTGGCGCAATATACTTGGGAGGGATGGGACGACGCCGCAACTTACCTTCTCACCGCCAAGTATGACCTGAATGAAGCCTTGCAGTACGAAGAGACTTCGATTCGAACCGAGCCACGCTTCGACAATTACTTGACCAAATCCCAGATCCTTGAAGCCATGGGCCGAAAAGACGATTCCGAGGTTGCCAAGAAGCAAGCGCTCGATCGGGCTACGGCCGCTCAACTTTATGGCTATGGGCGTTTGCTTCAAGGCCAGGGAAAACAGGATCAGGCCTTCGACTACTTCCGTCAGGCGGCGAAGAAAGATCCGAATGACTGGGTGGTTCACGACGGTACCGCAAGAATCTATTCTGCCAAGGGCGACTACAGTAACGCGCTCAAGGAAATCAAAATCACACTGGCGGGCGCTCCCGACAACCAGAAGATTTTCTTTGAGCCTCTGGTGAAGAAGTTGGAGGCAGGGCAGGACATCAACAAAAACTAGCGGGACAAACGCCGGTTGCTAATCGCCAGCCCTAGCGACCGGCGTTCTCTTCTCGTCAACTTTCGTCTCCGGATACTCGTACACGCCGCGTCCCGCTTTGCGGCCCACACGCCCCGCCTTCACGTACTGCACCAGAAGCGGCGCAGGCCGATATTTCTCTCCCAAACTCTTGTGCAAATACTCCAAAATCGAAAGGCGAGTATCCAGCCCCACCAGATCCACCAGTTCGAATGGCCCCATCGGATGGTTCAATCCCAGCTTCAAGGCCTTGTCGATATCCGGTGCGGAGGCAATTCCTTCCTGCAGCATATAGAAAGCTTCATTGCCAATCATCGCATTGATGCGGCTGGTGATGAAGCCGGGCGACTCCTTGATCACCACGACTTCCTTGCCCATCCGCCTGCCGACCTCGGCCACGGTCGCGAGCGTGTCCTCATCGGTTTCAAGCCCGCGGACAACTTCCAGCAACTTCATCTTGTGCACCGGATTGAAGAAGTGCATTCCTACGCATTTCTTTGCCCGGTAACTGACGCTGGCAATCTCGGTAATGCTAAGCGAAGATGTATTGGAAGCCAGGATAGTTCCAGGGCGGCAGATTTTATCGAGGAGAGTGAAGATCTCAATCTTCGATTCCATCTCCTCGGGGACAGCCTCAATCACGAGATCCGCCTCGCGTGCGGCCTCTTCAACGCTTCCCGCGTATTGCAACCGGCCGAACGCAGCATTGGCATCGTCGGCGGAGATTTTTCCAATTTCGACGGCCTTGTCAAGGTTGTCGCGAATTTCACTCTCCGCCCGGCGCAAAGCGTTCGGCAGCAGGTCTTCGAGGATGGTGTGATAGCCGCCCTGAGCCGCCACGTGGGCAATGCCCCGGCCCATGGTTCCGGCGCCGATCACGGCGATGGTATGGACCTGTGCCACTACTGCCCACCCTTTTCCAACCGGACCACGAGGGCATCGAGGTTCGAGCCCGCAGCTTTCAGACTCTCAGCGAGACGCTTGCGTTCGTCGCTCTCCATGGCGGCGACGAAGGCGCTGATGCGGCGCAGCGTGGTCGTAATGTCGTCCACGTAATTGATCAGGCGAATGAGTTCTCCGGAAGTTCCCATAATGATTTCTGCTCCAGTGGCCCGCGATGGGGCGATGATGGTTCTAATTATGCGCTCCTCACTCGGGAAAAACTGGCGCTTGAGGAGCGAAGCCACCATTTTCAAGGGTGGAAAGGAATTAGTAAAGGCGGGTTGAGAACGATGTGGGATGATTTCCTTCCGCGCCGCCGGCGAAGTTCGGTTTTGGCCGTAACGATAAGCGATGTTTTTCCGGCATCGCGCCACTGCCGTCGCGCCTTTCCCGTTTCGGAAAGGAGTACCCCCCCTCCCCCCTTTGTTCGCAAAATCTTGAAAACACAAGATTTATTTTATGACTATATGCTAGATCTTTGAGTTTTAAGGACTTACACGCAAAATCTAGAGAACATTGGGGTTACGGCGGATACGGTGTACCAATTTGGAACCAAGCGACGCAGCGTCGCCTCCGTAACGGATCAGATTGTCAAAGATCAACGATCAACGATTATCTCGCAGATAATGTATGTTGCACTAGATTATCGGATTTAAGGAACGGAGTCAACCGTAAAGCGTAGTGCAGAGCTAAGGGTTGGCCAGTAGTCAAAAACGCGTAATGGCCTGGGTTTCATCAATCGATTTCAGCAATCGACAGCGGCGACATGACTCTCCTTTTGGAACACAGTCCTCGCTTGTCGCCGTCTGATAAACTGATGTTTAGTAGCACATTACTGCGACGAACTTTTCCCGGCGAAAGCAGCACTCATCAGGAGTGCAATACCACAATTTGGAGAAGGTCATGGGCGATACCGCTCTCCACGGATTTGCCGAATTAGAAAAGCGTTCGCGTCCAGTGCGAAAAAGCGCCAGCTATTCGTTGCTAGCTTTGTTTGCGATGTGCTTTTCCCTTTCGCTTCTCTACTACGTCCTGGCTGTGGTCAGCATGAAACTCCGGTTTTCCACATCAGGCCTATCACTCCTGTGGCCATCAAACGCACTGCTCGTCGCAACGCTAGTGCTGACTCCAAAGCGTAGCTGGTGGGTGTACTTGCTTTCCGTGATTCCAGCTCATATAGCGGCTCTGAGTCCTTATCATCTGGGACTCTCCTGGCTTGGGTATCAAATCGCCTTCAACTCAGTTCAAGCCATCGCATGCGCGGTAATCCTCCAGAGATTTCGGCCGGCGATTCTTTATTTCGAGACTCTAAAGGAGGTTCTGGTATTTCTTGGGGTGTCAGTCGTTGTTCCCGGGTTAGCCAATCTGGTGGCAATCTATCCAATCGTAAAGGTCTCTTCGAGGGCGGCTCTCCTTGCCCACAATTCCCCAGAAGGTTTCCTCGCTGTGTGGACTAGTTGTTGGGCCAACAACAGCGCGTCTTTGATTGTCTTTGTTCCGGTAATTCTCGTCTGCGTCACTCGGGGCCGTGATTACATTCGCAGTCTATCGTGGCGCGGAGTCGGCGAGGGTGCCCTCCTAACAGTGTTGCTTACTACGTTCACTTTTCTGGCGTATGGAAACGTGCCAACCGTCGGTGACGCGGTACCCACGGTTTATCTCATTCCGATGCCATTCCTCATATGGGCAGCGGTTCGATTTGGCCCCGCTGGGGCATGCCTTTCCATTACTCTCTTCGTCTGCGTTTCTGGTTGGTGTGCCTATCTCGAACAAGGCCCCTTCCTGCGTTCCGTTTCTATCGATCGCGTCACCGTTCTACAGATGGCCTGGATCATGATTTCGGCTCCGTTGCTTTGTCTCGCCGCCGTTGTCCGTGAACGCAGGGTGGCGGTTGAAGAGCTGAAGAAAGCTCACTCAGAACTCAAAGAATTCACGCCGCGTTTGATCGCGGCCCAAGAGCAAGAGAAACAGCGGATCTCCCGCGAGTTGCACGACGACGTGGGACAGAGGCTGGCGTTGTTGAAAATTGGACTGGATTTGGTGGAGCAGAAGATCCCAGTGGAGAGAAATGTAGAGCATGCCGAGATGTGCAGCCTTCTGACTCAACTCGACGAACTTGCTATCGATGTTCACAACATGTCCCACCAACTGCATTCCTCGAAGCTGCAGTATCTGGGTCTGCACGCCGCACTGAAGGAAGTTTGCCAGCAACTCGTCGATCAGCATCGCGTTGCGATCCATTTGACCACCGGCCAATTGCCCGACTCTCTATCTGAACAGGTCTCTCTGTGTTTCTACCGTGTAGCACAGGAGGCGCTCATGAACGCTGTGAAGCACAGCGGGACGTCGCAAGTGGACGTTAGCCTTGATTGCAAGGGACAACTTCTGCGCATGTGTATCCGAGACTACGGAATCGGGTTTAATCCTTCGGTCCGAGGAAAAGGGCTGGGGCTGGTTACCATGCACGAGCGACTAAAAATGGTAGGTGGAATGCTTCGCTTCAATTCGCCTGCCGGAATGGGAACGGAAGTACAAGTTGAGGTAAACATCGGCGATGCCAGTCTCAATGCCGCGTGAGTTCCGTATTGCCCTCGAAAGCAAATTTTGGACAAGTGCTTAAGATTTGAAACTGTCGGAAAATTCCTCTATTCACTCAGAACCCCTTCGTGGACCGCAAGGTTTCAGAGACAAAGTGGCACTGAACCGGCAAGGCGATTGTTAACAGCAGATTAAATCTAAAAGCATATAGCCCCGATCAATGTTTTTAATTGGCCTTTCGGCTTGCGATCGAATCTAATATCAAGATGAGTGAGAAACCGGTAAAACGTTATATCTTTGCCAGTGATTTCGATCAGACGTTGACGTTCAATGACTCCGGCTACGTGCTCAGCGAACTCGTGGGCATCCCGACGGAGGAGTTCGAGCGCAAAGCCAAAGGGATGGCGAAGCTCAACCTGGTGCAACAAGGAGCGGAGCTGGCCTACCTGCTGTTGCACGATCCCGAGTTTCAGTCTCGGGTCCGCAAGGAACACCTCTATAGGGCGGGCAAGATTGTTCGCCTGAAGGACAACATCGCGCTGCTGTATCAGATTCTCAAGGGTGGAATCGAAGGGTATCATTTCGATTTCTACGTTCTCTCGGCGGCGCCGGTCGAGGTCATTCAGTCCGCGCTCGAGGGACTGGTTCCACCCAGTCACATTTACGGAACCGAATTCCGTTACAACGATGCGGGCCAGATTGAATCCATCGCCCGCGCCACCGCCGGTTATGGCAAGGTAGCCAGGCTCGACCAGTTGCAGGCAGAACGGCAAGTGGGGCCGGACCACATCATCTACGTGGGAGATGGCAGCTCTGATCTGCACGTCATGCTGCACGTCAATGTGCGCGACGGTTTCACGATTGCGGTCTCCGAGGCCAAGCATGTTTCTCAGGTGGCGAAACGAACGATCCTCAGCAGCAATGCCCTGGCGGTGCTGGCGCCGATCCTGGAGGATGTCGTGGGCTGGGAGCGAAGTCGCATCCGGCAGTTATTCGAATCCTACGGGATGCTGATTCAGGAGTGGGACCGAGTCCGCACCGATTGGCTGACCTTGAGGTCTGATGGAAGCGAGTGGTCGGCGACAGGTGAGTTAGTGTAGGCGCGGACGGCTGCGCCAGTGCCGTCGGGCTGAAATCGTCGTCTATCGTTATGTCGTTGCCCCATGCTGCGAGATAAAAACCTGATTCCGCTTTCGCGCCAGCATCAACACGCGCTGGCGTTGTGCGTGCGCCTCGAACGGGCGATCCGGGCGGGTGAGGTTGATGTGGAGGCATGGCAGGCGGAGATCCAGCAACAATTTGAGCTGGAGATTGGAATTCACTTCGCCGCGGAGGAGAAGGAACTGTTTCCGGCTGCGGCGCGATTTCCCGAACTAGAGTCCTTGGTCGCGGAATTGCTGGCGGAGCACATTCTTCTCCGCGATTATTTCGCGGAGGCGACTGCTCGCAGTCTCGATTCTTTGAGCTTGGGAAGTTTTGGCGAGACGCTAGTGCGGCATATCCGGAAAGAAGAGCGCCAGCTTTTCGAAGCCATGCAAAAAGTCATGAGCTCGCGGGAACTCGACGCACTGGGGGCGGCGCTCGACGAAGCTTTGAAGGACGCATCTGAGGCCTGCGTCTTGCCCAACGAAGCCACCCGATTACGGTCCAAGAGTTGAGGATTCTCGCCTCGACCACCGGGTCATGGATTCCTAGCGCGAGACGTTGCAAGCAGGGTCTCTCCAGTTTGCTGCGTCTCGGTTTAAAGTGGTCTGAATCCAGACTTCGGCTGACCTCATCTAGCAGCTATGACTCAGGCAGGCAGTCTTCCCTTAGCGGATTATTCAGGATCAATGGTCCAGCCCTCAGAAGCGAGCGGACCTAACGACGCAGCTTTGCTCGACGCTTACTCGCAGGCGGTGGTTGGGGCCGCGGAAGCAATCAGCGCCTCGGTGGTTAAGATTGATGTTTCGCAGCAGGGCCGCAGCCGTTCGGGGGAACCTCGCGAGCATCAAGGCGGGGGATCTGGATTTGTGTTCACACCCGATGGCCTGGTGCTGACCAACAGCCACGTGGTGCATGGAGCTACGCGCATTGATGTCTCGCTCCCGGATGGGCAGCGCTTCCCTGCCCACATCATCGGCGACGATCCGGCGACCGATCTGGCGGTGATCCGCATCGGAATGCCCAACAACGACGCGCCTCATCTCGTGGCCGCTCCTCTGGGCGACTCGCAACGTCTTCGGGTTGGCCAGTTGGCAATTGCGATCGGCAATCCTTATGGCTTTCAGTACACCGTTACCGCCGGCGTGGTCAGCGCCTTGGGACGTTCGCTGCGTTCCTACTCCGGGCGGCTGATCGAAGATGTGATTCAAACCGACGCATCGCTCAACCCGGGCAACTCCGGCGGCCCGCTGGTGACTTCCGACGGTTGCGTTGTGGGCGTGAACACGGCGACGATTATGGGCGCGCAGGGACTCTGTTTCGCCATCGGGATCAATACTGCGAAGTTCGTTGCCGGACGTTTGCTGCGCGATGGCAGGATTCGGCGGAGCTACATCGGCGTCGAGGCTCAGACCGTGCCGCTGCTTCGCCGCGTGGTGCGCTTCTACGATCTCCCCAGCGAGAGTGGAGTGATTGTCGCCTCGGTCGCAAGCGGCAGCCCGGCGCAGAAGGCGGGATTAAGAGAAGGTGATGTGATTATCGCTCTCGATGGGAAGCCGGTTGCCGGCGTGGATGATTTGCATCGATTGCTGACCGATGCGCGAGTGGGATCAATGAGTTCACTGGTCGTTCTGCGGCACACGGAGAAACTGGAGTTGAAAGTTGTGCCCGAGGAGATGCGGGAAAGTTAGGTCGTGCGCGGCCCGAGCGCTCTTGCCCACGTACTGGAGAGAAATCCTGTCCTGCTCCCCTGCTCCGATCGACGGGCCAGGACGCCCGTCCTCCATGGTTGCGAATGGCTCTTTGGTGTCATTGCCACCGCCTTCCCTGCTGTGTTAGCTTCAACAAACAGCAGAGGTTAGCTTGCAAGCAACAGTTCCCGCCGGGCTGGACCGCAAAGAAGCGGAAGTTTATTTGCGGCTGGACCCGAAGCGGCTCCCAAAACACATCGCTATTATCATGGACGGCAACGGCCGCTGGGCGCGGCGACGCCACCTGCCGCGCATTGCCGGACACCGCGCGGGAGTCTCGTCCGTGCGCTCGACGGTTGAAACCGCTGCCCGCATCGGTATTCCCGCGCTGACGCTCTACGCTTTCTCCGAGGAGAATTGGAAGAAGCGTCCCGCCAGCGAAGTCAATTTCCTCATGGGCCTGCTGTGCCGTTATCTGAAGGCGGAAGTACCCACGCTGAACAAAAACAATATTCGCCTGGAATACATTGGACGGCAGCATGAACTGCCGCCCTCGGTACAGGAAAAGATGGAGTGGGCGCGCCACGCTACCGCGCACAACACCGGCATGGTGCTCACGCTAGCGCTCAACTACAGCGCGCGCACGGAACTGGTGGATGCATTCCGCTCGATTGCGGACGCGGCCGCGCGCAACGGCGGTCTGGATCATCTGGAAATCGACGAGGACGCCGTATCCCGCCATCTCTACACCCGGCATTTGCCCGATCCCGACCTCGTGGTTCGCACCAGCGGGGAGATGCGGCTGAGCAACTTTCTGCTGTGGCAGCTGGCATACGCTGAAATCTATGTGACTCCCACCCTATGGCCTGAGTTCCGTGGCGCTCACTTGCTGGAAGGCATTGAGGAATATCAGAAACGCGAGCGACGCTACGGTGGCTTGGCGGGCGATGCTTCGCAGGCTCATCTTCCAGAAAATTCGCGGACAAGAGTGTCCGCGCCACACGTTTCTTCGCCACACACTTCGAAGACGGGCAGGAGCTGAGGCTCTTGCATCTGCTCAAGAGAATCCTCACAGCAGTGGTTTTGATTCCCATCGTTCTGCTGCTGGTGCTGCGCGCGCCTGTGCCTGTGCTGGCGCTGGTTGCGGCATTGGTGGCGCTGCTCACCGTGCAGGAATTGCTCAAGCTTTCCGAGGCCTACGGCATCCGGCCGCTGCGCTGGCCCACGTACATTTTCGTCGGGTTGTTTTTTCTGCTCCTGGCCATCAATCCGGGAAACGACAAGCCTCTGCTTTCAACCGCAATCTTTGTCTACAGCGCGGGGTTCGCAGCCGCTATTGCTCCGTTTGTTTTTCTCACGATTGCCATGCGGCGGGTTAACCTCAGCAGTGCATTTCCGGCTGCGATGGTTTCTGTTTTTTCCTTTGCTTACGTGGCATTGCCGCTCGGATTTCTGGTGCAATTGCGGGAGCAGTGGTCCGGTGCCTTCTTGCTGCTGTATCTGCTGTTGCTGGTGTGGGCGGGTGACATTTTTGCCTACTTCGTTGGACGTTCCCTCGGCCGTCATCTGATGTCGCCCCGCATCAGCCCAAAGAAAACCTGGGAAGGTGCGCTGGCATCTTTGCTGGCAAGCCTGGTCGTGGGAATGTTGCTATACAACTATGCCCTGCCGATCAGCACGGCCCTGCTGAATGCGCATCTTATCGAACGGCGCGATGGTTTCTTCGCATTACAGAAACCACCAATGGGACCCACGTTGCTGCTGTCGGCGGCTCTCAACATCGCGGCGCAGTTGGGCGATCTTGTAGAGTCGTTGATCAAACGCGGAGCGGGAGTCAAGGATTCAGGAACAATTCTGCCGGGCCATGGAGGCATGCTGGACCGCATCGATGCTCTACTCTTCGCAGCTCCGGTGCTATGGTACTATGCGGCTTGGCGAGTCATGCAGTAAGTAAAGGCTTTAACCACAAAGGACACGAAGGTACACAAAGGAACAGAAACGAAGTGGGACAAGAGTCGCCATCTAGTGTTTTCCCTTGTGATCCTTCGTGTCCTTTGTGGTTCTCGATTTTTGTATCATGAAACGCATTTCCATCCTCGGCTCGACCGGTTCCATAGGCCGCAGCACGTTGAGCGTCGTTGAAACCTATCCCGAACGTTTCGAAGTTATTGCTCTGGCTGCAGGTCGGAATATCGAGGCTGCGTTCGAGCAGGCTCGGCGATGGAAGCCACAGTTGCTCTCAGTCGCAGATGAACAAGATGCCGAAACCCTTCGCACTCAGCTAAGAAAAGCCGGCCTAGCTGGAATCTCAATTGTTCACGGCTCGGCTGGAACCGTGCAAGTTGCCAGTCACGCCGAAACAGATTTCGTAGTCAGCGCGATCGTGGGCGTGGCTGGACTCGAAGCGACTTACGAAGCCGTGCGCGCCGGCAAGACAGTTGGCCTGGCTAACAAAGAGTGTCTGGTGGCCGCCGGAGAATTGATCACCGCCGAAGCCCGCCGTCAGGGCAAGGCATTACTGCCCATAGACAGCGAGCACAATGCCATCCATCAATGTCTGCGTGGCGGACGCATGGACGAGGTTCAGCAGATTTGGCTGACCGCCTCGGGTGGACCTTTTCTGCACACTCCGAAGTCACAGTTTTCCACAATCACAGTCGAACAGGCTCTAAACCATCCCACCTGGAAAATGGGCCGCCGCATCACCATCGATTCCGCTACATTGATGAATAAGGGCTTCGAGGTCATTGAAGCGTGCCACCTATTCAACGTGCCCCCCAGTCAAGTGCAGGTGATCGTGCATCCTCAGTCCATGGTCCACTCCATGGTCGAATTTGTGGATGGCAGCATACTTGCTCAGTTCTCGGTGACCGACATGCGCCTGCCGATCCTCTACGCCCTGACGTATCCAGATCGCATTGCATCGGATATGCGCTTCCCGGTCATGGACTTACGACATCGAATTCTCCCCCCCGGACATGGGAAAATTCCCTTGCCTGGGTCTAGCCTATGAAGCAGCGGAGGCCGGAGGGGCAAAAACTGTTGCACTGAACGCCGCGGACGAGGTCGCGGTCGCCGCATTTCTCGAGGGCTGTATCCGTTTTACTGAGATTCCTGACATAATTAGAATGGTTCTTGCTGAAACGGGAACCAGGAAATTGGAATCTATAGCTAAGGTGCTTGAAGCAGACGCCGAGGCCCGCCGGATCGCCCACGAAAGAGTTGAGCAACTGGGCTATCCCGCGGCATCGAAGTCAGCTTCTTCTACTTTTCGAGGGGAATAATAAAAACGTATGTCGGGATTTTTTATAGCAGTGCTCGCGGTCGCGGTGGTTTTGGGATTCATGATTCTGATTCATGAATTCGGCCACTACGCGGTCGCAAAGTTGCTGGGTGTGCGAGTCGAGGTTTTCTCGATCGGATTTGGTAAGCGGTTGCTGGGTTTCCGCCGCGGCGATACCGACTACCGGGTCAGCGCCATCCCGCTCGGCGGCTACGTCAAGATGAGCGGCGAGAATCCCATGGATGAGCGCACCGGCGATCCCGGTGAGTTCCTGTCACACCCACGCTGGCACCGCTTTCTGATCGCGATTGCCGGCCCGTCCATGAATATTCTGCTCGCCATTGGCCTGCTCACCTTCGTCTACATGGTTCACTACGAGTATCCGGCTGTCCTCGACGAGCCCGCAGTCATTGGCTGGGTGTTGTCGGACACGCCAGCAGCGAAAGCCGGCATCCAGATTGGCGACCGTATCGCGCGCCTTGACGGGATTGAGAATCCAACCTGGAAGCAAGTCGACCCGAAAGAAGCACTAAGTCCGAATCAGCCGCTGGATGTCACCATCGAGCGCGCCGGAAAATCTTTCGAGAAAACCATCGTGCCCGAGGCCTACGGTGTAAATCAGATGGGATTTGCGGGATGGGTCCCGAAAGAGCCCAGTGTTACCATTACAGACCTGGAAAAAGGTATGCCGGCTGAAAAGGCTGGAATACAAATCGGCGATGAGATCCTGACCGTCGATGGCCAACCGATTCCCGCCCTCGAAGCCATGATTGAGACCCTGAAGCGTACCCAGGGAAAGCCGATCGAAATTACGGTCCGTCGCAATGGCCAGCAGAAGACCTTCACCATGCAGCCAGTATTGGCCGATATTCCCGGCCAGCGCGAGCAGCGTTATCGGGTAGGAATCGGCAGCCTGCAGATGAAGGTGACAACCCTGCCCCTGGCCGCCGCCTTCCGAAAGTCAATTGAGCAAAACAAGGAAGGCTCGCTCCTCATCCTCGAACTCGTGCAGAAAATGATTCAACGGAAGATCTCGATCCGGACGATCGAAGGACCGATTGGGATTGGCCGCGCCGCCGGAGAGGCGGCGACGGAAAAAGGCTGGACTCCGCTCATGGCGCTGACCGCTGCAATCAGCTTGAATCTCGGCATCTTCAACTTGTTGCCGATTCCCATCCTCGATGGCGGCGTAATCCTGCTGCTGTTCGTCGAAAGCCTCATGCGGCGCGACATCAGCCTGCAGATCAAAGAACGTATCTATCAGGCGGCGTTCGTCTTTCTGGTGCTGTTCGCAGTCATGGTGATCTACAACGATCTTGCGAAAACTTTGCCGGGAATGATGCAAAGGCTGCCGTAATAACGTGTGGCGCAGGCGTCCTCGCCCGCGAAATCTGATGGAGTCCGGGCGTCCGCGCCCGGGCTGGACGGGTGGGATACGCCCGTTCTCCAACCTGCACGTGTTAAAATAGAACTTCCGCATGGCTAACATTCAACGCAGAAAAACCGTCACGTGCTCGATCAATGGCGTCCGCGTGAGCAGCGATGCACCGGTCGTGGTGCAGTCCATGACTAACACAGATACGGCTGACATCGCTTCCACCGTCCAGCAAGTCGCCGCGCTGGCCCGGGCAGGCTCTGAACTGGTTCGGGTCACGGTCAACAACGAAGAAGCCGCTGCCGCCGTCGCGCCTATCGTCGAGCAACTGGCCAAGCAGGGCATCAGCGTTCCCATCGTCGGCGATTTCCATTACAACGGGCACCAACTGCTCAAGAAATATCCTGAGTGTGCGCGCGCGCTGGCCAAGTACCGAATCAATCCCGGCAACGTAGGTATCGGGCGCAAGGACGATTCTAACTTCCGCACCATGATTGAAGTAGCCGTCGAGAATCAGAAGCCGGTTCGGATCGGCGTGAACTGGGGCTCGCTCGATCAAGCTTTGCTTACCCGCATGATGGACGAGAACTCGCGCCTCTCCGAGCCCAAAGACGCGCGCGAGGTGACGATGGAAGCGATGGTTGTGAGCGCGCTGAATTCCGCCGCACTCGCCGAGAAGTGCGGCTTGCGCGCGGATCAGATCATCCTCAGCGCGAAAGTCAGCGGCGTGCAGGATTTGATCGACGTGTATCGGGCCCTCGCGGCTCGTTGCAATTATCCGCTGCACCTGGGACTGACCGAAGCGGGTATGGGAGCAAAAGGTGTGGTTGCCTCGAGCGCCGCCCTCGGAGTGCTGTTGCAGGAAGGCATCGGCGATACTATCCGCGTTTCGCTCACGCCTGCCCCTGGCGGAGATCGCACCGAAGAAGTCCGCGTAGCCCAGCAGATTCTGCAATCGCTCGGAATCCGCAGCTTTACTCCGCAAGTCACGGCCTGCCCCGGATGCGGCCGCACCACCAGCACCTTCTTCCAGGAAATGGCCGAGCAGATTCAATCCTACCTGCGCGAGCAGATGCCCGCATGGAAAGACCGCTACACCGGCGTCGAAGAAATGAAAGTCGCAGTCATGGGCTGCGTCGTCAACGGCCCCGGCGAATCGAAACACGCCAGCCTCGGCATTTCCCTGCCCGGCACCTTCGAAGAACCCAAAGCTCCGGTATACGTGGATGGCCGGCTGTTCACTACGCTCAAGGGCGACCACATCGTAGCCGAGTTCATCAAGATCCTGGATGGGTACGTCGAATCCCACTACGCGGCAAAGGAAGAAGTCGCCGCCAAGGTCTAGACTCGGCCGCTTCTGTCGGCATCAAGCGAACTTCACTGAGGGCACTCGCGCGTCTGCAAGATGAGCGGCGGCTGCGGGGTTTGATTGAAATCGAAGCTGTCGAGCATATCGCTCGCGCCGGCGTCTCTGGCGGTGAGCGGTGCTAAACCATATCGGGTTTCCACAAACTTCAAAATCGAGGAATGCTCGTACACGGTGTGCGAAACGTAGCTTATTTTTGCGAATGGCGAAATGATGAGAAGCGGCACTCGCGGACCTAACCCGAATTGATCTACTTGCGGAGGAGCGGCATGGTCATAGAATCCTCCGAAGTCATCATACGTAATGAAGATCGCAGTGGAGTTCCAAGCCGGCCCCTGCATGAGTTCGCTAAGAGTTGCTGTCGTCCAGTTTTCACCATCGCATATACTGTTGGGCGGATGTTCGCTGGCTGAGTATGGAGCGACAACCCAACTCATCGCGGGTAGATTCCCGGTCTGTGCATCGCTGACGAACTGCGCCGTTGTAGAGATATTCTTAGACCACGATGGGTTGTTGTGAAACTGGCGAATGTCGTCAAAAATACCGTTGCCACTCTCAATGTAGTACTTCCACGTAACGCCGGCAGCGTCAAGACGGTCCGGTAGGGTGGTGAAGTCAAAGCAGGCCGATTGCTCCGTGCGTGTGCCGTCCGGACTGATTACTGTGACCGTTCCGCTTGGTGTTCCATCGCAACTCACACCAGCACCGGACGAGCTCTCGTTGTCGATCACTCCACCCGACTGCGCGGCGATGGTGAACAGGTGATTCGGCAGGCTAGGACCGTGGACAGACGTGAAATATCGGTCGGCCAAAGCAAACCTGCGCGCATAAGCCCAATAGTTAAGAATGTCTTGTTCAGGCGCCGCGACATAAGCCCCCAGTCCCGGGCTGATCACGTCGAATCGATCCATTCTTCCGCCATCGATAGCTTCAATCGCACAATCCCAACCGTTGCACAGTTCGCCCCGGTAGATATCGGGCATTGGGGTGAGCGGTACTTTCTGCTCTGTGGACGTGATTCCGCGGCTTACACCATCCGCTCCGGGGAACGTGCCGAAGTAATTATCAAACGTGTGATTCTCCTTCAAAATGAAAATGGTGTGTTGAATTGGGTTCGTGGCCCTCTCTGAACACGCTGGCAAGCAACAAATGAGAATCAGAAGTAGCCCCAGACGGACGCAACACAACTGGCGAATGTGGGCGGCCGCGAGCTTTATGTGATCCCCCTGACAGGCTATCATTGTACCCTGCGTTACTCAGCCCATACATGGGAGCCAGTCAATCTTTCAAGATGACGCCGATAGTAGCGGTAGATCGTCCTCTTCCAGCAACGGATCGGCAATGGCCTCCAATTCAGGATAATGGCTCAACAGCGGCGCGGGAGCCTTGACCCGTTGCCCGCCTAACATGTGTTTCAACTGCAGGGCATTGACCGCACCCTTCGCTTCAAAATGATTGTTCGCGACCACATACGTAACTTCTGCTTTCTGCGCGATGCGCTCGATCTTCTCCTTCCATCCCGCTAATTCTTGTTCGCTGTACAGATAGTTGTAGCGATCGGCGCCCTTCTCTGCTTCGAACCACTGATCGTAGTTCCGCCCGTGCAAACGCGCGTATCCGACGGGCGAAGTCACGTGTTCGGTGGCTTCCAGTGACCGTCCAATCAGCGGCTGGTCGATATTGCAGAACGCGACATTTCTCTCGGTGAAGTAACTGAGCGTCTCGGGATTGTTCCAGCTTTCATGTCGAACTTCCACCACGCGGGGAAACTCAATGAACTGGCGCAGCAGCGATTCCAGGTATTCGCGATTCAAAGAAGTGTTCTTGAACGAAACCGGAAATTGAATGAGCAGAGCGCCCAGCTTTCCGGTTGCGGCCAAGGCATCCAACCCCTCGCGGGCCAGCCTCTCATCTTCATCATTCGGCTTGATGGTGGCGGCTGAGGTGGGCTCCATCACCGCAATTGGAGAATGAGTAAATGACCGATGCAATTTCGCGGTGAAAACAAACTTTGGATTGATCGCCACCTTGCGCGCCCACAGCTTAACCAGTTCCGGCTTGATGTGGCCGTAAAACGAAGTGTTAATCTCCACCACATCAAAGCACTGTGCCAGAAATTCCAGCGCATGCTGTTTCCGCCGCTGCATTCCCGGCGGATAAAACACTCCTTCCCAGTCTTTGTAACTCCAGCCGGCGGTGCCGATGCGAATCTCGTGCGGGGTTTCCATAAAATACTAAAGACAGAGTTACCGAATTGCAGGTTAGCACAGGAGAAAGGGGTCCACGGGGGATGCTCAGCGCATACAACGAAAAATCATTTCACTGCAGGACCAACGTGACCCAATACACGCCATTGGGATAGCTGGTCGTGCGCGCGTAGCAGGTCCCAACCGAGAAGGTGTGCACCGTCCGCCCTTCGATCGCCTTGGCTGCGGCATCGGGCAGAATCTGCGGTTGCTCGGTGGTGTAGCGGAGAACGTAGGACCCGTGAGAGGCCACGGTCTTCAAGGAATCCGCCCGTGCCATGGAGCAGGCAGCGGCTTCGGCAGCGTCGCTATCCATCCACTGCAACTGCGGTAAATTGGCCTCCCGCCGGGTGCGGGCAATGCTTCCGCTTACGAGGCCTCCGGCTTGTCGCGGCGAATAGGCGGGGAGGCTGTGCGCGAAATCCTGCGCAACATAAAGGGATTGTCCGGCTCGCAGCACTCCGAATCCAGCCACGTTGTAGCCAGGGTTCAGCAAGTTCTCGCGGTGCGGAGGCGAGTGCATCAGGCTCTGGTGGGACTGATCCACGCTGCCCGCATAAGCGACGTTCTCTCCAGCTTGATCCAGATGCAGCGAGCAGTTGGCGGCCAGGCGTTGTGCGAGGGAGGGCTCGCCGGCAAACTGATGCGACAGCTTTTGCTGTCCGGCCATCTCTGCAGCGTGCACCCGCGCGGCCTGGGTCAAACCATCGTCCATCTGCAGCGGCGCGATTCCGGCTTGCGCCCGCGCCTGATTCGCCAACTCGAACAGTGCGCGCTCGGCCTCGGCGTCATAGGGCGATGAATCATTGGAGGAGGGCTGCTGCGCCGAGGCCACGTTCAACACCTTCGCAGGCGGCGATTTCGGATCCTTAACGGGAGCCGCTCCGCCGATCAGAAACATCGCCAGCCAAGCTGTTGGGACCCGAAACATGTTCCGCCTTACCTACGTTCAGGACCCGGGAGGATCACGTTTTGGGGGACCAACTTTACCGCTTTGTTTCTTTGACCATACGCTCTAGAATCCAGATAGGCACGATTACAACGGAGATGGTTCGAATTGACTTTATTCGCGTTTCTAGTTGGCCTGGTTCTCGTTCTGGAAGTAGTCCTTTTGATACTGGTGGTTTCGCTGTTCCAGCGACGGTTTGGCACTTCCTCGCAACTTGAAGCGTTACAACAACTTACAAGTCAGGCAGAAGTGCTGCAGAAGGCCCTTTCCGCCCAGTTCGCCTCCGCTACCGCCGACACCGCGATGCGGCTCGAGCAGACGAAAGGAGCAATCGGTCTGCAGGTTGCCGACCGGCTGGGCGATGGCTTCTCGGCAATTCGTTCCGCAGTTGAGCAACAGATGAAGACGGGGCGGCAGGAACAGTCCGAAGGGCTCACAGCAGCCCGCACCGAGCTGACCACCTCGCTCGCGCTCACCACCTCGCAGCTGAAGTCCGAGTTCGACAGTCTGAACCAGAAGACCGCGCAGAGTCTGGATTCCATTCGCGACCGCGTGGATGCGCGCCTGCTCGCCATCACCGACCAAGTGCAGCAAAAGCTAGATCAGAACATCAAGGAAGGTTTCGCTCAGTTCGAGAAAGTGCAGCAGCACTTGAAAGCAGCGGAAGAACAACTCCGCGAAGTCGGGGCTCTCGGACACTCCATCAACGACTTGAACAACTTGCTCAAGCTGCCCCACCTGCGCGGCCGCTTCGGCGAAGCCAGCCTCGAACGTCTTCTAGCTGACTTTCTTCCCGCCCATATGTTCGAAATGCAGGCGCAGTTGCCCGAGGGCGGCGGACGTCCCGACGCCGTCATCCAATTCCCCGACCGACGTCTGCCCATTGACGCCAAGTTTCCGCGTGAAGCCGTACTGGCGCTGTTTGAAAGCAACGTCGAAGCCGAGATCGAAGAAGCCCGCGTTGCCCTGGTGCGAGTGATGAAGGCGGAAGCCAAACGCATTAAAGCCTATATCCAGCCCGAAAACGGCACCACCGACATCGCGCTGATGTATTTGCCCAGCGAGACGCTCTATATGGAAGTCATCCGCAACCGCGAACTCGCCGACTGGCTCAACCTGCAGCACGTCTTCCCGGTTTCGCCCAACAGTTTGCTGATGACCTTGCAAACCATCGCGCTGGTGCACAAGTGGTATGAAGTCGCCAGCCGCTTCGAGAAGAGCCGCCTGGAATTGTCGAAAGCTCAGAAGTCGTTCGACTACTTCCAGAGCCAGTTCGAGAACGTCGGCAAGAATCTAAACAAGGCTCAGGAAGCCTTCGAGACTGCGCAAAGGCATCTCAAGACCTATCGTGGCCGCGTGACCGTGCTCAGCGGCCAGGAACAGTTGGATCTGGATGCAGCAGCCGCCAATGCAACCGCGAAGAATGATGAGCCCATGCTTCCGCTGACGGACAAAGCTAGCGCGTAGGCTGCCGACAACCTGATCCTCCAGTTGCAGACTTCGCCTGCACTTTGCCACAACCGCTCACCCGTTCGTTCCTCCAGGCGATGGTCGAGTCCCTCGGTGCCGGTTGTTTAATTAAGATCCGACCATCGGCCATTGCCTAGCAAAGAACACCTGGACCGGACATCTCGCTGAAGTATGATGGAACGTCTCGCACGAATGAACGCCGGCTATCCGGGTTTATCGACGGAGGATGACAACGCAATGTTCGACCATCCACGAATCTTCTTTTTGTTCTCACTGTTGGTGCTGTGGCTCTCAGCGCAGGCTGGGGCGTGGTTCCGCCGACTTCGGCCCTTGAAGGAGGAGGAGCGCGACGATTTCGGCGTGGTGGAGGCCGCTACTTTGACGTTGCTCGGCCTCATCATCGGATTCAGTTTCTCGATGGCCACCAGTCGTTACGATCTGCGCAAGAATTACGAGGAGGCGGAGGCCAATGCGATTGGCACCGAATATGTCCGCGCAGGCCTGGTGCCTGCCGCGAATGGAGCAGAGGTTCGCGCCCTTCTGAGAAAATATCTTGATCTGCGTATTTTGTTCTACGAAGCGCGCGATGGCCAGGAGCTTCAAAAGATCAACGCTGATACCGCGCAAGTGCAGGCGCAGCTGTGGTCAGCGGTACAGAATCCGGCGGTTGCGCAACCTTCGTACGTGATTGCCCTCGCGGTTTCGGGCATGAACGATGTTTTGAACTCGCAGGGATATACTCAGGCAGCATGGTGGAATCGTATTCCGACGGCCGCCTGGAGTTTGATGATAGTGATTGCGATCTGCTGCAACCTGCTCATCGGATACGGAGCGCGCAGCACTGGAGCAAGATCCACCCTGCTGTTTATTCTGCCCCTGGTTGTATCCATCTCGTTCCAGTTAATTGCGGACATCGATAGTCCGCGCGGCGGCTTCATCCACGTCAGTCCTCAAAATCTGGAAAGCCTGGCCGCGTCCTTACAAAAATGATTGAGTTGAGTGGATGCCAGATGGTGGACGACCACTGCGCTCGTGAACGTTCCCTCAGTTCAGTCCTGAAATAACGTACAAGACGGAAAGCGTCTGGTAGTAACTGTAGGCAAACTCAGAGGCGCTTACGTTGGTGATCACAGGGCCGATCGAAACCACTCCTCCGGGATCGGCGGGAGCCAACTCTCGAACGACTTTCATCTTTCCGGTCGTGATATCCAGACGCTGAATTTTCAGCGGGACTTCTCCCTGCCGGAAGACGTACAACGCTTGGCTATCGGCGGACCACTGTGCCAGCACGTAGCCGGGTTGCACGCCGGGGATCTGTGGCGCTGCCCCTCCGTCGATCCGGAATAGAGCCAGTTTGTACTCGGATGTCTCACCCGCCAGCAGCTTGCCGTCCGGCGAAGGCAGAGTAGCATAAACGCCTTCGGGAGTGACCGGCTGGGGTTTGCCGCCAGACAGGTCAATGATGTAGGTGCGCCCCGGGCGTCCGGGTTCGTTTCCGTTGACGATGATTCGCTTCCCGTCGGGCAGGAAGTGCGTGCCGTTCTGGAGGCGTTCCAATCCTGACATTGGCATCTCGCGGGGTTGACCGGGGCCGACCGGAAGCAGAGTGAGGCGCGCTGCTCCGCTCTGCGGGACCGAGGCCGCCCAGTGGCCATCGGGCGAAAGCGTGTCCGCCGTACCGTCCGCCAACCGGATCGGCGGCGAGCCGTCGATCCTACGAATGGCAACGGCGTCATGCGGACCTGCGGGTTCCGATCCCTCCTCGAAAAGCACCCACTGGCCATCGGGTGAAATATCTTTTGCAATGCTCCAGTCGTACCACGAGAGATCCTGGGTCCGTTTGTCTTTGCCGCTCCACTCCAACGCGAGGCGCTCACTGTCGATGGTGGCGAGAATGCGTCCGTCGGGAGCAATGTCCTGGACGGTAAAGCCGACCGGCACCGTGAGCATTCTTCGCTGCTTCCCGGACAAACTTACTACCCGCAGGGCGCGATTGCTCTCTCCGTTTTCCAAGGCGGTGAACCACACTTCGTTGCCCCTCGGAGACCACGCCAAACCGTATGCCCATTCCCAGTCAGGGGAGAGCGTGGTTTTGTTTCCGGCCAGGTCGATGACGCAGACGGAACCGGTGTCGTCCCATCGCTTGGGATGATCGAGGAACGCAATCCTTCCTCCATCGGGAGAAAAGCGAATGTTGCTAATGGAACCGCTGGTCTGGTAGAGAACTTTGCCGATCGGGAATTCCAGGTTGTCACGTCCACTGGCGTGATGTACGACCGCGAGCTCCCCCTGCGGGCTCCAGTCCGCCCAGGGCACATCCTCCAGAATCTCCCGGGGCGTCCCGCCAATCAGTGGGGATCGGGCAAGGACGCCGCCTTCAAAATCCAAGCGTGCGCCAGGCCTGCCGCGCAGGATGAGGGCCAGTTCGTTGGTGCGCGAAAGACTCAGAAGATAGGAGGAGGTTAATGCTTCCAGCGGACGCGCCAGCAAGGAGTCGGGAATTGTGGAATAAATCCGCAGCGGGTGTCCATTCCAAGAGGCTCCGTAGACTACGGTCCGTCCATCCGGAGTGAAGCGAGCAGAATAAACCGTGCCACGCTCGAACGTGACGCGATGAAACTCGGGGCTTGCAGGCGGTTTAAGCACTCTGCCAAGGTAGACGCCGAGGGCCGTCAGCAACAGGGTGGCCGCGATGTGCGGCAACCACCTCCGGAGCCGGGTTGCTCGGCGGGGAAACGCGAAGACTTGCTTGCTGGTGGTAATGTCGGACAAAGTACCGAGGGCGAAAGCCAGGTCACGCGCCGACTGAAAGCGGTTCTCCGGTTCCTTCTCCAAACAATGGCGGACGACGTGGTCAAACGCGACCGGGATGTCCTGGCCTTGCAACGACATTTCGGCGGGATCCTCTTTAAGGATCGCGGTTATGGTGTCGACCTGGGTTTCGGCCACGAAGGCGCGCCTCCCAGTAAGCATCTCGTAGAGAATTGCGCCAAAGCTGAAGACATCGCTGCGATGATCCACCGCTTTGCCTCGCAACTGCTCTGGCGACATATAAGCGATGGTCCCAAGGACCGACCCAGTCCTGGTCTGGGTGGTCATGCTGGCAATCGAGTCTGCTTCGCCAGCTTCGGAACCGAACTCGGAATTTACGAGCTTGGCGATACCGAAGTCGAGGATCTTAACCCGACCATCTTTCGTGACGAAAAGGTTCTCCGGCTTGAGGTCACGGTGCACGATACGCTTTTCGTGTGCGGCGACCAGGCCTTGTGCAATCTGCCCTGCGTAGTCAATGGCCTGACGCCGCGGGATGGGACCATTGAGCAGGCGCTCGCGCAGGGTCTGCCCTTCCAGCAGTTCGGAAACGATGTAGGGCGCACCTTCGTGCATGCCGATGTCGTAGATGGCAACGATATTGGGATGACTCAGGGCGGCGGCGGCGCGGGCCTCCTGCTCGAAACGGCGCAGGCGGTCCTGATCGTGAGCAAGAGAGGGTTTGAGTATTTTGAGGGCGACGTACCGCCCCAGCCGTTCGTCGCTGGCACGGTATACCTCCCCCATCCCCCCAAAACCAATCTTTTCCAGAACTCGATAGTGACCCAGTACTTTACCAATCATGCAAAGCTGAAGCGGCGTGTGTCGGCATGTTAGGGCCGGACTCGTTTGATGTCAACAGAGATGTTCAAATTTCCGAACAGCGCCCGGCTCGGCGCGGGCGTGAGCACCGGGATGAACGCTGGAATGGCGATCTGGGGTTTACAAAGAATTACACGCTTCAGCTTTCTTATCCAGGCAACTTCCGGGTAGAATCATGTTTGCTTACAAACAGTTAAGCTGCACGTTACAACGGGCGTGAAGGCTGCGCCTTGCCATATTGCCTTTGACTTCAGCACAATTCTGGAGGGAAGTTGGTACTTTCATACTAATGGCCATCGAACGCTTGGGCTCCTGCAAGAGAGCGGCAGTCTTCATCCTCCTGGTTCTTTCTGTAGTCATAGCGGTCTCCTCCCTTTCGTTGGGACAGGTAGCTCCGCGGTGGGATTTTTTTGGCGGCTATTCGTATCTGAGGCTGGATTCACCAAGTTTTGGTTACGCGAACTGGTCCAATCTGAATGGATTTAATGGCGAGATTGTATTCAACGTCACCCCCCGGTGGGGAGTGACGTTGGACGGAAGCGGGCAGTACGGGAACCAACTCACCGTATACAACTATATGATTGGTCCGCAGTATTCCCTGCGAAGGGACAAGTCCAAGTTCTTCGGCCACGTGCTTTTCGGCAAAGCGCAAAACACGGTTAATATACTAACCGCGACGCGGAACGGATTCCTGAGTGTGGGACGCTCCGTCGCTGCGGGGGGAGGCTATGACTGGGATTTGACTCCGCGCTTTACGCTTCGCGTCCAGGCAGATTACTTGAACACCTATACGTTTGGGGCTACTCAAAACGATTTACGCATCTCAACCGGTATCGTGTTCCACCACGGCCATATTGGCCGGCGTCCCAAACTTTGAATTTAAGGGTATTGCATTTCCGAACCTGGAAACTTCCGAAGCCATGTTGCTTAGATCCGTCAAGACTTCCACTTTCTTCGTAAGGGCGATGATGCCGAGGGCCGGAGCATCCCTGATTTTTGTGGCTCTGGGATTGGCCGCTCTCACGGGGTGCGGTTCGTCTCCCTCGTCGTCGTCCACCACGCAGTTCCCCTCTTCCCATACTGCGTATGTAGCGCTACCGACTTCGAATGCCGTGGCCGGATACCGTATCGATAACAACTCGGCGAGCTTCACGAGCATACTGGGATCACCTTACCCTGGAGGCACCTCGCCGTCGTCCGTGCTGGTGCATCCTTCCAATCGCTTTGTGTACGCATCGAATCAAGGTGGGGACGATATCTCGCTCTTCACCATCGACAGCACTTTGGGTTCGTTGCTGGAAGTGCTGCCCCGAACCGCCGCCGGACTTACGCCAGCTTCTCTCGTCATGGACAGCGGAGGAAACTTTCTTTTTGCGCTCAATCAAGTTTCCAGCAGTATCTCAGTGTATTCGATCAACTCCGGAACTGGAGCGCTTACGGCGGTTGCCGGATCTCCCTTCGCCACCTTTGCTAATCCATTTGCATTCGCGTTGAGTCCGTCTGCGAAATTCCTGTACGTGCTCAATGGCAACTTGGGGCGAGTTTTCGCTTACACCAACAATTCTGGCGTTTTGACGCCGGTGGTTGGCCTTCCGGTTCAGGTGGGCAACGGACCGCTGGCGATCACGGTCGATCCCGCGGAAACTTTCGTTTACGTGGCAAATTCGATCGACAACACGGTTTCCGTACTATCCATTAATTCCAGCACAGGTGCCCTGACTCTGCTGGGTTCATATGCCACCGGGACCACGCCTACTTCTGTGGTGGTTTTGGGTCAGTATCTTTATGTCGCCAACCTGGGATCGAGCAACATTTCGGCGTTCTCGGTTGCTCCGACCACCGGGGTTCTCACCCAGATCACGAGTTCGCCATTCGCTGCGGGTAGCGCTCCGCTGTTCGAGGTGATCGACCCCAATGGGAAATTCCTGTACGTCGGCAGTCAAACGGCGAGATCCGTTTCCGCGCTATCGATTAATACGACCACCGGAGCGCTTGGCGGGGCCTTGCAAACAACATCGACGAGCGTTTCACCTTCCTCGATGTCGGTCTCGAAGTAAGCTGGGGTGGGGAATTGCTTTCCGTTTGACGAGCAGGCGCTGCTTGAGAATGAAACCGGCGGCAAGGCTCTGAGCTGGCTCCCATGGTCAACTTTGGAATTATCGGTTTCGGACTGCACGCCGTGAAGCGGCTGATGCCCGCCTTTGCTCTCGCCAAGAACTGCCGGGTCACTGCGCTTTCACGACGCAACCCGGTACAGGCCCAAGAATCGGCACGGCAGTTCAATATTCCTCTGGCCTTCGATTCAGCTGAAAGGCTGTGCCGTTCTCCGCAGGTTGATGCTGTGTTCATCGCCACACCCAACGCGTTTCATTTACAGGACGTGCTGGTCGCCGCGGCGTGCGGGAAACCGATTCTGTGCGAGAAGCCAATGGCCATCAATGCCGACCAATGCCGGCAGATGGCAGGAGCCGCTCGCAACGCGAAAGTCCTGCTGGGAGTAGCGCAAGTGTTTCGCTTTGAAGAAAGCACGGCGTGGTTCCGCGAACAGGTAGCGGCGGGAAAGGTTGGCAAACCGGTTTTCGCGCGCTCCGAGTTTTCCTTTCCCGCGGCCCATGGACACGCGCGCACCTGGATCAACGACCCGGCAATCGCGGGCGGGGGCCCGGTTGCTGATGTGGGCGTCCATTGCGTCGACACGCTGCGCTTCGTTCTTCAGGATGAAGTATTACGGGCGAGCGCTCGCGAGATTTCCGGCAGTCCAGGCAACGTGGAGGCCGGCGCCGCGCTACTGCTCGAGTTCTCCCGCGGGACCATGGCCACAGTAACGGTTTCGTTCCGCGCGGGATACCGCACGCCCTTTGAAGTGGTTGGGGAAAATGGCGTGCTGCGTGCCGACAACGCATTGACCGTCGAGCGGCCAGTTCGCCTTGAACTACTCCGAGGCGGAGCCGTCGTAGAAACGAGCGCGGTGTCGAACCAGCTTGCCTACGCGAGGCAGGTCGATGCCTTTGCTGCCGCTGTCGAGGGCAAAGCGGAGTTTCCGATTTCCGGCGAAGAAGGCTGCCGCAATCAGGAAGTTCTGGACGCAGCCTACCTGAGCATGAAGAGCGGGCGAACCGAGGAGGTAAAGGCTAGCTAAGATTCTCGCGATCCTCGTGCCGGCGACAGTGCAAAAGGTTGCACGTTGACTCATGTTCTCAGCCAAGGGATAGTTTGCTGTCCTGGGAGAGCGTCCCTTATAAAACGATCCTTCCGGGTCCCGCATGTCACGAGCAACTTGTACGGTCATGATGCAAGTTTGAATTTGACCCTTCTGAGCTCTCAAGGTCATAATGCTGGTCTGGCCGACCCTGTTTACGCCGGAGCCAAAGGAGTGGAAAACATTGGAAAAAGGCAATGGTATTATGGCGACGTATATAGACGCGGTGGAAGTGTTTCGTAGCTCCGCCACCGAGTTTATGGAGCACGTGAATCTCTTGGCGCAAGCTCGCGACGCGTATCAGCAAGCGATGACGGCCAGTGCAGACCTGCGCGCCGTTTTGGAAGCGGGCGACGAGAACTTGCGAACGCTGATGACCCAGTTGGAGCAAGCCCTCAACCTCCATATCGGCAAGCCTGTGCTCGATAGGAAGAGACCGGAGCCGGTGCGGACGGATGCGATCAAAGAGGGCAGCGAAAGGCCCGCCGCCGTGAGGGCGTTTCCATAGACATCGGTCAGTGTATAACTCCGTATCGGGTCATCGATTCATGTGTGACTTTAATGTTATCTATGCAAGTTGATGTTGATTAATCGATTAGATGATATTTATGCGGTTCCATATTCTTCGCGCCCTGCGACAATCCGGGTCGAGACCAGGACGGAAATAAACATTGGAAGTATTGCTGAACCTGTGCTGGCTTCTGCTGATAGGGCTAGCCTTCGGCTTCTGGCTTCGACGCCGTCGCGATTCTAAGTCGCTGCAGCTTGCTCTTGCGCTCGGCTGCTTGTGCGTTCTACTTTTTCCAGTCATTTCCGCAACCGATGATCTGCGTGCGATGCGTCAGGAGGCGGAGGAGTTCAGCTCTGCCAAGAAAACGCTCCAACAAGCGAGCAACCATGGTCCTGGGGAGCGAGACCTCAGTGCTCCTCCCGCGGCGCTGAGCACAACCTTCCAAGTGCCGCCCTGTGTTGAGACATGCGCGCACGTTCCTGTATCCCCGCCGGGAGCACCTCTGACGGCCTGTACAAGTACTTCTCCCTGCCGCGCTCCGCCCTCTTCCCTCCTCGCTTAAAGCAAGCAGCCCCGCTCCGTTGCGGGATCCTTCTCACTTAACTACAACTGCGCACACTACAGGGTGGTTTCGATGCGGTTGCTCGACTACTATGACCTGTCGGACGGCTTCCGACGTCTCAGGTCGGCCTCATTTGCTGATGTGAAACGGTGGGTAGTAACTCTATCCGCGCTAAGCTTCGCGCCCCCGCCAATAGAAACTACCGGCGCAATATGTCAAGTTTTCCCTGGAACGACATGGGCGCATGCAAAGGCCTTGCAATACGAACTGGCGACCGATCAAGGTTTGCTTTCGACGCTCGATACCGCCATGAGGCGCCAGCGAGGGCGTCCGGTTCGGTGGCAGGACTGGCATCCCTTTCTGTACGCAGCAGTGCGCGTGTCCCGCCCGAATGTGGTATTTGAGACAGGGGTTTTCGACGGCTTGTCCAGCGCTGTGATTTTGCGCGCGATGGAGCGCAACGCGGTGGGGGAACTGATCTCAATTGATCTGCCAGCCGAGGAAACAATCGTCAATGCCACCGACCGAATGTTGGAGGGCGCTCTTCCGCCAGGCTGCAGCCCCGGTTGGATCGTGCCCGATTGTCTTCGTGCTCGCTACCGTCTCCACCTGGGTGACAGCAAGCATCTGCTTCCCGACGCGCTCGAACGATACAAGCGCGTGAACATCTTTTTGCATGACAGTCTCCACACCTATCAACATCAGCTCTTTGAGTACCACGCAGCTTGGCCGTATGTGGTCCCTCGTGGATTGCTGCTGAGCGACGACATCTTCTGGACTGCGGCGTTCCATCGTTTCTGCAAGAGGCAGGGCGTCAAATATGTCAACGCGGGCCGGTTCGGAGGTTTCGGCGTAGTCACGAAACCAGACAATTGCATTGCCTCGGTTGCTTGAATGTCGCCTTGCAAGAGAATAATTGAACGCGCTCCACACCCGCGGATTCGGCTAATGCTTGGAGTCGTCGGGAACCGGAGCTGGAGGGATTCCTTTCGCTTCAATAATCGCCCAATGCCACTCCTGACCGTCCTCGAGGCTTGCGTCAAGCTTTTCCCGATAAACCGTCGTCACAAAGGGAGCCGCCGATCCTTTCAAGTGAAGGAGCAGCGTTATATCGGAGCGTTTGTCGGACGAGACTGGATCTTCGGCGACTGCGGGCAGCAATTTCGCGGCTCCGTATTCCGCAATCGTCGGGTCGGCGGGGCGGACGATGGTCAGACCCACCGTAATCTCCCTCACGTTCCACGCACTGGCGTTATACACCGAGACCTCAAGTGTGTCTCCTTGGATATTCGCGGGACCGTCCAGCTTCGCGAGTTCATTCTGGGGAAGATCCTGCGACACAAAGGGACTAGAAACCAGCGCGGTGGTGTTGGCATTAAACGAGAGGCTGCAAGTTCCATCAGGTGAAGACATCTGGAAGGTTTTTGCGGCGCGGTCGAAAGAGAACATTGGTCTTGCGCTGAGCCGGAAGTGCTCAACGTCATCCATCACCTGGGCAAGGTTATCGTTGTCAATGACGGTGGGCGCTGCCGGTTCTTTTGGGTCCTTGCTCTGACGCAGGGAACGCGCCAGGTCGCCCAGCGAGACTCCGTCGTCCGATTGCGCGATCGCGTAAACCGGAAGCATCATGCTCAGCCAGGCCATCCCCAGAAAAACCAGGAATAAGCCGAAATAACCCTTGGAACTCATTCGGATTCGCCTACGAAAACGGAGGTTCTCCTAAGCCAAATTGTAGTCAGAAACAGGCGCGGGAATCAGAACGGAGGGGCGCACGTTGGTCGTAGAACCTTAGAGGCAGGTCAACGGGCGGAGTGAAAATCACGGACGTGCGGGACGAAGTAGCCGCGCAACAGGGCGCCACACGCCCGTGAAGTTTACAGCAAGCCAGAGGAGCGGAAACGAGTGACCGGATCAGCCATCGGCATGGGTTCCCGCTTAAAGATCCAGCGAGCCACCGCAAACCCCAACGCCGCGTAGCACAGATGAACAAGTTTCATATACTCACCCCCAGAAGATGCGTCACAGCACCTAAGGGGAGGCTCAATGTCGTCAAGGTAGCAAGCTCACACCAGTAGTGCAACGCCCGAACGGGCCATAGACGTAGCACGAAGGTTTGGGAAGGTAACCAGTGAAGTAACCGGATACGTAATCAATACGACGGTTGCAACGGTTTGCAATCGTATGCGCAGGGCTCACACTTGCAGAATGTCGCCGTCGCGAGCCACCATTTCGTACAGCACGGGATTGACGAAGAACCCGATGAACAGCCGGGAAACTAGTCCGGCGACGATCACAATCGCGAAGGGCTTCTGCGTATCCGAGCCGATACCGGTGGAGAGAGCCGCCGGCAGCAATCCCAGGCACGCAACCAGGGCGGTCATCATAATTGGACGCAGCCGCAACAGCGATGCTTCCCGGGTGGCAGCGCGGATGTCCATTCCCTCCTGCCGGAGCTTGTTAATGTAAGAGACCAGAATCACCGCGGTTTCCACCGAGACGCCGAGTAGCGCCAGAAGGCCCAGGACAGACGAAACGCTGAAGGGCGTGTGCGTAAGCTTCAGCGCAACCAAGGCACCGACCGGTTCGGTCATGATCACTCCTAGTGCGATGGTCACGGGAAACTTGAAGTTTCCGTAGAGTGCGAACAGGATCATGAAAATCAGGACGACCGCCAGCGGGCCGATAATCGATAATTGCGCTCGAGCTTCCACAAGTTGGCTGTACTCACCACCCCAGCTGAGCCAGTAATTCTGGGGCAAGGCAACGGCTTTGTTGACGGCTTTCTGGCCTTCTTCCACGGCATGCTCCAGATCGCGTCCTTCGATGCTGTACTGCACGCCGATGTAACGCGAGTTATTTTCACGATAGATGAAGGATGCACCGTTCCCTTGGGTGATTGTGGCCAATTGGCTCAACGGAATCTGCTGTCCGTCCGGGGTACCCACTAATAGATTTCCGATATCGTGGGCGCTGCTGCGGAACTGCGGCTGCATGCGCACCACAAGATCGAACAACTTCTCCCCCTGGATGACCTGTGTCACCGCCTGGCCACCCACCGCGGCGGAGATCACTGCTTCTACGTCCGCTACATTGATTCCATAGCGCGCAATTTTATTGCGATCCACATCGATTAAGAGACTGGGCTGGCCAAGCTCGCGGACCACAGTCAAATCGGTAAAACCGGGAACTTTGGCAAGCGCGTTCTTCATCTGCACGGCTTTGTCCTGGAGCACATTCAAATCCGTACCGTAGATCTTTACGGCGAGAGAACTCTTCAAGCCGGTCAGGGCTTCGTCAACCGCGTCTTCCGCGGGCTGGGTAAAATTGAAGATGATACCCGGAAATGCACTCAACTTCTTGTTAAGGGATTCGATCAGCTCTTGTTTGTTGCTGCCCCTCCAGATTTTATCTTTGTACGATTGCAGTCCCACGTAGAATTCGCAATTGAAAAAGCCCGTGGGGTCAGTGCCGTCGTCAGGCCTCCCTAACTCTGAGCCCACCACGGTGACCTGAGGGTAAGACATCAGAATGGCGCGAATCTGGGGAGCGATCTTGCTGGCCTCTTCGAAAGAAATGGTGTAGGGCATGGTTGCTCGCACCCAGAGCGCGCCTTCATCGAGGTGGGGCATGAATTCGCCGCCAATGAACGGAACCAGCATCAGGGATGCACCGAAAATGAGAGTTGCGATCACCATGGTTGTCTTCGGACGAGCCAGAGCCCAATCCAACTGGGTCGCATATTTGCGCTTCATCCAATCAAATGGGCGGTTCGGTTTTTCCCGCACACCTTTCTTGAACCAGTACGAGGCCAATACCGGGATGAGCGTGAGGGTCAGGATCAAAGCGCCGACCAGCGCGAAAGACATGGTCTCAGCCATGGGATGGAACAGCTTCCCCGATGGGCCGCTCAGGGCATAAATCGGCAGGTAGCCCGCGAGGATGACGGCCACGGAATAGAAGATCGGGCGATCCACATCTTTGGCCGCGGCTAAGATGACTTCGTTGAGGTTGTAGGTCTGCCCTTCCCTGAGCGCGAGTTCTCGATAGATGTTCTCAATCATCACCACGGTGCCGTCAATCACAATTCCGAAATCGATCGCACCAATGGAAAGAAGGTTGGCGGCGACATCGTGAGCATGCAGCACGATAAAGGCAAATAAGAGTGACAGCGGAATGGTGAGCGCAACAATGATCGCGGCGCGGAAGCTGACCAGGAAAAAGATCAGAACGATTATCACCAGCACCATGCCGCGGAGCAGGTTGTCTTCCACGGTATCGGTGGTAAGTTTCACCAGCTCGCTGCGATCATAAAAGGGATGAACTTTGACATCGGGTGGAAGTATTACCCGGTTCAGCTCTTCGGTTTTTGCCTCGACTCCTTTTAGGACAGTCTGTGTCTGCTCACCGCGACGCATGAGAATCACGCCCTCAACTGCGTCGTCATTCTTTTGGAAGCCGAATTCGCCGAGGCGGGGCGCGTGGCCGATGGTGACTTCGCCAATATCCCTGACTCGAATAGGAACGCCCTTATTGCTGCCGACAACGATGTTCCCGATGTCATCGGTGCTGCGGACCAGGCCGATGCCGCGCACATAGTAAAACTGTCCACCCTGGGAATAGAACCCGCCGCCCGCGTTGGCGTTATTGGCCGCCAGAGCCGTGATCACTTGCGGGATTGCGAGGTGATAGCCGTAGATGCGAGCGGGATCGAGCAACACCTGGTACTGCATCACCGTCCCACCAAAACCGGAATCGTCGGCCACGCCGGGAACTGATCGGTAAGCCCGCTCGACCACCCAGTCCTCGATCGTCTTCAACTCCTGCGGGCTGCGGTCCGGACTCTCCAGCACGTAGCGGTACACCAGGCCGCTGGGGCTGAACAGCGGCGCCAGAGTCGGGCTTACTCCGGTGGGCAACGTTGCCTGTGCCAGGCGCTCAAAAACTACCTGCCGGGCAAAATAGCTGTCTGTACTCTCTTCGAAAGTCAGAATTACATCGGAAAGTCCGTACAGCGAGATGGAACGCATGATGATCATGTGCGGCACGCCGTTCATCTCGAGCTCGAGGGGAAGTGTGACCAACCGCTCTACTTCTTCGGCGGCATGATCGGGCCATTGGGTGATGATTTCGACCTGCGGAGGCGCGAGGTCAGGATACGCGTCAACCGGCATGCGCTGGAACGAGAGGATGCCGCCGACCGTGATGAAACCTGTCAGCATCAGCACCAGGAACCGCTGTCGTAGCGCAGCTTGGACGATTCGGTGGATCATTTAGATTTGCTGGCCGCGTCTCCTTGACTGTTTCGTCATTTCCAATCCTGACTAGCGTTGGAGCGAGTTCGCGAACTGCAGAAACAAGCTGCCATCGGCGATGAGCCGGTCGCCAGTCTGCAGACCCGAAGTGATCTGGGTCAGTCCCTGTAGGCTTTCGCCGAGAGTTACGGGACGCCTCCCAAACTGATTGGGGGATACTTCGGTATAAACAAAAGGCTGATTCTCGCTGTCCCGTAGAACCGCAGAGTCCGGCACCGCAATGGCGTTCTCGATCTTCCCCGCCTGCACGGTCGCAATTACGTACATGTCTTTCTTCAGTTTCTCGCCAGGATTTATGGTCTCGATACGCGCCTGCAAAGTACGCGTACTGGGATCGAGCGAAGCCGCCACATAGGCGATGCGACCGTTAAAAACATCCGAATAAGAGTCGGTCTGAATGGCGACCTGATCTCCGACTCGGACGAAAGGCAAATCTTTCTGATAAACATTCACCAAAACCCACACAGTACTGATATCCGATATCGTGAAACATTGCGTGTTGCCGGGCTGGAGGAGTTGTCCGACGGAAACCAACTGTTCAACCACTTCGCCACCAATGGGCGCCAGCACCGGAACTTCAAAAGAGGGTGGAGCTTTCACCAGCGCATCAGGATCGGTGATTCCCATTACCTTCAGCGCGGCTTCGGCGGACGCCAGGTCGCCACCCGCCTGCACCTCGGCCGACTCCGATTGCTCCAGATCCTTCACCGCGATGGCGTGATGCTGGTACAAGTCCTGCGATCGCGCGTTGGTCTTTTGGGCCAGGGAGTAGGCATCCTTGGCCTTCAGATAATTGGTACGCAGCTGGGAATAGTCCGGACTAGCCACATACAACATGGGTTGGCCCTTGCGTACTTTTTCGCCGGGAACCACCACGATGCGGCTTACCGGACCGCTTACCTGCGTGATCACAGGTGTGGTCCGAAAATTGTTGTACGCCACCGCCCCAGTCAGGCGCAGAGTGCGGGTCAGTGTGGTGGGCTGAACCGTCACCAATTGGACGTGGGACATTTGGTTCTGCGGAATGGCAAATAGTTCGGGATGGTTCGGATCGTTGGCACCGTGGTTGTTGGCGGCGGCATCCGATTTCGATCCCTGGCAGCCTGCCAGCACCACCGTCGTCGAGAGGATCATCAACGAAGCGGCCAGCCGCCAGCGATCCAGGCGCAGGCTATCTTCCCGCGTTGCGTTTTCGCGCGTCCTGTTCTCGCGTATTCTCATGGCAGGTTCCTCGTTCCTATCGCTTCTTTCAGTTGTTCGAGCGCCGTCATGTACGAACCCAGGGCCTGGCGGTATGCCAGCTGAGCTGCCCGGTAACTCCGCTCAGCGTCCAGGAAATCCAGGAGGCTGGCTGCGCCTCGCTTATAGGCGTACTCACTGATGTCGCGCGAGTCTTGTGCCTGTTTCAGATATCCGGAAGTGTAAAGTTGGACGACTTCGTCGTTGCTCCGGAGTGCTTCGTAGGCATTGGCGACATCGGACAAGACCGCATCGCTGGCCGATTGCTTCGATTCCTGAGCTTGAGTAAGCGCGTAACCAGTACGGGCGATCTCTCCTTGATTGCGATTGAAAATTGGCAGTTCGAAACTGGCGAATATCGATGCCGAGTTCTGTCCCGAGGTATGGGTAAAGTCGTAGGTGCCGTTGACATCGACTTTCGCGTTGGCTTTTGCCAGTTGGATTTGACTCTGTGCAGCGGTTACTCCGAGCAGAGCGGCCTGGAAATCGGGACGCTCCCGTAGCGCCTTGGCCTGCAAATCCTCCAGGTTCGCCTTCAGCGGCTGATAAGCCAAGTCGCCAATCACATCGTAGTTCGAGGGCACCGCGTCGTAGCCCAGCAACTGCCTCAAGGCGACAAGCGCCTGCGCCTTCGCCAGGCGGGCGGAGGACACGTCGGTCTGAAACTGCAGAAGCTGAAGCTTGATCTTGAGGTAGTCGCCTTCGCTGATAGCGCCAGCATTGAACTGGGCTTCCGAAATGTCGACCGTGTCCTGGAAGCCCTTCAAGTCCTGGAGGGCGAACTGCAGAGTCGATTCGGCCAGCAAGACACCGACGAATTGCTGTCCCACGTTGAAGGCGAGGGTGCGCTCGGCATCCGTGACCTGCGCGCGGGTGACCGCAGTCTGATCGCGAGCGGCTTGCAGTCGCCGCTGGCGTTTGTGCCCGCGCTCAAACAGGTAGGAGAGGCCCACATCGAACTGCTGGGTCAGATTCAGATCGTCGACCGAAAAATCGCTGGGCGTGAAAATGGGGATGAATTGGGAATCGGCTCCGAAGACTGGGTTGGGACGCAGGTTCGCGGTGATCTCCTGCGCCTGATTTTGAAAGGTAAGAGTACGCGTAGCTTTGAGAGCATGGTTGTGCGCCAACGCCAGATCGATGGCCTGATCCAGGCTAATCAGAGTTGCGGATTGCCCGACGCTTCCCGGAACCGCGAGTAGCAACACCGGCAAAATGGCGAATGTCAGAAGTCGGCGGAAATTCCTGCTCGTCACAACAAGGCAATCGATTCTAACGGGCGGATGCCCGCGAAGCGGAAGCGTCTTGAAGGTTAGCAAACCCAATGCGAATTCCAAATCTTGCATGCAACTTCCCAAGCTGCCAGTGTTTTGGCGAAACCTGACCAAATCTGACGAGCCATTGGCCCGTAAACAAGGCCCACGACCGGAATACTGAAAACTACTTTCGGGAATACTGAGACCGAGGAGTACAGAGAACACTAGAAAATGGGAGGAGGACGTACATACAACCGGAAAGACTCCAGAAAGGGCCGGGGTTGTATCTGCGGCGGCGAGACCCGGATGCGTCGACGGAAGACTGAGGAAATCGAAAGGGACAACACGATGGCAGCCACCGACTGCGCCATCAAGCAGGTCAGGCACAGCGTGGTGTTGGGCGAATCGGCACGTAACTGCGTCCCATCGCGCAGGTCGAGCGACCGGAAGCCGCAGAAATGCGTTGACTGCGCCAGAGTAGCGACCAGAAGCAGGGCTATTCCCAAATAAGCCAGCCCGTTCGCCCTGAGCGCTCTTGTGAGGATCTTCACCGTTCTCCTGCCGTTAGATACAGCATAGAGCCAAAATGCCTTAACGTCGCAAGTTACGAGGGTTACCGGGAGATTCTAGCACTCGAATCGCATGAGCATGGAGTCTTCTTTCGAGTGAACGGTCGAAATCGCGTGTCTCTGTCATGGCCAGCCATCGCTCCCTGCGTCTTGTCACGTGATGTAGACTGCATCTTTCCGCGATTCGTCGGGTAATGGCTGGGGGAAATGGAGACTGTGATGAGCTGGGCGAGCAAGCTGGCGAAGCCGTATCGCGTGGAGGACGGCACGAAGTTCCGCTTGACGGATTTTGATTCCTGCGATACCGGGAAAATACGCTCCAAGGAACACGCCGAGCAACTTCTGTCCGCGGGCATCGCCGCGATGGCCGAGTTGCAGGACAAGCTCTACGCTCAGGACCGCTGGGGCGTGCTGCTCATTTTTCAGGCCATGGACGCGGCTGGCAAGGATGGCGTTATCAAGCATGTGATGTCGGGAGTAAATCCGCAGGGCTGCGAGGTGTATTCGTTCAAGACTCCGTCGGACGAGGAACTGAATCACGACTACCTGTGGCGTGAACTGCGGCGGCTCCCGGAGCGCGGTCGCATCGGTATTTTCAACCGCTCATACTATGAAGAAGTGCTGGTGGTTCGGGTGCATCGGGAGTTGCTGAAAAACTCGAGAATCCCTCGGTCTTTGTTGACCAAGGACATCTGGAAGCAACGTTTCGAGGACATCAACGGCTTCGATCGTTATCTCGCGCGCAATGGAATTGTGGTCCGAAAGTTCTTCCTCAATCTTTCGAAGAAGGAGCAGAAGCGGCGCTTCCTTGACCGGCTGGAACATCCGGAAAAGAACTGGAAGTTTTCTTCGGCCGATGTGCGGGAACGTGAGTACTGGGATGATTACATGAAAGCCTACGAGGACATGATCATCCACACCGCGAGCCAGCAAGCACCGTGGTATGTGATCCCGGCGGACAACAAATGGTTCACGCATGTTGCGGTGGCGGCGGCGATCGTTGAAACGCTCGAGAGTCTGAAGCTGGCTTACCCCGACGTCGATCCTAAAAAGCGCAAGGAATTGCGCGCCGCGCGGGCGATGCTCGCGGGGAAGAAGAAGGCGTAAGCGCCACCTCTGGATGCAAGAGATTTGGAGCGTGCAGGTCCGCTGATGTGCCTCCTGGTCATATTTCGCTGTCGCAACATTACCCACGTTCCGCTCGCCGACCTTTCGCGAGACCGTTCCAGGCGGTAAACTTGAGACATCAATTTTTTCCAGGGGTGAGTTAAGTGAATGTCATCGAACTGACAGTGGGCAGAACTGTGTGGATAGTAGGAGCTCTCCTGCTGTGTGCAGTGAGCTTGAGCTTCGCGCAGACAAGAGAAAAGGAGCGCAAGCCAGCGGATGTTCAGAGCGCCACGCAGAAAACTTCCTCGGCTGCCACCGACAACGAAGACCCGCAATTCAAAGGCATGAAGTACCGGCTGGTTGGACCGTTCCGCGGTGGCCGGTCGCTGACTGCCTCGGGCGTATCCGGAGATGCAAATACATATTACTTCGGCTCGACCGGCGGCGGCGTGTGGAAATCCACTGACGGCGCGATGACGTGGGCTCCTGTTTTCGAAAAGGAAACGGTCTCCTCGATTGGAAGCCTGGCCGTCGCGCCTTCGGATCCAAACGTGTTGTATGTGGGAACGGGCGAAGCTTGTATTCGCGGCAACATCTCGCATGGCGATGGAATTTACAAGACCGTGGATGGCGGGAAGACCTGGAAAAACGTGGGGCTCCGCGACTCGCGAGCGATCGGGAAGGTGATTATTGATCCCAGGAATCCGGATGTCGCATATGTGGCGGCTCTGGGCCATCCTTTCGGCCCAAATACGGAGCGCGGCATCTTCCGCACCACCGACGGAGGCAAGACCTGGGAGAAAGTCCTATACAAAGATGAGAACACGGGCGGAATCGACGTTGCATTCGATCCCCACAACTCTCACATCCTTTATGCTTCTTTGTGGGAAGCGCGGCGGACGCCATGGAGCCTTTCGAGCGGCGGTCCCGGCAGCGGCATCTATCGCTCAAACGACAGCGGAAGCACCTGGAAGCTGCTGGAAGAGCACGGCCTGCCCAAAGGACCCTACGGCAAGATTGGAATCGCGGTAGCGGCTAATTCTGACCGGGTTTACGCGCTGATCGAAGCGCCCGAGGGCGGACTCTATCGCTCCGACGATAGCGGAGAGACTTGGCAACTACTAAACAACGACCGCGCGTTCTGGCAGAGGGCGTGGTATTACATGCACATCATCGCGGACCCTCAGTCTGCGGATGTGGTTTACATCGCCAATGTCGACTTCTACAAGTCCAGCGATGGCGGTCACACCTTTAACAAGGTGAAAGTTCCACACGGGGACAATCACAGCATGTGGATCGACCACAAAGATACCAACCGGATGATAGTCACCAACGACGGTGGCATCACCGTGAGCCTGGATGGCGGCAAGAACTGGACGCGCCAGGATAACCAGCCGACGGCGCAGTTCTATCACGTGATCACCGACAGTCGTACGCCCTATTATCTATATGGTTCTCAGCAGGACCTGAGCTCGGTTGCCATCGCCAGTCGCAGCGATGACGGCTCGATTGATCGTCCCGACTGGTATGCGGTTGGGGGAGGTGAAGCTGGCTACATTGCCCCGTATCCGCCGGATCCTAATATTGTTTATGCGGGCGAGTATGAAGGTGTGATTACCCGCTTCGACAAGCGCAACGGACAAACGAAAAACATCACGGTGCAGCCCGAGATCAGCGACGGCGGCGGGGCAGCGAAGCTGGAACACCGTTTCCAGTGGACGGCGCCGATTTTGGTCTCGCCGCACGATCCCAACACGCTCTACCATGCCGGGGAGCGATTGTTTAAGACAACAGACGGCGGCATGCATTGGGAAGCTATTAGTCCCGACCTTACACGAAACGACAAGACCAAGCAGCAAGCCTCCGGTGGTCCTATCGACAAGGACGACTCCGGTACGGAATATTACGACACCATCTTCGCCGTCGCGGAATCACCCCTGGTGAAGGGTCTGATCTGGGTTGGCGCCGACGATGGCCTGGTTCACATCACTCGCGACGGGGGAAAGAACTGGACTGACATTACGCCCAAAGACTTGCCGGATTGGAGCCGCATCAGCCAGATCGATGCTTCGCCGTACGACGCCGCAACGGCTTACATGGCCGTGGACCGACATCAGTCGGACGATCTGCGTCCCTATATTTACAAGACCAAGGACTACGGGAAGACCTGGGTTAAGATCACCAAAGGGATTCCGGAGAACACGTTTGCCCGGGCGGTGCACGAAGACCCCAAGAAACGCGGCCTGCTCTTTGCCGGCACTGAAACTGGCGTGTATGTGTCTTTCAACGACGGCGCAGACTGGCGTTCACTGCAACTAAACCTGCCCACGACGCCGATTCACGATCTGGTGGTGAAGAATGACGATCTCGTGCTGGCCACGCATGGGCGTGCATTCTGGATCCTCGATGATATTTCGCCCTTGCGACAATACAGCGATGCGATTGCCCAGCGCGATGTGTACCTCTATACTCCCGCGACCGCCGTCCGCTTCCAGAGTTCAAGCGAAGCACCTCCCAAGCCCGTGCTGGTTGGCGAGAACCCTCCGGCGGGAGCGCTGATCTATTTTTCACTTAAAGAGAAGCCGAAGGGCGAGACCACTATCGAGATTCTCGACTCGACCGGCAGCGTGATTCGAAGGTACTCCAGCAATAAGAGCGAAGAACTGGAAGAACCTCTGACTCCAGAGGACAAGAAACCGGAAAAACAGATCAAGCCGGAAACCGGGCTCAACCGATTCGTTTGGGATTTGCGCTACACAGGAAGTAGCCACGTACCCGATTATTATTTGTGGGAATACAAAGATGGCAGCCGCGGTCCTCTGGCATTACCGGGCAAATACCAGATCCGTCTGACCGTCGATGGAAAAGCCCAGACCGCGCCATTCGAGGTGACAATGGATCCCCGGGTCACTGTCTCTCAGGCCGACTTGCAAAAGCAATTCGATCTTCTCATTCAAGTGCGCGATGAGCTCAGCCGGGTCTACGACACGGTGAACCAGATCCAGGACGTGAGCGCGCAGGTGGACGGATTGAGAAAGCGGCTGCCGGATAACAGCGGCGTCAAAGCCACACTAGCCGCCGCGGGCGCACTGGATAGGAGTCTGCTGGCGGTGCGCGACGATTTGTCGCAGATGAAGATTAGGTCCAATGAAGATTCGTTGGCGTATCCTCAACGGGTCGATAGCAAACTTGCCGGTTTGGCGATGGCGGTCGGTGTGGGGACTGATTCCGCTCCCACCGAGGCTGAATATCAAGTCTTCGATAAGCTGAAGAAGCAGGCTGACATTGCCATCGCGCATTGGGCAGAAATCCAAAAGACCGAGTTGGCGGATTTTCAGAGGATGATGGCTGGCCAGAACATTCAGGCTATTGTGGTCCCCGCGGCTGAGAACGCGGGCTCTGCCGGAGAGAGTCCAAGGTAAGTTGTGGTTGACCGGACTTGATCTCCGGGCCTTACCGTGGGAACTAGGGTTAAACGTGTCCGCTGTGGCGCGCCGTGTGGACTTGCAACTTAAACTGCTGATCAAAATACTCGACGATAACCGGCCACGTCCCTAGAAGGCCGCAGTCACGTCGATCACAAGACGCAATACTTCGGCTCAACTTCCGGTTGCTTCTAGATGCTGACCGATCTGCTTGATCGGCCGCTCACACTCAACCGCGATCGCGAACCCCTCTGCTGCTGCCTTCGAGGCAACCCTCACCACTTTACCTTCGCCCACGAACCGAATGGGGTGGCCGAGGTCGCAGCTTTCCACAGTCACCGTGAAACTCACTGGAGTATTCTGCGGAATCATGGCAAAGGTTTCCAGCAGTAGGCCACAAATACTGATGTTCCTGCTCATGGCCGCGAACTCGACGATCAGGTCATCGTCGTGAACCTTGAGGCGCACCGGGTATTGCAGGCTGAAGCGCCGGTACTTGCGCTCGGACGGAGGGAACGCTCGCGCACTGTTGTTGATTTGATCCATAGTGTGAGTTTGTTCCTGCGACCAGGCCCTGATGCTAATAGCGTTTTTGCCCACTTCAAAAGAGCACGAAAGGACGCTGTCCGGGAGGCCAAGTCTCGTGGTCGCGGAGTCCAGTCTTGTCCTGGAAATTCGAGGTAAGCAAGTATGTTGCTTTGGCCTGATGCAGGTTGGCCGAATGCGACGCATCGCTGAGAATTCAGGCAGTCTCCGGCCCGGCCCCCCGCTATTCCGCGGCACGTCCTTCCGCGACCTATTCAATGCTTGATCCAGAGTACAGACTACCTCTTTCGCCCCGGACGGTAGATCGGGAGTAACAACAGGTCATCTATGATGAAACAGGTCCCTGTTCGCTGGAATGCACTTGTTGTATTTCTGGCCCTCGCGACGATGGTGGGATGCCAAGGCCTTAGCAGTTCGAGCAAGACATCCACTACTACAACGAACACCACAAAGCCGGGCCAACTCGCGGTCACACCGACGAGCATTAGTTTCGGCGTTGTAAAGGTTGGGAACAATCAAAACCAGCCGGCAACCATGACCAACTCCGGCGGCTCCAGCCTCACCGTGACGAAGGTGACTCCCACCGGCGTCGGCTTTTCCGTGAGCGGATTGAGTTTGCCTTTGACTCTCGCGGCAGGTCAGAGCCATGGCTTCACCGTTGTCTTTACTCCCCAGTCAGCTGGCACCGTTGCCGGAAACTTGGCCATTGTAAACACGGGCGCGACTGCCACCGTCAATGTCTCTCTCTCTGGAGGCTCACAAACGGCAGGTGCTCTAACAGCGAATCCCACAGGGCTTAATTTTGGAAGTGTTCAGGTGGGCAGCAATCAGGCCCTCTCTGAAACCCTGACCAACTCTGGCGGATCTAGTGTTACCGTCACGCAAGTAAACCCCACAGGCACGGGATTCAGCGTGAGCGGGTTGAGCTTGCCGTTGATTCTGGCGGCGGGTCAGAGCCAGGGCTTCAGCGTGACTTTTATGCCGTCCTCCGCCGGCAGCAGCAGCGGAAATCTGGCGATCCTCAGTAATGCTTCGAATTCCACCCTCAACGTAGCGTTAGCCGGAAACGGCCTGGCGGCGGGTGCTTTGACCCCGAGTCCATCGAGCCTTGGCTTCGGCAACGTGCAGGTCGGCAACAACCAGCAACTCTCGGAAACTCTGACCAACTCGGGCGGAGTGAACGTTAGCATCACGCAAGCAACCGTCTCTGGGAGCGCGTTCGGCATGAGCGGGCTGATCCCTCCCGTGGTCCTCACGCCCGGCCAGCATTACACCTTCAGCGTCACTTTTACCCCGCCATCCACCGGAAATTACTCAGGAAATGTTGCCATCGTCTCCAACGCATCAAACCCAAACCTGGCGATACCGCTGAGCGGCACAGGAACGCCAGTGCCTCTGGGACAACTGGCCGTATCTCCGACCAGCATTAACTTCGGCAATGTGGCGGTGGGGACGGATGCGCAACAGGACGGGACGCTTACCGCCAGCGGCAACAGCGTCGTTGTGTCTTCTGGCAATGTGACCGGCTCGGCTTTTGTTCTATCCGGACTGTCGTTCCCGGTTACGATTCCGGCCGGACAACACGTGCAGTTCACGGTAACCTTCACGCCCCCAGGAAATGGCGTGGCCAACGGCAGCGTATCGTTCGCCAGCAACGCTTCGAATTCTCCGACTATCGAAACTTTCACCGGCACCGGCACCCCTCCCCCGCAGCATAGCGTCAATCTTTCCTGGACCGCGAGCACGTCGCAGAACATCATCGGCTACAACATCTATCGTAGCCTGACGTCAGGAAAGCAATACTCGAAAATCAATTCCGTCCTGAACGCGAGCACGCTCTACACAGACAGCACGGTACTCGACGGGCAAACCTACTATTACGTCTCGACCGCGGTCAATTCGAGTAACCAGGAGAGTGTCTACTCCAATCAGACGACGGCCGTGATCCCTCCCCCATAAATCTCCTCGAGTAGATTCAGGGCCTTTCCGGAACGGGTAGAGAGCAAATTCTCAACCCATTTCGGAGCTGAGAGCGTCCCGCCCCACGATCTCCCGTCTTGAACATTCTCACTTGCAGAACCTCATCTATTTCTTTAATCTTACGGGGATTTCTATAAGAAAGGACATGTGTTCATAAGGGGTCGACATTTACCTCTGGAATCCGGATGTACTACCGACACCTTCCCTTATCAGTCGCTAAACCGCAATATTCGCGCCATGCGACTCCCGCTCGCCATGTGTCGATCTCTGCAGTCCACGGCCGTGATCGCGATGCTCATCGCGGCAACATCCTGCGGGCGGGCGACTGGCGGATTTGTTTCTACGTCGTCATCATCCAACACTAAAACGGAACGATTGGTCTTCACCCCGACGAGTCTGGGCTTCGGCAAAGTCGGTGTCAGGCAACATAAGGTTCGGACTGTAAGTATCACGAACGCGGGGAACTCCAGCGTCACGTTGCTGCAGGTCATCACCCAAGGACAGGACTTCACCCTGAGCGGACTGGACTTGCCCTTGACCCTGACGAGTGGCGAGAGCTTCACATTCAGCGGCGTCTTTGCGCCGCAGTCGACCGGCGCCAGAAGCGGAAGCATTTCGTTTGTTTCAAATGCCTCGGAGGTCTCGAACCCGGGTCCGAAGTTAGAGCTGACCGGTACGGGCGGCGATGACGGCGAACTCACCGTTGATCCGGCGGTGATGAACTTTGGCACCGTACAGGTGGGATCGAGCTCCAGTCAGCCCGGAACTCTTCTTGCCGGAAACACCCAGGTTATTATTTCTTCGGCAACCAGCAGTAGTGCAGAATTCACCGTGGGTGGACTGTCATTCCCCGTGACGATTCCAGCTGGGGGGAGCCAGGGATTTTTGGTCACATTCACCCCGCAGGCAAGTGGCGCGGTGTCAGCCGCGCTCGCCTTCCTAGATGTCGCTGGGACGACTCCTCTCGCGATGGAATCTTTGAACGGCGTAGGCACCGTTTCCCAAGGTCACACCGTGGATCTTTCGTGGAACGCCAGGACCTCCAACAATGTGATTGGCTACAACGTTTATCGTGGTACAACGTCAGGCGGACCCTACACGAAGATCAACTCCACCCTGGATCCGAACACGGCGTATACCGACTCCTCCGTGGCCAACGGCATCACCTACTATTACGTTTCGACGGCGGTCAACTCGAGCAACGAGGAGAGCGGTTATTCCAATGAGGCGCAAGCCACGATACCCTGAGTATCGAGATCAGTCTGCAGTGATCGAATCCGATAACCCGCACAATTCCCGCGGGTGGTGAAACACCAAATGCCGATCGCTCCGTCGTCAAGGCAGCGTTTGCCTGATTGACAATACTGCCTCCCGCCCGGCGATCGCGCCATGCGCGCCGACGAAGATGTGAGATATGTACCCGCAAACCACAGCTGAGGGGTCCGATTCGTATTTCCTACGCAGCCACTTCCCTCTTGCCGACCCCTGATACCTGGCCGCCCGCCAAGGCGAGCGCGCGGAGCTGAGAGGCCATACAAATGACGAAGAGCATCACGCTGACCTCAAACAGGTTTCGCTTGGTCAGGCTCATCGCGAGAAACAGGTTCTTCGCGATGTTAAGCTGCACTAACCCACCGGACAGAAGCGAGATCCAACCGAGATAGTAGGTGATTCTTCCGACCAACTGCAGACGATCGAAGTGGCCCATGGTAACTGCCCTCCCAGGTTAAGGAGTCCGATGCGGACTCCCAGAAGTTTGGGGGCAAATGCATTCGCCAGAGTGTTCCCCCAAATCTCACGCATTCTACACCTCATGTCGAACAAAAGCGGGCTTTCGGGGGGAGGAGTCCTCTGTGAACTCAGTTGACCTTGGCGGGGGCCTTCTCCGACCGAGTCTAAGGTGAAGGGATTGGGGCTCGGACTTCGTTCGAGGGGCTACTCTCTGTTCCCAACAGGCCCACCGCCTTGGTGGTGTAGTAGTAGGTTTGGCCCGGCTGAACAGTGTTGTCGACGTAGGTGGTGCCGGTGACCGGCGCAAGATTGAGTTTGACGAGACCGGACGGACCTCGACGATACACGTTATAGCCAATGACTGGAGAAGTGCTTGGTTTCCACGACAGATTGACGCTATGTTGCGGCCCAGGGGACGCGTTTCCGTGTCGTGCCTGCCCATCGGGCGACGTTGATGCGTTGCTGAGGAAGTGCTTGGCTTCAGCGACAGTCCGCAGTATTCCGGTGTGATGGTGAGTGCCGAATTGGAAGCATATCCACGCAAAGGCGAGAACCAGGATTGCCAGAACGATTCTCAGTGCCTTCGTGGATTTTGACGTCGCCCCCATTTGAATCGATCCCAGCCTCGCCAGCAGTTTACGTCCCGCCATGAAGTTGGCGCGCTCGATTTTAGCTCTCGCGCGTTGGCCCCAGAAAAGACCTCAGTCAGCTCTCGGCTCAGAACCGGGCGGACATGCATAGGGCAAAACGATCTTCCGGCATGCAAGAGTTTGCACACATGGAATGCATCGCCACTCTCGGTCTGGCCGCGCAACTCACTGAATTTCGGGCAGAAAATACTCACGATATGCCTGATTTCATGGGCCGCAGAATTGCGGTGCACAGGTTGGGAGCTTCGCAAGACAGAATGACAGACCCACAATTCCCACACACAAGCTTTTTATCTGCAATACTTTGGCGGAGGGCCAGGCGATTCATCGTACTGGCGCTCCTAGGTGGGACGGCCGTCGCTCAGGCGGTATCTGTAGCGACGCTTAGTGATGGCCCTCTTAAGCCTAGTCCGGTTAACCCAGCTTCGGTGAACCGACCTCCCATCAGTCCTGGTTCGACCGCTCCGGGCGCAGCAGCCTGGCCGATTGCAGCCACCGCCTTACCTGAAGCACCCAGCCACGATAGATTTTGGGACAACGAGAACCGCGCTCTTTTCGCAATGGTCGCTGCTCTCAGCGCCGCTGACTTTGCGTTGACCCGATCCATCCTGCAAAACGGTGGAAAAGAACTGAACCCGGTAACCCGTCTTTTCAGCGGCAGCACAGCTGGCTTGGCGGTTAATTTCGCCGGCGAAACCGCGGGAATCATCGGGCTCAGCTATTACTTCCACAAGACCGGGCACCACCAATTGGAGCGAATAGCGCCCATGCTCAACATTGCGGCTTCGTCGTTCGCGGTAGTGTACGACTTCAACCATCGTTAGAACCCTCGCAATCCAGCCTGGAAGTTCGCCGCCACGGATCTTTCGCCGCCCAATATTCTTGGTAATCCAACCATTTCCGTGGTAAGATTCCCCCCGTTTTGCAGCTGTGGCGGTACGGGGCGCGCTCCTTAACGAACACTCCCGAGGAGACTCTCGTATGCCGCGAAAGTATTTCCTGCTAACAGTTCTTCTGTGTGTTTTGGCCAGCATTGCAGCTCGCGCTGTAACCAGCTCTGAGCTCATCCCCGCCGGAACGCTTCTGCAGTGCACTTTAGACGAACCCAACTTCTCGTCCAAGACCGCGCAAGTCGGAGATCCTGTGCTTTGCTACCTGGGCCACGTCTCGGCCTTTGGGCGATCGATATTTCCCCGAGGTGCAGAGCTTAGCGGCCACCTTCAAGACTACCAAAACCCCGGACACTTTGTGGGCAAGGGATGGATCGAGATCGATTTTGATCGCATCATCCTTCCCGGTGCGCAGGTCTATCCGCTTTCTGCGAAAGTCATTTCCGCACCTCACCTGAAGGTCGACGCCGAAGGAAAAGTCCACGGCAAGGGTCATCCGAAAAGAGACACGGCTCTCTGGGCGATTCCCGTCTTCTGGCCGGTCAAGATCATCACTCTACCCAACCGCGGGCCGTATCCTACCCTCAAGGGTGAAGCCCGGTTAACCTTACGACTGCTCGAAGATATCGAAGTCCCACTGGCTGCGTCCGCTGCGAGAGCCTCTGTTCCCATGCCCCCGTGGGTCTCGCCCAGCCGCTACGACACTTCTTCGTCCGTACTCTACACTCCTGCATCCCCAGGCCCGCGAGGGCAAACCGCAACCCTGCAGCCTGCCAGTTTCGTACAACGTCAGGCGGAACCGCAGCCAACAGAGCATCAGGAACTGCAGTCCGCGGAGCGCCCGACTACAGTCATCGCTCTCAAGGGCGGGGCCGCATGGCTGGCGCGCGACTACTGGGTGGAAGGCGGACAAGTCCACTGTGTCAGTCCGGATGGAGAGCAAAAGCTGGTCGCCCTGGACACGATGGATCTTTATCAAACTGTTCGTCTGAACCGGGAGCGCCACATCGAGTTCGTGCTGCACTCGAAAGATCCTGTTGAACAGTGACGAGCCGCGTGACTAACTCGCAGTGCGTTTTATGAAAATCAGGAGTCCGCGTTTGTGGCTGGGCACAGGCCTCGCCACGCGGACTCCTACATTTTCTGAGTCTGCGATTCCGAACGCGAAATCCCACAAACGGACGCTCAAACGCTGATTTGTGCTTTCTCGATTTGCAATATGGTTGAGGAACAAGCAGTTGCTTTCCGGCTGGATGGCAAAATTCATGCTTACCCTCTCGAGGCATCTCCGCCCGAAGGAGCCAACCCATGCGTCGAACCAAGCGCGTTCGCCAGCCCGCATCCGGCCAGGTCAACTGGGATGAAATTCAAAGACTTCAAAACCAAGGCTGGAAGCTGACCGCGCTCGAATGGGAACGGAATTTGCCCGAAGGCGAAGAGCCGGCAAGCGAAGACCCCGATCACGAAAACCCACCCTTCGGGCTTCGAGTGTCACAGGACTGCTCAACCCTCGTGGAAGACCACAGCGAAAATGAGGCGCTCGTCGCCATTATGGAACTGATCATCCAGGACGGCCCGTATTCCTCCGTCGCTGATGAACTGAATCGGCGAGGATACCGGACCCGGGAAGGTCTGAAGTGGAGTCCCGTGTCAGTGTTCGAAATGTTGCCCCGGTTGATAGAGGCGGGACCCCGAATTCTTTCGAGCGAAAGCTGGCACCGCCGGAAACGGGAACATCCGCGGGGGATGAACCCACCAGTCGTTTGAAATCCAATTCTTGACCAGTCCGGAAAAGCAACCCCTCGGGTGAAACAGTCCGGAGTTGAACCAGGCTGCCTTTTTCGTCTCTCCCGCTGCATAAAACTTCGTGCTCCGCCGGTGATCTGGGAAGAGTATCCTTGAGGCATCTTCAAATTGACCCGGAAGATCACCACTTCGGATTTGCGCGGCCACTCTGGTCTAAAATTCTCGTCAGGAGCAGAGTCACTAGACAGCGACGCTCCGCGATAAGATAGTCTCTTCTGGAATTCGTATGGGGCGACATCCGTTCTACTTAGTTCTCGGGAGGTTTCCATGCGTAAGATCGCAATCGCCGTCGGAATCGTAGTGGTCGTCATCGTTCTTGCCGTGGGCGTGTTCGTAGCGACCTTCAACCCTAACGACTACAAGGGAACGGTCCAAACAAAGCTCGAGCAGCAGTTGGACCGGAAAGTGACGCTCGGCAACATGGAATTGGGATTGTTCCCGTTGCGGTTTCGGGTATTCAATCTCGCGATCGCCGACGACCCGAAGTTTGGTAATCGCGCGTTCGTCCAGACCCAGGAGCTGAGCGTTTCCGTCAAGCTGCTTCCCCTGCTGAGCAAGTCCGTGCAGATCGATTCGATCGCCCTCGACCGTCCGAGCGTCGAGTTGATTAAGAATGCGCAGGGCGTTTGGAACTTCGCCACGATTGGCCAGAAAACGCCGGCCGCAGCCCCCTCTTCAAGCGAACAGCAATTCTCGCTGGGCGAACTGGCCATCAACGATGGACAGGTCGCGATCACCGATCTGCAGGACCACAAGCCGCGAACTGTCTACGATCACATCAATCTCAAACTGACCGACTTTGCGCCTGACTCGCCGTTCAAGCTTGACGCTTCAGTTCACCTGCCCGGCTCGGGGAATCAGGAAGTAACCCTGCAGGGCAAAGGTGGCCCCCTCGCTCACACGAATCCCGCCGCCACGCCCTTCAAGGGGACTCTGGAGTTGAAAGGAGTCGAGATAGCGGGATTGCAAAAATTCCTGCAGAGCCCGGCGCTGGTCAATACCGATGGCGTGCTCTCCGGACACACGGACATCGCCAGCGAGAATGGGAAACTCTCCGCCAATGGACAAATGAGTTTCGATAAGCCGCGACTGCACGGCATCGAAGTGGGATATCCAATCAACGCGGACTACGATGTCAGCGACGACCTGACGAACGATCTGCTCAGGATCAACAAGGGTGCAATCAAGTTGGGTCCGACCCCTCTTTCCGTCACCGGCACGGTGAACCACAAGCCCACCCCGGCGCAGCTTGACCTGAACCTGAAAGCCAGCGACGTTTCGATCGCGGAAATCGCGCGTCTGGCCGCGGCTGCGGGTATAGCGTTCGCTCCCGGCACCACCGTGACTGGGCGAATCAATGCCGACATCAAGGCGCAAGGCGCCGCCGATAAGCCGGCCTTGAACGGGACTCTGGCGGGCAATGACATCCAGATTTCAGGGAAAGAAATCGCCAAGCCCGTCGCGGTTAAATCGGTGAACATCGCGTTAAGCCCAACCGAAATCCACTCGGACAACTTCAATGTAACGTCCGGCGGAACCACGGCCGCAGTGCAATTCTCCATGAAGCAGTACACGTCCAATTCGCCCCAGGTGGATGCCACGCTGCGGGCCCCGCAAGCGGCGCTGCCCGATCTGCTTTCGATGGCGAAGGCCTACGGCGTGACTTCGCTCGACAAGGTTACTGGCGCCGGCAATCTTGCCCTCGATATGCATGCCGCTGGTCCACTGCAATCCATCAGCTCGGATCAAATCACGAAAGCTCTGAACGGCACGATCAATGTCAACTTCAACAACGTGCGCTACGCCGGGGCGGATATCTCCCACCAACTTCTCTCGATGATTGGCTCCGGCCAAGCGGGAACGGATAAGGGCTACACCAACATTCAGAAGATGACGGGCACCATCCTGGTGAAGAGCGGGATCGCCCAGACCAACAACCTGCAAGCTACTCTCGACATCGGCAATGTGGGTGCGGTCGGTACCGCTAACCTGGCCGCCCAGACACTCAACATGCAACTGACAGCAGTGTTATCCAAAGCTTTCACCCAGCAGGCGGGTGGCACGAGCGTCGGCGGATACATGACTACGGCGTTGGCGAATAGCCAGGGAGAACTTGTGATACCGGCCATTGTCGGCGGGACCTTTCAGAATCCAAGGATTACGCCCGATCTACAGAAAATGACCCAGATGAAGCTGAAGGGCTTGATGCCCACCGCGGACAACCCTCTGGGCGCTGCCTCTTCGCTCTTGGGGGGAGTCACGGGACAAAAAGGGCAGCAGCCGGCAGGACAGCAGCAAAATCCGGTGAATCAAGTCATGGGCCTCTTCGGCACCAAGAAGAAGCAATAGTCTTCAGCGTCGCGGTGAGTGCCTCCGACGTCGCGTCGGTGTCGTCAATAGTATTGAGGGAGGCCTCCGGAGCGTCGTCGCACGTGGAATTTTGTCGTGCTGATAGTTTGTCCATCGGATTGAGCGCGACAAACGATTTCTTCCACTTTGCCTTCGGCGGTCTTTGGCGAGTCCACCGTGACCAGCACCGGCACCTGAGCCCCGGCTTGAAGAGAGTAATTCCCAACTCCGCCCTGCGTGGTCCACCCATCGGGAGCGGTCAGCGACAAGGTTATTTCCTTAGGCGTCGTGTTGTTGTTGAGCAGCAGAAAAGGAATTTCTAAAGTTGCGCCTGATGTGATTGCGATTTCTGGAACGGCAGCCTGCGGCAATTGTTGCAACCCGTGAGCACGCCTGAAGGTTTCATAGAACCCCCAGGGCCCGGCAAGCTCCATGGAGACATTGGACGACGGTTTTGAAATTTCTTCAGTGGGGCGGACAAACGCGATCTCTCGCGCGGTAACTCCCTCGAAAACATCGCCCGTGATGCTTCCTCCTACGTTCGACTTACCGAACGTCAGCTGCACTGGCCCATCCCACCCGTCTTCTTTCGCCTTTGTGGCGAGCTGTTGCTCACCGAGTTTGCTGAAGCCTTCGATATAGTCACGGTATTGGCTGAGATGAAATTCAAACGCTTCCAGCGCGATCTGCCAATAGGGCATTTTTCGGACGGGGGAAATTCCCGTGACCGTGTACTCCGGCCCACTGTTCTTGAATTGATCTTGCTCCTGGGCATCGGAGAAGTAGTAAATCTTCTTGGGTTGCCAGGGACGCAAACCTTCGAGCAGCGTTTCATTAACACGGACTGGAGCCGCGAGTTGAGCCGGAAAAACCGATGGGTCGCCCGCCATATCAAACGCCTCCGTCGCCAGCACGCCGGAAGCCTGGTGGTCTCCGTGGTTTTCACCAATGAAAACTCCAGGCAACCAGGTCAGAATGACCTCGGGCCGCGTGAAGCGCACCATGCGAACCACTTCTTCCAAAGCCGCTCCATGGTGCCACCGGGACAGCGATTGCAAGACATTCTGACCGGGCGTGTCGCGGCCATCCAGGAACCAGACATTGTCAATCCCAAATTTCGTCATGGCATGCCGCAACTCCATCTCGCGGACCGCCCCCAACGCCGCCGCCCGTTCCGGCCCCATATTGTTGTGACCCGCCTCGCCTCGAGTCAGATAGACTGCGGCCACGCGTTTGTGTTGGTCGAGAAGCTGAGCTAGATAAGCTGAGACTCCGGTTTCATCGTCCGGGTGTGCAACCACCAGCAAAACGTCGACCTTGAAACGATCGTCGGGCTGGGTTACTGGAGGAGATTTGGCTGTCCCTGCGGCAAGCGTCGCCACGAAAAATGTGAGTAAGCAGAACGAGTATCGAAGTTTCACTGGTCTCCCGGTAGCGGTCTACGTGCGAATATGATTTAGACGTTCAAAGACGTTCTTAAGCACTATTTACTTTAGCAGTCGCAAGTTTGAGGCAACGTCGCCGAACTCGAGGCATCACAGAAACCGCCATGAAGACACCCATCGAAGAAACGTTCTCTCTTCTAACGGGTCGGTTCCGCGGAGATTTACTCCGTCCTCATAACGAGGGCTACGGCGATGCGCGAATCATTTGGAACGCTATGGCAAGCCGCTCTCCCGGTCTCATAGCCCGCTGCGCCGATGTCGCCGACGTCCAGGCTGCCGTCCGCGCCGCCGCTGCCTTCGGCGTTGTTACCGCAGTGCGCTGCGGAGGCCATAGCCTTGCCGGCTTCAGCACGTGCGACGGCGGTCTGGTCATCGACCTGTCAAGAATGCGGCAGGTATCAGTCGATCGTGAGGCTCGTCGAGGCCGTTTCACCGGTGGTTCTTTGCTCCGCTCGATCGATGAGGCAACGCAGAAAGACGGACTCGTTTTTCCCTCAGGCGTAGTCTCTCACACAGGCGCTTCCGGCCTGGTTCTCGGTGGCGGATTCGGCTGGCTGACTCGGATGCATGGGCTATCTTGCGATAACGTCGAAGCCTTCAGCCTCGTCACTGCAGACGGTTCCCTCGTGCATGCCAACGCGAAAGAGAATGCTGAATTGTTCTGGGCTCTACGCGGGGGTGGCGGCAATTTTGGAGTCGTTACGGAATTCGAAGTAAAGCTACATCCGCTCATATCCGTCGTGCTCAGTGAAGGATTATCTCCCGGTGATGAAATCTCTGCCCTTCTGAAACACTGGCGGGAGTTCATGCCAGGGGCTCCAGACCAACTGAAATGGAACCTGAACTTGCGCATCGCTCCGGACTGCGAGAAGGTGCCTGCGCAAGTCCGTGGACGTCCCGTCGCGAGCGAATCAGTGCTCTGGATCGGCGATCCCGAGGAGGGCCGCCCGTATCTGGACCACATCCTCTCCCTTTGCAAACCTCTCGCGGTGACCAGGAAGGTCGTGCCCTACCTCGCGCTGCAGACCATGGCGGACAATGAATTCCCACATGGCCGCCGGTACTACACCAAATCCGGCTACTTCAAGTCTCTCGACGACGCCAGCATCGAGCAAATGGTGCAGGCGCTAGACTCGGTACCATCTCCGGCAACTCAGATCGAACTTGCCTACCTGGGTGGAGCGGCCGCGCGAGTTGCCCCGGCGGAAACTGCTTTCGGGGACCGCGGCTCGCCCTTCGTCGTCAACTTGTTGGCAAACTGGTTGAGTGCCTCAGATGATGCCGCGAACATTGCCTGGATTCGCGATCTCTTCAACGCGCTTCGGCCGTCGATGGCACCGGGCGTCTACGTCAACTTCATGAGCGGCGACGAAGGCGACCGGGTCTCCGAAGCCTATCGTGAACGGTGGGACCGCCTTGTCGCGGTCAAATCGCACTACGACCCCAACAATTTTTTCCGGCTGAATCAGAATGTCCCCCCGAAGAAAAGGTAAACGATGAACCACAAGGCATGATGGTCAACCGCAGGCGTCCATCGCCATCGCGTCGCTTCACTATATTTTCGCAAGCTCCGCCTTGGCCTGTGTCAATATCGGAATCCCGGGGTCAGCATCCTTCCACAGCGAGAGAAAGTCCTGATAGGCAGCCCGAGCCTTCGCTTTGTCCCCCGCAAGTCCATATGCCCTTGCCAGTCCCAGGTGCGCCAGCACACCCGTCGAGCAGTTCCATACGATGCCGCTATGGTCGAGTATCTTCTGGAATTCGGCCGCAGCTGCGTTGCCTTGTCCCGCTGCCAGATACGCCTGACCTCGGACGTATGTGGGATAGAGACACGAAATATTAAGGTTGAACTGAATTTGACCTAACTCCATCGGCGCAGATGCTTGCAGGTGCTCGATGGCCGCAGCCGAGTCGTTCCTCGCCAACGCGAGCTGGGCTTGAATCGCCGGCACCCAGAAGGACTGAATCTGAGAATCCAGCGGAAACCGTTTCGCCAAATCCTGTGCGATGGCATCGGCTCGCACCTTGTCACTGGTCATGGCCAAGGCTAGCGCGGCTTCAATCTCAACCCCTTGGCTTGTGGGGGCCATCTTCAGAGCCTCGCCCGCAGCCTCCCGTGCTTCCGCGGTATTGCCGAAGCTGGCTTCGCGCAGAGCCGCATTGCCCCTCCATATGGCCGCGTTTTCCTTGCTATCAGCGCGCAGGGCCGAATCTACGGCCCGCTTCGTCAAGGCGCGAGCCTTGAGCACATGGCCCTTGTACGCTTCGGTGTCCGATGCCAAGGAGAGCCCATAGTTCTCATAATCCGGCTTGTCCTCGAACCACTTCAGCTGTTCCGCCATGCCCGACGAATCGTTGGCGAGGAAGGCCAGGGCATAGTGACCATCGCGCAGTATGTAGTCATCAAGCTTTGCCAGTTCGGCTTGATGGAGACTCTGCCTTGCCTCATCGACTCGTTGCGAAGACAAAAGATCATTCGCCAGGGATTCATACGCCAGCATGTTGTTGGGAGCGAGGCGGAGGTTCTGACGATCCATCTCCGCAGCTCGATCGTACTGTCCCTGCTTCGCATAAACGAAGGCCAGATTGCCATACGCGGCATTGTCCCGCGGATAACTCTCAATCAGCTCCTGATATGTCTCTACCGCCTTGTCCAGTTCCCCGGTGACGGTATCATAATAATCGGCCGCGATGGCCAGCTTTTCCCGCTCGCTGATATGATCTCGCAAGTCGAACGCTTTGCTGTAGTACTCGCTGGCGCGACCCACCTCAGCCAAATTTGAGTAGTTCGCCCCCATGGCGCGATACGCCATTGCGAAATTCGGGTCGAGTTCGATGGCGCGGTGATAGTAGGGCAGCGCTGCGCTGCTGCCTTTCTCGCGCGCAGCTTTGTTCCCCAGGGTGAACGCTTTCAAAGCTTCCAGCGAGGACGTAGTAGCTTGTTGCAGGGGAACATCGAATTTCTGCACCGTCCCCAGTGATTCACCCAGATCGCGACGGAGCTTGGCCGCCGCATCGCCCAGTGCGTCCAACACCTTCTCCTTGGCCGGAGCCGTAACCTGCGCCTGCGCCAAGGTGTCTCCACTCTGGCAATTCACGGCCTTCAGTCCGAGTACGTATTCGCTCCCCAGCGTAGCAATCGCGCCTGCGGTGTACGCCTTGCTCCCGGCACGCTCACAAACCTCGCGGGCTACATCAGAGGTGAGCGGCGTGTTGGCGGGCCGAGTCATCAACTTGAGAGTTTCGCCGACTCTGCTGTCAGGGAGAATGTTGAGAAAGGGCGACTGGCGCAGCGCGATGTTGAGCGCCTGCTTTAGAGTGTCATCAAAGACCGCTTCCCCCGTGTTATTGCTGAAGTCGGCCAGCACCAGCGTGTCCTGCTCCGTCAGTCGATGAAACTGCCGCTGTCGGAAATAGAAAGTGATTCCGACCACCACAGCAACCAGCAGCGCACTAGCCAGTGCCCGCCAGTACAAAGGCTTCGTGCTCTGGCGTACGCTTACTCGCCGGCCCGCCGCGACCGCTTTCAAGTCAGCAAGCATTTCCGTCGCTGACTGGTAACGCGCCTCCCGGTTCTTCTCTAGCGCCTTCTTGACGATACCTTCCAATCCGCGCGGGAGGCCGGGATTCAGGCTGGTCATCGCTATCGGTGGCCGATTCAGGATGGCGTCAAAGACGATAGCCGCAGTGTTTCCATCGAATGCCGGATGGCGGGTAGCCATTTCGTAAAGCACGGCGCCAAAACTGAACAAATCGGTGCGCGCATCAAGGTCTTCGCCTCGCGCCTGCTCCGGCGACATATAAGCAACGGTACCGACCGCCATACCGGGGCTGGTCAATTGCTCCCCGGAATCTCCACCCCGCAGAGTTGAAGCTCCCGTCCCGGCTGCTACTTTTGGGCCCCTGGGAGCTAGTTTAGCCAGCCCAAAGTCCAAAATCTTGGCTTCCCCACGCTGAGTGACAAAGATATTGGCCGGCTTAATGTCGCGATGAACAATGCCTTTTGTGTGTGCCGAGTCGAGGGCATCGGCAATCTCGATCGCCAGCGACACCAGCGTTTCAGCCCCCAGCGGTCCTTCTGCTATGCGGTGCTTCAACGTCATTCCGTCCAGAAACTCCAGCACGATGAACGACTGGTCTTCGTATCTTCCGATTTCGTGTACGGTGCAGATGTTGGGATGGTTCAGCGCAGATGCGGCGCGAGCTTCACGACGAAACCGTTCCAGAGCCTGAGGGTCGCGCGCGAACCGTTCCGGTAGGAATTTCAGAGCGACAAAACGTCCAAGCTCCGAGTCCCGCGCCTTGTAGACCAGCCCCATCCCGCCACCACCCAACCTCTCGATGATGCGGTAGTGCGAGACCGTTTGACCCACAACAACAACGTCGCTTTCACCCTCCACACTAGCCTGCTCCTTCGCGAGTTGCTGGGCCTGCATTTCAAGAGCGGGTGATTCGATGAAATCTTCGGCGCGCTGGTGATGCGCGAGCAGAGACTCCACCTCTCGACGAAGCGAGTCGTCTCCCCCGCAGGCTTCCTTAAGAAAAGAATGCCTCGCGCCTTCTTTCTGTTCGAGCGCTGCGTGATACAACTGCTCGATTTGATGAAAGCGTTCAGGCATTCCCCTTCTCTCCGCTCAGTTCGCGCAAGAGCCAAACCTTGGCAAATTTCCAGTCGCGCAGCACCGTCTCCCGCGAAACTTTAAGTACCTCGGCTGTTTCTTCGGCGCTCAGTCCACCAAAAAAGCGGAGTTCCACAACCTTGCTTTTTCTTTCGTCCAGCGCTGCGAGTTGTCCCAGGGCTTCGTCGAGAGCCACAATGTCCGCGTCCTGTTCGGGAGAGACCACCAGAGCTTCATCGAGCGTCACGTGCAGCGCAGCACCTCCTCGCTTCTGGAACTGCCGGGAGCGCGCGAAGTCGGTCAGAATGTGCCGCATCATCCGCGCCGAAATGGCAAAAAAATGAGCCCGGTCCTGCCAGGTCATATCCTGAATGTTGACTAGCTTCAGGTAGACCTCATTGACCAGAGCCGTGGTTTGCAGGGTGTGGCCCGGGTTCTCGCGACTCATATATCGGTGCGCCAAGCGGTGCAGCTCGCTTTCGACCAGAGGGGTTAATTCGTCGAGCGCTCTATGGTCCCCATTACCCCAAGCTCTTAGCAGCTGTGTCACTTCAGTCTTTTTAGGAGCTTCCTGTGAACCTTTCATGGGTGTGACTCCTGGCTAGCGTATGGAAAGTATCCCACAGACATCAGGGTCCTTCCACTCTGTGCCAGCCGGTTAACTTTTTCTCCGCAACCATGCCACTTCCGGAAAGCGGCTAGCGCTATCTCAAGTGAGGCAGCTTCGCCGCGGTCGATGAGGGAGCTGAGCTTCGGGGCTGGCTGCAACGAAAGTCATACAGCAATACTCCAGAACCCTCTAATCCCTTCTACAAAACTATTCCAAAATTTCTGTGAGGAGAAAAGAAAATGAAAGCAAAGATGATTCTTGCGATACGTGTGTGTCTAATCCTTCTGTGTTGTGGCGCCCTTCCCGGGTTCGCCCAAGAGCCGGGAAGCGCAAAACCAGCCCGCGGTGGGCCGACCCCTTCGCCGGTGCTGGACGGCTCCGCCAAGCTCTCTGAACATTACAACCCAAATCAGATGCTGCGCCTGGTCTTCGGTCTGAAGCCGCCTCACCAGGATGCGGAAAAGAAGTTCCTGCAAGAGTTGCAAGACAGACCCCCCAAACTTCCAGCATTTCCTGAAGCCGGAAGAACGGAACGCTCGCTTTGCCCCGTCAAAAAAGGCCGAGCAATCCGTCGTGGACTGGGTGGGTTAGACCCCTGACTCGCCTCGAAAGGTGACACTCGGCCTGCCGTTTTTTCTTGCTGCCAACCTCACCAGGAACAGCGGCGATTCACCGGCCCCGAGATCTACTTCCGCTGCAGGACACCTCGACTGCCACTTTCTATCTGCGAGGACTTCCGGTTTGCAAAGGAGGTTGCGAAGCTTGCAGATCTTTGCCGGAATTCGGAACGGCCTTGATCGTCTTCTTACCGCCGAGCCCCGGCTCCTTGGGATGGACTGGTCGTTTCTTATGTTTCATGCCGACAGTCTCCCACAAGAGTCCACCTTAGTCCAGCAAGTTGAGACTCCTGGTTGCCTTGTCCAAGCCACGGGGCGGAGAGAGCTGGACACAAAGAGAAAAAAGCCCGGTCGGGAGGAGATCCACGAAGCCGGGCCTTCTCAGGTAATGCAGCAGGAATGGTATCCGATCCTGCCCGATAAAGGCTAGTATTCCAATAGACAAAGATGTACGTCTGCCTAGGGCAGAATGCCCAGCAATCGCAGCGTGCTCACGCCCGTCATTACAGCCACAAACAGCATTACCGCATACTCGGCGATTTTCACGACCACGCCCGATTCCCGTGTCTTGCGCAGAAACTCAGTCACGTTTCCTCCCGGCACCCTTCAAACTTGTTCTCGACTGGAACCAGTCTGCGCCTCCGGCCGCGTTTCAACAATGGCTCGTTGGTGGCCCATGGTCGAACCCCGGTAACCGGTAAAGAGATGACCCAAGTCACAAAGCGCGGGACGCAGGTCCGATAGGACTGGAAAGAAATTCAATGCCTTACTTCTGTAACTGGCGCGCACTGACGCGGCCTGCAATCATCAACTGACAGCTCTGAGAGGCATCCATGACCGGAACGAAAAAGCGTCTCGCTCTGATTTTAAGCAGTGCATTTTGCCTACTGTTCGCCATTCCAAGCAACGGTGCCGAGGCTGCCCCGCAGACCGCGCGCCAAGCACTGCTGGAGATGTTTTTCAGTAAGACGCCGGGAACTTTCGAAAAACACCTGCCCCAGGCAACGCGCGCGGCGCTGCGCAAAGCGGGTCCGACTTCAAGCGCTTCTATGCTCAATGGGTTCTCCGCTTTGACCAGCCAGCTCAGTGCCCGCGGGCAGCAATTGCAGACCTTTGAAGCCGGGCCAACTCTCGTGCTGGTCGAGGATCCCCAGGCGCACACCAAGTTCGAAATCACGGTGGAGCGTGACGATCTGCGTGGCGATGAAGACGAAATTGAGCTCTCGTTCCATGGGTCAAAGGATGGGGAGACCCAAACCGCGGGCGCGAAATTCCGGCTTATCCTCAGCATGAAGCAGGAAGTCACTAGCTGGCGGCTCAACGAAGTCTCGTTTACGGTCGGTGTATCGTTAACGGATCCCCAGTTTTTGAAAGCCATAACGACGAATATGAGGCCAGCCACGACCAGTACGGGCATCAGCGAGGCTCCGGCCAGCGGTCCGCCCATAATGACGGCAACCAGTGCAATGAGCGCGGCTAATGAGGCTGCGGCGGTGGGAGGGATCCGCACGCTCAATACTGCTGAGGTAGGCTACGCGGCAACTTTTCCAGCACACGGCTTCACCTGCACACTGTCCGATCTGGGTGGCATGGGAGCCGGCAGCGGACCCACGGAGCATCAGGCGATGATGATTGATCCGCGGCTGGCCAGCGGTCGGAAGAACGGTTACGTCTTTGCGCTCAGCGGGTGCGATGGAAATCCTGCGTCGAGGTACAGCATCACGGCCGCGCCTGCCGACCCCAGCTCAGGAACCCGCGCATTTTGCAGCGATGAGTCCGCTGTGATTCGTTTTTCCCCGGACGGCAGGGCCGCCTCGTGTTTGAGTACGGGCAAGCCGCTGCAGTAGGAACCGAAGGAAGCGTCGGCGGGGAAGCTTTGAGCCGGCCCGCTCGAACTACCTGCCCCAAAGCAACCGCTACTCCAATTCGATGTTCAGTACGTGAATGATTTCTGTCTTCGGATCCAGGATGCCGTGGACCTTCACCTTTTCGCCGACGAAGCCGCGTGGCAATTCCTGGTTGTCGAGATGATAGACGTGCTTCTTGGATGCCAGCACAAACTTCCCTCCCAGATGCTCAATACAATACTGCGAGCATGAAACCGGCGACTGTCCCGCGGCCCCGGACTTCGACTTCAGCATTTCCTCGTGCGACTGTGTCAGGGAGTGAACATTGAGAGCACACTGGCTGTCTGAAATCTCACCCCGAAACGTCGTAGGCTGCTCCTCGCCCGCGTACGCTCCGAGCGCTAGTGCCAGCACAAATATCGCAGTGAAAACAGTGATTCGATTCATATAGTCTCCTCAAGAATTACGGGGTTACCACAAACTTCATGAACATTCCTTCGTGCTCTTCGCTGCAAATTACGGTACACACCACGACGTATTCGCCGGGTTCGCCTGGAGCCATCATCGGAAACTCCTGCGTGCCCGGCTTCAATTGCAGATCCCAGCCAGCTACTTTTGTCCGATCCTTCGCACGAAGCAGCGAAAATCCGTGGATTGATCCATCCCGGTTCCACGACTTCCCCTTGCGCGCCGTGATGCGAAGCAGAATCTGTTCGCCGGCCTTCACTGTGATTTCCGGTCTCTTCTCGCCGGCGATCTTGTACCGGCTGTCTTTGTCCGCCAGCACTTCGATCACATGAACTGGAGCGACGGACACTTGCGCGCAGGCGATCGCGCAAGTCACCAAAATCAGTCCGCACACATACCGCACCGTTCTTTTGTTCAATGTGTCCTCGTCACCGCTACTGGGTCATGTAGAAGAGCACGAGGCGCATATCCTCGTCGGTAATCGTCGCCCGCACCCGCATATGGCGGACAATCGTTGCCATCATGCGCGGCGGAAATTTCTGCGGCGCGGCGTGGCAGCGTCCGCAATTCGCCCGGAATCGCTTTTCGCCCTCCATGCGCATAGCATCGGCCTGCGCACTGTTCTGCACTGCGGGCGTGGTCGGCCCGTTGCTGCGCGGCGAATCTACCGCCACGCACAGTAACGATGTCAACGCCATAGTCCAACTTGCGATCAGGATCTTGAGTCTCATTTACTGGCCCACTCTTCCCAGCGGCAGAGCGAAGCGATAAGCGATCCCCACGCTCCACAGATTGAGATTCCCATCCGAACTGAATTGGCGGCCGTAACTGGCCACGGCCTTCAGTCCATCGTGTAGGTAATAGTTAAGTCCGAATTCTCCCTCGCGGGTGTTGGCGCCGGGCAGCCCAAGTGCCTGGGCCTCAACTGAGCTGATCTGGCCGCTGAAGAATTGCTCCGCTCTCCCGGCAACTTCGAGGCGGCGCATTGCCCTCTGCCAGAACGGCACCTGGCTCAACCGGTAGGCGCCGTCCACCCAGTAGCCGCTCCCCTGATTCGAGCGCGCGTACTCGGAGTGCACGTTCAGTGGCAGTCGCTGAGGTTGCCACGCAGAATAGAATCCAAAAGCATTGGTACGTCCATCTTGCAGCAGCTTTTGCCAGGAAGCCCCTACCTCGACGCGCGAACCGGGAAGAAATATTCCCGCGCGTCCGCCGACATTGCGGTCCGACTGAAGGTTGTTGTGCACCGTGCTTATCGCCGAAACATACACCGCGTAGCTCAGGTTTGCTTTGGCGCTGACCGGAAATCCGCCGCGCAGCATCATGCCGTCACTCGATTCTGCGGAGAGCGGCAAGATCAGTGGATCCTGCTGCAGGCTGCGGATCCAGATGGGATACAGGCGTTCGTTGAAGATACCGAAGGGAGTCAGAAACCGGCCCAGGGTGACGGTAAGGTAAGGGTTGGCGATGTAGTCCACCTGTGCGTAGTCGAGATTCTTGCTCACCGGCCCGCCGAACGGGCCTCCATCTGGAGGGCGCTGAAACGCTCCTTGAAACTCGGCTCTCGATTCCACCAGCCAGCGATCACCTAAAGGAAGAAGGAGAACTGGATTGACTTGGGCATTGAGCTGAGTTTGTCCTGCTGTTACGAACGTGAAATAGCCAGCGGTACCGGTAAGGATGGGAACCGGCCGATCAGACGGAGATGTTTGAGCGTGAAGTAGCGCAGGGATTAAACAGACGATGAACAACGCGCACGCAGCCCGAGGCGAGACGGAAATCCGTGTCCACTGGTGCGCCAGATTTATGACAGAAGACTTCACAACCCATCCAACTTCCCCGCTGCTTGATTAGAGTCATTGTGCGTTATGACACGTGACCGAGAAAGGTAACGGAAGTAATGGCCGGTCGAAGCTTCCAGCCATTCGGCGAGCGCTAGCCAATCCGCCAGGTGTCACCTACCCGTTCAGCGGATGCGCGGACTTCGCAGTCCCTGCATGATGAGAACTCACATGGACAAGATCATCGTCCGTGCTACATCAGTCATGGAGGATCAAATGGCTTCATCAATCTCCAGCTTCTCGCAGGAACTTGCGGCTGCGGCGGAACAAGCCGGACCGTCGGTCGTCGCGGTTCACGCCAGGCATCGCGTGCCTTCGAGCGGGATTCATTGGCGCAAAGGTGTTGTGGTCACAGCGAACCACGCGGTACGGCGCGAGGATGACATCACTGTCCTCATTCATGGCGGCGAACGCGTCTCGGCAAAACTTGCAGGCCGCGATTCCGGCACCGATCTCGCGATCTTGAGATTCGATCAAGACCCAGCGCTCGCGATCCCCCAATTCGCCGACGCCACGAACCTGAAGCTCGCGAACTTCGTGCTCGCTCTGGGCCGCGCGCGTTCCGGAAACTTGGTCGCCAGCGCCGGAATCATTGGTGGTCTCGGTGGCGAATGGCGCACCTGGCGCGGGGGCCGAATCGACCAGAGCATCCGCCTCGATCTCGCTCTTTACGCCGGCTTTTCCGGAGGCCCTCTGGTCGACGTCGAAGGCAAAGTTCTCGGCCTCAACACCAACGGCTTCGGCCGCGGACGCGCCGTGACCATTCCCGTTGCAACCGTGAACCGCGTCGTTGACGAGCTTCTCGACAAGGGTTACATCGCTCGTCCTTACCTCGGAATCGCGATGCAGCCGGTCGCAGTTCCCGAAGCGCTCCGCGGCAAACTGAAGTCCTCGGCTGCCGGCGGCCTGATGGTTCTTCATGTCGAGTCCGGCGGGCCGGCCGACAAAGCCGGAATCGTTCTGGGTGATGTCATCGTCGAATTACAAGGCAAGCCAGCTCTGGACACGGAACACATTCAGGACTTGCTGGCCTCGGCAAAAGTCAACGACAAGATAAAGGCAACGCTGATCCGCGGCGGCGCTCCTCTCGAGCTGTCGATCACCCTGGGAGAGCGTGCCGCGAAGTAGAGCTACTCTCGATGACAAAGAGAAACGGAGGCAGGGTCATACGTGTGCTGTTGGCCGCTGCCTCTGCGGTCCGGCGCGCCGGACTGGAAGCGCTGGTCCAGCAGGCACCGTTGCTCCAGCTCGCGGGCAGCCTGCATAGTGTGCTTGCGGTTGCGCAATATGCCGCGCAACTCCAGCCGGACGTCGTGCTGCTTGACCTCGAGAATCAAGGCCGCACGCCGGACTCGGCTGGTCTCCCCGCGCTGCCGCAGATTCCCGTCGTTGTTCTAATCGACGACCCTTCCGCAGACTGGACGGCGCATGCCCTGCGTTCCGGGGTAAAGGCAATTCTTCCCCGCGACTCCGGCATGGACGAGATTCTGGCGGCCATCCAAGCCGCTCATGCCGGTTTGGTATTGCTCGATCCCGAGGTGACGCAGAGTTTAGCGTCTCGCGTTCCCTCCCCTTCGGCTCAGCCGGCGTCTGCGCTCGACGACCTCACTCCCCGCGAAACCGAGGTCTTGCGCATGCTTGCCGAGGGGCTGGGGAACCGGGAGATGGCGGCTCGGCTGGGCATCTCCGATCACACAGTCAAGTTCCACATCAGCTCCATCCTGGACAAACTGGGAGCGGCGACTCGTACTGAAGCCGTGACGATGGGCATCCGGATGGGAATTATCTTGCTCTGAAACTCAGCTCTGAATCTCAGCTCTGAAACTCAGCTCTGAAACTGAGCTCTAAAACTCACGAATTCCCATCTGCCACGTCTAATCCGTGTCAAAACGGAGGAACCATGAACTACCAACGCGGTCTGGACACCTGGGTTGGCACCATTCTCGGAACTTTCTGCGCCTTGCTGCTCGTCGTGGCTCAAGGCGAGGCCTCGGAAAGCCGGCAGTATACCGAGGAATTTCACCAAACCTATCCTCTAACCGCCGGAGGGCGGGTCGAACTGGACAACATCAACGGCGCGGTGCACATCACCGCGTGGGACCGGAACGAGGTCAAAGTCGACGCGGTCAAGTATGCTGGCAGCAAGCAGCGGCTCGATGAGGCCAGGATCGAGGTGGAAGCCGGCGGCAACTTCGTTTCCGTACGCACCAAGTATCCTGATCACAACCACACCTTCAACGGCGGATGGAACGATCCAGCCGGGGTCGAATACACCCTGAGCGTTCCTCGCGGGGCACGGCTCGACGAAATCAAACTGATCAACGGCCCGCTTGATATTCACGGAGTCACGGCCGAAGTGCGCGCTTCGTGCATTAACGGCAAGATGCTGGCCGACGGATTGCAGGGCCGGGTCAAGCTCTCTGCCATCAATGGCCGGATGGAAGCGCGTTTCGAGCGTTTGTCAGATTCTCCGGTTGAGCTGTCGTCCGTGAACGGCGGCATTGCGCTGACTCTGCCTTCCGACGCCAAAGCGGAGTTGGAGGCTTCGACGGTGTCGGGCGGAATCGACGATGACTTTGGCCTCCACGTGCGGCATCATCGCTTCGTGGGCAACGATTTGCGCGGCGAACTGGGCGGCGGCGGAACTCGCATCCTGCTCTCGAATGTGAACGGACGGATCGAGGTTCGTCACGCCAATGACGGCCACGCGATAAGCCCGGCCAAGGATCTGAATCACGACGACCGGGATGATCGCGACGAGGATGACGACGAGATCTGAGAACCCGTGGCCTGGCTAATCTTTCGCCCCGCTGGGGCTTTGTCCGTTTCTCATCTCTTCCCATGGCTCACACCGTAGGCTGTATTCTTACGCCGCTTGGCGGCTGACGGGCTCGTCAGTGCACAGATTATGGTGCACAATTTCCCTTAGAAAAAACTCTCTTTTTTGCCTAAAATCTAGAAAACAAAGGGGTGGAATTTTTCTTTCCTCCTAGATCTATGGTTCTTAAGGTAGTTGCAGGCAAAATATTCAAAACATGGAAGTTATCGTGCGCTCTACCCTTCCGCAGTTCCGTTTTGGGAACTGCGAAGGAAACCGGCTGGCGTCGAGAGCTTTCGCCTTCACGGTGATTCGTCGGGGTCAGCGCTTCGCCCTGAAGCCGCGCCCTTGGTCAGGTTGTCAAAGATCGAAGATTATCTTGTAGATAACTTATATGTATCTATGTTATCGGAATTGAAGGCGGGGGTCAACAAAAAAAAGGGCGGGCTGTGGGACGCAGTTCTAAATTGGGGATCTGCCGGCGGTCCCTCTACGCTATTTTTGTACCGCTCAGAATGTCGAGACCGAAGTTGCCCGAATCAAACAAGGGCATGGTTGCCTCGACGAGCGTTCCCGGTTCGGCTCTGGAAACCTTCAGCTCGCCGTTGAGTTGCTTTACGCGTTCTTTCATTCCGCTAATGCCAACGCCGGAGCTGAGGGCGGCTGCGCTGATGCCCTTTCCAAAATCCCGAACTCGGACCGTAACTCGGTCAAGATCCTGGCTTATGTCGATTCGGGTGTCCTCGCTGCCAGAGTGGCGATAGACATTGGTCAAAGCCTCTTGGATAATTCGGAAAATCGCAGTTTCAAGTTCACGGGACAAGCGAGGGAACACGGCAGGCTTGCAGTCAAACGTGATTCGCAACTCGCTCCGTTTTTTAAGCCCGTCAAAGTACCAATGCAAAGCGGGCATTAAGCCGGATTCATCGAGCAGAGGCGGGTGCAGCAAGTATGAGATATTCCGAACCTTGGACAACGCCCTCTCGGCCATCTCGATGGCTGAAGAAAGTTTTTGGTCCGGTCCGGAGTTTTGCATATCCAAATCTATCTTGAGCGCAGCCAGCTCCTGACCAAGTTCGTCATGGAGCGCACGAGCGATTCGGCGGCGCTCCTCATCTTGTACGCGCATCAGCTCGCCTGAGAGTTTCTGCAATTCCAAAGTCCGCGATTCGACCTGACGCTGGGTCTCCACGAGCTGGGTTATACGGGTTCTAAGTTCCTTGTTCAGTTGACGTGTGCGCTCTTCGAGAACCCGGCGTTCGGTCAAGTCGCGAGTGACTTTTGAAAAGCCCTTCAACACGCCCGCGTTGTCTCGGAGTGCGGTAATGACGACATGCGCCCAGAAAGTTGAACCGTCTTTTCTTACGCGCAATCCTTCATCCGCATATCGCCCTTCTTTACCGGCAATTTCCAACTCACGGTCAGGCCATTTGCTCTCGATAGCTTCGCGCGGGTAGAAACGGGAGAAATGCTGACCGATAATCTCCTGCGCCTTGTAGCCCTTGATTCTTTCCGCGCCCTGGTTCCAGGTCGAGACTCTCCCCTCAGGGTCGAGCAGAAAAATGGCATAATCTTTGACGCTCTCCACCAGCAGGCGAAAAATTTCATCGGTTTGCTGAAACCGAAAGTCAGTATTTTTTTTCGCGTCCATGTCCTGCGGAACCAACGAAATGTGCTGATGCTCCTGGGTCATCGTGTGGGCCTCCTCGCGATACGAATTATCAACCTGCACGCCCAGCACTAAGGGAAATAGCGAAAGAACGTTGTAGTTTATACCACGTTTGCTACATTTGCCTCCGTTTTATTACGAACACAGCAGTCGATCCGAAGCTTGAAAGCGAGCAATGCAACCTGGTGCAACGCGGGCTGGTCACGGGGGAAGGAGGCGCGGTCGAGATTGAATCCCACAGAACAGCGCGTCGCCCTGAGCAGATTGGCGTGTATCCGGAGGTACGCTAGCCGCGAAGCCAGCGAAGAGCCCCGCCCTCTCGCGCAGAACACGAGAAGGACGGGGCACCCGGGTTTGAGTGCGGTGAAAGGAGGGGCCATCCCGGCAGTCATAATCCTCCGCTCTCATCGAATCCAATCTAATCGAATCCGGGCAGCAGGAACGAAACTGGGCGCGACACGAGCTTGTGCGCCACTTCTCCCAGGAAGCGGCGGGCTTTTGCGGGACCGATGTCGCGAGCGCGCACGGCCAGCAGGAAGCTGAGGACAAACGAGGTGAAAATATTGAGCAGTCCCACCAGCAGGATGCCGGTGAAAGACCGGATCAGGTCGGAACCATGGAGTGTGCCGTCGAGCCGTAGCGCGTCCAAAGCGTAGCCGAGGCCGGCCGCGCCCAGAGTCACGTGACGCACCTCGAGAGGGATTCCAAAGAGCCCAAACAGGATGGGAACGGAACCGAGCAGGAAGCCCAGGACGATGTAGCCGACCGACCCGGCAGCGTGATGCTTTACCCAGTGGGCCATGGCGTTGGCGCGCGCCGGTCCCAGCCGGTTGCGGATCCGCAGACTGTGGGCGATCGCCGACTCCATGCGGGCGAGCGCGAGGTAATTCGCCGTCCAGCCAGTGGCGAGCGAGGAGAGCCACAGCAGGATCCCGGTGACGATGGCGAAGGGAATGGTCAGAGATTGTAACGGAAACAGCATGTGCACGCCGTGTTCGGCCTCCTCTGCCGTAAGAAACGGGTGGCCGGCGACGAGGTTCCAGGTTCTATCGACCACGACGGAGGCCAGCACGGCTCCAAACAAGTTTCCGATCGTGACCAAGGTCTGCGTCTGGGAAATGCCTTGCAAACTGGCCATGTGATCCTTCTCAGGATCTTCCATGGCATCGACCAGAGTGGCAGCCGTGGCCGCGGGCATCTTCGACGCCAGCAAAAAACCGCCAGCCTGCATCAGCAGAAAGCTGACGGTGTAATTTAGCGAATGGCCCAGGGCCACGAGGAAAGGAGCGTGAATCAGCGACGATATCGAATACTTGAAAAGAGCGGTAAAACAGGTAATCACGCCGGCGAGAATTGCGCCCCAGCCCATCGCCTGCCATTGCGCGTTGTTTTTCGCGATGTAGTGTTTGCCGACGCGTCCGGTCTTCTCCACCACACTGCGCGCCAGCCTGCGCGTGCTGGCGCCAACGACGCTCGCGATTCCCCGCTGGGTGGCAAAACCATGAACAATGGCGACGGCGAACTTCCGCGAGTCAGATTCTTGGCGCTGCAGGTTGAGTATCTGCTGGATTCGCCAGAGAAGAGATCGCAGCAGGCGAACCCGGAAAATCATGCTGGCAGAGGCTCCTCTCTCCTCAAGTAACTGCGTGATCTCTCGCACCTGCGCTTCGCATGATTCCCGCCGCGCCTCCCATTGCGGAAACTCGTCGGGGTTACAGGCCACGTGTTCTACCAAAGTGGGCAAAGTGAAGAAGCCGGATTTGGTGACGTCTTCGTCGTTGGCCAGGGTCAGAAAATCGCGGGCCAGGGCAACGTTGGTGGCGCGCAGCGCCAATAGTTTGCAGGAGGCCAGAATCGAAAACGATGATGGGCGAAAAATATCGGCCCACCAGCCCACAAATGAATCAGGGAGAGAGGCCACCCACTGCGCGTCTTCTTCGCGAAGGTTCAGGGAGTCCAGCAACACATAGAGATCGCCCTGCACTTCATCGACCGGAATCAGGTGGCGCAGGGCTCGTGCCAGCAGTTCACGCAGAAGGAAGACTTCGTCGGGCAATCCCGCCTCCGAGATAACCCGGATATAGGAATGATGGGACCAGAATTCGTGAAAGATATCGCGAATTTCCTGGCGGCGTGGATGAGAATCAATCTCTGCGGTGAATTGCAGAAGACGCTCCGTCCGGGACGCCGCAGGCACATCGAGGAAGAAGCGCAGCGCGCCGTATACCCAAGTGGCGCGCTGCCGTGCGGCATCAGGTTGGAGCGCCAGTAAATCGTCAAGCCGGTAGGGTATCGTCATCTTGCTCGCGAACTGATTGCTGGATTGTACGACTGCGCGCGACCGAGTGGCTAGGTCGGGAAGGGGGCGGGGCCGATCAGACTCTTCCTCTGTACAGAAGCGGGTACGCGGTCCTTCTCGCGTTCTTGGTGTGTGGTTGCAAAATGGGCCAATCGCCACGATTACACCCGTAATGCCGCTTTCCACTCTCTTAATAGTTAGAATGAGTTTTTATATATGCGTAGCCATTCCTGTCTGGCTGTCATCCCGCTCGCGGCCGCACTCTTCGCTCAAACAGCGAGTGAACGTCCATCCTGCCAATCGAGACGTGCTTTGCAGGATGAAGGCGACGTCGTCTCCCGAGCGGAATTGGCGTGCGAGATTCCTGCAGATGAGGAACATCCTTTACCACGCAAACTCATTGCAGCTCAGGAGGGAGAAATCGGCTGTGAGGCAGGGCCCCGGAAAATCCTTGTCGCGCATTATCGAGCGGAACCGACCGCGCAATTTAGCATGAATGATGATCGCGTCCTTATTGCGGCGAAGCAGGACAATGAATTCGAAATCGTCAAAGTACTCGAATCGGAAACAGCCATGGTCGATGGCAAGCTTTACTCGGACAGCGATTTCGAGCAAGAATTCATCGAAATCAACGGAATACATTTCCTCTATATCCGAACCAGGATCGCGGGTTCGGGCGGGATCGTTGAGCACGATGTTTATGCGATATCCAGCGGGCAAAAACTCTCGATCATTCCTTTTCCAGATGTGAGTAAGTCGACAATACTCAAACAAAACGAAGAGCTGCGCAACGGCGGCTATCGCTTTGCTGAGGGTACCTTCACATTTGAATCTGGCATTTACAAACCACAAGATGGCGAATGTTGTCCTTCCCTGGGGGAGTTTCATGCTCAATTCAAGCTGGAAGGAAAGTTCAAGGAAAATGCTCACAACCACGCTTTCGAGCCGGACTTAAAATTCGTCGTCGCAAAGGAGTGGCGAAGCCACGACCGTTAGTTTTGATCCTCAGGTTTGGGCGTGCGGTGAAAGCATGGGCCAGCCCTCCAACCTGGGGCACCCATCATTTTCTCGCTTCACACTGCGGCTGGCTGCGTCGCTTCCTGTAGTGCTGCGGTGAAAGCGTCAATGGCTTGATCGATCTGCTGGCGGGAGATGATCAGCGGGGGTTGGAAGCGGATCACGTTGCCGAAGATGCCTCCTACGCCGACCAGGACGCCGTTGCGCAGCAGGGCGTCGCGGATGGCTTCGGCCTCGGTGGTGGCAGAGGTTAGCTTTTCGTCTTTCACCAGCTCTACGCCGATCATCAGGCCCAGGCCGCGGACTTCTCCTATGAGTGGGTGGTACTTTTGCAGGGCGCGGAGTTTGGCGATTGCGTAGTTGCCGGATTCGGTGGCGCGGGCTGGGAGATTTTCTTTTTCCATGAAATTAATGTTGGCGAGGGCGGCGGCGCAGGAGATGGGATTGCCTCCGAAGGTGGAGAGATGGTCGCCGGGTTTGAAGGCGGCGGCGATTTCGGGGCGCGTAGTGAAGGCGCTCAGGGGGAATCCGTCGGCGATGCCTTTGGCGGTGACCAGGATGTCGGGGACGACTCCGTAGTGCTCGATGGCAAACATTTTGCCGGTGCGGGCGAAGCCGGATTGGACTTCGTCGGCGATGAAGAGGATGTTGTGCTGGTCGAGGACTTTCTTGACCTCTTTGAAATAGTTTGGCGGCGGCACAACGATGCCGCCTTCGCCCATGACTGGCTCGGCAATGAAGGCGGCCACGTCGCCGGAGGTGGCGAAGCGAATTACGTCGTCGATGGCTTTGGCACACTGGCGTCCGCATTCTTCGGGGTCGTTGCGCCATGGGGAACGGTAGGCGTAGGGTGCGGGGGCGAAGGCTACGCCGGGAGCGTAGGGACCTCCGCGCTTTTTGCGGGCTTGGTTCCCAGTGATGCTAAGGGTGCCCCAGCTGCGTCCGTGAAAGCTGGCGTGGAGCGAGATGTATTCGTGCTTGCCGGTGTACAGGCGGGCCAGCTTCATGGCGCCTTCAATGGCCTCAGCGCCTCCGTTGCCGAAGAAAGTTTTGGTCAGGTCTTTCGGGGCGATTTGCGCGATCTTTTCGGCTAGGTCGGCTACTGGCTTCACGTGATAGATGTAAGAAGAACAGTGGACCAACTTGTCCATTTGGGCTTTGGCGGCCGCGATGACCTGCGGGTTGCAGTGTCCGGCGTTGACCACCGAGATTCCGGAGAAGCAGTCCAGGTACTCGCGGCCGTTCTCGTCAGTGACCGTGGCCCCGTTGGCATGGTCGATGACAATTGGGACGACCTGCTTCATGAAGCCGGTCATTACGTAGTCTTTGTATTTCTGAATCGTGTTGGACATCAGTTCCCTTCCGCCTCGGAGATCTTCAAAGGCATCAACCACAAAGGATACAAAGGTTCACAAAGGGAAACGCCGGTCAGAATTTGCGCGAGTGTTCCTTGGCCCAGCGTTCTACCACTACTTTTTTTTCGGTATAAAACTCTACTGCGTCGCGGCCTTGTCCATGCAGGATGCCGAAGAAGCTATCCTTCCAGCCGCTGAATGGGAAGTAGGCCATGGGGGCGGCTACGCCGATGTTGATTCCGATATTGCCGGCGGGGGCTTCGTAACGGAAGCGACGGGCTGCCGCGCCGCTTGATGTGAACAGCGACGCCTGATTGCCGTATTTGCTGCGCTCGAGGAATGCCAGGGCCTCGTCGAGGTCGCGGGCGTGAATCAGGCTCAGGACCGGACCGAAGATTTCGGTGTCCGCGACGTCGCTTGTCGGCGAGACGTCATCGAGGATGGTCGGCTTTATGAAGTTTCCGGCTTCGTACTTCGAGATCTTCGGATTGCGTCCGTCGAGCAGAACTTTTGCGCCCTGCTCCTCGCCGGCTGCGATCAGAGATTCGATTCGTGACTTGCTTTGTGGGGTGATCACCGGTCCCATCTGGACGCCTTCGTCGAGGCCGTTGCCTACGCGCAAGTTTGCGGCGGAGTCGGTGATGGCGTCGCGGAACGTCTTCTGTGCTTCGCCGATGGTCACTGCGACCGAAACCGCCAAACAACGCTGGCCTGCGCAGCCGAAGGCGCTGTCGCTGATGATCTGCGTCGCCATCTTCATGTCGGCGTCGGGGAGAACGATTACGTGATTCTTGGCGCCTCCCTGGCATTGGGCGCGCTTTCCGGTGGCACCTGAGCGTTCGTAAACGTACTTCGCGACTGGCGTCGAACCGACGAAGCTGATAGCTCGGACTTTGGGATGATCGAGCAGTGCGTTGACTACGGCTTTCCCGCCGTTCACAAGGTTGACCACGCCCTTGGGCAGTCCGGTTTGAGCGAGCAGTTCGTAGGTTCGCTGAATGGTGAGCGGGACGCGCTCGGAGGGTTTGAGGATGAATGTGTTGCCACAGGCGATGGCATAGGGCAAGAACCAGAACGGGACCATGCCGGGGAAATTGAATGGTGTGATCGCCGCCACGACCCCGAGAGGTTGGCGGATCATCATTTCATCGATGCCCCGGGCGACGTCTTCGAGGTTGTAGCCCTGCATCATCATGGGAATGCCGCAGGCGACTTCGACGTTCTCGATGGCGCGGCGCCACTCAGCTTTGGCCTCAGTGAAGGTCTTGCCATTTTCCTGGGTGATGAGGCGGCTTAGTTCGTCGATGTGATCTTCAAGAAGTTGCTTCAGCTTGAACAGTGGCTGGATGCGGTCTTCGGGAGGGGTGCGTCGCCATTCTGGATAGGCGGCGGCAGCGGCGTCCACGGCGGCCCCGACTTCAGCGGCGTTGGAGAGTGGGGCCTTCGCGATGATGTCACCGGTCGCGGGATTGGTAACGTCAAACCAATCAGCGGCAGTCGATTCGATCCATTGGCCGTTGACGTAATTGGGAACTTTGGTGAGTGTTGGAGCTGCGACCGTCATTTGGATTACCTCTACTATCGCGAAGAATTGAAGCCGAGATTCTCGTGCTGCCAAACGTTGCAAGCAACGTTTCTATACTGTGCGTGCGTCTGTAGAAACGTAGCTTGCTACGTCTCCGCTGCCGCGGGAGGATGTCCCACTTACGTGATCATGGTTGCGACATCGTTCTTCTCGCACACCGTTTGCAGCGCTGACTCCAGTACGTCTAGCGCTTCGTCCATTTGTTCGTCGGTAACGACCAGCGGAACCAGAACGCGGATCACGTTGGAATATGACCCGGCTGTAATTGTAATTAACCCGTGTTCGTAACAATACTTTGTTACTTCTTTGGTCTCGTCTACGGCTGGTTCACGCTTGTCGGCGGATTTGACAAGTTCGATCGCCTGCATTCCGCCCAGGCCGCGTACTTCGCCGATGATTGGCCAGCGCTTCTGCCACTCTTTGGCACGCTTTTGGAATCGGTTTCCAATCTGGTTGGCGCGAGCCAGCAGTCCTTCGCGCTCGAGGATGTCCAGCACAGCTAGGGCGGCGGCGCAGGAGAGCGGATTGCCGGCGAAGGTACCGCCGAGGCCACCGGGCGCGGGGGCGTCCATGATTTCGGCGCGGCCGGTGATCGCGGCCAGCGGTAAGCCGCCGCCGAGCGATTTGGCTGTGACCAGAATGTCGGGTTCGATGCCATAGTGCTCGCTGGCAAACATGGTGCCGGTACGGCCGAAACCGCTTTGCACCTCGTCAGCGATGAAGAGAACGCCGTGCTTGTGGCAGATGTCGTTCAGCACGCGGAAGAAGTCGGGCGGAGGGACGACAAATCCTCCCTCGCCCAGGACCGGCTCGGCGATCACGGCAGCCACGTCCTCCGATGCGACTACGCGTTTGAAAGTGTCTTCGAGATGACGCGCACAATAAAGATCGCATGACGGATATTTCAGCGAATAGGAGCAGCGGTAGCAGTAGGCGTAGGGAATGCGGTACACGTCGCCGGGAAAAGGCGCGAATCCGGCTTTGTAGGGATGGGTTTTGCTGGTAAGCGCCAGGGTCATCATGGTGCGGCCGTGGAAGGCGTCTTCAAAAGCGATAATGCTTGAGCGCCCAGTGTGGGCACGGGCGATTTTTACTGCGTTCTCGATCGCCTCCGCGCCACTGTTCACGAACAACGTCTTCTTGGGGAAGTTGCCGGGCGTGACTTGGTTCATTCGCTCGGCGAGCTGGATGTAGTTCTCGTACGGCGTCACCTGCACACACGTGTGCAGGAAATTCTTGAGCTGCTCGCTGATCGCGGCGATCACTGGCTGACGGCGATGTCCGATGTTGAGGCAGCCGATGCCGCCGGCAAAATCGATGTAGCGGTTGCCGTCTACGTCTTCGAGCGAGGCGTCTTGGGCTTTGGCTACATAGATCGGCGTTCCGTGCGAGAGGCCGCGGGGGACCGCGCTGTTGCGGCGCTCGGCTAGCGCTTTAGATTTCGGGCCCGGGATTGGAGTTTTGAGTTGAATCGTGTTCATGGTGCTTCCTACGTTATTGTGCGAATTCCCTGCAGCTCTGATCGTCGTCTAAGCGACGCAAGGTCCTTCGACTCGGCGACCTTCGCGCTTTGCGCGAAGGTCGCACTTCGCTTAGGATGACAAGTGTTAATCATGTCGTTCAGTACCAGCCGATTGGGGCTTCGTTTAGATTGATGTGTACCTGTTTGGTTTCGAGGTATTCTTCGATTCCCCAGGGGCCGAGCTCGCGTCCGAAACCGGATTGCTTGTAGCCTCCCCAAGGGGCTTCGACGTAGGTTGGTTGCATGTGGTTGACCCAGACGATTCCGGCGCGCAGGGACTTCACGGTGCGGAACGCTTTGAAAATGTCGCGGGTCCACACGGCGGCGGCCAGGCCGTAGGGCGAATCGTTGGCGATCTTGATTGCGTCCTGTTCGTCTTCAAATGGGATTACGGTGGCGACCGGGCCAAAGATTTCTTCGCGGGCGATACGGGCGTTATTGGCTACGTCGTAGAAGATGGTGGGTTCGACGTAGTAGCCTTTGGCGAATTTCTCGGCGCGACCGCCGCCAATGGCCAATTTGGCTTCTTTCTTGCCTAATTCCTGGTAGGAGCGCACGCGATCGTATTGATCTTTGCTGACCAGCGGGCCCATCTTGGTGTCGCGATCCGCGGGCGAGCCCAGCTTGATTTTCTTGGCCTTTTCGGTCATGGCATCCACGAACTTCTTGTAGATGGGCTTGTGTACCAGGATGCGGCTGCCGGCGGAGCAGACTTCTCCTTGATTGATGAACACGCCGAAGAGCGCGCCGTCGATAGCGGCTTCGAAATCGGCGTCGGCGAAAAAGATGTTAGGCGATTTGCCGCCGAGTTCGAGTGTGACTCGCTTCACGGTATCGGCAGCCTGTTTGACGATTATCTTGCCGACGGCAGCGCTGCCGGTGAAGGCGATCTTGTTGACATCTGGGTGCTGGACGAGAGGCGCGCCACAGCTTTCGCCGAATCCGGTGATAACGTTGACTACTCCCGGGGGCAGGCCCACCTCGGTGAGCCAATTGGCCATTTCGAGGGCGGTAATGGGGGTTTGCTCGGCCGGTTTCAGGATACACGTGCAACCCGCAGCCAGGGCTGGCGCGAGTTTCCACGCTGCCATGAGGAGCGGGTAGTTCCAGGGAATAATCTGCCCGGCGACGCCGATGGGTTCTTTTAGAGTGAGGCTCACGGCGTTGTCTGGCACGGGGTTGACGTATCCCAGAATCTTAGTGGCGAGGCCGCCGTAATATTCGAAGCAGGTAGCTACGTCGATGATGTCGAATTCGGCTTCGACGATGGGCTTGCCGGTGTTGCGGGATTCCAGCTCGGCGAGCATCGCTGTATTCTGGCGGATTTTTTCGGCCAGGCGGAACAGGACGCGGCCGCGCTCTTGGGCAGTCGTCGATGCCCATGGTCCGTTTTCGAATGCGGCTTTGGCAGCGGCTACGGCGCGATTGACGTCGTCGGCGTTGGCCTCGGGAACCTGGGCAATCACTTCTTCTGTTGCCGGGTCGTAGACTGGGAAAGTCTTGTTGGACTTGCTGTCCACCCACTCGCCGTTGACGTACATCTGATAGGTGCGAACGTCGGTCTTTACTCCACCTGGCATGGTTTTCAACCTCCTGCTTGCCTCAGGGCCTGAAGGCCCGGTATTTTTTGGTTCCTAGCGGCACGACTAAAGTCGTGCCCTTCCCCTTGCCGGGACGGGCGAGTCGGCCGTCACCACACGAACCAGGGAAACTTTTCTGCGGCCGTAGACGAAGAAAAAGAACGCGGCTAAGGCAATAAAAAACAATGTCAGGCCGATCATGGTTGCTTCGTACCGCCAGATCGAGGTGATTTGTTTGGCGGGCGAAAAGGCCAGGCCGATGCCGAGGATCGTGGTCAGCAGACCGCTGCCACCGGAAAGGGCGAGGGCTGCCTTACTGTAGCGACCTTTTCCGTCGGCCTCGCTGAAGGCAAATTTCAGTAATGCGGCGAACACGTAGACAAACGGCACTAAATTAAGAACGACGGCCAGCGATAGCATGGTCTGGAAGGCCTCCTGCACGCCACCTGAAGCCGCAAAATTGATTACGCAGAGTATGAGCGACACCACGAACTGCACGATCAACGCAGCGTACGGAGTAGCATATCGCGGATGGATTTTTCCCAGCCAGCTTGGCATGTAGGAATCGAGTCCAGCAACGAAGGGAATGCGGGCTGAACCGCCCATCCATGCCGAACCGATTCCCGCGATGGACAAGCTCAGCATGAGCGCGAAGGGCGCAACAATCCAGGCAAAGCCGATTTTTCCCGCCATGTGGCTTACCGCTTGCACTATGCCTTGCAGAACGCTGATATCGTTTTTGCCCACGGCAATCAGCAGGGTCAGCGTGGCTCCGACATAGAGCAGGCCGGAGAGCACTCCGCCCCAGACGACAGCGCCGGGCAGGGTGCGCGCCGGGTCCTTGATCTCGTCGCCCATGACGGAAGCCAACTCCAGGCCGATCAGACCAAAGCAGATCACGCCAAAAGAATTCAGCAGGAAACGAGGGTTGGCCGGAATTCGGAAATCCGCGGCGGTCACCGTGGTTCCGTAGCGGAGGAAAATTGTCGCTCCGAGAATAATCAGCGTAGCGGCGGCGACTCCGGTGCCGATGCCGCCCAAATTGTTCAGCCACTTCCCCACGCTCAGTCCAACGATGTTTAGAATGGTGAGCAGCGCCAGGAGCACGAGAGACGCGGCCAGAGCGAAGGCTTTGTTATCCGCCAACGATTCATGCCCTGGACCGAGCACGAATACGGAAACGCCCACGAAATAGAGCATCACTGTAGGGATATACAGCATGTTGTTCGTCCAATAACACCACCCGGAGAGGAAGCCATGGAAGTCTCCGAAGACTTCTTTTGCCCAGAGATACACGCCGCCCTCTCCGGGATAACGGTGGGCCAGCTCGATGACTGCGATGCCTTGCGGCCAGAAGAACAAGAGGAGCGAGATGACCCATAGCCAGACAGTGACGCCGCCGTTGGCAGCGATCGACGGGACCACGTTCAGGTTGAAGACGGCGACCACGAAGAGCAGGACCAAGTCGCTGCGGCCGAGGACGCGCTTCAGGTGCGGCTGATCGGCGTCTTGGGCGTTAGTTGACAATCCTGCACTCCCTGTCTTTATCCTTCCCTGTTGCCATTCCGAGCGACAGAAGAAATCAGCATTGTACAGCCCGGCAGAACAGCAGATTCCTCGCTGCGCTCGGAATGACAAATCGTTTATCGGGCACTTGATAAACCGACTTTAGTGGGCCACTACTTCTACTGTGCGCTCTTGCTGGGCCTTGGCCAGCGCGGGCGCTACGTCTTCGAAAGCCGCGAGATGCTTGTCGATATCGGCGTCTGTGTGCTGGACGGAGATGGTCCACTGCTCGTCCCACCAGTAAGGTTGCGGCATCACGCCGCGGTTCACCATTCCGAACCAGTATTGACGCCAGAGGTCAATGTCAACCGTGGTCCAGTCGCGGTAGTTGCGGATTTCTTTGGCATAGAGCATGAGAGCTCCGTTAGCGCCCGCGCTCGCGATGTACGCTTGCAAGCCAACCTTGGCGATTATTTTGCGATAGCCGTTAGTGAGTTTCTGACTGAGCTTGTCTACGTGCGCGTAGTTATCGCGCGTAAGCACATCACGGAAGGTCGCGAGGCCTGCGGCCATGGAGACCGGATTCGTGTTGTAGGTTCCACCGTGAAAAACCTTGTGCTCGGAGATCAGGTTCATTACGGACTTGTGGGTACCGAACGCGGCTAGCGGCAATCCGCCTCCAATTGATTTGGCGAGGCAGATCATGTCGGGCTTCACGCCGAAATACTCCGAGGCTCCGCCCCAGCCGAGTTTGGCTCCAGTTTTTACTTCGTCGAAGATCAGCAGGGCACCGTTTTTCGTGGCGATTTCGCGCAGGCCTTCGAGGAACCCAGGCTGCGGCATGCAGAGGCCGACATTCATCATGATCGGTTCAAGAATGATGGCGGCGACTTCGCCGGGATTCTGTTTGAAGCGAAGCTCGACGCTAGCGAGATCGTTGAAGGTTGCGACCGTGACGTTGGCAATGCTGGCCTTTGGCACACCCAGGCCGCCGGGAACTGACGTCGGGGCGTTCACGTCGCCGAATTCGGGGGCGTGAGGTTTCACGCTGACCAGTGCGGCGTCGTGCAGCCCGTGATATCCGCCTTCGAACTTGAGAACTTTGTCACGGCCGGTTGCAGCGCGGGCCAGGCGGATGGCGTGCATGGTGGCTTCGGTGCCGCTGCTTCCAAAGCGAACCATCTCGACCGGAAAGCGGTCACATATTTCTTCGGCCAGCTCCCACTCCATGTCATGGGGCATGCCGAACATGGTCCCGGTGCTCAGGCGTTTTTCGACGGCCTTCATCACTGCGGGATGACAGTGTCCGGCCATGAGCGCGCCGAAGCAGAGGTTGTGATCGATGTAGTCGTTGCCATCGAGATCGCGGAAATGCGAGCCACTCCCTTCCTTCACGAAGATCGGATAGGGATCGTATGCGCGATAGTTGCTGGCCACGCCGAGGGGGATGCGTTTCAGGTTCTTCTTGTGGGATGCGGCGGACTTGGGGGTGCGACGCTCGAAGGTATCGAGCTCCTTTTGCAGTTCGGGGTACATCCGGGTCTCCAGGGATCTCAAGCCGATTGATCGGCCATTAGAATGTGCCCGGGCGCGAGGGCCGTCCGGGGCTTCGGGTTAGAAGAACAATTTTAACGCAAATTGCACAAGGCGCGGGTCGCGAGCTGAAGTAATCTTGCCGAACTGCGCGCCGTCGCCGAGATTGCCATCCGGATTCACGAACTGGGTGTGGTTAGCAATGTTGAATATTTCTCCACGAAATTGGAAGTATTTGGTTTCGGTAATCGCGATCTGCTTGTGCACCGCAAAGTCGGTGTTGTTGAGGCCGGGTCCGCAGCAGATCGTACGCTGGGTCCCGGTGTTGAACTGGCCCAGCGGTGGTGACGCAAAGTCGCTGCCATTGAACCAATAGCCGCCGGTCTTTCTTGGGTTCAGAGTTTGGAAGGGCGCGACGCGTTGCGGTGCCTCGGTGCCAACGAAGAAAAAGCTGTTGATCAACTCGCTGTCCGTGGAAGAGTTGATCGAATCATTCGACAAGCGGATGGGAAATCCACTTTGGAATGACGTGATGCCGGAGACCGCCCAATCGTTGACGAGTTTCCCCACCCAGCCCGAGTGTTTGGGTATGGGCAGATCCCAGAAGTAGCTAATCACGAATCGCTGCGCCGAGTTGAACAGCGAGAGCGCGCGACTGGCATCGAAGGAAAATGGATCCAGCGTTTCCTCAAAGCTCGAAGCCTGATCGATGGACCTGCTGAAGGTGTACGCAGCCTGGAATTGCAAGCCCTTCGAAAAGCGCTTTTCGAGCATGGCCTCGAAGGCGTTGTAGTTGGAGTTGGCGATCGTATCCTCGGCAAAGATGTCAGTGAAGACGGGAATACCATCCGCCGGGCAGTTGGCGCCGCTGAACGGGTTGCAGGTCGGAGAAGAATATGGCCGCAGGCCGACGAGTGTAAGGCCGTTTGGCGCCACAGAACCAATCGGAGCGCCCGCTGGAATCACTGTGGGGCCGTTGGGACCATAGGGAACGTGGAAGCCCCCAGCGGGAGCTCGTACCGTGGCCGGGATGAAGAACTCGGCATCTTCCGCGGCCGGGCCACAGTTATTCTGGATGGGGTTCGAAGAGGGCGGGCCAGAGAGTACGTTGTTGGGATTCTGAGTTGCCAGACTGATGATATCGAGGCAGGTTTGCGGATTGGATGGGTTGATGTCGTGGGAAGCCAGCAACCGGTGACCCTGAGAGCCCACGTAGCCAACCTGCAACATCAAGTCCTTCGCCAGTTCTCGCTGAATGTTCAGATTGTACTGCGCGGTATACTGCGTCCGCATGTGCGGCTGGAATTCACCGAACAGTTCGATGGACCGGAACTTTTGCCAATCCTGAGCCTGACCTGGGATGGGATTGAGGATTCCGTTGTAGGGATTCGGATTAATGGTCCCACTTTGGCCGATAAAGGGTGTATTCAAAAAGGAAGGAGGAAGAAACGTGCTGCCGCCGAAGGGAGGCTCAGCGCCGAACTGCTCCATCACCAACTGCTCCATCGGATTGTAGAACAGGCCCCAGCCGGCACGAATGCTGGTCTTTCCACTGCTTCCGGGGCTGTAGGCCAGTCCGATGCGCGGCGCGAAAGCCTTGTAATAGGTCTGCGTCAAGGCGGCGGGAACTCCCTGATCGCCGGGAAAAACAAGTCCGGTTGGAAGTACACCGGCAGCGAGGCAGGTCGGCTGCCCGAAGCTTGCCTGCTCCGCCGGAGTCAACGTACACGGATACACAGTTGAGTTCTGCCCCGGCCGGAAGGTTTGCACGTGATGGCTGATGTCCGTGAGCGGGGTATCGAGTTCCCAGCGGAGGCCGTAATTGAGAGTGATGTTGGGCCTGATCTTCCAGCTGTCCTGAGCGAACGGATACACCGAGGTGCTGCGAATGGCCTCACTTTGAGCAGCACCCTGGGTATAAGAATCGGCCAGCCCCAACAGGTATCCCGCATAGTTGTCGCCATCAGCCGTTATCACGGCGTTGGCGCTCGAACTATCGACCACAGGGGCTCCGTTAACATTGAAATACAGAGTTTGATTGAAACTCGACCGCCGGACATCGATGCCAAACTTCATGGTGTGATTGCCTTTTACCCATGTGAGGCTGTCCGACCCTTGATATGTGTTTCCAATCTGAGGCAACTGCCCCTCGAAATTGTTACCGATGACGGCGCCACCAGAAATGGTGATAAATGGCACGCCTTCGTGCGTGGCGCCCAAGCCTGGAGTGATACCGAACGCCGGGTTGCCACTCGCACTCCCGGCGAGGGCATTTATCGCAGAAGAATCAGAAAGACCGGTGAAGCAAAACTTTTGTGCAGCCGAAGAGCACGACGCAGTTACCAAATTGTTGGTCTGTGGAGATTGAAAGCCAAGTTGACCCTCGCGCATATACGTGAAGCGGGCCTCATTGACCACTGCGTTGCTGATGGTCCAGGTGTGACTCACGTTCACCTGCTGATAGCGCGAATTGTTGTTGCTTCCGAAACCGGGGATATTCGCCCCGGCCGCCTGGAAGAACGAAAACGGCTGAAAATTCGCGTCGTCGGTGTAGTAGTAATAACCGGTGAGGTTCTGGTGTTCGGTCAGCTTGTGATCGATGCGGATGGTGAACTGGTCCTGGAAGTCGCCGCCCACAGGCACGGCCTGAAAGACGTTAGCTCCGACGTTCGCAGTTGGAATATATTTCTGCAAGAGATTCGCCGCTACGGGATCCTGGCATGGAGTAGGAATAACGCCATTGGGAAAGATCGAGTTCCACGCTGCTCCCGCGGCAGGTGCTGTGGCACCGGTAACCGCCAGGATTGCGTTCGTGCATCCCGGCCGGCCATTCAAGACCTGTGCGACAAACGGATCGCTGATACTTCCCGAGAATTGTTGTCCCGCCGACGCAAGGCCTGAGAAATCTCCAGTTCTCTGCGGTCCCGTGGGCACCAACACTTGCGAACCAGACTGGCCCTGCCGGATTCGCCGGCCTTCATAGGACAAGAAGAAGAAGGTCCGATCCTTTTTAATCGGTCCCCCAAAGGTCCCGCCGAACTGGTTCTGGTTGAACTGTGGTTTGACAGTGTTGAAGTATCCCTGAGCGTTCAGAACCGTGTTGCGGAAGTATTCGTAGAGATTGCCGTGGAAGGCGTTGGTCCCGGATTTCGTGATCACGTTTACTACAGCTCCGGAGTTACGGCCATACTCCGCATCGAAGGTATTGGTGATGACGCGGAATTCCTCGATGCTGTCGGGAGTGGGTTGGATCGTTGGCAGGTTGACGAACTGGTCGTTGGCGTCTCCACCGTTCACGCTGAAGTTATTGGAGCGCCCGCGGCCGCCGTTCACCGAGACGGAACCTGCAGAATCGGAACCGTAAAAGAGGCTGCCACTGCTGCCCAACTGCGACTGCACGCCCGGCTGAAGCTGCAAGAACTGATAGGTATCGCGAGTATTCAGAGGCAGTTCGTTCACCGAGCGATCATTGATCACAGCGCCGAGCTGCGTGCTGGTTGTGTCCACCTGGGGAGCTTCGGAGGTCACCTCGACGGTTTCCTGCGTCGCGCCGATCGCCAATGTCTGATTGAGCGTGACTACCTGGTTGACGTCGACGGTTACGCTTTTCTGCACGCTCTTCTTAAATCCCGCCAGTTCATATTCGACACGATAGGTGCCGGGCACGACCTCTACGAAGTTGTAGTCGCCGCTGGGATTGGTCCGAGTGTCGCGAGCAGCGCCAGTGGCCTCGTTGGTCAGCGTGACCTTTACCCCGGCGAGAACGGCGGCGGTGGGGTCAGCGACACGACCGAGGATCCGGCCGCCGGTGCTCTGGGAAAACACGGGAAGCGACATAATAATGGTGAGCAAAACGGCTACAGCCAGCCACGAAGCGGCCGCGCGACGTGTCAGAGACGGATCCATTGAGCACCTCCCGATTCGGGTGGAAGATTGCCAACTAACAATGCTTGCGTGAAAATCAAACCTTGCTATAATCGCGCAAGGTTAGAGAACCCGCGGCACGCTGTCAAGTAAAAAATGGGACTGAGATCGAGTCTGCACAAGACATGGGGAGCGTAGTTTCAGAAATGAAGCCCGCCGATTCAAAACCTTATTTGAAAATTGGCGACGTGGCCCGCCTGGTGGGGGTTTCCCCGTCAGTGATCCGCTCGTGGGAGAGTGTCGGCCTCACCCGGCCCCATCGCACGATCAGCAAGTACCGCCTTTATACACCCGAGGATGTGAAGGTGCTCAAGCGCGCGCGATTCTTGCGCAAAGTGCGCGGGTTGAATGCGCCCGCGATTGCCCAGGTGCTCAAGCGCGAAGGCCTGGTGCGTCCGGCTACCAATGGCACAAGCGGCGCCATCGGTGTTCACCTGCGCCAGATGCGACTGCGGCGCGGCCTGTCCCTGGCTCACGTGGCCAAGCTGGTTGGTATCTCTGTGGGATTCCTCAGCGCCCTGGAACGTTCTCACATGAGCGCATCGGTGAGCACTCTACGCAAGCTGGCGCGATTCTACAAAACCAACATCCTTGATTTTTTCGATGCTGCGGAATCGAATAGCCGATTGGTGCCGTCGGACAAGCGCAAAGTTCTCGAGGCGGGGCCGGGCGTACGCATGGAGTTGCTGGCGTGGGGAAACACGGTGATGGAGCCGCACCTGTTTCGCATTTCTCCTCGCGCTGGCAGCGGCGAGTCCTACACCCACGAAGGTGAGGAATTTCTGCACGTCTTGCAAGGGCAATTGCATATTTCGGTAGCGGAAGTGGAGTACCGGTTGAAACCTGGCGACAGTTTCTACTTTGAGAGCGGCACCCCGCATCGGTGGTTTAACCCGGGCCGGACGGAAACCCGGGTATTGTGGGTGAACACTCCGCCAACGTTTTAGATCCAAGCAGCGCGAGCGAACGCGCACGGATTACAGAGGACTATTGATGACCCGACGCTGTGTGATGGCGCTGTTGGCAACATCCATTCTTCTGTTTGGCTCTTGCGCCAAGAAGACTCCTACGCTCAACTTGCTGGTCTGGGAAGGCTACGCCGACCCGTCGTTCGTGCGCGGCTTTGAGGAGCAGTACCACTGCAAGGTTACGGTCTCGTACATGGGATCGAGCGATGAACTGGTTGCCAAGCTGCGCGGCGGAAGCGCAGGGAACTACGATGTGATTTCACCATCGAGTGACGTTGCCACTTCGATTGCGGCGGCTGGATTGGCTGCGCCGCTTGATCTTTCAAAGTTTCCAAGCTACAGCCAACTCTCGCCGCAGCTCACTTCCCTGCCCCTGGTTCGCCAAAAGGGACAGGTTTTCGGCGTGCCCTTCATGTGGGGGCCGAACCCGATCCTTTATGACACTACTGCGTTTCCGCAGCCACCGGATAGTTGGAACGTGTTCTGGGATCCGAAATACCGCGGCAAGGTTTCGGTCTGGGACGAACTCTCGACCGTGTACATGGCGGCGCAGGTTCTCGGCTTCGACAAGCCCGATCCCACTCGGCTTTACAACCTCAGCGACGAACAACTGGACGCGGTCAAGAAAAAGCTGCTGGAGTTGAAGCCGAACGTCCGGAAAATGTGGTCGACGGGCGGCGAGCTTACGAATCTGTTTCAAAACCACGAAGTGGTTCTGGCTATGGGTTGGCCGCTGATGACCAACCAGCTTCGCAAGCTTAATTTTCCGATTGGCGAGACCATTCCAAAAGAAAATACCACCGGCTGGATCGACCATCTCATGGTTACGGCGGGCAGCGAGAACAAGGAACTGGCCTACAAGTTTCTCGAGTACATGATTGAGGCTCAGACACAGAAGAAGGTTGCGGATGTGACTGGGTACACTCCGGCGAATCCGCAGGCGGCGCAGTTCATGACCCCGGACCAGATTAAGAGCCTGCACCTTGATGACGTGGACACTTACCAGAGGCACATCTATTTCTGGCAGGACGTTCCTCGGCGCGCGAAGTACGTAGAAATTTGGAATGAAGTGAAAGCGGCGCAATAAAAAGTGGAGGACGGGCGAGGACGCCCGGCCTCCAACGCGGCGTTACCCACAAACATGGCCACTACCACTGAAGCCGCGGTTGTTCGATCCGCCAAATCCGGCGCGGAGCCGTTGCTTGTGATTCGCAACGTTGCCAAGTCTTTCGGGAAGAATCCGGTGCTTCGCGACATTTCTCTTCAGATTGCGGAGGGCGAGTTTCTCACCATCCTCGGAGAAAGCGGCTCGGGAAAGACGACGCTGTTGCGCATCATCGCTGGTTTCGAGAGCGCTGATTCTGGCGAGATCCTGATGGAGGGTGAACGCCTGGATATTCTGCCGCCTTACCGCCGCCGCGTCAACACAGTGTTTCAACACTATGCTCTCTTCCCACATTTGACGGTGGAAGAAAATGTTGGCTATGGCCTGCGCGTCGCCAGGGCGCCGAAAGATGAAATTGCGGCTCGCGTTTCCGACGCGCTGGCCATGGTTAAGATGAGCTCGTTCGCGAACTCGAAACCGGCAAAGATCAGTGGCGGACAGCAGCAGCGTATTGCTTTGGCCCGGGCGCTGGTTAACCGGCCGAGGCTTTTGCTGCTGGATGAGCCGCTCTCGGCGCTGGATGCCAATCTTCGCCGGCAAATGCAAGTGGAGCTGAAATCGCTTCAGCGAGAGGTCGGCATTTCGTTTGTGTTTGTTACCCATGACCAGGAAGAAGCCATGGTGATGTCAGACCGCATTGCGCTTCTGCGCATGGGTGAGCTGGAACAAGTGGCGTCGCCTCGGGAAATCTACAGTCGTCCAGCGACGGCGTACACCGCGCAGTTTATCGGCCACACCAATCTGCTTCGGGTTCAAGTACAGTCTGGAACGGCTCGTTGCAATTCAATTTCGTGGAGAGTTGAGCTGCCGGATGGTCCGGTTCTTTTTTCGTTGCGACCGGAGAACATCCGGCTGGTTACATCTGCCGCAGGCAACCCTGAGATGGATGTGGTCCGCATCCGCGGCAAGATTCAGCACCAGGCTTTTCATGGCGCGACCGAACTACTGCAGGTTGTTTGTGACGCTGGACTCACTCTATCGGTGAGGGCAGCCGCTCGAGAAAGTCGGCAAGGAGATTTGCATTTGGAATTCTCTCCGGCGGACGCGGTTCCGGTCCGCGAATCCCCGGAGCGAGGCTAACCGAGAGTATGTTTTCGCGCGCATATCGAGCCGCTATTACGTTGCCGCCGGTGCTGTGGGTGGCGGTGTTTCTGCTCATCCCGTACGCGCTGCTTCTCTGTTACAGCTTCTGGTCGGTCTCGCCGTCACAGACGATCGTGCACGAATGGACCCTGGACAACTATCGCGAACTCTTCCGCGTGAATGTTTACCTGCAAACTCTTTTTCGCTCGATGTGGATTGCGGCGCGGGTCATGATTTTTTCACTGCTGCTGGGCTATCCGCTGGCTTACTATCTGTCGTTCTATGCGGGCGCGAGAAAAGATCTCTTTTATCAGCTGGTAATCATTCCACTGTGGGTCAGCTATCTGGTTCGCGCCTATGCTTGGAAGACAATCCTGGGCAGTGATGGCGTGCTGAATACTCTGCTGCAGTACGTCCACCTTACAAAGCATCCGCTGGAGTTTCTGCTTTACAGTCCATTCGCGGTGGTGCTCACGCTCACTCACATCTATACGCCGTTCGCGGTTTTGCCGATCTATGCGGCACTCGAACATATCCCGCGCAATCTGGTTGAGGCGTCGCATGATTTGGGAGCGTCTCCGCTACAAACTTTTTGGAGGGTTATTTTTCCGCTTTCGATTCCTGGCGTGCTGGCGGGAGCGACGTTCGCGTTTGTGCTCAGCCTCGGGGATTTTCTCGCGCCACTGCTGCTGGGCGGCCCGAGCGGGATCATGATTTCGAACATCGTGGTCAGCTTGTTCGGCGCCGCTTACAACTGGCCTTTGGGAGCAGCCATTTCGTTATCCATGCTTCTCCTCGTCGTTAGCCTGCTTTTTCTCTCAGAGAAACTGGAGAAGAAGTGGAGCTTCCGATGAGCGCTGCCCATAGCACCTCGCGCTGGTTGCCATGGCATGCCATCGTTGTCTTCGGATTTCTTTATTTGCCTATCGTGACTCTGATCGTCTACTCGTTCAACGGGTCGGGCGTGGGTGGATTCCCTCCGCGCAACCTCACTTTCGATTGGTATCGCATGCTTTTTGCCGACAACGCCATTTGGGAATCTGTCCTGAACAGCCTGGTTGTCGCGTTGGCGGCGATGGCAATTTCGTTGACGTTTGGCATCCCGGCTGCGCTGGCGCTTGATCGTGCCAACTTCCCGGGCAAAGCTCTTTTCCGTCGACTAGTGCTGTTGCCGCTGATTCTTCCCGGAATCATTACCGGCCTTTCACTGTTGATGCTGTTCCGTGAAGCTGACGTGAAGCTGAGTCTGGTGACGATTATGCTTGGCCACGGAACGGCTTTGATCTCCGTGGCTACCACCGAGGTGTTCGCAGGTCTGCAAAAACTGGATCGCGCGCAGGAGGAAGCGTCGCTCGATCTTGGGGCAAATTACTGGCAGACGTTCTGGCGGGTCACGATTCCCAACCTGCGATTATCCATCATTGGCGCGGCCTTGCTGATCTTTACGCTTTCCATGGACGAGATCGCAGTCAGCTTTTTTCTGATTGGGCGTGACAACACACTGCCGCTGGAAATCTGGGGACGGCTGCGGCGGGGGATCACGCCGGAGATCAATGCCATCTCCAGCATCATATTTATTTTTTCTCTCATCGCGATCGTGTGCTGGTACCGGTTGCGGATGAGTGCGGAAGGAACAGCGGAAATTGCCGCTGAGGTGGTAGGGAAGGCTGTATAACCAGCGCCGGCATCTTGCGCTCGGATGTGGGGGCGGGATGCCCCCACGACAGCCGCCGAGACGGGCGCTACAAAGGAACTTATATGACTACAAATCGCAGGGACTTTATTAAGTTCGTGGTTGCGGGATCGGTTGCGGCCGGCTGTCCCATTGATCTTTCTCTGCTGGCAGCGGAGACGCCGCCGGTGCCGGCGGTGGAGGGTGAAGACAATCGCATCTGCCACCAGGTGCGGGATGGCAAGATCTTCGACCGACCGCCAGTCTCGGCTCGTCACGATGTGGTGATCGTCGGCGGCGGGGTGAGCGGAATGACAGCAGCCTACCTGATGCGCAGCCACGATTTCCTCCTGCTGGAAAAAGAGCCGCATTGGGGTGGCAACGCTTATTTGATGGAGTATCAGGGAAACGCCTATGCCACCGGGTCGGCGTTTTTGGAGAAGAGTGAGTACGCCTACAGTTTCGCCAAAGAAATCGGCCTGGAGCCCTTGCCTATTAATGATCGAGACAGCACGATTATCAAAGGCGAATGGATTCCCAATACCTGGGCGGAAGGCCTCGACAAATTGCCTTACCCCGCGCCAGTCCGCGAGGGTTTTAAGAAATTCAAGAAAGACATGCTGGCGATTGATCTGAAGAAACGCGGCAACGAACTCTATAACGTACCGTTTTCCGATTTCATGAAGGGATATCCGGCAGAGGTAAAGCAGTGGTGGGACAACTACGGGCCCTCCAATTGGGGAGCCGCGACCGAGGACACAGCGGCCGCAATGGGTATCGACGAAATGCAATTGATCGGTGGCGATACCGTTCCGGATTTCTACACCTGGCCGGGCGGGCTGGGGGTGATCACAAAGAAGCTCGCCGAAATCATGCAGCCGAAATTTCCGGACCGCATGCAGTTGGGCTCTACTACGGTGGCCGTCGTCCCCGACGACAAGGAAGTGCAAGTCACTTATCTGCAGGGCACGGAAGTGAAGACGGTGGCAGCGAAAACCGTCATCATGGCCAGTCCGAAGTTCATTACCCGGCGGATCGTGCAGGGCCTGTCAGAGAAACAGAGCGATGCCATGCACCAGATCCGCTACATTCCCTACGCTGTTGTGAACCTGATCTTCGACAAGCCGGTGTTCAACAAGAGTTATGACACCTGGTGCCCGGGAAACACGTTTACCGATTTCATCGTGGCGGATTGGACTATTCGCAACCAGCCGGGCTACCAGCAGAAATACAACATCCTCACCTGCTACACGCCGATGAGTGAAGACGATCGCGGCTACCTGCTTACTGAATCAGGCGCGAAAAAAAAGGCTGTCAGCGTGCTTAACGATTTCCAGAAGCTCTTCTCTGGTTCGAATGTGGATCCGGTTGAAGTTCACATTTACCGCCGGGGGCATCCTCTTTATATGTCCACACCCGGTCTGTACACCAAGGTGCAGCCTTTGGCGCGACAACCGATGGAGCGTGTATTCTTCGCAAACACCGATTCCGAGGGGGCGGAATCCACCACCAGTAAGGCAATCATGGCAGCGCGGCGCGCGGTGAAAGAGGCCGAGAGCCGGATGGCCGGAAAGCCAGCTTCCCATCCCAAGACTGTGTCAGGCTGACCTTTTTCACAACTCTCTTCACCACAGAGACACGGAGCCGCCGAGAAAATCCCAGGATTTCTTCTTTGTGGCTCTGTGTCTTTGTGGTGAACGTTCCGGACCCATAGTAAAGTGATAGTAGGCAGTCATCAGGAAGGAAGTCTCATTTGAGTACCAGCATTCGTAACATCGCCATCATTGCCCACGTGGACCATGGCAAGACCACGCTCGTCGACGCCATGCTGCAGCAAAGCGGCACCTTTCGTTCCAACGAGCACATCATTGAACGGGTGATGGATTCCAACGACCTGGAGCGCGAGCGCGGCATCACCATCCTGGCCAAGAACACGGCCATCCTCTACCACGACGTGAAGATCAACATCGTGGACACGCCAGGACACAGCGACTTCGGCGGAGAAGTGGAGCGCGCACTAAAAATGGTCGACGGCGTCATGCTGCTGGTCGATGCCAGTGAAGGCCCGCTGCCACAAACGCGATATGTCCTCAGCAAGGCTCTCGAGGCTCACCTTGCGCCGATCCTCGTAATCAACAAGATCGACCGCTCCGATGCTCGCCCTCAGGAAGTGTTGAACGAGGTTTACGACCTGTTCATCGATCTCGATGCTAAAGAAGAGCAGCTCGATTTTCCGGTTCTGTACACGAATGCCAAAGCCGGTACCGCCTCGCGAGATATAAAAGGAGGCGGCGTAAACTTGCAGCCGCTGTTCGAGACCATCGTGAAGACTATTCCCGAGCCCAAAGGCGAGGTAGCCGGACCATTGCAGATCCTGGTGGCGAACCTCGATTACAGCGACTACCTGGGACGCCTGGCCATCGCCCGCGTATTTAATGGAACAATGCACACCGGGGAAGACGTCGCGATCGCCAAGCTGGACGGTACATTCCACAAAACAAAAATCACGAAGCTGTTTTCATTCTCCGGCCTGAAGCGGACCGACATCACCGAGACAACGTTGGGCGACATCATCGCCGTGGCCGGTGTCGAAGGCATCACCATCGGCGAAACCATTACTGACGCGGAGAATCCGGCACCGCTTCCGCACATCACGATCGATGAGCCGACGATTGCAATGCTTTTCACGGTGAATACTTCGCCATTTGCCGGACGCGAGGGCACGTACGTGACCTCCCGGAATCTGCGGGAGCGGTTGCAGAAAGAGCTACTGACCAACGTTTCCCTGCGCGTAGAGGACACCGCCACTACAGACTCATTCACGGTGATGGGCCGAGGTGAGCTGCAGCTTTCGATTCTTATTGAGATGATGCGGCGCGAAGGCTTCGAACTCATGGTGGGAAAGCCGGAAATCGTCACCAAACGCGTCGATGGCAAGCTGATGGAACCGGTCGAGAAACTGTCCGTGGACGTGCCGGAAGAGTTCGTTGGCGTGGTGATGGAACAACTCGGTGCGCGCAAGAGTGAAGTGCTCAACATGCACAATCACGGATATGGGCGCGTGCGCATCGAGTTCCGCGTGCCCAGCCGCGGGCTTATCGGCCTGCGCAGCCAATTGCTCACCGACACGCGGGGAACCATCGTGATGAACTCTCTTTTTGACGGGTACATCGAATGGCAGGGCGAGATTCCGCATCGCCTGACGGGCGCCCTGGTATCCGACCGTGCGGGAATAACTACGCCGTACTCTCTTTACAACCTGCAGGAGCGAGGCGAGCTTTTTGTTGGACCTACGATCGACGTGTACGAAGGCATGATCGTTGGCGAGAATGCCAAAGACAACGACCTCGACGTCAATGTGGTGCGCGAAAAGAAGCTGACCAACATGCGATCTTCAACCTCTGACATTGCCGTTCGCCTGGTGCCATTTCGAAATCTGAACCTGGAACAGGCGATTGAATTCATCGCCGATGACGAGTTTGTCGAGGTCACTCCCAAGTCGCTGCGGCTACGCAAGAAAATCCTCCAAGCCAACAAGCGCAAGAGAACGATGGCTATGGCGGAAGAAGAGCGCTAGATGGCACGCGCCCCCAAGGCGAGCGCTAAGTCAGAGACCGACCTAAAGCTGTACCTGGTTCCCTGCATTGTGGCGCAACCTTCACGGTTTCTGAAAACTATGATCGTCAGGGTACAGAGTGGGCGCGCTATCTCACGTGTCCCAAGTGCGGGAAACGTCACGATCCCAAGAACCGCCTTCTGCAACTTTCAACGCAATGGAGTTGTCGTCTTGAGCACAGCGTCTTTCGCGCGCGACTCGGAATTAGAGCCACTGTCATCTTGAGCAAACTATGTTCCGTGCTCAGCACGGAACATACGCAGTCGAAAGATCCCTACCTGGTAGGCTCTGGGGCGACGCTGCCTAACTTTTCTCGATGCACCGTTATAGGCAGAATGCCTTGACGCCTCTTCGCACGATGGGGCATGCGGAGATTCTTCGACTCCGTGCTCAGAATGACAGGTCCTGAGAAAGTACAGTGACAACTTCAAGTGCCTGCCGCTCTTGGTAGCACGTACAGCTAGAATAGCCTCCTACAACCACGAGACCTGTTATACTTCCTGCGCATTTGACTGTTCGTCAACTTTGGCTTTCGGCTTGGCCAACCAGCCTCCGCGTTGCGCCGAAGTCGCCCACGCTCAAATAGCTCACTCAGAGGCAATTCGCTTGAAGAACATTTTCGTTGGCAACCTCGACTTCAATACGTCGGAAGACGAACTGCGCAAGCTTTTCGAGGTACACGGACAGGTGGACCGGGTAAGCATCATGACGGACCGGGATACGGGGCGCTCGCGAGGCTTCGGCTTCGTCGAGATGACGAGTGCGGAAGACGGTGAGAAAGCCATCGCGGCGCTGAATGGCACTCAGATCGGCGGGCGAACCTTGAACGTGAACGAAGCGCGTCCCAAAGTCGAGCGCGGCGGAGGCGGTGGTGGCGGCGGTCGAGACCGCGGCGGCCGTGGCGGACACGGCGGTGGGGGCGGCGGACGGAATCGCTATTAGACTTCCAAGTGCGCGTCGGGTTTCGATCCACGTGATTGATAAGGGCAAAGCTGCGCATGTACACTTGAAATCACTGGGATGCGCCCGTAGCTCAGCTGGATAGAGCGGCAGCCTCCGGAGCTGTAGGTCGGGAGTTCGAATCTCTCCGGGCGCACCATTTCACTGAATACCTTAAGTAGGAAGACGATGACAAGAGCACGCCTGCTCACTCTGCTAGTTGTTGTGGCACACTGGGTCGTCGCAGTCGTTCACCTGTTCCTCGCGGCAAAGGTTCTCCCGGCCCCAAACAACAATGTCAGCTGGCTAGCCGTAGCTTTGATAACGTTAGGGCATTTGGTCGTATCCATTGCCTTATGGAAGCTCAGCGATAAACCCACTGGGCTGGTCTCGTTGGTTTTCTTCTTGGCCGCCTTAAGTGCCGATCTTTACGAGCACTTCTTGCATGCATCGGCAAACAATGTTTTCACGGTCGCGCCCGGGGATTGGACTGCCCGGTTCGACGTAAGTGTCTTTATTCTTCTAGCGCTCGAGATCCTGGGATGCTTGCTTGGAATTCTGTTGCTCGGCCGCGAGACAAGGAACAACCGTCAGCCCCAGTTCGCCGATCACAGCGTCTTGTCATAAGGTCTTGGTACACGGTGAGTTGCGGCTGCGGTAGGTCGCACATCGCAGAGCTGTAGGTTTGGCGTCTCTCTCCTCTCGCACCGGCCATCCACCCAAGCGGTTCATGTTCACTCGTAGCGCAGCGCCTCCACGGGATCCAGGCGCGAGGCTTTCAGCGCGGGATAAATACCAAAGAACAAGCCGACGCTCATCGAAGCCGTTACTGCGGCGATGATCGACCACAGCGGCACTGCCGAAGGCAGCTTGGGTATGAGCTTGTTAATCAAGAAGCTGATTCCCGCTCCCAGTGCGACGCCTATGATTCCCCCTGAGCCCGTTAAGGTAATGGCCTCGGTGAGGAACTGGCGGATGATGTCCCGCCGCCGGGCGCCAATGGCCTTGCGCACTCCGATCTCGCGGGTGCGCTCGGTGACCGACATGAGCATGATGTTCATCACACCCACTCCGCCGATAAGGAGGCCGATGGAACTGATCACGACTACGGCAATGGCAATGGCTCCCGTAATCTGACGGAATTGGCGTGCGATCCCCTCCGAACTGGAAATCGCGAAATTATTCGCCTTGTCGATCGCAACCCCCCGGCGCCGCCGCATCAGGCCGATGATTTCGTCCTCCGCCTGGGCCTTTCTGCCCGGGAACGCTTGCGCGCCAATGAAGTTTTCGTCGTCCTGCGGGTTGTGTTTGCGGTAGGCCGCGTAGGGCACGACCACAACTTTGTCTGCCGACTCATCTCTGAAGAACTGGCCTTTGCGCTTCTCCAGCACGCCGACAACCTGATAGAAAGCGCCTCCGACCTCGATGGACTTGCCTAATGGATCTTCCTCATGGAACAGCCCCTCGGCCAAGTCATGGCCGATGACCGCGACATCCATGTGATGGATGTTCTCCGCTTCGGTAAAGAAACGCCCCTTCTCGGGATTCGCGTTGTAGACCCACTCGTAGGATGGGATGGTGCCGGTAAATTGAAGCCCGTAGACCTCGTTCTTTTTGTAACGCGCCGGCACCACAGTGATGGGCTGGCCAGGTTCCAGACGCGGGGAAACCTCAACAGTCACAGACTTCACGTCGGGGCACTCATCCAGGATGGCCATCGTGTCTTCATAGGTAAGCGGTTTGCGATCGCGTTCTTCGGCCGTGAGCGAGCCTCGAAAACCGAAATCAAAGCGAAACACGAACAGGGTGTCGGTACCATACTGATCGAGAAATCCACGAATGTCCCGGTCCAGCCCGACCATGATTGAAGCTACTGCGACGATGGCCATAATTCCGATGACCACGCCCAAGACGGTCAACAGTGACCGCGTCTTGTGCTGGCGAAGAGAATCAAATGCCAGCCGCGTGCTTTCGCTGATTTCAAACCGCACGGTTGAAACCTCTTGCAATCAACACTGCTCACAGGCTGCCGAAAGTCCAAAACGGAAACGTTGCAAGCAACGCTTCTACAGTAGCTGTCTTCTTCTGTAGTGACGCAGCTTGCTACGTCTGTGTTCAAGGCAAGCCTTGATTTCAACAAACCGCTAAACCTCGAAGCGCAGAGCCTCGATGGGATCCAGCTTGGAGGCCCGGTGCGCGGGGTACAAGCCAAAGAACAAACCAACAACCGTCGACACTGCAAGCGACAAAATCACCGCGCCGATTGGCACCTGGGATGGCACGGGCGTCAGCAACCTCACCAGCGTAGAGAGGAAATAGGCAATGGCGATGCCTGTCGCGCCTCCTACGGCCGCCATCACTGCGGATTCCACCAGGAACTGCATCATGATGTCACGCCTTCGCGCTCCCAGAGATTTGCGCACGCCAATCTCGCGGGTGCGTTCAGTCACGCTGGCCAGCATCACATTCATGATCACAACGCCGCCGATCACCAGGAAGACCGAAACCACTCCAACCATGGTCGCGGCAATGGCTCCGGTCAGGTTCTTCCACAGGCCCATAATGGTGTCAGACGCCAGAATGCCAAAATTGTCATCAGCGTTGGGATCGAGATGTCGGCGGGCGCGCATTATGGTGCGGGCTTCGTCCTCGGTCTCCTTCATCCAATCCGGGCCTCGCGCCTGGATGTTGATGGCCAGATCCAGATTCTGCCCATGTTCGCCATACCGTTTCAGGAACGTGCGGACCGGGATGTAAGTAAAGTTGTCCTGAGATTGTCCGAAGACGGTTCCGATCGGCTTGGCGACGCCAACCACCTGGAAGCCCTCGCCATCAATGTAGATCGTTTTACCGATGGGATCGACCGTGGGGAACAGCTTCCCGGCCACGTCCTGCCCGATGAAGGTGACCCCCGCTCTGCCTTCGTTGTCTGCATTGGTTATGTAACGGCCGGTTTCGGGTTCTTCGACGTCCATGTCAGCGATGTTGGCGGTCACTCCACGGACAGTAATGTCGTCCAACGCCTGGGTTCCGAGGCGGACCTTGCCGCTGGTTCGTACTTCCAGGCCGACGGCCTTGGGCAACCTCATGCCGTCCCGCAGAGCCTCGTAATCCTCCCAGGTGATATTACGATTGCGACGCATGGCTTTGAGGAAGTCTTGCTGGTTCGTGATGATGGGGAAACGCATCACCAGACAGACATTGGATCCAAGGTTGGCAACCCGATTCTGAATGTACAGATTTGCCCCGGTGATAATCGATACCACAAGGATGAGCACAGCCACGGAAAGAGTAACGCCCAGCAGGGTCAGCGCAGAGCGCAGCTTGTGGGCACGTAACGCCGCGAGAGCCTCGAACGCCGGGTCGCGGAACACAGTGCCCTGACGCCTGAGTTGTGCTCCAACTCGCGAGACGCCAGACTTCCGGACAGCCCGATGCCGTTTCTCGGCGTCCGTCGTTGTGGAGTCAGTGCGGTCCACACTGTAATCGTATACGAGGTTGGGCTCGAAATGGTTCCGCGCGCCATGCTTTCGCTCTGGCGCTTGGCATGGCGCGCCTGGCTGGATTTCAACCTCAATGAAAAAGGTTCAATGCGTTTTCGTTGTCATCCACGAAGTAGATACCCTGGCCGGCCACCGCCGTGAGTCCAAACAAAGCGCCAGCTCCGGGCGGGTTGCCCATGTTGTCTAACAACACTTTCTTGACTTGATGCCCGTGAGCGCCATGTACTCTGGTTTCCACCAGGAAGCCGTCCCCGCCGTTCACCGTCAAAACGTTTCCGTTGGGAGCAATCGCCAGGCCGAGCGGATCGTTCAGAGCCCCGCCCTTAGTGACCGTCATTCCGGTTCCGCCCGAAGAGTTGCGATGCAGTGCACCCCGGATGGCAACAATGCGGTTGTTGAGACTGTCCGCGACAAACAATACCCGGTCCTGACCGTGGTCATGGCGATCATTGCCCCTAAGCGCGACTCCGGTTGGTCCGATGACCAGTGCCGCAGAATCGGTCCGCTCGGCGAAATGCGAACCAACGATCGTGCGCGACTTCTCTTTGGGCATGGAACCGTTTTCAATACGGAGATCGATCCGCAGCACGGTCCCTCTGTGGACAATCTTGCCGCGAGCGGCAACGGTGCCATTCAGCACGTTGGTTACAAAAAGAGCGGCGCGGTCTCCGTCATCGAAGGCAGTCATGTCCCAAGGGCCGTTGATGTGCCTGCCAGACAGGGTTTCCACTACCTGGCCGCTGCTGTTGAGTACTAACAGACATCCCGCCTTCGCCGTGCCTGCGGTTCCATCAGTGGTCGGTAAACTCCCGACGACTACCCACCCACTGCGCAGGGCAACCAACGCGGTAGTCAAGCCAACCCCACCCGGACACGGGCCGGGCAAGTTGTTGGGGTCAATCTGGGCAAACAGGGTGGCCGTCCCGCTCGGGGAGATCTGTACAATGGTCGTGCCGGTCCCTTGCAGGTTCATACTATTGTTGAAGTTGCTGACCAGGATATTTCCCTTCGTCAAAGAACCTGTGGTCATGGGTACCCGAGCGACGCCATACGGGTTGATATCGCCGTTGCTGGGAATCGTGGAAGCTACCGTCGTGATAGTCCCAGCTTGCGCGCTGGCCAACGCTAACGCGACCACCGGAATCACGCCAAGAATGCGCCCCACGAGACGACGGTTGGCGCGGAGCAGCCGACTAGATGTTTTCATAGGTTCTCCCTCCTCGATTGACAAGACCTCCCTGGGTCAAAGACTTTGATTGTGGGGACAATCCGAAGTTCGCAACCCAAGGCGAAACAAATGTTATGGAGTTCGGGCGCTCCGACTGTCAAAGGTTTGTCAAATCTATGTCATTTCGCGTTACCTAACCGCGAACGACCTCGAGTTCAACTTGTCGGGGGCTCAGGCACATTTTGCCCGGCGAAAACCGGACGGAGGCAGCCCTTGCCTGACCGGTACCCGCGTTTCAGGACGGATTGCACTCAGCTCGAATGAAATCAGCAGCCTGAACCAGGTGGAAGAGGCGAAGCACTCTGGCAAGTGACTTGCACTTCGGGAGATGGTTACTAAGCAATCCGAGGAGTTGACCAATGTTACTTTCCGCGATCTCAGCCGGCAGCGCAGTCAATCAAGCCAACAACCTGCTCAACAGGAACCAGAAACAGCGCACGGAGTTTCAACAACTGACGCAGGCTCTCCAGTCGGGCAATCTCACGACGGCTCAGCAAGCCTTTAGCGCTCTGACCAACAGCGCGAAAAGTTCCGGTATTCAAGGCGTGCGGTTGACCCAAGACTTCAATGTGCTGGGGTCGGCTCTGCAATCTGGCAATCTGAGCGGCGCCCGGAATGCCTACTCGGCGGTGCAACAGAATCTGCAGACTTCGAGCTCCATGGCAGCGCACCATCACCGGCCCCATCACGGCGGTTCGCGCCTCCTCACATCCGGTTTTCCGGATACCAGCAACTCTGGCAGCAGTTCCGCCAGCCCAAGCGATGTGTTTCCACCGCTCAACCTGACGGCTTGAGTTTTTGGAGGCTGCTTTCTCGCCACAAGCGGTCAGTCACCTAAGCTAAAGCAAACCGGATAAGCAGCCGATTAAGCATCAGGGTGCAAACCGAGAACGTAACCCTCGTCAACCAGTTAATTTAAGGAGAAAATAATGTCAGCCATCAGCATCGCCAATCTTCCATCGTCAACAACAAACACTACCCCGTTAACCTCTCGGCAGACGTACTTCAAGGAGCGAGCAGCCGAAGTAAGGCAATTGAGCGAGGCGCTCAGTTCTGGCGACCTGGCCGCCGCCCAGCAGGATTACAACAACATTGTCGCCTTGGGGAACAATATCCTCCACAAGGACAATCCTTACCTCCGAGCCGATCGGGGTCTGGATTTCAACGCCATCGGAGGCGCGCTTCAAAACGGAGACTTGGATGGGGCGCGGCAAGCCTTTGCTGCGCTAGAGAGCACCTACAAGGTGCCTCCGGCGGCGGCTTCAAGTACAGCACCTACCAATGCGACTGCTGCAACTGCCCCTGAGAGCGGAGTCAACATAATCGCTTGATGGTGCTCGCGAAATTTTGACGGCGGGCGGGGTTCGCGGAATCCCGCCGGCTTTCCGCATTGCGTCAGTTTAGAATTTGTTCACCTATGGAGAAGCTCCAGGTTTGGGCACAACCTTGGTGGGTTAACTTGCTGATCCTGATTCCATTCGCTGCCTACTTCGGATTCCGCCGCAAGGGGCTGTCACTCAATTGGCGGCAGCTCATTGTGGTTGCGATCTTTGCCGCCGCTTTTGGCTTTGTGGAAGCTGCCGTCGTCGTCTACCTGCGAGCCGCAATTGGTCTGCTGCCCGGTTCCACGGGAACGCTGTCTGAGCTTCGCCATTCCTCTGAAGGATATGTGCAGGCAACGTCGCTGTCGCAGTTTCCCCAGAGCCTGCTCACCATCGAGGCGTACCGCGAAGCCGCCACCATGGTCATGCTGGTCGGTGTCGCGCTGCTTACAGCACCCGGAGCAGGCGCGCGATGGGCAGCGTTCCTCTGGCTTTTCGCCCTGTGGGACATCGCTTACTACGCGGGGCTCTGGGCTACCGTGCGATGGCCTGCCTCCGTGACCGATCTTGACGTGCTGTTTCTTATTCCAGTGCCGTGGATAGCGCAAGTGTGGTTTCCGTTGCTGGTTAGCACGTTGACTGTTCTGGCGGTAGCCCTTTCCAGCACGGGAAAACCCGACTCAGGAAGCACGAACGCTGGTGCCGGTTACCGATAACGGTACACCACGGTCATCTTGTTAGCATTCCAATCCTGCTCCACTCTAGATGTGCAGAAACATGCGGCGGAATCCCGCTGAATCGAGCCAACCGACTGAATGACTGAAGCCAAGATCTCTGCGCCCGGAGTGGACTGGACTCGACTCCTCACCGACCCTGAGATCGTGAGCCACCTTGGAGAACTTCTGCAGTCTTACCGCGACGCCGAACCCGCCCGGCGAAATCAGGTGTTGCTCGAGACCATGCGCAGGATCAAGACGACGCCAAGAGTGCCGGCCGCGGCGAGTGTTTCGTCAGCTTCGCCCAGCGCGCTTCCTGAACCGCCAGTAGCAACCGCTCCGGCAGCGACACCTCCATTCGAGCCAGACATTTTCACTCCCTGCTGGGGCCAGGATCGGCGGCGCTACCCGCGGATGAAGTGTTTTGTCGCCGTCGAGTTGCGCGTAGACGGTTCGCCCACACCGGTTTGGGGCAATCTGGCGAACACCAGTCTGGGCGGAGGCTTCGTCGAAACTGCCACTCCTCTAAAAACTGGAGTACAGCTCGAAATCGGACTGTGGGTGGCCAATGGGAAAATCTGGGTTAAGGGTTTGATCCTCAATGGGATCGTTACCCGCAGCAATCCCAGTTTTGGAGTTCGCCTCAAATTCGACAGTCTGGAGCCTACCGAACGCGAAACCCTCCGCCAATTCTTGAAATTCGTGGAAAGCATCACCAAGAGCTACCAAAGCCAACAAGGCTATCTGGCGCAAATGAAGCGCTAGAATCGGTGTGCGAAGTACCAACCGATGTTTTCTCGTGCCAAGTTCTGAAACCTGATCCTCCCAAAGAAACTCAGCCCTGCGCTGAAACCTTGTCCACGCCTCCGTCATCCTAAAGGTTAGGAATGCCAAAATCGTTGCCGATTGAAATGAGCACTCCCCCGTTTAAGACGTTCATGCTTTCCTGCTTTGATCGCCCGCACGCTCCTTTCGAAAGCTTGGTAAACTGCCTGATGCGGGGATCTTTCTCTGCTCTCAGTCGCTGACGAGCGGAGTCACTACCGGCATGTGACTGGAAAACTCTGATCACTGCGGCCCGAAGGAGAAGCTTTTTATGGTGGCGAGCGAGCAAACGTTGCTGACTAGCGTGCAACTGGACACCCTGAGCATCAACACCATCCGCACACTTGCGATTGACGCGGTGCAGCAGGCAAACTCCGGCCACCCCGGTGCACCCATGGCGTTGGCGCCGGTGGCCTACTGTTTATGGCAGCAATTCCTGCGTATTGATCCCGCCGACCCCACCTGGCCAAATCGCGATCGCTTCGTGCTCTCGAACGGCCACGCCTCCATGTTGCTGTACGCGATGTTGTACTTATCCGAGGTTCGTGGAGTAAATCCGGAGTACGAGACGACCGGAGAATTCGCCATTACGTTGGATGACATCAAGAAGTTCCGCCAGATCGATAGCAAGACTCCCGGGCATCCCGAATACCGCCATACCGCTGGCGTAGAAACCACGACGGGCCCGCTTGGACAAGGCATCGGAAACAGCGTTGGCATGGCGATTGCCGGAAACTGGCTGGCGGCGATTTTCAACCGGCCCGGCTTCGAGATATTCAACTACAACGTCTACGCCTTCTGCGGCGATGGCGACCTTATGGAAGGTGTGGGTAGCGAGGCTGCGTCGCTCGCCGGACATTTGAAGCTTCCCAACCTGTGCTGGATTTACGACAACAACCGCATCACGCTGGATGGGCCCGCCGACTGGTCCTTCACCGAAGATGTGGGCGAGCGCTTTCGCGGTTACGGCTGGAACATAGTTCACGTCACCGACGCAAATGACCTCGACGCACTGGGCAAGGCCTATAAGAAGTTCCTCGCCACTAACGACCGCCCCACGCTCATCGTTGTAAACAGCCACATCGGATACGGATCGCCGCACAAGCACGATACCAACGAAGCGCATGGCGAGCCATTAGGCGAGGAAGAGGTGAGGCTCACCAAGAAAAATTACGGTTGGCCAGAGGATGCGAAGTTCCTTGTCCCCGATGGTGTGCTGGAGAATTTCCGCCAAGGCGTGGGGAAGCGCGGACATGACCTGCAACAGAAATGGCAAACATCATTCGCCGAGTACACAAGGAAATTTCCCGAGCTTGCCGACAACATCAACCGCATGCAGCGTCGCGAACTGCCCGACGGCTGGGACAAGAATCTGCCCACCTTCCCCGCCGACGCCAAGGGCATGGCCACGCGGGACAGCGGGGGCAAAATCCTGAACGCACTTGCGCAAAATATTCCGTGGCTCATGGGCGGCTCGGCCGACCTCGCAACGTCGGATCGGACGCGCCTCAAGTTTGAAGGCGCTGGCGACTTTCAACCGGGCAGCTACACCGGACGCAATTTGCACTTTGGCGTCCGCGAACATGCCATGGCCGCAGCTTTGAACGGTTTAGCCGTATCCAAACTTCGTCCCTATGGCGGTACGTTTTTCAACTTCACCGATTACATGAAGCCTGCCGTGCGTCTGGCTGCGCTCATGGAGATTCCCACGATCTTCATTTACACCCACGACTCCATCGGCTTGGGAGAAGACGGCCCCACCCACCAGCCGATCGAGCAATTGGCCGCGCTGCGCGCCGTCCCCGACCTGGTGCTGCTCAGACCAGCGGACGCCAACGAAGTGGTCGAAGCGTGGAAAGTGATCATGCAACTGAAGCATGAGCCCGCGGCGCTGGTACTGACGCGGCAAGCGCTTCCAACCTTGGACCGTTCCAAGTATGGGTCCGCTTCTGGCGTGGCCAAAGGCGCGTATGTTTTGGCCGATGCACCCGACGGCAAGCCAGACGTCATTCTCATGGGAACCGGAAGCGAAGTTACCCTCTGCGTCACTGCTTACGAACAGCTGAAGTCAGAAGGAATCAAGGCGCGGGTAGTCAGCATGCCGTCGTGGGACATTTTTGAAAAACAAAGCGACGACTACAAAAAACAGGTTCTGCCGCCCGCAGTGAAAGCGCGAGTGTCGGTAGAGGCGGCGTCCACGTTCGGCTGGTCGCAGTATGTCGGACCAACCGGCAAGATGATCGGAATGCACCGTTTCGGAGCATCCGCGCCGATTAAGGACTTGCTGAAGAAGTTCGGCTTCACCGCGGACAAAGTAGTGGAAGCAGCGCGAGAAGCAATCGCGTTGTCAAAATGACTTCGACCATCCTTGACTTTGACGTCATCCTGAGGGACCGAAGGTCCCGAAGGATCTCGCGCGTGGCGAAACGACGGTTAGGTGTGCGTGGCACCTTTTCGCCGAAACGTCAGGATCGCGCATAGCTCGGAACTTTCTAAACATGGGAGGCACCTATGGCAACCGGAATCATTGAGACCGCAAAAGCGACCAATCCGCTAAAAGATTTGCTCAATTACGGCCAATCCGTTTGGCTGGATTACATCCGCCGTGACCTGCTTACGACTGGCGAGCTCAAACGCCTGATTGAAGAGGATGGCCTTCGCGGCATGACCTCGAATCCCGCCATCTTCGAAAAGGCAATCGCGGACAGCACGTTGTACAACGACATTCTGCAGTCCCTGCGATCGAGGACCGATCTCGATGCCAAAGGCCGCTACGAGATTCTGGCCATTCGCGACATTCAGGACGCCGCCGATTTCCTGCGCCCAGTGTACGACAGCTCGAAACGACGCGATGGATACGTCAGCCTCGAAGTCTCGCCGTATCTCGCTCGCGATACTCGGGGAACTCTGGCCGAGGCGCGCAGATTATGGAAAACCGTGGGCCGCGAGAACATCATGATCAAGGTTCCCGGCACCACCGAAGGCATTCCAGCTTTCCAGCAGTTGATCAGTGAAGGCATCAACATCAACGTGACGTTGCTGTTTTCACGCGAAGTTTATAAACGGGTCGCGGAAGGTTATATCACCGGCCTCGAGCAATTCGCGGCGAGCGGAGGCGACGTCAGCAAAATCGCCAGCGTCGCCAGCTTCTTCATCAGCCGCATCGACAGTTCGGTGGATGCAATCATCGGGGCGCGACTGAAGACGTCCAAGGATCAGGGCGAGCAGGAGCAATTAAAGAGTCTCCTCGGCAAGGTGGCGATTGCGAATGGAAAACAGACATATGTCAGCTATCAGGAGATTTTTGGCGGCCCGCGCTGGAAAACTTTGGCCGCAAAAGGGGCGCAGACTCAGCGTGTGCTCTGGGCCAGCACCAGCACCAAGAATCCCGCGTACCGCGACGTCATGTACGTGGAAGAACTGATCGGGCAGGACACGGTGAACACGATTCCGCCAGCAACTCTGGATGCCTTCCGCGATCACGGGCGGCTGCGGCCCAGCCTGACCGAAGACGTTGCGTCGGCCGATCGAACGATGGAAACCGCAGCCAAGCTCGGGATTTCGATGAAAGAAGTTACCGACAAACTGACCGACGACGGCGTCCGCCTCTTCGCCGAAGCTTTCGACAAGCTGCTCGGAGCCGTGGAGAAAAGCTCGAAGTGACAACGGCCAAACCCAAACCAGTTCAGTGGGTGGCCAAGCGTTGGATTGAAACGCTGCCTCGCACTGGCATCTCGTCGGGTGTTGCGACGGTGTCTTCATCTTGCGCTCGACAAGAACTGCGATCAAACTCGCCAGAACTATAAAAACGATTTAATATGTGCAGGGAGCGAGGATGAGGCTGGGGATGGTCGGCCTGGGCAGGGTGAGGAAGTACTCTCCGCTATGCTTCAAAAGTTCGGTGGAGACTTGGAACAATCGGCCATAACGAAAACTGCATAAGTCTCATCAGCGTCAATCTGAGGGTAATGCTATGGTTCAGACAGAAACCGCCCAGGAAATACTGCAACACCGCCCCGGGAAGCCCGCGGATCCTTGCGTAATGGTGATTTTCGGCGCCGGAGGCGATTTAACCGGACGCAAGCTCATTCCTGCCCTGTACAACCTCGCCAAGGCCGAACTGCTCTCGCGCGAGTTCGCCATCGTGGGTACATCGCATAGCCGCATGTCCACCGACGACTTTCGTCAGAAGGTCGCGGACGATGTGAAGCATTACGCGGGCGGGGGCGTGGACCAGGACATCGTCGAATGGTTTCTCAAGCGCGTGTACTACGTGAGCGGTGAGTTCGATGACAATAATGTTTACGCCCAGCTCAAGGACTTTCTGCAGAAAGTCGATCAGGATCACACCACGCACAGCAATTTTTTCTTCTACCTGGCTACCGCCCCGAGTTTCTTTGGCCCAATCGTCGAGCAACTGGCCTCGGTCGGGCTGATGGAGGAAAGCAACCAGCATTGGCGCCGCGTCATTATCGAAAAGCCTTTCGGGCACGACCTGGACTCAGCCAAGACGTTAAATGTTCAACTGCTGAAGGTTGCCAAAGAAAAACAGATTTATCGCATCGATCATTATCTGGGTAAGGAAACCGTCCAGAACATTTTGGCCTTTCGTTTCGCCAACGGAATCTTTGAACCCATCTGGAATCGCCGTTACATCGATCACGTGCAGATCTCGGTGGCCGAGACTGTGGGAGTTGAACAACGCGGCAGTTATTACGATCAGGCCGGCGCGTTGCGTGACATGGTGCCCAACCACATCATGCAACTGATCAGCCTGACCTCCATGGAGCCGCCCATCTCGTTTCATGCCGACGCGGTGCGGGATGAGCAAGCCAAGATTCTACACGCCATCCAGCCGCTGACCTCCGAAGAGGTGCTCACCAGAACCGTGCGCGGGCAATACGGCGCGGGCAACGTCATTGGTCAGCATGTGCCTGGCTATCGCGAAGAAGGTGACGTTCCGCCCGACTCAAGAACCGAGACCTTCGTCGCCATGAAGCTGCTGATCGACAACTGGCGTTGGGCCGACGTCCCTTTTTATCTTCGCACCGGAAAGTGCCTGGCAGCACAGAATACGCACATCGTGATTCAGTTCCGCAGGGCACCGTTCATTCTCTTCCGTGATACTCCGGTCGAGAACTTGATGCCCAATCAACTGGTGCTACACATACAGCCGGAAGAGGGAATCTCGCTGCAATTCGCCGCCAAGGTTCCCGGGCCCATCATGCGGCTGGGCGCAGTGGACATGAATTTCGAGTATGCCGATTACTTCGGGACCCAACCGAGTACAGGCTATGAACGCCTGCTCCACGATTGCATGATCGGCGACCAGACTCTGTTTCAGCGCGCGGACATGGTCGAGGCCGGCTGGTGTGTGGTGAGTCCTCTGCTCGATGTCTGGAAGGCGCTGCCGCCGCGCAACTTCCCCAACTATGCCGCGGGCACGTGGGGCCCGAAAGACGCCGATGACTTGCTCGAACGCGACGGCCGCCACTGGAGGAACTTCGAAAAATGATCCTTGCAGGCGACATCGGCGGAACGAACGCAAGGCTGGCGTTCTTCGATGTTACGAACGGCCGCTTCCGCCTGGTTTCGGCATCTGTGTTTCCCAGCCGCGAATACGCCGGCCTGGATCAAATTGTCTCCCGTTTCGTCGACAGTTCAAGTCTCCATCCGGATGCCGCTTGCTTTGGCGTCGCTGGCCCGGTTCGCAACGGACGGGTTGAGACCTCCAACTTGCCCTGGGTTATCGAATCCAAACGTCTCGCCGATGAACTCAATTTGGAGAAGGCAGTTCTTATTAATGACCTCGAGGCCAACGCCTGGGGAATTGCCGCGCTCGATCCCAAGGACGTGGTTTCCCTGAACCAGGTGAGAGGAAACCCGATGGGCAACCAGGCTGTGATCTCAGCCGGCACCGGGCTGGGCGAGGCCGGCATGTATTGGGACGGATCGCAGCATCACATCTTCGCGACCGAGGGAGGGCATGCCGATTTCGCGCCCCGCAACGAATTGGAAGTGGAACTGTTTCGCTACCTCTCCGGACATTATGGGCACGTCAGTTGTGAGCGCATTGTCTCCGGACCTGGCTTGGTGAACGTATTTCACTTCTTACGCGACACCGGCCGCGGAACGGAGCCACAATGGCTCATGGACGAGATGGCGCACGGCGACGCTGCGGCTGCCATTTCCCGCGCCGCGCTGAATGGTAAGTGTCCGCTGTGCGAACAGGCGCTCGATCTGTTCGTCTCAGTTTTTGCCGCGGAAGCGGGCAATCTCGCGCTTAAGCTGATGGCTACCGGCGGGGTTTATCTGGGCGGCGGCATTGCTCCAAAGATGCTGCCAAAATTGTCTGGGCCATTGTTCATGAACGCATTCGTCGGCAAAGGCCGCATGCAGACTCTGCTCGAAGCCATGCCGGTCAAGGTCATTACGAACGACAAAACCGCTTTGATGGGAGCGGCGCGCTGCGCCGCAGCCAACGGTCTATCTAAATAGGTCAGGCATGGGAGTTGGCCCATGCTTTCACCACACACAAAAAGCTGGTGCGCTGTCCTTCTCGCGTTCCTTGCGAGAGGGCGGGGCTTTTAGCTGACATCGCGGCGGCGGACCACCGGACATACGCCAAGCTGCTCACGACGACGCGCTGTCCCGAGATTCAATCTCCACGCCGCATTCTTCCCCGGTAGGATAGTGTCGGGCACTGCTCCACCTTCAATCCTCAGGACGTGTGACCAATCCGCGTTGCACCGGGTTGCGGTGCATGTAATCCAGCTTTTCCATCAGTTTCTGTTCACGCCAAACGTTGAAGTCATAACACCGCGGCTACTACAAGGGATTCGTGGCGTGGTCATTGAGTTTGGATGAAACAATTTGCTTGAGCATTTGCAAGACAACAGCCAAAGTGCCGCGCTCCGGTTCGCTCAAACAGCAGATGAGCGTGTTCGGGCATGACGACAAATCCGGTCACGTAGAACCCGTACCAGCTGCGTACTTTTTCCAACGTAGTCACAAAGGTGTAGCGCGCGTACGCGGTTTCCAGCAGTGGCGCGCGGTGATAACACCTGAAGGTAACGAAATGAATGCCACCCGCTTGCTGATATCTCTTCAGTCCCCAAGGCATGGAACGAGAATACTTCCTTGTGAGAACTCTCGCTGTGACGGATGAACACGCCGTGACGACGAGAAACACAAAGTCCTCGAGTCTTGTGGTCATCGAACGGCTCCAAAAGCCCCGCCCTCTCGCAAAGAACGCGAGAAGGGCAGGCCACCCGCTTTTGCGTCCAGAGGAAAGCATGGGCCAGCCCCCAAGACCTTTCAACCTTGACATGCCTTCTCTGGCGAGGCAGACTTGGCATGGCCCAACTTCGGTAAGGCGGGCGGCCACGGCAGACTCCATCATGCGAAACGTGAATCTTCTCTTCCTTTCTTTGGCCGCGCTTTTTGTTATGCCTCCACATGCCAGTGCTGGGCAATTTAAGCCTGCGGTCTATTACAACCTCGGCTCACGGCAACGGCCTTATCAGGTCATCTCCGCCGACTTCAACAATGATGGGAAACTAGACTTAGCTGTAGCGAATTGGCTTAGCGGTACAGTTAGCATTCTCTTGGGCAATGGTGATGGCACCTTTCAGCAGCCCTTGAAGTTTTCTAATCCCGGTCCGGAACAGATAGCGGTCGGAGATTTCGATGAGGACGGGAACCTAGACCTGGCGGTGCTTGAATTCGGTGGCACTGGGCACAGCGTGCTAGCCCTTTACTTCGGCGAAGGTAATGGGAAGTTTCGGAAAGGGCCAACCTACATATTGGGTATACAAGGGTCATATCTTGCTGTGGCCGACTTCATTGGCGACGGGCACCTCGACGTGGCAGAGACAAACGGCGGAGAGGGAAAAAATCCTAACGTGATGGTGTTCTTCGGAACCGGAAAAGGGACGTTTGGAAAACCGACCACTTACAAACTGCCGGGGCTACCGGGTAGCATCGCCGCCGGCGATCTAAACGGTGACCATCACCCAGATATCGCGATTGCGAACGGGGGATTCGTAAGTGTATTGCTTAACACCGGCAACGGGCATTTCTCCAAGCCGGTCCGTTATTCCGCTGGCGGCGGAGAAACGCCCGATATCGTCATCGCCGACCTGCGGAACAACGGCGATCAGGATTTGGTTGTTGCCAACAACTCTGCCGGGATGGTGGTCCTGCTGAACAAAGGCAATGGCACCTTCGGCAAACCAACCATTTACGTAGCCACGTGTCACAACTGCCAGGGTCCGGAAGCTTGCGTCGCTGCCGACTTCAACGTCGACGGAAATCTCGACGTGGCCTGCGCTACTAATATTGACGACTCCTACTTCTTCTACGGCGATGGCACCGGCAAGTTCGGCCCCGCAATTCCCATCAACGACACCATCAACTTTAACGGCGGCTACTCCATAGCCGCAGGCGACTTCAACAACGACAAAGCCCCCGACCTCGCCATCCCCATCGAACTCAAAGGCAAAGTCGCCATTATGCTCAATACCCGATAATCGGTGCTCTCGGAATCCCATCCCCAGCCCACCTATATTCTCATTGACCGCGCCCGCACAACCAGATAACATATGTCTAGCCAACATTATCTGTTGGATAATCTACGTTCTTTGACAACTGATCCAGGCCAGCGTGAATCACCACCGAAGCGGATCGCTCCGCAGTGTCCCAGCCGCAAAGCGGCGGAAGAATGCAGCCCATGGCGTAAGCCATGGGAATGAGCGGAAAGATGAAAGAGCCCCAGCGGGGCGAAAAACGGGCTACGGTCCCAAAACGGAACGCGAGCTCGGAGCGAACCGCCCATAACTTCCATGTTCTCTAGATTTTGCGTGTAAGTCCTTAAAACTCAAAGATCTAGCACATAGTCATAAAATAACTCATGTGTTTTCAATATTTTGCACGCGACAGGG